>WNGR01006955.1_pt1 | contig 12030 bp, 8 predicted proteins | sample 5407581 | NCBI WGS metagenome assembly WNGR01 (sample SAMN13153383, study PRJNA577476) | soil metagenome | isolation source: 80 cm soil or saprolite under Garry oak tree replicate 2 | place: USA:California | collected 2016-06-15
ATTGTCGGTCCGGTTCCGAGCCACACATTGTACATCACGGTGCCATATGCAACGCCAGTTGGTATTGCCTCGTTTGTCAAGAACGGACAACACGGGCGCCTAGCCTGCAACAAGTCGCAGTGCCGTAGTCCTAATCGCCGGCGAGTGCTCTGCATGTGAAAACCCGATAATGTGGTCAAAGCATTATAGCACTGTACCATATTAGCACAGCTGAGTCTCATTGACTGATGCTTAACTGGAACATGAGTGCATGAGTCACCGAGACGTCCGACTGACTCGGACCCAGGCTATGGCCCTACCTATTTAGTGATTTGCCGTCCCGGCCCGGCCTGAAAGCCGGCTATTCGGCCCGTCTATTGATAGTTTTCGGCCCGAGTTTCGGCCTGCAAATTACTGTATGAGGACCGAGCTATTACCGCGTTACCTATGGCTTTCGACGCCGCACATCGGCCTGTAAGGGAACAAGATTGCAATAAGCCTTGCGATAAGCCAATCTGGGCTTTTTTAGCATTGGACGAACAAAGTATATGTATTTACAGGAAAGAGCGGTAAACACTGAGTGTGGTCACAATATGGAAGACAGTGGGAAACGAGTGAGGTTGTGTGTGAGTTTATGATCAAGTGGGGATGTTTCTGCTGGCACTGGATGAGGAGCTAATTGAACGAGTGTCACCATCGAGTAATTATAGAATAGTCGAGCCGATAGTAAGTCACCAACATGGTTCAGTGAATCTGCAAAAATACTGTGACATAATAACGAGAATATAACTCAAACAAGGGGTGTACAATATACTCAGCCCACAACATGCTACAGTACGCCAACCAATCCTCTCGGTGTCGTCTAGGACCCGGGGTGGATAGATTATGAGAAATAAAACAAGTCAAGTCGGGGTTTGCTTGCGCCCTACGACTCATCCTCGTCATCCTGCTCCTGCGCTTCGCCTGAAGAATCCACCACGACATCATGGCCGTCATCAGCATCATCGTCGTCAGATGGCATCGCCGGCGGCCTGTGTGAAAATAAATCTCGAGTGCCCTCACGTTGCAGAATCCTGCACGCATATGTCGACGCGCGTCAGCATACAAAGGGCGAAGAAGAAGATAAGGGGGAGACGCACATATCGAAATAAGCGATCGAGCGCGCATCCTCGCCCATTGAATCATCCACTTCCGTGATGGTACTCAGGCGCATCAGCAACCGCAAGACGGACGGGTCTGTCAGGCCTGGCCCACCGCCTGGTAGTGGCCGCGTGGTGGTGGGCGTAGGCGGGAGCTCCGTTGCCCAAGGAGCGCTCGGAGTTGGAGAGTGCAAAATGATATGTCGCTCGATACCCGCAGTTGCGATGACTGGGAGTACAGGGTGGATGAGTGTGGTGTTGACGATGGAGATATGACCTAGGTGGTCGCTCAAATCGAGTTTGAACGACAGTAGACGGTAGGCATACCGTATAGACGTGTGAGCGGCGTAGAGAGCTCTTTCGGGACGTATTTGTCGCTCGAATATGAAGAGCCCGTGAACGCTGATGGTAACAGGTCAGAATATCCTCAGGGATGGGAAGGGAAGACACGTACCGACGGTACCATCCTCTCCGTTCAGCCAGTCATCCGCGCCTATTATCTGCCTTTCATTCTCAAGCGTCTCCAAAGCTGGGATCTTCCATAGGTACCCCCTGAAATCGTCAGAACCTGATGAATAATATGCCTCGCCGCCAGTGACCAGTGCGCTTCCACCAAAAGATCCATGCTACATACGTAAGTACACAGCCTAGCGTGGCGTTTCAAACAAGCCGCACCTTCATAGTTGTAGAATCGGAGAACGTCCGCGCATCCGCAGGAGAGGGGCTACCGTCAGGAAGGTTGCGTCCACTGCAGACTGCCACGGGGTATGGGTCGGAGAGAGAGTACATCGTGGGAAGCCAGTGCTTTATTGACCGAAATATTAGAGAGTAGATCCCAAAAAAGTTCCTTTATACGCACAAGGAATGCGACACCAAGTTTGGTACCTAGTATAGTGTGAGCGGGTTAGGATATGGTTACAACACAGTGCTATCGGAACTCGCCATCGGGGTCCCAGGTAATGCTGCTTGCCTCAGGCCGGATGTAGTGTGCGACAGATTTCCTTGTTATCCTTGTTACATACTAATCAAATATAAGTGAGATCGACAATATTGGGCTGAGGTTTTCCGTGCGTCACCTTAAGGACGATACCATCCCTTGTCCGTTGGCGCAGGGGCCCAAATGCCATCCGTGTATCGCGGAGTCGAACATTACCTCGAACATCACTAGTAGCAAATAGATGCTCCATGCGTGGGTGGAAAAAGGCGCCAGAGAACTCGGCTGCCTGTTGCAAGGTCCCCTGGGCGCGAGTCATACGTGACTCAGCGCGGCCATCATGAAGCATGACACAACCGTCTTCGCTGACGCGTATCCTAAGTGGACTTCAAAGCGAGACGATTTCTAGCACCCACCTCGCACTCATGAAGATTTCGTCCTGATAAGGATGGCACGACACGCTCCGGATGAAATCCTACGTGTATCTTCAGCGTCCGATGCTAGTAGCCCATAGCAACACAGACATTGTGCTGGGTGTAAGCTTGCATTGGACCGTCACCGTCCAGGCAGTTGGAAGTATAGCGAGTCATATCATACTTGAGGATTTTATCGTCTGCACCACCTCTGACACGACATCAACACGGCAACGACGCGCTAAGTCAAGACAAAGTACGCACGAGTAGACATATTGATTTGACGAGGAGAACGCAACAGTGAATACATTAGACTTGTATGATATCAGTAGCTGGCGCGAAGACTGTACATCAAGGGCTAACCACGGGACCGCTAAACGAGCGAGATGGTGCAGTCAGGTTCTCTTGATGCAAATCCCATAGCTTAACCACGCGGTCTGTTTGCGTATTCGCCACAAGTTGTCCGTAGAGCATTTATAGGAGGAATAAAGACTCACCATCACCGGCACTCGCTAACCACCTCCCATCGCCCGGAGAGAACGCTAGAGCGTTGACACATGAACTGTGTCCGGTGAGTTTCCTATTTAGCCGAGTTTAGGGTGTGGAAAAAGTATCGATGATAAGAAAGATGGTTATCATCAGTCAACGGTACCTCGAATACGGGAAACCTTCGTCAAAGTAACTCGAAATTTTCATCTGCCTAGCTTTTTGCTGTCCTGCTGGATCGAGAGAGCGAAAGGAGCCAAAAATGCGCTGTGGATAGGCCGACGACATTAGACGGGCAACATGACCAAGACAGCGTTGTGAAGTATTGGGGTGCAAGACTAACTCGAGACCCAAGCGTTGCACGTGCCAGCAACCGCATCAGGGTGCGTCTCCAGGTCAGCATACACTCTCTTCCATGTCTTCCGACAACGAACATGATAACGACTCTCGTCATTCGGGGCACGGCTTAACACTAGACCTACAAGGTGCCCTTGCAGCTCACGACGACGACACGGACACCGCCTCTCAGCACTCAATATCTTTCACCTCTCCTGCTGCCTCTACCTCTACCTCACCCCACCACTCGCCCCAACTGCCTACATTTTCTACTACCGACACGTCGCGTCGCCACTCACGTCCTTACACCATCTCGACCGAGAGCTCAGACGACCTTGATGATGTCAGCCTATTTACCGGCCACACCAGCTCGGTCACTTCCCCTGGCGAGTCTGCACTTGATCACGACGAAGGTGCGAAGCAAGTACCCCCAACTCCACTGCCGGCAGCTTTGCAACGCAACGCGTATCCGCCGGCTCAACCGTGGAGTCCCGGGCGTTCATCCGTGGCCTCGTTTGCGACTAGCACTTCGTCGTATTCCAAGAAGGCTAGACCAGAGAGCTTGCTAATAAATCCGCCCAAGGGACCATTGATCCTTGGAATTGCGCTTGTTGATTTCAATCATCAGGTTCGTTCTCTTAACCTTGGTCTGGAAGGCGTCGTCCATAACTCAGCACATGTAGGTCGGTCCGCGAATCCAATTTTCCGTCGGGAGCATCTTCGAGGACGAGGAAATAAACAAAATCCTACCGTTTTTGGCCCTCCCTGATGGTGCACATCTTGTACGTCAATAAGCAGTTGTTGTCTAAGTTATAAGCGTACCTTATGCCGCCTAGACTACGGAAGATTATTCATACTTCCACCTCGTCCCCAGCGTTCCGAATCCGAGTACAATATTCGGCATATCGTAGGGCTATTTGTGCATGTTACAGTGCCAGAGCATTTAATACGCGTCTAGATGCAATCGCCAAATTGCGACATCCTCTCTCGTTGTCAAAGAAATGGACATGACGCGCTCGACGGTACAAAAAGCGGTTGTAGTTCTTGCGTCAGGTCCCGTGTTTGGTCCTATTCGCGATCGTCTAGGCGTCGTCACATTGGCGCTCTTTGAACAGAAGTAAGTAAACGCTCGCGCAACACTGCGGGTTCCTGATGTTTTTCAAGGGACTTTACGAGCACGGATCTGCTTGTTGAGTTTTACCAGTCGCTTCAGGGTTCTCTACGGAGTCAGCTTACGGAGAGTGGTCTTTATATGGGTATGTATCCTCCCCTTTGTTATGTGAAATCATGTTAATAGCTCACTTAGGGACGTCCCTGTGAGTAATACGCTGTCATTTCCTAGAATCTACCCTCATTGGGCTATAGCCGCGAGTTGATTCACGAATTCCGTCATCGTACCCTAGTTCTTGTCAAGGCGCTAATTCTGCAGAAGAAAGTCAGCACTTTGACCACTTCCCTTGTTCGGTGCTCCTAACATCCGAACTAGATTATGTTTTACGGACATCCAGTTGAACGTTTATGTACATATCAATACTCCTTAATATCCCTCATACCAGGTGGGTCCGCTCGGGATTCTCGTTGCATGGCCGCTCATGGAAGTCCTTAGGTCTTCTTCAAACCTTGCAAGACTGCGGCTCACCTCCCTTAGCCTCTCGTGCGCCAACTCTCTCCCAACCGACAACACTGCGGACGTCGGATCGACGAAGTTTACTGGCTTACCTCGGCCTTCCGTTGGACCTATTTGGCAAGGTGGTTGTTTAGCTGAGCAAGTCTTGCAGTGCCTCATGCCGCTCCATATTCAGGACGCGTTCTTCCAACCTTACATCCCGCTGCAGCAGCTTGACCTCATCAAGTCACAAACACGTTCCTTCCTCTGCGGGAGCACGAACGCAATCGTTCGCCAGCAGAACGACATCGAATTACTTGTTGATATTGAAACATGTTCCATCGAGTTTAGAGACCCTAAGATCGAGCGCGCCGTCGCCCTTACTCCCGCTGACAGGAAGTGGGTTGACGAAATTGTTAAGGACGTGAACGACACGTGGGACACGGAGGACACCGGTATGCGGTGAGTCACTATTTTGTTGGGCAGTGCCCACCATTGGACTTAAATGTGGGCAGGAGGTTCAAGGGTAGTGATGACTATGTGCGAATCAAGGTGTGTGTGCCCACCTGTACATGGGAAGTGGTGCTGAGGCCGCGGGTATAAGTTTGAGGAATACATCTCTGCGGCACTCGCTTCTGTCAAATACGGCGATTTCCTTGCGAAAGGGGATAGTAGTGGTGTTCTCATAACTCCCGGATCTGGTTTGGTCTTTTCTCACCGTTGACCGTCATTCCGTTGATTTTCTCCGTGCCTTTCAGGTGGAGATTCGAACGTACTACAGGACTTCAACCCAGTTTGGATCGCCGAATTTAAACGTACGAATGCGTTTGATGTATGGCAGCGGGTGACGGACCCAATGTTGTTCGACATTATCGAGCCACGGTACATCTCTTGCTTCCATTCCTATCGCTTTGCTCATCGCCGTTAGGCATCCCTGTAACGAGAAGCCCAGCGCGATATCCGACATCACACTTCGCCTCTCGGAAGGTATTCAAGATCTCAAACTTGAACAGCAGCTCGCACCCACGCGTGAAGCAATCTCGCGTACGATTAACGCCGGCTCCGCGAACTTCTTCAAAGCAGTTGAAGGAGTTAAAGGCCGATTTATGCAGCGATCCGGGTCGGCCACCTCCGTTGGCAGCGCGAGCACTGGCTCGGGCACAGTGATCTCGAGTTCAGATATCCCGGACGGCAGTGCACTCACTACTACGCCACCCACCCAGGCTGCACCCGCTCCTGCGGGCGTTGATCCAACGACAATCCTGTCCAAGGAACGTTTGAGCGGGTGGGGTGCCAGCGTCGGGACATTCTTTTCATCGCGGGCGGCGAGATTCTCCACTCAGAAGATGACATCGCCGAACGTGAGCGCACCATCCAGCACTACCGGGTCACCAGTTCCACCGCCCCAGCAGGCCCCATGGGTATCCAGCCCAAAGGCATCTATATCAGGGTCTACCGGGGATGTTGGATCCTCTTTGGTCACGAAGACGCCGCCGCCAGGACCGGCGTCCGCTGTGGACCTGAGCGAGAAAACACCGCAGGGGGTTGGATTTCGCCTTGGCGGGGACGCGGAGAGTCAAGGGCCTGCTCACAAGCACGAGCTAGAGCATGAGCAGGCTGGTGACAGCGACGAGGAACCATCGTTCGGTGTTGCACTATGAGTAGTGATATGTCTGTCTGTCCGTCCGCTGGCAGGTGCGGACGATCTCTGTTCTCGTCTCTCTTTCGTAGTCTTCTTTCGGTACAAACTTTCATACATAACCAGGGAAGGCTTTATTCACGCTACACATACCCGTGCGTCTTGATCCCCCAAAGATAGCGAACGCTGGCCGCCGTCAGTCTTGCTTGAGCCCGAGTTCCTCACCTGCAGGCGTCTAAACGTCGCACTTTGTTCTGTTATATGTCATCCCCCTCCGTGGCAGCACCACTCAATGCACGATTACATTGCAAGTGATGATGCGAAAAATGCTCTCTGCTTGTGATTTCTACACTGAGTTGCCGACGTCGCATTGTTCGCATGAGAGCTTCCCAGCTCTACCTTTACATGTCCGTGACAGGGCTCGCTGATGCACTCACTATATAAGATCTGTCGGTGTGCCAAAAGCTGATTGCGCGCCGCCGCAGCTTTTCATCATAGCTTCCCTCGAGTCCTCGTCCTCGTCTACGTTCTCCTCTCTTCCCGGCACCCCAACGTCCCCTCACCTCTCTCTGGACTCCACCACCATGGCCACCTCGCTCTACTGCGGCTCTGAACTCTGGATCACATACCACCAGGCATCGCGCAAGCACAAGCAGGTGACCGCACAGCTGATCGACGTCGGCGAGGGGAGCCGCCTGTTCGATCTCGAGGACGTCTTCGACCACATCTTCCAGCAGGACTTTGTGGACCCAAAGTGGCGCTCCGTGGTGTGGTGGGAGGACTTCACCGGAGCGCGGCTCAAGGTGAGCGACACGGTGCACGACCTGCTCGCGCGCGGCGCCGGGGAGACGCCCGGCACCGCGCTGCGCCTGATCATCGGTAAGTTACGTCGCGCCCCAGGGGCCCCGATTCGCTCATCGCTTCGGGCGCAGCGGATACCGCGACGGCCCTCTGGGTACACTACGAATACACGCGTTGCGCGCGCCCGGCGCACACCGCGACGCAGCGCGTCCGCCTGGACCTGCCGCATGCCAAGTTGGAGTGCCTCGGGCACGTCACGAACTACATCTTTGCGCAGGGGTATCTCCCGTGCAAGGTGCGTTCGCTGGTGTCCTGGAAAGATGCGTGCGGAAGGCACATCGAGGAGAGCGAGAAGGTGGAGGAGCTACTCTCTCGGGGAGAGGGAACGCGCGAGGAGAAGCCTCTGCGTCTGGTAGTCGGTTGGTCGCCTGTGCCGATTTTTCTTTGATCTCGCTGCTTGCTGATAGCAATTCGCAGATCTGTGATGATGGTAAAAGCCTGTATGGTAGACGGTCTGAAGTCTCATTTCGAACGTACGACCAAGTTATGAACGAATCTGTTGGATTGTTGAAAGGAGGCTTTCCTGAGGATTGTCACTATCGTTGTCGAAGATGACTAGGTAGACCAACCAGTTGGCTTTTACCCACGTAATCCGGGAGCCTGAGCCTAGATCAGAAGAGCGAAGAAGGGACAAATCAAGGTGTAGAGGCACCAAATCGAGGCCTGTGTGAGGTGAGAAGAACGATTTGCACGTACACCCGCCAACGAACTTGCAGTTCTGGAGAGCCAACGGTAATGACGGCAAGCTTACTTTGAGCGCCGACTTCAGTCAGAGAGGGATAACTCACGCGCCATTGCTTTGCACATTCTAGAATATAATAACCGGAACCTGCAGGGTATGTTCCTGATGCGATATGAGAACGCTCGCTCGCCTTAGTCGCCTATAACAAGTCCTGCCAACACCAATACCAACCCCAAGTTGTCATAATGCACAATGTTTTGACGGGCTCCCATTGCTATCAGACCCCTAAGCAAAACACGTCGTTGCTGCAGTTCTATCTAGGTGTTAATACAAGTACTCCAACTGTGACCGCGCACGAAGGTAGAAAGATCCAGGAGTGTTTCATGTTCGCCCACAACCCAGATATTACTTGGGCGGTGAAGATTTTCCCTGTGTACTGGCGGAATCCACATTAAAAGCTCGTCGTCGCTACCAAGCATCCATCCTGCATCGGTTATCCTAGATTGGTCAGTGAAGTCGACCTGTCCAGTAGTTTCCGTCTTGCCTGTCGTTATATCCAACATACGAATTGATCTATATCCTGATGAGACAATATGCTGGCCATCTGTCGAGAGTGCCACAGACGTGACTATGTGCGCAGTAAATGGGCCTGCCACATTCTCTCCCGTCGTGGTGTTCCACACACGAATTGTTCGATCGTTCGAGCCTGAGACGATGCGCTGGCCATCCGGCGAGAATGCCACAGACCCGACCCAGTGCGTATGTCCAGCAAATGGGGCTGCCACATACTCTCCCGTCGTAGCATTCCACACACGAACTGTTCGATCGAGCGAGCCAGAGACGATGCGCTGGCCATCCGGCGAGACTGCCATAGACGTGACCGGACCCGTGTGTCCAGTAAATGGGCCTGCCACATTCTCTCCCGTCGTGGCGTTCCACACACAAATTGTTCGATCTTCCGAGCCTGAGACGATGCACCCATCTGGCAAGAATGCCACAGACCTGACCGGACCCGTGTGTCCAGTAAATGGGCCTGCCAAATTCTCTCCCGTTGTGGCGTTCCACACACGAATTGTTCGATCGAAAGAGCCTGAGACGATGCGGTGGCCATCCGGCGAGAATGTCACAGACATGACCCAATTCGTGTGTCTAGCAAATGGGCCTGCCACATTCTCTCCCGTCGTGGCGTTCCACACACGAATTGTTCCGTCGTCTGAGCCTGAGACGATGCGCTGGCCATCTGGCGAGATTGCCACAGACCTGACCCAATCCGTGTGTCCAGTAAACGGGCCTGCCACACACACTCCCGTCGTGGCGTTCCACACACGAATTGTTCGATCGTCCGAGCCTGAGACGATGCGCTGGCCATCTGGCGAGAATGTCACAGACCTGATCCAATCTGCGTGTCCAGTAAATGGGTCTGCCTCTGCCTCTCCTGTCGTGGTGTTCCACACACGAATTGTTCGATCTTCCGAGCCTGAGACGATGCGTTGGCCATCCGGCGAGAATGCCACAGACCGGACCCAAGACGTGTGTCCAGTAAATGGGCCTGCCGCCGTCTCTCCCGTCGCGGCGTTCCAGATGCGAATTGTTCCATCGTCTGAGCCTGAGACGATGCACTGGCCATCCGGCGAGAATGCCACAGACCTGACCCAATACGTGTGTCCAGTAAATGGGCCTGCCACATTCTCTCCCGTCGTGGCGTTCCACACACGAATTGTTTGATCGTAAGAGCCTGAGACGATGCGCTGGCCATCCGGCGAGAATGCCACAGACCCGACACAGTGCGTATGTCCAGTAAATGGGCCTGCCATTTTCTCTCCCGTCGCGGCGTCCCACACACGAATTGTTCGATCATCCGAGCCTGAGACGATGCGGTGGCCATCTGGCGAGAATGCCACAGACCTGACCCGATCCGTGTGTCCGGTAAATGGGCCTGCCACATTCTCTCCCGTCGTGGCGTTCCACACACGAATTGTTCGATCGTCCGAGCCTGAGACGATGCGCCGGCCTTCTGGCGAGAATACCACAGACGCGACCGAAGACGTGTGTCCAGTGAACGGGTCTACCTCTGTCTCTCCTGTCGTGGCATTCCATACACGAATTTCCCGATCTTCCGAGCCTGAGGCGATGCGCTGGCCATCCGGCGAGAATGCTACGGACAAGAGCGAACCTTTGTGTCCAGTAAACGGGCCTGCCTCTGTCTCTCCTGTCGTGGCGTTCCACACACGAATGGTTCGATCGTCCGAGCCTGAGACGATGCGCTGGCCATCTGGTGAGAGTGCAATGGAATAGACACTGCCCCCATCGTTTGAGATCACCATCTCCGATGATGGCCAGTGAGACAATCGCCCACGTTCCAAGCGTAGCATTCGAGGAAATGAGCTTGAATAATGTGCAGAGACAAGAGAACGAGTCGGCGCAAATGGTAGAGCAGAAAGATAGATATGTGGAGCACTCTCTGCCATGGCTATCCCGAAATATCGTACAAAGGCAGAGGCGTCATTGATGAATGCCCGCAATTTCTCTAGTTCCACTTGAGACACCTGGTGCGATCATAGCTATTAGTTATTTGCCTGCCGAATCGAATCGACAGTTACACTCACACCTTGACCAGAGACTAGCCACACATCCAGAGACGATAATGCTGGTAAAGCAAGACGCACATTGCTTGTCAAGCTAAGCAACTCCAGCCAAAAGAGAAAGTTCTTGTCGAAGAATGCTCGAAGTTTGTTAAAAAGATTGGTTTCGAAATCTAAATGTTTCAAATGATCGTCCCAGTATCGACAGGCATACAACAGAGCAGGTGTGATATGTTTAGCAATGCGCGATTTAAGGTCTTGGACATCGCTGTTGGAAAGATATGATGATTCGAGGTTGCAGATGTTGAACTTGAGGTCGTGGAGCACTAAATCGAGACAGGAATAGGCCAAACGACGGTGGGAATGGCCAAGGTCAACGTAAAAGTTGCCGCTCTTCTCTTCATTTGTCAGGAAGTCGCGGAATGAGGTATGGAGAGGAACGATAGGAAGATTTTGATCGGATGAATTGACATTACTCAGCAACGAGCTTAGGCGGCGGAGCATCCTACCAATGGATTCAGGATCAGAGTTGTCGCCAATAAAGGCGCGCTGACATAGAGTGATGAGGGAGCGGATGGAGAGAGGTTCAAATGCAGCGATGAGCTGTCCCATCACAGAGCAGAACAGGAGCTGCGTTTCTTGGTGTCTGAAGTATCCTTTAAGAACTTCTTCATATAATTCGTCTAATGGATCCGGTCTGCGGTGATCCGCCGTGGGTTTCAAAAGGTGCTCTATGCATTTTACCCTGCTAAAACCAAAGAATTCGGGAGGATCTAGGATGTATCCACAAGCAACCGCCGCCCACTGAAACAATCCCTCCGCCTTTGTTGCTAGCGAAGCGCAGTAAATATTGAGCTCGTCAAAGAGGAGCATGGCCCGAAGAAAGGTGAGAATATCATCATGTGTTTTAGCAGCTAGCTCAAGATCATCCATGTATTTGATACGGACTGACGGGGCTCCAACGAACGCAGACTCGATACCGTCCTCTGGCCGTGAGGTGATTAGCACACGGAAGTTCGACGGAAGTCTAAAGAGGTTTTTAGCAAGAAATTTGTGTAACCCGTTTCCGCCAGTCACATCCCCGCTCTCGTCTAAGGCATCGATTACAACAAGAATAGGTCCGACGATGTGCAGATCCTTGAGCGGTTCCAGGATAAGGGATTGAAAAAGCGTGGGATAGTCACGAGTACCGACCCGAAGAGAGGAGTTGTCCTTAATGACCCTTCCAAGTGCGGCTCTGAATGATGGGTAGCGGTCGGAGAGATCGCGAGCAAGAGTTGTAAAGAGGTGGTAAGCCTCGCGTTTGGATTGCTCCTTACGCAAAAAGATAAAGGATGATGTGAGACGGTGCAATTTGTCAAAACAACGCGCGA
>WNGR01016565.1_pt1 | contig 12030 bp, 11 predicted proteins | sample 5407581 | NCBI WGS metagenome assembly WNGR01 (sample SAMN13153383, study PRJNA577476) | soil metagenome | isolation source: 80 cm soil or saprolite under Garry oak tree replicate 2 | place: USA:California | collected 2016-06-15
ACGTCTGGCTCGCCAACAAAGGCTTCCGCCACGACCCCGTCCGCGCCGCACTCTGCGCCTCGCTCACCCGACTGATCCTGCCCGCGCAACTCTTCTTCTTCATCGGCAGCGTCATGAGTTCGCGGCTGCAGGTCCGCAAAATCTTCCTCTACCAGGCATTCACACCGCTCATCTACAACATCGGAATCATCGCCGGCGCATTCTTCCTACACGACCACATCGGAATTTATTCCCTCGCCTGGGGCGTGCTCGCAGGCGTCATCGTCGGCTCCGCGCTGCTCAACTCGCTCGGCGCATTCCGCACCGGACTTCACTACCGCCCCATCGTAAACTTCGGCGACCCCGCATTCCGCGAGTGGCTCAAGCTCTCCCTTCCGCTCATGATCGGCGTCTCGCTCGTCATGTTCGACGGCATCTTCCTCAAGTACTTCGGCTCCGTGCAGGTCGGCGGCATCACTCTCATCACCACCGCGAAAAACCTCTTCAACGCACCCTTCAATGTCATCGGCCCCGCCGCCGGAGCAGCCTCGCTGCCCTTCTTCGCCTCACTCTTCCAGCAGCGCCGCGCCCACGACTTCTCCACCTCCGTTGCCCGCTCCGTCTCGCGCCTCTTCGCCGTCGGCATGATCGTCTCCGCCTGGATGATCGCCCTCGCGCCCTGGCTGATGGACCTCTTCCGCGGCGGCCGCTTCAACCATGCCGACGCTGCAGCCACCACGCAGCTTTTCGTAGTTCTCGCCTTCACCCTCGCACTCTGGGCCGTGCAGGGGATTTACGCGCGCGCCTTCTACGCCGCCAGCGACACCAAAACTCCGGCCATCACCGGCACCATCATCACCGTGCTCTCCGTCCCCATGTATTGGGCACTCTTCAAAGCGCACGGCCTTCCCGGCCTGGCCATCGCTTCCGACATCGGCATCTTCGCACAGACCGCCTCGCTCGCTATCCTCCTCGACCGCAAGCGCCTGGTCTCGCTCTCACATCTGGAGTACGCCGATCTGGGCCGCGCTTTCTTTGCCGCTGTCGTTGCGTACGCCGCGACAGCTACCGCCGCCCACTTCCTGCCGCCCGTCTCCACCCATCCCAGGGACATCCTCACGATCACGATCGCATCCCTCGCCTGGGCCGCCGCAGCGGCAACCACACTGCTCGCCACCGGCTCAAAACTTCCCCAGCAGATTCTCCGCCGCCGCTAAGGACTCCGTGTGACCTGGAGCACATTGCGCTGCGCATCGTCCCTTAGGCGTATAACTCTATCCGCGCTCGCCGGTCGATTCCGCGTCGCGGCAAGCGCACTAGACTCGCCTGGGGACAACACGTCGTCGTGTGCCTCGTCACCCGCACGCACACGCCGACCCGCAAACACTGCCGCCGCCACGCGAACAACCGAACCACAGAAAGTGGAGGACTTTATGGGATCTTCTTTCAAGCAATGTTCGCTAGCCGCAACGGCGGTTGCACTGCTGCTTTTGGCAGGCTGTTCGCAATCGACCACTTCGTCCGTCGCAGCCAGCTCTGGAACTCCAAAAGCGGGCGCTGGTCCCGCCCAGCCCGTGACTGCGAAGACGGCATTCGCGCCCATGTACAAGTCCGCAATGGAGTGGAGCAACGACATTAAAGTCCTGCACATGATGCCCAAAGATGTACCGGGCTTCAAGAATGACGTCGGTAAGGCAGCGATGTGGGAGGTGACGTTTGCCTCGCCGAGCCTGCACAAACTCCGGGTGTATACATACTCAATCGCCACCGTGCTGCCGGAGATTCACAAGGGCGCCGCCGCCGGTCTTCCGCTTCCCTGGGCCGGTCAAACGCGCGACTCCATGCCTATTGACCTGTCCCTCTTCAGCATCGACTCGGATGCGGCATATCAGGCCGCAGCCACGGATGCAACGGTTTGGGCTGCGAAAAATCCAGGCAAGGCGCTTTCCTCGCTCGAGCTGGGGAGCACCTACAAGTTCCAGGCTCCAGTCTGGTACATCGCCTGGGGAGACAAGAAATCCGGCTATGTCGCCCTGGTGGATGCCACCAGCGGCAAGGTCTACAAGAATCGCTAACGCAATCTACGCGATCCGCAGATCACGCCAACAAGAGAGCCGCCCTGAAAGGGCGGCTCTCTTTCAGATCATCGTGGCTGCCTAGTTGAAGATCGCTCCCACGGTAACGTTGGTATTCGTGCCCGAGATTGTGACAACGCAACTGTTGGGCCCGGCTGCCGTGATAGGTGCCGTTGGCACACAGTTGTAAGACCATCCGCCGAAGGCGCCTCCAGTGGCTCTCAAAGTCACTGATGTTCCTAATGGATAAGTCGCCACGCAAACTGAACCACCAGACCCGGCACCGGGGCCACAATGAATCACGTTCGGCGTACCCGTAGCGGAGGGTGCGGTCACTTCCCAGTTGCTGGTATTCAGGCCCTCGTTGTAGACAGTCACAGTCGACAGGAGCGCAGCGGCCTGCGATCCTTGATAGCACTGACCTGGCTTTGGCGGGGTGTCGGGAGCGGGGCAAGCGAACGTTGCAGTCGCGGTGGCTATTGAGCCATTCGTGTCCGTTGCTTCGGCAATGATGACGCCGGTTCCAATGCCATAGGCGGTGACGATCCCAGCGGTTGCCCCCAGCGTCCCACTGGTGTTGGTGTCGACCGGGAATATGTTTGGCACCGAAGAAATCCAGGTCAGCGTGGGCGAATTTGTCAGGTCACGCACCGTGGGAGCCGTGGAGAACGTGCCGATCGCCAGAAATTGCCCGGTGTCCTGCAGATTCCCGACCGTAATCGAACTCGGAATGATGGTGAGAGAAAGGATGCTGCCCCCGCTTCCCCCATTAGCGCCGCCGCTGGTAGAGGCAACCGTCAGGATTGCACTCGAGCTGGTGGGACCGTTGAACGCCGCCGCGCTTGCCGTGATCGTCGTCGTGCCTCCACTTACCGCCGTAACGAGACCGGAAGAATTCACGGTCGCGACGGAAGGAGTCGCGGAGGTCCAGGTCACCGAGGTAGTGATGTTCTGCGTCGAAGAGTGATTCGCGTTGCCGTAGGTCCCAATCGCGGTAAGCTGCAAGGTCTGCCCCACAGTCAGAGACTGCGCTGCCGGACTAACCAGAACGGAATCCAGCCCTTGGGGGTTGCCGCATCCCACCAGCGCGGTGGCGGCGCAAAAAACCAGAATCCCCGTTACACAACGGCGAGCGATCATTGGAACTCTCCTCACACTTCCGAACAGCGGCGATAAAGCCCACGGTACACCACCCCCTACCCGATAAAAAGGCAAATCGCGGTGTACCCGGTGACCGGGTAGATGCCTGTCCGCGATCTTGTAAAGCAAGCGGACACCCACTCCCGCCTTCGATCTCTACTTATGGAATCAATAGCTTGCAGGCCAATGACCCGGGCCAGTGTCGCCGCAAGTACACAGGCGCACGCCGGAAAGACAGGCCCTGTTTACAGACCGGACCATCCCCTTCCAGCTCGCAAACACACAAGCGATATGCCGTAGCACGCGCCGGCATCTCTCTTGTATCCTTCTGTGCAGGTCGCGCACGCCATCCAGGGGGATCCAAATGGCTCGTTATACCCGACGTGATTTTCTCAGGACCACTCTCGCCACCGGAGCGCTCGCCACCACCGGAACCCTTCCGCTCCTCGCCGCCGGAGCCAAAGCCACCGACTGGGTCAAGCTGGGCAAGTCGCGCATCAAGGTCACGCGACTCGCCTTCGGAACCGGAAGCCATGGCGGTCAAGTGCAGCGCCAGCTCGGACAGGAGCAGTTCACCAGCCTCGTCCGCCACGCTTACGATCGCGGAATCCGCTTCTTCGAGACATCCGACACCTACGACGAGATGCACTCTATGCTCGGCATCGCCCTTCGCGGCATTCCGCGTGACTCCTATCGCCTGATGTCGAAGGTGACCACCGACGAGGGCGACCCGAAGCAGCGCTTCGACGACCTCCGCAAGCAGGCCAACACCGACTACTTCGACATCATGCTGATGCATGTGCAGCAAACCGCGACCTGGCCCACCGACTCCGCGCGCTGGCAGGACGGCATCCTCGAAGCCCAGTCTCGCAAGATCATCCTCAGCCGAGGCGCCTCCGTGCACGGACTTCCGGCCCTGCGCCAGGTGCCGTCAAACAAGTGGCTCCAGGTTGCCATGATCCGCATGAACCACCTCGGGACCCGCATGGACAACGAAGCCAACTCCTGGAATGACCCCGGAATCGTCCCCGAGGTTGTCGACCACGTCCACCAGGCGCGGTCCGCAGGACTCGGCGTCATCAGCATGAAGCTCATCGGCGAAGGAGTCTTCAACCACGAAGAGCGCCAGGCAGCCATGCGCTACGCCTTCCATAACGCCGGAGTCGATTGCGTCACCGTCGGCTACAAATCCCCCGCCGAAGTCGACGAAGCCATCGACAACCTCAACGCCGCGCTGGCCTGAGAACAAAAGCGAATCACAGAGTTCACAGAGAAAAAGAGAGTGCACAGAGGGATTGTGCGGGAAATGAAATCTCTGTGATCTCTCTGTTGCTCTGTGAACTCTGTGGTTCGCTCTTAGCTATACCCGTTCCTCATTCGGACGATCCCGTCCTTCATGAGCGCCACGTGGAAATTCAGTAGCAAGCCCAGCGGCTTCCCACTCAACCTGAGATACGACAGCAGTTGCACCCGATGCACGGGAGCTATCGCTTCACACGCCTTCAGTTCAATTACGATCGCATTCTCGACCAGCAGGTCGATGCGATATCCGACTTCCAGATGAACGGATTCGTATACTACCGGCAGAGGCACTTGGGCCTCTACATGAAGCCCCCGCTTTCGCAGCTCATGAAGCAGACAAGCCTCATACGCGCTCTCCAGCAGCCCCGGCCCGAGCACCGAATGAACCGCAATAGATGCATCCACAATCACTCCACTCACCTTATTCAGCCGGACCGCTTCCACTCCGTGCTCCCTCTTCCTATGCACTCTCTGTGCTCTCTCTGTTTCTCTGTGCTCTCTGTGATTCGCTTTTGCCCTAAGGCTGCGCTAGCCTTTCGCGTCCGTGTACTCCTCGTGCCACGCCGTCTGGATCGCCTCCAGAATTTTCTCGTTCGACTTCGCCGGATCGCCCACAAACCCCGGCAACTGTACCACCCACTTGTGCAGATCGGTAAACCGCACCGAATACGGGTCGGTCTCCGGAAACATCTCCTGCAACTGAATCCCAATCTCCTGGGCATCCGTCCAATCCAACTCACGCGCCATAGTCCAGATCTCCTTCTTCCCAGTTTACGGCGTTACGGGTACCTGATAGATCAGGCGCTTGCGCATCCGCGGACCCGGCGGCGAATATGGGGGCTGGAACCATGGGGATGAGGGCGTCGTCGCCGCCGACCACCCCGCCACCAGGAACAACCCGACAATCAATCCGCCGCCCGGTCCGCCCGCAACGAGTGCAGCAATCTCCGCCGCTGCCGTTACCGCGACCGCAATCCACAAGCCAATATGACGATTTGGAGCCTGTTCCCAAACCCACACATGCCGCACCGCGCTCTTCGGAAATACAACCCGCCCCGTCGGCAGCCCGCGCCAGTCCGCATCCGGGTCCAGCACCCTTTCGCATGTCAGCGAGTTGTCGTCCGCCGAGATCAGTCGGCAGCGATCCGGCCACCGCTGGCCTTGCCCCTGCACCAACAGGTCCGTGTCCACGTCCAGCTTCTTCACCGCCGCCCAGTCCTCGTGCTTCTTGTCAGCGGCTAGCGCCACCCCCGATACCGCCATCAACACAGCAAGAACCCATCCCGCAAAACGTCTCATCGGCCGTCTCCTCCTTGCATCGATGAGTCAGCTTACGTGTCTCGTGCAACAACGCGTGTCCCCTCCTGTGACACTTCCTGAAGTGTCACACTGAAAGTACCCATGCCCCGCACATCCATCCCCGCCTGGACCGCCTCGATGCTTCGCCGCGACCTCAACGAGCGCGCCGCAAGCCTGGCCCGCGCCCACGGCTACCTCCACGACCTTTGTCCCGGAGCTTCGCCAGTCGTTATCTTCGGGCGCGACGAACAGGGCCGCCATGGCAACTTCCACCCCGCAGCCTACGCCGCCATCTGTACACATCCCGAATGGATCCGCCGCCTCGCCAAAGTCCATACCGCCTCCCGCCGCTCCCGGGCGCGCAAGGATTGGCAGTGGATGGAACTCGACTCCGCCTCCAGTTCCGATGCCCTGCTGATGAACATCTTCTGCCATCCCGAAGTATTCGATGGCGTCGCCCTCGCCGCCCCGGTCGCCGCGCTGCTCAACGTCGACGCCACCGCCCAGCCCTGTTTCGGAGCGCGTCCCGGCGTGCCTCTCCTCACTCCACTAAAGGCCCGCACCAAAAAGGTCCACGCCGAACGACTCGACCGCACCGAAATCGATCTCACCCTCTCCGGTCCGACAGCCACTCTCTTCGTCGAAGCCAAGCTCACCGAAAGCGACTTCCAGACCGCCGCGCCCAGCCTGGTCGAACGCTACCGCGATCTCGAAGCCGTCTTCGACATCGATCGCCTCCCCACCAAACTTTCGCCGGCGCGCCCTTCACCCGCCGCAACTCCCAGTGTGCCCCATCCATCGCAAAGCGATAGGTGGGATGAAGTCAGCTCGCACAGCCCCGACCCGGATTTTCCTGAAGATTCGTTCCTCAACCTGCCGAATCGGCCACCTAAGCAGCGCATCGCCGGCTATCAGCTCATCCGCAACGTCCTCGCCGCCTTCGCCGCCGACGCATCGTTCTGCGTGCTCTGCGACGCCCGCCGCCACGACCTCATCGAGAGCTGGTACGCCATCCTTTCGGCGGTCCACTCCCAAACATTCGCCTGCCGCCTGAAACTCCTCACCTGGCAGGAACTCGCTGCCGCCCTTCCCCGGGACCTCCAGCACTTCCTCGAAGTCAAGTACGGCGTTACCCCATAGCTACCGGCCGACCCGCGACGATGCCTTGGACGCCTTTCGCTTCCTTTCAACCTTCGCCTCCGCTTCCGGAAGCTGAGAGATCGCCTCCCGCAACTTCGCCAGATTCACTTGCAACTCATAGACATCCTTCCGGCTCTTGTCCTGCTCGACTGCGATCTGCCCCTTCAGTTCGTCCGCAATGTCCGGAAACTGGCGCGCCAGTGTCTGCTTGAGCGTAGTGACCTGGTCAGCCACCGCCCCCAGCGCAATCGCCTGATCGCCCATGACTCGCACCATCGTGTTCAGAACCTCTTTCATATCTCTCACCTCATAAACACAGCCTTATGAGACGCAAAGCGGGGCGCCAACGTCGAGCCGACAATAGAGAATTGAGGTGAGAACTGACAACTGACAATGTGTTCTAGCTTCCCGGTCCGTGAGCAGGTTTGCCTTCCTGAACATAGTTCCGGTTCCATTTGGGAATCTCGACCACATACGCTCCCGGCTTCTCGATGATCGCCTGGCACCCCAGCCGCGAGTCCAACTGGGTGCCTGCAGCCGTCTCCATCCGGTCGAGTTCCTTGTCCTCCGGCTCGCTCAGGCCTTCCGTGCCCTATGCCAAAGTTCTCCGCCACATCGAGAAACGACATCGGCTCGCCGTGCCCCTCATATGGCAGCGTATCGAACTCAAACTCAACCGTCTTGCCCTCAGGCAAAAAAGTGACGCGCACCATGCCCTCGCCGGGTGGCTTCGATAGATCGACTTCAGGAGACTCGACAACGGGATTGGACATACACCCATTCTAACTTTCCAATCGCATACAGACCAAACCGGCCGAGTGGTTTGTAGGACAATAGAGGTTGGCGCAGAACCGATTGCGGCTCAATATCATCCAAGATAAGAGCGAGTCACACGGCTGACGAACGGCACACGGAAATTGAGGGTACACGAAGGATGGCGGATGAAACCGCAGCACGCGTAGTCGGAATCGACCTGGGAACCACCAACTCGTTGGTTGCGTTCATGCAGGGTGATCAACCGACAATTATTCCCGGCGAAGATGGCGACCGCCTGGTTCCGTCGGTGGTTGCGTTCGATCAGGACCGTGGGTTCGTGGTCGGAAACGCAGCGCGCGCGACGCTGCTGACCGATGCGTCGAGCGCAGTCTACTCCGCAAAGCGGCTGATGGGACGCGCGGTCGAGGACGTGCAGGATGAGCTGAAGCTCTTCCCGTTCAAGCTTGCCGGAGGCCTCCAGCCAGGCGACGTCCTCAAGCTCGAAGTCGGCGGGCTCGAACTGACGCCGCCGGAGATCTCCGCTTACATTCTGCAGCAATTGAAAAAGAACGCGGAACGTTTCTTCGGCGCACCAGTTTCAAGAGCAGTCATTACAGTTCCCGCGTACTTCAACGACGCGCAGCGCCAGGCGACCAAAGACGCGGGACGCATCGCCGGCCTGGATGTCCTGCGGCTCGTGAATGAACCTACCGCTGCAGCGCTTGCGTACGGACTCGATAAGAATCGCGACGGTCTGATCGCTGTATATGACTTTGGCGGCGGAACGTTCGACATCTCGATTCTAAAACTCCACGAAGGCATCTTCGAGGTGATCGCGACCGGCGGAGATACGCACCTCGGCGGCGACGACATCGACAATCTGCTGATAACGATTGCGCTCGACGACATGGCCGGAGACCCGGACCTGGGCCTTGGCGGCGATGTGAAGGTTAGCGGCGAGCTCGTGCAGGCAATACGCAAGGCAGTGATCGAAGCGAAGATCGCACTGTCCGAGAATGACTCGGCGAAGCTTCAGGTGACGCTGCCCAACGGAAGAATCTATGCGCGAGAGATTACGCGCGCGCAGTTCGAGGAGCTCATCGCACCAGTCATTGCACGTACTTCCGGACCGTGCAAGCAGGCGTTGAAAGATGCAGCTCTGACAGCCGAGCAGATCGACGAGGTCGTGTTGGTCGGCGGATCGACACGCATTCCGGCGGTGCGCGCCCTGGTGGACGGCATCTTCGGCCTGAGCGCACGCGGCAAGAAGCCGCATACGGAGCTGAATCCGGACGAGGTCGTCGCGCTCGGCGCTGCGGTACAGGCACAAATTCTCGCCGGCGGTTCGGCCGCCACCGAGGACTTGCTCCTGCTCGATGTCACTCCGCTCTCACTCGGCATCGAGGCGCTTGGCGGCGTAGTGGCCAAAATCATTCAGCGCAACTCAACCATCCCTGCAAGCGCAACCGAGCACTTCACGACCGGCGTCGACGGACAGACCAACGTCGCCATTCACGTGCTGCAGGGCGAGCGTGAGTTGGCGAAGGATTGCCGCTCGTTGGCGCGCTTCGACCTCAAGGGCATTCCGCCAATGGTCGCCGGACTGCCACGGATCGAGGTGAAGTTCCTCATCGACGCGAACGGAATTCTGCATGTAAGTGCACGCGAACAGCGCAGCGGCAAGGAGGCCGAGATCGAGGTCAAGCCGACCTACGGACTCACCGATGAGCAGGTGGAGACGATGATCCTCGCATCGTTCGACCACGCGGAAGAGGACATCGAGGCGCGGCAGGTGATCGAGGCGAAGAACGAGGCGGAGACGATCCTCGGTGCGGTCGAAAAGGGCAAGAGCCACGCTGCCTGGCAACAACTTTCGTTCGACGAGATTCAAACGATCGAAACCGGGATCAACGAACTGAAGGCTTCGGTTGAGGGCGGAAATTATAGGGTGATTCGCCAGGGTATCGAGCGGCTGGACAAGGCCACGCGCCGCTTCGCCGAACTGATGATGGACACCGAAGTAATGGGCGCGATGAAGGGCCAGACGATGGAGTCCGCAAGCGACAGCATGGGCGAAGGACCAACTGCGCCCCACCCCTTCGCGAAAGCAGAATTCGAGGACGAGAAGAAGCCCGACACCGAACGCAACGACGACACGGATTCAGGAGAAATCCGGCCTCAGGGATAACCGCACAATCTTTGCGTGTTCGCGGCGGAATCGCTAGAATGATGCTAGGTAGGCCGATGTAGCTCAGTTGGTAGAGCAACTGATTCGTAATCAGTAGGTCAGCGGTTCAACTCCGCTCATCGGCTCCATTCTTTCCCTCGACAACTTAGATTTCGCATCTCTCCCGCACACCGGCTGGGATCGAGATCGCGTCTGCCGATTTCACAAGTCGGAACCGGAGCCACTGTCCCTGCGAAATTCGCACCAGCAACTCGGGGAATCGCTAAGATGGACGCTGCCGCCGCCACTCGACAATTTCCGCGCGGAACAGGCTCTTGCACAGGGAAAGAATGGAGTCCGTGTACCCCATGAACCCAATCAATCGACGCGAAATGCTGAAACTGAGTTCCGCCACGTCGCTCGCCGCGCTTGCCGCCGCAACTCCCGCAGCGGCTGCGGTCCCAGTCGCCAAAGCCACTCATAGCGCGGTTCCGCGCTGGGAGGTCTTCGAATTGACGCTTGCCGGACCTTCCAGCGGCAATCCGTTCGCCGACGTCCAATTGACAGCCAGCTTTACTATCGGCCATAGAAGCGTCGCCGTAGACGGCTTCTACGACGGAGAAGGCAAACACAAGATCCGCTTCATGCCAGACACCGAAGGACAGTGGACCTACACCACCACCAGCAACTCCCCCGATCTTTCCGGCAAGGCCGGAGAATTCTCGTGTATCGCCGCGCTCGCCGGATCGCACGGCCCCGTCGCAGTGCATAACACGCATCACTTTGCCTATGCCGACGGCACGCCCTTCTTTCCATTCGGAACAACCTGCTATGCGTGGGTCCATCAGCCTGACGAACTACAGCAACAAACGCTGGCGACCTTGCGCACCGGGCCATTTAACAAGATTCGCATGTGCATCTTTCCCAAGAGCTATCAATACAATCACAACGAACCTGCACTCTATCCGTTCGAACGTGACGCCCAGGGCAAGCACGATTTCGCCCGCCCGAATCCAACGTACTTCGCTCACATCGAGCAGCGCGTCGCCGACCTTCGCGCGATGGGAATCGAGGCCGACCTGATCGTCTTCCATCCCTACGACCGCTGGGGCTATGCCACCATGACCGCCGCACAGGACGACAGTTATTTGCGTTATCTCCTCGCGCGCATGTCCGCATATCGCAATGTCTGGTGGTCAATGGCCAATGAATTCGATCTCATGAAGGCGAAATCGGCGCAGGACTTCGATCGCTTCTTCCACATCGTGGAACAGCACGACCCGGTTGGTCATCTGCGATCTGTCCACTACTCGCACACGATGTACGACTACAGCAAACCGTGGGTGACGCATGCGAGCCTGCAGACTTCGAAATTCGATGAGGCGGAAAGCTGGCTGAAGGCGTGGAATAAGCCGATCGTCTTCGACGAAGTGCAGTATGAAGGCAATCTGAACAGCCGCTGGGGAAACCTCTCCGGCGAAGAGATGACGCGGCGGTTCTGGCTCGGCGCCATCGCGGGCTGTTACGTTACGCACGGCGAAACCTATCTGGACTCCGGCAAGCCCTTCGATGAGAATTCCACGCCGACGCTTTGGTGGTCGCATGGCGGCACATTGCACGGAACCAGCCCCGCACGCATCGGCTTTCTTCGCAAGCTGGTCGAGGAGATCGCCGCGGCCGCCGGCAAAGATGCGAAGCGCACCGGCCTTGAAGCACAGCCAGCAGCGTATTACCTGAATGCCTCGAGCCTCGACGAAACCGGCAAAGCGGTCGAGGAGATCCTCTATTTCATGGATTACCATCAGCCGGTCTACTACGACTTTCCTCTGCCCGATGGAAAATTCACAGCCGAGACAATCGATCCATGGGAGATGAAAGTGACCAGGCTACCCGATACATACAGCGGCAAGACAAGACTCAAGCTTCCTGGACGGCCGTTCCAGGCGCTCCGCTTCCGCCGAGTCTGATCAACTCACACCCAGATTTTCACAAGACCAGCAAAAAGCCCCATCCGTTGAGGATGGGGCTTCTATATTATGCCGGCGATCACCTAATCTCCCACACACTTACGCGTGCAGTACCATCGGCCCAACGAGACTTAACTTCCGTGTTCGGGATGGGAACGGGTGTGACCCTCGTAGTAAACTCACCGGCAAATTGTCGAAATCTCGC
>WNGR01009571.1_pt1 | contig 12028 bp, 12 predicted proteins | sample 5407581 | NCBI WGS metagenome assembly WNGR01 (sample SAMN13153383, study PRJNA577476) | soil metagenome | isolation source: 80 cm soil or saprolite under Garry oak tree replicate 2 | place: USA:California | collected 2016-06-15
ACAAACCTCTCAACGACGGAGAAGCCGTTGCGGTTCGAGCGTATGTCAGGACTGGACGAAGAGCAACTCGACGAACTGGAATATCGCGGGGCTGAACTACTCGAAGAACCGTGGGATAAAGGGACCGGGCGCCCGCGCGAACTAACCTTGCGGGAAGCGCTCGTCGTTACCTGCGGATATCTTCGGCAGAACATCATCGAAGAAGTATGGGCCGACATCTTCGACGTCGATCAGTCCACGATCTCGCGGATCATCACGTTCCTCACTCCGTTGGTCGAGGAGGCCACAGGAGAGGACCGGCCAACGGCGGAGGATGCCGCCGAGGCCACCAGTAACGTGATCGCCCTGGTAGACGGCACGCTCTGGCCGTGCTGGTCGTGGGACGGCGAGGACGAGCTGTGGGCCGGGAAATACAAGACCACGGGCCACGGCTCCCTGATCGTCACGAATCTTCAGGGCCGCATCACATTTGTCTCCGAGCCCGTTACCGGCAATCAGCACGACATGGCAAAACTGAAGGGATCAGATGTCGAGAAGATCCTGAAGAAGGCAGGCGGAGTGTTCGGCGACAAGGGATTCATCGGGACCGACTATATCACCACTCCTATCCGAAAGCCGCAATGCCGTCAGCTATTGCAATGGGAACACGAGTGGAACAATAAGGTGAGTTCCTTCCGTGCGCCGGTCGAACGGGCAGTGGCTATACTTCTTCAAAGAGAGTTTTGCATAACCCTCCTTGTGTACTACGTAGAGTGAGAAATGCTGCATGCCCTGGGTCTGCAGGTGGCTCCCTGCCGAGTCGGAGCGGTGACCAGGTGATTAGATTGGCTGCGGCTGGCGAGCAGAACCGCCAGGTTCTGTGCGTCCGTGCTGGGCTCCGGGTCGGGCAGGGAGGAGAACTAAGGGCCATACCGATGTTCGCTGGTCGGCCTAGCGCAGGATTGGCAGGCCTGCTACCAGGCCGTGCCTGCAGGATGCGGGAATACACGGGCAGGCGGCGCGTGCCCATGATACCGACATCAAAGGCGCAGTTCGGTTCTCGGGACTACACGGTCAAGGACGCGCGTTTCGTCGACCTCGAGGACGCTAGGACTCCCGCTACTGGTGGCGACCGAGCGCTAGACGGGCGGCGCTGATATCTTCCCGGCCGTGGCCGGCGTTAACGGCTGCGCGCCACTGGCGGGACAGCGCGGCTAGAAGCGGCAGCGTATCGCCGTCCGCGGCGCTGATCGCCAGGTCCACGTCCTTGAGCGCCCACTCCAGGGGGAACTCGGGCGCGAAATCACCTCGTTCCATCTTGTGCAGCTTGGCATCGGCGAGCGGTGCGTCCAGCGGCCCGCCCTCGATGACCTCGGCCAGCTTGGAGTCATCGATGCCCAGCCGGCCAGCTAGTTCCAGGGCCTCGGCCGCGCCCTCGATCAAGATGGACATGTAGGCGTTGACGACCAGCTTCATCCGGCTGCCCTGGCCAGCCTCGCCCAGCCAGGCAGTTTTGCGGCCGATCGCCGCAAACACCGGACGCACGGCCGCGGCCGCCGCGGTCGGCCCGGACGCCAAGATGAGCAGTTGGCCAGCTTCGGCGGGGCCTTTGCTGCCCGATACCGGCGCGTCCACGAACATCAAATCGGGCCGCAGCTGGCCGAGCCGGTCGGCGATCTCGGCCGTTGCCGCAGGGCCAATGGTGCCCATCTGCGCCCACACCGCGCCCTCAGCGAACGCCTCCGCTACGCCACCAGCGAAGATCACCGAGTTAACCACATCGGCAGTCGGCAGCATCGTGATCACGACGTGCGCGTCCTGGACCGCCTCCGTCGGCGACGCTGTCACCAGCGCTCCAGCATCGGACAGCGGCGCGGTCGCCGTGGGCGACCGGTCCCAGACCGTGGTGCGCAGCCCGGCGGAGACCAGATTGCGCGCTATCGCCGAGCCCATAATGCCGGTCCCCAGCACCGCGACCCGCGCATTCTCGCCAGGGCTATCCGTCGCAGCCATCTGAGTCTCCCTCCGCGCTGTTACGACAGCCCTGTGCAGCGGCACCGCAGCTGAGCTGGGTGCATAACCAAGACGAGCACGCAAGCGCCTGGCCCAGGGATCGCCGGCTGGTTCCTCAGCGGTCGTAGTGCGTGGGCGGGAACGAGTCTCGCCCGCCCTCGATCTGCAGCTCATCCTTGTCGAACTCGCGGCGGATCTCTGCCCGCGCCTCCTGGTACTCGTCGGTCTCAGTGACATCCTGCTGCGGCGGCACGTCAGTCGCCGGGGGGACCTCGTCCGGGTCGTAGTCGTCGATCCCGGCCGCTACCCGCTCCTCCTCGGTCAGGCGGGCGAGCCGGTCGTCATCGATGTGCTGCGGACTGCCGCCGGGCTCATGACGGTCGCGCCGGAACCGCTCGTTGGGTTGGTCTGAGTCCTGCTGCATCATTACGCCTCCAACGGGATCGCGGGACGGAACGGGCCGGGACCACACAGATCACGCTACGCCTGGCCATGACCGACCACCTCGCCAAGCCAGCCGCCATGCATGGGCGGACGCCGGATACAGGGAACCCAAGCCAGTGATCTCGAGTACCCGCGGACGCGCCACCGCGACAGAACGTCCGTTCGGGCGTGTCTTCGACAGCCAGCTTGCTAACCGAGACTGACATAGAACGAGGCCGCGGGCGCGCTGCACCTGCCGATTCGGGAACGGCTGTGTCGTCGGCCGTGCCCAGCGTGGTTCTGTTGTGCCTTATCCGGCGTTCAGTGACGGTCGGCCGCCGGTGCTCGGAGGTCGCGCGCAGGTATTGCGCATTGGGAGCGGTCCACTGCGTGTGGCTAAACGCGGCCCGAAGCCGCGCTGGCGCGCTCGTCCAGGTGCTTGCGGACATCTCCGGCCATCGAGCGCAGCTTGGCCGCGAGGTCGCCGAGCGTGCTGAGGCCCGGCTGTTGCGCGAGGTCGGTGCAGGTCTCGGTCAGGACATCGAGGCGCTCGTTGATGATCTTCCATGCGGGCTCGTGGTGCGGCAGCACGAAGTAGGCGGGCCGGACGATCTCAAAGGCCGGGCCGGCGGTGCGACCGGGGTGCGAGGGGCCGATCGGCAGGGAGGTGAGAACGGAGCCGAGCGGGCGCATCACCCAGTTCATCAGGTGCTTCGCCGTCCGGGCCAGGGTCTCGAGCTCGGCGAGCGTCTCGCCGTGATGAACGTAGTACCGGCTCAGGACCTGAAGCATCACCTCGTACAGTCCGTTGCACAGGTCAGCCACCCGCGCCGTGACCCGGTCCTCGATCAGGGTTCCCGACTCCACGTCGGGTGGCAGCCGGACATACGCGGGCTCGACCGGCCGCGCCGGGTCGAGGCCAGGGTCGGCCGCCTGCATGGCGAGGAAGTCCTCCAGGATCCCCACGAACTTGCCGAAATGCGACTTGACCCAGTCGCCCCGCGCCCCTTCGCCCTGCTCCACGATCAGCTCGATCGCCCGGCTCGCGGAGGCCATGCCGGTGACGGCGGCCAGCTCCTTCCACTCGAAGGTCGCGGTGACGGCCTGCGCGCCCGGCGGCCCGATGAAAACGGCGTCCTCGCCGTAGCGGCCGCACAGCTGGGCGAGCCCGGCCTCGATCCCCCGGTACAGGTGGCCCACCGTCCGCCACTCCTCGGGCACCGCGACCACCGGCCGGTCGACGATGGTCGGCGGCTGGATGTCCGCCACCGCGGTGAAGTCCTCCGCATCGGCGAGCGTCATTCCCTCCGGCCGCTCCAGATACATGAAGTGGCGCAGCGCCCGCTCACCGAACGGCAGCAACGCGATCTGGACTCCGGGCGGATACCAGCGCGACAAGATAGGCAGGTTGGGGCGCTCGAAATGCGGCGCCGCGCCGATAGCGGTCAAGATGTTGGTGGCCAGCGCCAGGTGCAGCATCTCCTGCTTGATGACGTCGATCAGCGTGGCCTCCCACGCCTGCACCCGCGCGAGCTGCTCAGGCGTGAGGCCCTCGCCGGCGGTGCGCTTGAGCGAGAACTGCGCGTACAGGTACTCGCACATGAGGCCATGCTCGATCTCGCAGGCCTCGCCGAGGAGGTAGACAAGCTCTTCCCGGCTCTCCACCTTCAGCGGCGGCTCGGCGGTCATCGCGGCCTCCATTCATGGCCTGCTCAGGCCTTCCAGCACGACGCCGGCGGCAACGCACCGGACCTGACCCTTAGAGCATGCCCGAAACGCGCGACCAGTCCCGCGCCCCGGATGGATGCCCTCTGTCACTGGCCGGGCGAGTCCCGGAGCCCGGCCTTCCGGACACCTTCGACGTCCAGATCGGTGGTGTACCGGCGTGCCCGGCTGCTGGCGCCAGGAATCGTCCAGGCCGCCGACGTCGACGCCGTCGAAGCCGAGCTTGTCTATCAGCTCGATCACCACAGCCTTGGCCGAAGCGTCGTCGCCCACCACCGGCAACGCGATCCGGCCTCGGGGATGGTCACTATCACCACGCCGACACCCTCGGCAGTGTCGGTGATGTACACAGGTACGGCGCCGGTCTCGGCCGGCAGGCCGGCCTAGTAGGCACTGCTCGGCTTCGGCGGCATGGGCCTGGGACGCCTGCCGGGCGGATTCGACTGCGCCCGCGCCGAGCAGGAGGCGAAGCGGCGGCTCGCGAAGACGGGCGATGTCAGTGATGATCTTCGCTGCGCGGGCTGGGTCACCCGGCCAGGTGCTGACGGTCGATTCACGGTAGCGGTTCATCTCGCGGACCGTCTGGTCGTAGTCGGCGCTCACCGGCACAGGGGTCATAGACGAGCCGCCCCAGTCGGTCCGGAACGCGCCCGGCTCGATGATGGTGACCTTGATGCCAAACGGCCTCACCTCGTTGCGGAGCACTTCAGGGAAGCCTTCGACGGCGAATTTGCGGTCTGGTAGGCGCCCATGCCCGGCGTGCGCCAGCTGGACGGCCGCGCCGGCGGCCACGGGATCGGTGACATCCAGCGGCGCCGTGCGCACCAGGTCGCCGTACTGGCGCACGAGATCGTCCAGCTGCTCCGGGCGGCGCGCAGTTGCTACCGCCCGGTCTCCGCTGCCCAGCACGGCCTTGGCCAGCTCCCGCCCGAAACCGCGGGAGCTGCCGATGATCAGCCCGGCCGTGGTCGCTTTCGGTCTTGCCGATCCCTGCCAGCACAGCCCACGGCAAGCCGGGGCATGTTCGTGCCGCGCCCATGTAGAGCGCCAGGTAGGCGGGCGGGATGTCGTCCAGCGCCAGGACGCTCGGGCCACCCACCATGCTCGGGCTCGCCTCGCTCGCCATGGGCTCCGCGGCGACTAGCAGGAGCACAGCGAGCGGGAGAACGATCACCGTTGTGGCGGCTGCGGCGAGCCATTTGAACACTGGGCTGCCTCCTGCATCAAGCTCCGGTTAAACCCACCGGGCCCAAAGCGCACCCCGTGCGCAGCCCATGCAAGCGGCACCAATGATCAGCGGGAAGAAGTCAAAACTCGCCAATGACGACTTCTCGTCACCCGCCCCAAGGGCGTCGAGGCCCGGCCAGGGAAGGGCAACGCACAACAGCCTGGTCAGCGGCTCAGCCACCGTGGCGGAGAGCTTGCCGAGGCGTCAGGCAACGACGTGGCTAATTGTCGTCAGGTGAAGAGAAACCGTCATCTGCAATTGTGAGAGGGAAAGGCATCACCTATCCGTGCCTTTAGGTGCCTGCCGCGCTGGTAACCGGTCACGCTTGTCCCTGCCGACTGGGTGGCTGCGGGCGGGTCGCTGGGGCTGTCAAGGGCGTTGTCACCTGCCCGCCTCGAAGCCACGCTCAGGCCTCGCTGGCAGGTTCGCGGATGGGCTCGGAGAGGTGCCGTGCCTGCCCGTGGCTGGCTGCCCGGCAGCCGGGCCGCCTTGGGCTAGCTGGGGCCACCACTGGCGGATGTCCGCGGAATCCTGAGCCGCGACCACCGGCGGGTGCGCGGCTGGCCCGGCACCGGGTTGAGGGTGACGCAGCGGGCTGGCCAGGTCAAGGATGTCCCGCAGTTCCGCCTCGGAGGATTCCCGGAGCCGGGGCGCCAGGCTTCTGATGCTGTCGCGGGCCACGGCGATGCTGCATGCGAACCGGTGTGTCTCGGACCTGGTCCAGGCCCGGTTCCGCTCTAACGCGATCGCCGCTGCGGTGCCTGGCTCGCGCACCCACTGGCCGGCCGAATCGAGATGGTTCGAGTAGACGCAGTAAGCGTCACGGCGCAACGCGAAGACGCTGTGCGCCACGCGGCTGGTGTCTATCCCGTCAGCGGACCGGAGCACGCCCCGGTAGCAGGCATCATGTATGTGCCTGTCGATCAGGCGCCCGGCCCCGGTGACCGCGACCTGCCGCAGGTAGCGTTCCAGCGCGCCGAGCCGGCTACAAGCCTCGTGCACCGCAAGTACAGCGACCTCAACGCGGTATCCGGCGTCCCTGAACCGGGCCACCGGCTCCTCGAAGTCACGCGGGTCCCGCATCGCCGACTCCATCACCGCGTCGAGGCGGTGGCTGATCACGTATGCCTCGGCCTTCTCCATCCACTTGTGCCCATCGATGCTGGTATACGCCCCGGCCGTCGTGTCATCCTCGGCAAGCAACCGGTCATATTCCGGGTGATATGGCTTGTAGATGTCTAAGTTGAGGCTGACCGGCCCGGTCCCGTCAGCGCGCGTGAGCGCCCTGGTGACCAGGCTCGCCAGCGCGCTCTTCCCGGCACCGGTCTGCCCGGCCACAAAGACCACCGCTGGGAGCCTGCGGCCAGATCCGCCGAGCACCTGCGGGACGATCCTACGGCGGAAGATCCGCTCGTTCTCCTGCTCGCTCAGGGCATACCTCGCGCGATCTAACGTCATCGCATGGCTCGCAGCTCGGCTACCAGCGCCTGGCACTCGGCGATGATGCTTTCGACGCCGCGACGGTCAGCGGGATGAAGTTCCCGCCCCCTGCCGGCCCACCGGCCCTGCACCCGCTCCCAAGACTCGATCACCGTGGTGTCAGGCACCTCCGATGATTCCTCCTTGGCGATCAGCGCCGAATAAGCCCCGACAACCTGCTGAATGAGTTCCAGCGCCACCTCATAGGCGACGCCATCCTCCAGCGACCACGTCACCGGCCCCATCGCACCCAGCACGGATTGATCCCCGCCGCCACCCGCCGCGCCGCCAGTCATACCGCCGTTCCCTCCGCGCGGACTCCCCGCCCACCGAAACACCAGGAACGTGCAGACCCCATAAACCGACCATACCCCGAGCGACCTGGCAGGCCGGACTACCAAACGCACCCGCGGGTGGCCAGGAACGAGACGGTGGTTCCATTCCTCGATAAGCGCCTGCACCCAGCATGAGGCCGCGACCTCCTGTTACCGCGCCACGATCTTTGGAGCAGGCTGGGATGTCCGTGTGAGCGCCGACGCAATGGCTGCGCTCATCGCAAACCTGGTGGCCCTTGCCGCCGCCCCCGTCGCCGGGCGGGACCGAGCCGGTGATCGGATGGAGCCTTCGTAGCTGAGATGCGGTTATCCACAGGGGTTGTAACGCACAAGCGCGCTCACGCCCAACTCGGACACGCTTTGCACAGATGCCGAGCTGGTCGATTAGGCCCTGGCACTGCTGGAATTGAGTCGCCGATCTCCATCTAACCGAGCTAAACCGCACCGCGTCGGCACGGGGGAGTGCTGGCCGGAAGACTGCGACATTTTGCTGACAGCCTCGGGGCCGATGTTGCAAGCACGGGCCAGCCTTGCGGCCTCCCACCTGCGCAGTGACGCTCGCTGCGCGTCGGCGTGGCGGGCGTGCGGCCGGGCAGCCCGTCGCGCAGCGGGTGCCATGCCGCGACCGGCAGAAAAAGACCATGCACCAGACAGGGCAGTCGGGCAGCAGGGGAGCGTGACAGCGTGCCTCAGTGTGCCGGTCACACATCAATGGCGATGCTCCAGGCCGCTGAGGTGGATGGTCTTATCGACCTGGTGCGCGCTGCGGGAGGTGGACAACGCATGGGCAAGGGTCTCGGCGGGGCTGGGGCTGCGGTCCAGCAGCGCGGCGATCAGTTCGCCGATGTAGTGACTGGCTGGCCTGGCCGCGCGGTATTTCCAGACTGGCGGGCCAGGGAGCCCGGGACGGTCGGTGAGCTCGCGGTGTGCCAGGCCCTTGCCGCACAAGATGCTGGTCATCACCGCGACCGAAGAGTAGGACACGGGCGGGTAGTCGATGCGCTCGTGTATTTCCCGGATCATCAGCGGCTTGTCGGCCCGCCACAGGACTTCCATGATCGCGGTTTGCAGCAGGCCGAGGCCCAGCGGTGAGCGCTGCCAGGGCCAGTCAGAGGGCATGGCCCCGCCGTACCGGCCCGCCGGTTGAGTGGCCAGACCCGCTGCCCGCCTGGCGGGCCATCTCAGCCGGGCCCGCGGCCAGGGTGTGTTCTCTGACTGTCTTCATGACAACTTTCCTCCGGTAGTTTCAGTTCGTTCAGATGCCCCAGCGAACGCGTGTAATAGGCGCGAACCGGCTGACCAGGCGGACGGCGGTCAGGACCAAGACGGCGATGACGCCGGGCTGGCCGCCAGCACTGGTATAAGCACGGGACGTTGCCTTCCCTTGGCCGCCACGACCGGGCAGGCAGCCGTACCGCGATCCGGGTGGGCACCGGTGTCCGCACCTGGGTCTTGGCTGATTGCCGGCCCTCGCCCGGGAACACTTGTGCGCAGGTTCTGCGAGGCCGCCTGTGGTCGTGTGACGCTCCTTGGAACGTGTGGGGATTCCCCCGGCGGCGGGCGCGGGACGTCGAGCAGCCGGTACAGCGTCCCGGCCAGTTCCTGCGCTGTCGGCGCGGTCACGAGCCGGGACGGGCCGGCCAGCGCCCACCACGACAGGGTGGCCCGCCCGAACCAGGTCGGCACGCCGGTGAACCGGCGGGCCAGCGCGGCCTGGCCGTCGCGTATCGCGGTCTCGTACCCGTCCGGCGCGGCCGCCGCGGTCTGCATGCCCCGGTCCTGCCACGCGATGTCGGCCCAGCACAGCAGCCCCCGCCGGTCACCACACGCGCCCATCCGCGACGACAGGCCCCTCACCAGCAGCAGGCCCCTGCCGTTCTCGCTGGCCGGGTCGTCGATCACATGTGGCTCACCGGGACTGCCGCTGTCGGCGACCGCGACCCGCACCGCGTTCTGGTGCCAGGTGAGCTCCACCGCGAACCACCCGCCGCGCCCGCTGAGGGTGTGCTTGATCGCGTTGGCAGCTAATTCGCTGGCTACGGCGGTCACATCGTCGCGAGCCGCACAGGTCGGCAGCAGGCACGCCACCCACCGCCGCAGCTCGGCGAGCTGTCGTTCTTCGCCGGGAAGTACCCGCCGCCACCGCATGCCAGCCAGCAGCGCGGGTGGGTGGGCCATGCCTGGCGGTGGTGGTTGGGGTGCCATGCGCTCAACAATGGCCGTCTGCAATTAGCACACTCAAGTAAGCACGAGTGAGCAAACACGAGCGGCATGAGCCGAACACGAGCAAACACTTTGTGAGCGGCGGTTCGCGATGCAGACTGTTGCCGTGAGCAATATCTGTGAGAGGTGAGCCATGCCCCAGCCGGCGCCCGCCAGCCCGACCGTTTTGCGTATTATTCTCGGCCGGCAGCTCCAGGCACTGCGGGAAAAAGCCGGAATGAGCTACGAACAGGCCGCCGACGCCATCTACGCTTCCGCGTGGACGCTGCGGCGGATGGAAAAAGCCGAAGTCGGCCTCAAGCTCAACTACGTCAAGAGCCTGCTGCTGGCCTACGGCGTAACCGACTTCACCGAGATCGAAACCTTTCTCGCCTTAGCCCGGGAAGCCAACAAGCCCGGCTGGTGGCACAGCTACACCGACGTCCTGCCCGCCTGGTTCAGGGTGTTCCCCGGGCTGGAACAAGCCGCCACCCTTATCCGCGGCTACGAGCCCCATTGTGTCCCGGGGCTGCTGCAAACCGAGGACTACGCCCGCGCCCTCACCACCGCCGGGTACCCCAACGCCACCAGCCAGGAGATAGAGCGCCGGGTTGCGCTGCGCCTGGCCCGCCAGCAGATCCTCACCCGCCCCGGCCCACCACGCCTGTGGGTGGTCATCGACGAGGCGGTCCTGCGCCGCCCGGCCGCCAGCCCCGCGCTGACGCGCGCCCAGTTCGACCGCCTCCTCGACGCGGCCACCCAGCCGAACATCACGCTCCAGGTGCTGCCGTTCACCGCCGGGGCGCACCCGGTGATGTACGGCATGTTCCACCTACTGCGGTTCGGCGCCGCCGAACTGCCCGACATCGTCTACGGGGAAAACCTGACCAGCGCGTTCTACCTGGACAAACCCGCCGACGTCGCCGTCTACGCCGAAGCGCTCGACCGGCTGTGCGCCCACGCCGCACCGCCCGGCGATTCCGTCACGATCATGCGCCACATCAGAAAGGAAATTTGAAAAATGCCCAACATGCATAACGGCTCACGCGCCTCAGACTCCAGCACCGAGGGCTGGTCAAAGCCGTGGTCCAGCCCAAACGGCGGCTCCTGCCTGGAAACCAGGAAACTCCCCGGCGGCGCCGTCGCGCTCCGCCAGTCCACCGACCCCGACGGCCCCGCGCTCATCCTCCAGCCGGCCGAGATCCGGGCATTCATCGATGGCGCCAAATCCGGGCTCGCTGACTACCTCCTCAGCTGCCACCGTGAAGGACCAGCCCATGGCAGACACACTCAGTGCCTGGCTGCGTGAGCAGCGGGTGGCGCGCGGGTGGAGCGCGGCCGAGATGGGCCGCCAGCTCCGCAACGCCGCCAAAGCCAATGGCGACAACACCGCTCCTGGCGCCGCGATTCTCACCTCCTACGTGCGCCGCTGGGAAACCGGCAAGATTGGCCTCACCGAGCGCTACCGCCTGCACTACTGCACCGCCCTCGGCATCCCACCCGCCCAGTTCGGCCCCCCTGGGTTCCAGCCGCGGCACCAGCAAACCGCCGGCCCGGCGGCCAACGCGGCACCCGGCGATATAGGCGCTGTTATGCTCCCGGCACTCGCTGATGTCTCACCTGGTGCCGCCCAGACCGGCTGGCCGGGCGAACCCGGCGGTTATCGTGATGCTGGAAAGGGATATACCACTACGGAGCGGACGGAACAGGCTGAGTTCGCTGCGGACTCACCCGATCTGTGGATGGCCATGATCGCGGAAGAGTCGCTGGATTTTGGAGAGTGGGCGGACACGTCGAACATCGGAGACGCAACGCTGGAGCATTACGGCGCGCAAGTGCGGCAGCTGGCCAGCGACTACCAGCACGCCGCGCCGTACCCGCTGCTACTGGAAACCAAGCGTCTTCGTGATCGGGTATTCCGTAAATTGCAAGGCCATCAGCGCGTCGGCCAGACCAGGGACTTGTACCTGATTGCCGCCCAGGTGTGTGGACTGTTGGCCTGGATGTCGGACGACATGGGATACCTGCGGGCTGCGGACGCGCATGCGTGGACAGGATGGGTCTGCGCCGAGCAGGCCAACCACGATGGTGCCCGCGCATGGATACGCGTCACCCAGAGCAAGCTGGCCTACTGGGACGAGCGGTACATCGAGTCCATGGAGCTCGCTGAGGATGGCCTGCGGTACCCGAGTGCGGATTCCGGTCAAGCTATGCTCGCGCTACTCCAGGCGCGGGCGCTTGCCCGGCTCGGACGTCACCAGGAGGCTGGTGCTGCGCTCGCCGGGGCCAGGACCAGGCTGGAACAAGCCGGCCCAGACGAGGTCGGCGGTCTTTGGGGAGTGAGCCAGGCCCGGTACCACCACCTCGCGGCCAGCACCAATCTGTCGCGGCAAGACCCAGGTCAGGTGCTCGCCGAGACCCGACAGGCATTGGATCTTTTCGAGGCCGCACCGGCCCATGAGCGGTACTACGGCGCGGAGATTGGCACCCGCATGGATGAGGCGCAAGCCCACCTGCTGTCGCACGACCTTGATGGTGCCCACGCGTCGCTGCGCCCGGTTCTTGCGCTAGCGCGAGAAAACCGCAACGAGCCTCTGACGCGGCATCTCGGACACGTGCGCCAGGCGCTGACCGCTCCGGCGTT
>WNGR01006959.1_pt1 | contig 12027 bp, 9 predicted proteins | sample 5407581 | NCBI WGS metagenome assembly WNGR01 (sample SAMN13153383, study PRJNA577476) | soil metagenome | isolation source: 80 cm soil or saprolite under Garry oak tree replicate 2 | place: USA:California | collected 2016-06-15
GAGCTGGGGCCGCCGCCGGCGCCGTTCGCGTGGATGGCGTTCGGCTCGGAGGGGCGCATGGAGCAGACGCTCCTCACCGATCAGGACAACGCGCTCGTCTTCGCCGACGAGGGCGCGGGCGGCCGCGGGTGGTACCAGGCGTTCGCGGAGCGCGTCGGCGCGGACCTGGAGTCGGCCGGCTTCCCGCGCTGCCCGGGCGGATACATGGCCCGGAGCTGGAACGGGACGCTCTCGGAGTGGGCGGCGCGCTTTCAGGGCTGGATCGACCGGCCGGAGCCGCAGGCGTTGCTCGACGCCGCCATCTTCTTCGACCATCGGCGCGTGGCGGGCCGGCTCGACCTCACGCCGCTCCACGAGGTCGTGGCGGGGGCCGCGCGGCAGCCGGTCTTCCTGCGCGCCATGGCCCAGGAAGCCCTGCGCTTCCGGCCGCCGCAGCTCCTCCTCCTCCGCTTGCGCGGCGAGTCGTCGGCGGTCGACCTGAAGAAGCAGGCCATCTCGCCGGTCGTGTTCCTGGCGCGCTGCTACGCGTTGGAGGTGGGGACCTCGGCGCGCAACACGCTCGAGCGGCTCGACGCCGCGGAGCGCGCTGGGCTCATGGCGCCGGAGGTGCGCTCCAACGTGGCCGAGGCCTACCGCTTCCTGCTCGGGCTCCGCATGCGCCTCCAGCTCCGTCGCCTGGTGGACGGGCGCGCCTCGTCGAACGAGGAGGCGCTCTCGGAGCTCACGCCCGTGGAGCGCACGCGCTTGAAGGAGTCGTTCCGGGTCGTGAAGGGCTGGCAGGACCTGGCGGCGCACCACTTCAGGCTGTAGCGGCGACCGCCTAGTGCTTAGCGGCCCCGGCCGCGCCGAAGCCAGTCTGGGCGCGGACGTACTGGTCCTCGAACGCCTCCATCTCCGCGCGGGCGCGGGCGGAGGCGTCCGCCTTCGAGACCACGTAGGCGAGCGCGAAGGCGAGCGGCATGGCGAAGAGCGCCGGCTGGTCGTAGGGGAAGATCGCCTTGGCGTTGCCGAGCACGGCCACCCACACCGACTTCGAGAAGAGCACGAGCAGCACGGCCGAGACGAGCCCGCCGAAGCCACCCGCCAGCGCGCCCCGGGTGGTGAGGCCCTTCCAGTACATGGAGAGGATCAGCACCGGGAAGTTCGCCGCGGCCGCGATGCCGAAGGCGAGACCCACCATGAAGGCGACGTTCTGCTTCTCGAAGAGGATGCCGAGCCCGATGGCGACCATGCCGAGGCCGACCGTCGCGAACTTGGAGACGCGCATCTCGTCCGCCTCGTTGGCCTTGCCCTTCTTGATGACGCGCGCGTACAGGTCGTGCGAGATGGCCGACGCCCCCGCGAGCGCCAGCCCCGAGACCACCGCCAGGATCGTCGCGAAGGCGACCGCGGCCAGGAAGCCGAGGAGCAGGTTTCCCCCCACCGCCTTGGCCAGGTGCATCGCGACCATGTTGCCGCCGCCGACGAGCTTCCCGCCCACCTTGCCGCCCTCGAAGAAGGCCGGGTCCTTGCCGACGATGAGGATGGCGGCCAGACCCATGAGGAAGATCACGTTGAAGAAGTAGGCGACGAAGCCCGAGGCGTAGAGCACGCTCTTGCGGGCCTCCTTCGCGTTCGAGACCGTGAAGAAGCGCATGAGGATGTGCGGCAGGCCCGCCGTGCCGAACATCAGCCCGAGCCCGAGCGAGATGGCATTCACCGGGTCGGCGAGCAGTGGGCCGGGAGCCATGAGCTTCGCCCCGAGCTTGTGGGCCGAGGTCGCGCGCTCCACGAGCGTGGAGTACGAGAAGCCGAACTGGCTCATGGCGAGCAGCATGACGACGGTGCCGCCGATGAGGAGCATGCCGGCCTTGATGATCTGCACCCAGGTGGTGGCGATCATGCCGCCGAAGATCACGTACACCATCATGAGCGTTCCGACAGCGACCACGGCGATCGCGTAGTCGAGGCCGAAGAGCAGCTTGATGAGCTGGCCCGCGCCGACCATCTGGGCGATGAGGTAGAAGCAGACCACCGTCAGGGACGAGATGGCCGCCATCGTCCGCACCTTGCCCTGGTCGAGCCGGTACGAGGTGATGTCGGCGAAGGTGAAGCGGCCCAGATTCCGCAGCCGCTCGGCCATGAGGAAGAGGATGACGGGCCAGCCGACGAAGAAGGCGATCATGTACATGTAGCCGTCGAAGCCCTGCGTGTACGTCATGGCCGTGAGGCCGAGCAGGGTCGCGGCGGACATGTAGTCGCCGGCGATGGCGAGCCCGTTCTGGAAGCCCGTGATCCCGCCGCCGGCCGTGTAGAAGTCGGACGCGGACTTGGTGCGGCCCGCCGCCCAGTAGGTGATGCCCATGGTCAGCGCCACGAAGGCGAGGAACATGGCGATGGCGTGCACGTTGAGCGGTTGCTTCTGGGTCTGTCCCTCCAGCGCGCCGGCGGCGCTCGCCAGGGCCGGCAGCACGAGCAGGAGGAGCCCGATCACCACCTTCTTCAGCCCCGCGCCCTCACGGCCCGCGTCCTCGACGATCTCGCGGGTGAGGCCATCGAAGACGGTGTTGGCGCGCCGCACGTAGAGGGCAGTGAGCAGCCAGAAGAAGACGAACATGAAGAGCCCGACGGCCACGCCGACCGTGAGGCGCGCGCCCTCGGCCACGGGCAACGCCAGCACGCCCGGCGCGAAGGCCACCACCATGACGAAGCCGTAGAAGCCGGCGAGCACCGTGGCGGCGAGCGTCCAGGCGAAGCGGGTGCGCCGCCGGACGAGCTCGTGGAACTTGGGGTTCGCTCTCATCCGCTCGTACATCGCGCTGCTCATGGTTCGAGGTCTCCGGTGCGGTCCGCGGCGTCGGTCGCGGGCTCCACGGACAGGAAGAAGAACAGCCGGTGTGACGGGTGAAGCGCGAGAGCCTGGCACGTCTCGGGAGGGACGTGCAAGCCGCCCTCGACCGATCGATGCGCGCCGGGCCCTCGCAGCAGTGCCGGAGCCGCCGCCTTGGCGATGCCCGGAAGGCGTGCAGCGTCATGCGAGCCCGCCGCGCAATCAGGCGTCGTCCGCGGCGGCGGCGCGTTCCAGCGGCTCCGTGTCGACGCCGAAGTAGCGGAGCACGCGGATCTGGTGCCGCCGGAGCCCGAGCAGCGTCACCTTCGCCTTGCACCGGGTCAGCGCCTGCGCGAGGACGGCGATGCCAAAGTCGTGGAATTCGCGGATCTGCGTGAGATCGACGCGCAGGCAAGCACCTGGTTTCGCCGCAGCGAGCAGCACCTCCAGGCGACGCGCCCCGAGCCCGTCGAACGCGCCAGAGAGGCGGATCAGGGAATGGTCGATCTCGAAATCCTCGCGCATCGGTGCCTCCAGCGATCCCGCGACTCCAGCTTGACGCGAGTCAATGGAAGAAACGTGCCGGCGGATCTTCGGTCGGAGCCCTGCTCATGGAGCGCGGTCGGGCCGCGCCGCCGCTTCCCTCACCCCGCGCTCCCATGCCTCCGCTTGCGTCATGAAGGTGTCGGGGAGCTCGTCTCCGTCGACGGTGAGCGCCCATCGCCCGTGCTCACCGCGCCAGATGCGCAGGACGTGAGTGCCCACCTCGAAGTTGACCGGTAGCGTCGGGGGGAGCGCCTGCGTCTGGTATCGGGAGGTCACCCTCCATTCATATCAGTCCGCAGCGTCCAGACCCTCCTCCCAGCCGGCCGCGGCAGCGACCGGGTAGGCAGGCGTATGAGCTGTCGGGTGGTCGACGCGCCGGGAGGCCTCGCGCCGCGCGCCCCGGAGGGGGACGTAACCAGATCAATTTTCAGGCGTTCTTACATCTTGGAGGAAGGGGGAGAGTCATGAAGCGTCTCGAAGGAGTTCTCGTCGCGATGCTGGCCATGGTCCCCGGCCCGGCCTGGTCGGCCGACGACCCGGCGGCCGAGAGCGCGCGGCCGCAGGCGACGCCCGCCACGCCTTCACCTGCGACGTCCGCTCCGGCAGAAGCGCCACCGGCGCCACCGGCGAAGCCGCCGGCCCCGCCGGCGAAGGCGCGCGCGGCCGACGCGCAGTCGGCGGCGGCTGGTCACTGGGTCTACACGCAGCAGTACGGCTGGATCTGGATGCCCTACGGCGACGCCTACTCGTACGTGCCGCCGGACGGCGTGGGCGAGCCGTACGAATACGTCTACTATCCGGCTTACGGCTGGAGCTGGGTCGTGGCGCCGTGGATCTGGGGCTTCGGTCCGTGGCCGTACTTCGGCGTGGTCGGGCCGGCGCATTTCGGCTGGTATGCCCACGGCTGGTGGCGGTCACCCTGGCGCTGGCACTTCAGGCCGACCTTCGGCTTTGGGTCCCACGGATTCAGGCCCGCGCCGTTCCGAGGTGGATTCGTCGCACACGGAGTCCCCCGCGGCCACGTCGGCCACGTCGGAGGTGGCTTCCGAGGGGGCGGACGTCGCTGACGCCGTCACGCCGCCGCGGCGGCGCGCAGCATCGCGGCGAGCGAGCGCTCGACGTCCTCGTCGGTGGTCGCCCAGCTCGAGACGCTGATCCGCATCGCGGTCCGGCCTTGCCAGACGGTCCCGCCGCACCAGCAGGTGCCGTCCGACTGCAACGCGGCGATCACCCGCCGGGTGCGCTCGTCGTCGCCGAACGAGACCAGCACCTGGTTCAGCACCACCTCGTTCAGGATCCGGTGGCCGGCCGCGGCGAGCCCCTCGGCGAAGCGGCCCGCCTGGCGGCAGGTGCGCTCGACGAGGTCGGCGAGCCCGGTGCGACCGAGCGTGCGGAGAGCTGCCCAGACCTCGACGCCGCGCGCGCGTCGGGAGAGCTCGGGCGTGAAGTCGGCCGGATCGCGCGCGCCCGCGTCGGGGAGGTACGCGGCGGAGACTGCCATGGCCGCGCGGAGCGCCGCCCCGTCGCGGACGATGGCGACGCCGCTGTCGTACGGGACGTTCAGCCACTTGTGTGCGTCGGTCGCCCAGGAGTCGGCCTCGGCGAGGCCCGCCCCGAGGTGGGCTCGACCGGGCGCCGCGAGGGCCCAGAGCCCGAACGCGCCGTCGACGTGGACCCACGCCCCCGCCGCGCGGGCACGGGCAAGCACCGGGGGAACGGGGTCGAAGGCGCCGGTGTTCACGTTCCCGGCCTGGAGGCAGACGATGGTGGGGCCGCGCAGCGGCGGCAGCGCGTCGGGCCGGAGCCGGCCCTGGCCGTCGACCGGGACGGTCACCACCCGCTCGCGCCCCAGGCCCAGCATCGCGAGCGCTTTCAGCGCGCTCACGTGCGCCTCCGCCCCGATCACCACCGTGATGGAGGGCGCTCCGAAGAGCCCGCGCGCCTCGACGTCCCACCCCTCCCGCGCCAGGACCGCGTGCCGCGCAGCCGCCAGCGCGGTGAAGTTGGCGACCGTCGCGCCGGTGACGAACCCGGCGCCCGCGTCGCGAGGGAGCCCGAGCGCCTCGAGCGTCCAGCGCAGCGCCACGCGCTCGATGGCGGCGGTGCCCGGCGTCACCGCCCACTTCGCGCTGTTCTGGTCCCAGGCGGCGGCCAGCACCGTCGCGGCGAGCGCGCCGGGGAGCGACCCGCCGATCACGAAGCCGAAGAACCGCGGGCCGGCCATCGCCATGGTCGCCGGGGAGATCCGCCGGTCGAGCTCCTCCAGCGCCGCGGCCGGATCGGAGGGGCCGTGGGGCAGTGGCACGTCCAGGGCGGAGAGCGCCGCGACCGCGTCCGGGGAGGGCGCGACCGGCCGGACCGCGAGGCCGTCGAGGTAGGCGGAGGCGCGACGCGCGGCGTCCCCGAGGAGGGCTGCGGTGGAGAGGGCGGTCATGGCACGCCCCTAACGTGTCGCCGCGCGCCCCGCAACGCGTCAGGCGGCCTCGACCCGCTCGAACACCGCCCACCCGTTCCGCATCCAGAAGCTCGAGGCGACGCGCCGGTAGGCCGGGTCGCGGCGCAGCCGCCGCTCGTTCGCCCAGTTCTTGTGGGTGCGCGTGTCGTCGAGCAGCAGAAAGGGCGCCCCGTAGACTTCCTCCAGCTCCGCCTCGCCCGTGAACTCCGAGCCGTCGATGAGCACGGCGTCGAAGCGGGCGAGCCCGTTTTGCTCCCGGATTCGCTGGATGCCCGCCGCGTTCAGCTCCGGGTGCTCCGCCAGGTATGCCAGGTCCTGATGCAGCCAGCCGAGCACCTTCGGGAGGCGGTTGTTCCGGAGCTTGGATCTCACCTCACGGTGGAAGCGGGCGACCTGCTCCTCGGAGGGGAAGGCCGACGAGGGCACCGAGGAGACGTTGTACGGGTGGACGAACGGATAGTCGCGGTAGCGCTGCACGAGCGCCCCGAAGCGGGCCTGCGAGACCTCGATGGAGTGGAGCTGCGGCGGGCCGCACGGATTGGCCAGCGCGCCCGCCACCAGGGCCTCGGTGCTGCCGCCTCCCGAAGAGGCGCCGATCTCGAGCACGGTGCGGACGGCCGGGGAGGCCGCGACCCGCCGGATGGCGCGATAGAAACGCTCGTTCTTGATCTGCGGGGAGAGGAGTCGGTCGAGGTCGCTCTTCGGCGGCGCGGAAACCATGCCCGCAGCTTACGCCGGATCCCGGCGTGGGCCACCCGTCGAGGGCAGCCCCCGTCGAGACCGCGGGCGGCCGATCGTGGAATTCCGCCGCGGCCCAACTCAGTCTTGCCCCGAGGAGGGGGTGGCAGACGGTCCGGCTTCTGATGGAGATTATTTTGCTCACAGTGAAGCGCGCGGGTTCCACTTTGGTCGATTCGTGGAGACTCGATGACCCCGAAGATCAGAAACCGGCGTCTGGCACTGTCGCTCGCGGCGTCCATGGGATTGATCGCCCCCGGGCTCGGCCACGCAGACACGGTGGACGCGAGCTCGACCACGATGCTCCTCGTGCGGGAGCAGGCGCGCGCGGGAGACACCTTCACCGTCGCCCCCGCCTACGAGCTCCTCTCGGTCTCGGCGCGCGGGCTCGAGAACCCCATCGCCGACGACCTCGTGCTCGTCTTCTCCGGCTGGGGCGCCGCGAGCCTCGGCCACAACCTCGTCTGGTACGACACGACGCCGCCGGAGCACCGCCTCTTCGGCGACCTCGACCTCGCCTTCGCCCAGGGCGAGCTCTTCAAGCGCACCGTGCAGCTCCGCGTCGGGCGGCAGCTGGTGGCCGGGGGAGTCACGGGCGCGCTCCAGCTCGACGGCGCCAACGCGCTCGTCCGGCTGCCGTACGGGTTCGGCGTGTCAGGCTACGTCGGCTCGCCGGTGTCCCAGCGCTTCGACACCCGGGGCACGGAGGCGACCTTCAACCCGCAGCGCGGCACCTTCGCCGTGGGCGGCCGGGCCTACTGGACCCTGGCGCCGTGGGGAGAGGTCGGCGTGTCGGGCGTGGACATCGTGGACCGGGGCGATCCCAGCCGCCGCCAGCTCGGCGCCGATGCGCGATTCACGCCGTGGCGTCCGCTGACGGTCTTCGCGAGCGGGGCCTACGACCTCTACGAGAAGCGGTGGGCGGAGGGGACCGCGCTCGCACAGGTACAGGTCGTACCGAAGCTCCTCGTCAGCGCCGACGTCCGGCACGTCGAGCCCGACCTCTTCCTCCCGCGCGACTCGATCCTGGCGATCTTCGCTTTCGAGCGGCGCAACGAGGTGGGCGGGAGCGTGCAGTACGGACCGATCAAGGCCCTCACCTTCCTGGTCGACTACCACTACCAGAAGCAGGTGGAGTCGGGAGCGGGCCACCGCACCACCGGCCGCGCGACCTGGCAGCCTGCCAGCGACATGACGGTGGGCGTCGAGCTGGGCAAGCTGCGCGCGGTCGAGGACAACGGCTACTTCCACCTCCGCGGCTTCGGCTCGAAGCAGATCGACCGCTTCACCGTCACGCTGGACGTGCAGGAGTACGCGTTCGATCAGGACATCAATGGGCAGAAGAACTCGTTCGTGGGGACGGGGACGCTCGGCTACATCCTCGGCGGCGGCTGGGCTGCGCTGGCGAGCGGCTCGGGGGGCGTGACGCCGTACTACAAGTCACGCTTCGACCTCATGGCGAAGCTCGTTTACAACCAGTCCTACCACCTGCGCGAGGTGCGCTGATGAGCCCCCGCTCCGTTCTTGCGGCCGCCGTGCTCGCGACCATCGCGGTGGGCGGCCAGGCCGACGCCAAGGATCAGAGATTCACCTTCCCGCACTCGACGCACGTGGAGGCGGGTCTCTCCTGCGCCACCTGCCACGCCGGGATCGCCCAGGCGACCGCGATCGGCCCCACGGTGCACGTCGCGCTTCCCTCGGGGGACGCGGCGAAGGACTGCCTCGCCTGCCACGACAAGGGCGTCCCGCCCGCGCCGGCGCGGCACGTCGAGCGGACCATCACCTTCTCGCACGCCGATCACCTGCCCTACGTGAAGGGCGACTGCGCGAAGTGCCACACGGCGCTCGTGGAGGCTGGCCAGACGCAGGCGCCGGTCCCGCCCATGAGCTCATGCACGAGCTGCCATAACCACGCCCTGGAATACGCCCAGGCGAAGTGCCAGCCGTGCCACGTGGACCTGAAGCGCTATCCCCTGAAGCCGATCGCCGACTTCAAGCACGAGGGCGACTTCCTGCGCACCCACGGCCAGATGGCCAGGACGAACGCCGCCACCTGCGCGGCGTGCCACGAGCAGACCTCTTGCGCCCAGTGCCACGCCGCGACCACGCGCCCGTTCAAGCCCGACATCCAGTGGCCAGAGCAGGTGGGGGCGAGCTTCATCCACCGCGGGGACTACGTGTCGCGGCACACGATCGACGCCAACGCCGACCCGGCGAGCTGCCGCCGCTGTCACGGCAGCGCGCACTGCGACGCCTGCCACAACGAGCAGGGAATCTCGCCGCGCTCGCCCCTGACGAGCACGAGCACCCCCCACCCGCCGGGCTGGAACGCCGGAGCCGTGCACGGCGCCGCCGCCCGGCAGAACATCGAGAACTGCGCCGCCTGCCACGATCAGGGCGCGCGGTCGACGTGCATCACCTGCCACCGGACCGTCGATCCCCACCCGCCGGGCTGGGCGCAGCGCCACAACAAGACGACGGACGTCGTGAAGAACTCGATGTGCCGCATCTGTCACCTGCAGTGACGGCTCGGCCAGCTTCCATAGGAGGAGATGCTCATGAGATCAGCTCTGTCGTTCGCGTCGTGTGGTCTGGTCGTGCTGGGACTCTCCGCGTGTGGCTCGGCCCGCGACTCGGCGCAGACCGGGACCAACTTCTGCTTCAACTGCCACTCCGAGACGAGCGCGCTGGGCATCAAGATCAAGTGGGCGGAGGCGGGGTACGCCAACTCCGTGCACTTCGGCGGTCAGGTCGAGCGGGACTACATCCAGGTGAATGCCATCGGCGGATGCCCGCCCTTCGTCCAGGCGACAGCCGCAACGTGCACGGCGCAGGGCGGCACGCACAGCGGCGCTGCGGGTGGCAACGTCTGCACGATGCCGGCGAGCGCATCGGAGGCGCAGTGCGTCTTGGCCGGCGGCGCCGTCGCGGGGCCCGTGGCAGATCCCCAATTGGCCCCCGGGATCGCTGCCTGCCCGCCGTTCCAGCAGGCTCCCAGCACGCCCGTCACCAACAGCCCCTGCGTGAAGGTCTTCGGCGCGGGCGCCCTGGTCGGAACCGCCTGCACGCCCGTCGTCCCGACCGGCGCCACCTACGTCACCCAGAACGCCTGCCAATCGGCGGGTGGCGCGTGGGTGGGACCCGCCTATGTGCTGGCCGGAGAAGACAAGGCTGGCTCGAACGCGTTCTACGCCAACTCGGGCGGCTGCCAGATGTGCCACACGCAGGAGGGCTTCCGGAAGCGCGTGTCTGGCGCCTATGACGACGACGGGACCGCCGCCGCGAGGTACGGCTCGATCAAGTTTGCCTGGGACCCGAACGCCCTCCAGGGCAGCCCGAGCAGCCTCAGCGCCACCCCCCCGGTGACGCCGACGCCCCTCACCAAGGACGTGATCTTGAATCCGTCGCCGCTCGGGTGCTTCGGCTGCCACACGCCGCACGGCATCGGCACGGTCGACAACGTCCACCTCGACCAGACCATCCCGGTGGGCACGGCCATCACCACGCAGACGGGTGCCATTTGGGGTAACGCCAGCACCGGGACCAACAAGGCCAAGGGGCACATGTGCGCGGAGTGCCACCAGGTCCGCCTCAACACCTTCACCACGAGCAGCGCCTCGATCCTCGCCAACGTCGCCGGGGCTGCCGGGTGCACGCCAACGGGCCCGACGGCGTGCGGCAAGTTCAACGTCTCCGCTCCCTACGGCCCCCACCACGGCCCGCAGACCGACATGTTCCTCGGTAAAGGCGGCGCGCAGTACACCGGCACGTCGACCGGCACCGCCGGTTCGGTCGCGTTCGCCGGCACCTACCGCAACTCGCCCCACACGACCAACGTCAACGCCGACTGCATCTCGTGCCACATGCAGGACGACTTCAGCGACATCAACGTGACGGGCAGCTTCTCCGTGAACGCGGCGGTGGGCGGTCACTCATTCACGAACAAGGGCATCGTCCACGGCGCGGAGAAGGCCCTCGTCATCGGCTGCGGATCGATCACGGACACCATCGGCTGCCACACCGTGGCGGGGGTGGCGACATCGACGGGCAACAAGGTGGTCTCGGCGAACATCGCGCGGACGATCGGCTACTTGCAGGCGGGTGATGCCTATTTCCAGAAGTTCAACGGCGGGGCCGACTCCAACTACCACCTCAAGATGAACGAGCTCCTGACCAAGCTCGCCAATCCGTCGGCGGACTGCACCGGCCTCATCAATTCGGCCGCGATCGCGGCCGGAGGGAAGTTCACCTGGCTCACCATGCCCGATGGCGTCACCATCGATCCCCGCTGCCTCGACAACGGCACCCTCGCCGGCGCCGGCATCAACAAGGCGGCTGCGCCGGCGGACGACAACACCAACGCCTCGGTGCGCTTCCTCAAGGCGCTGTGGAACTTCAAGTTCGCCAACAAGGAAGACAAGAGCTTCGGCGTCCACAACACGACGTACGCGCTGGAGCTCCTGTACGACACGTGCACCGACCTGGCCGTTCTCACCGGCGAGGCCTGCGGGGCCAACGTCGGGCGCTGCAGCTTCTGCGAAGGCCAGTTCGTGACGACGAGACCGTAGCTCGTGGCCCATGGACTGAGATCATGCGCGGGCCTCGCGCTGCTCGTGGCGGCAGCCGCCACCTGCAGCCGGGGCCACCGGGAGGCCGCGCCCGAAGCGGCCGCGCGAGATTACCTGGCCGGACTCGGCCAGAGGTACACGCCGAAGGAGCTCGCCGACACGACGATGCTCATGCTGAAGGACAAGGCCGTCACCGACGAAGGCCTGCCGACGCTCAAGGGCCTCGCCAAGCTGCAGTGGTTGTCGCTCGAGGGCACGAAGGTCACGGACCAGGGGTTGGCGTGCCTCGCCGACCTTCCCCGTCTCGAGATCCTGGATCTCGCGCGCGATCCGATCACCGACGCCGGAGTGGCTCACGTCGGCAAGCTCGAGAACCTGCGGGGGCTGGGGCTGGCCGGAACCAACGTGACCGACGCCGGCCTGGCGAACCTCCGGGGCCTGGGCAACCTCGAGGCGATTCACCTCGCGCACACGGGGATCACGGACACCGGCTTGGTACATTTGCACGGACTCGTGAGGCTGAGGAAGATCAACCTCTCCGCCACCCGGGTGACCGACGCCGGCGTCGCCGCACTCGAGGCCGCTCGCCCCGGCATCGAGGTGATCTGGCGTGGAGTGCGCCCTCCGCTCCGGAATTGACCACGAGCGTAAGACAGCTCCTCCTGGGGGGTGGACACGCATCCCCGCGTGCGTGGCGGCGGCCGGCCGGCGAGCCGTATGCTGGACAATGAGTTGCTGGTGCGTATCCTCGGGATACCCAACTCGAGGGACTACCTATGCGCAGAAATTCTACCGCCACCATCGACCAGATCATCCGCGACGCCGTTGCCCCCGTCCTGGCGAGAGCGTCCGAGGCCATCGCCCGGGCGGTCGCGGAGCAGGTCGCCGAGCAGCTCGGGAGAAGCAAGGCG
>WNGR01006961.1_pt1 | contig 12026 bp, 16 predicted proteins | sample 5407581 | NCBI WGS metagenome assembly WNGR01 (sample SAMN13153383, study PRJNA577476) | soil metagenome | isolation source: 80 cm soil or saprolite under Garry oak tree replicate 2 | place: USA:California | collected 2016-06-15
ACCCGCAGCGAGGACTCGGACCAGCCTCGCGCGCCCAGACACTCAAGTCATATTGTCTTATTATCAGTCCAGTTTGGCCGATCAACCGTATATGAGTGAGCAGGAAACAGAGCAGGTCGATGAGCTCAATCCGAGCAGTGGCGTTGGCTCTTCACCTTGGTCGCCGTTCGCAAACGGCACATATACGAAGGACGACGATTTAGGCAGTACGACAAAACACAGACGGAAACACGACAACAATATGATTAGCACAGAAAACGGTACACACAATCGAAGGGCAGCCATTGTTCCATTGGAGGTGGACACACTTGAAAAACAAGATCATTTGCCGTCATCGGCACCCAGCATTGCGACAACCACGTTGCCGTTAACCAGCCGAGGATTAGTCGTTGAGGCACAATTGGCAGCTTCGGCGCTTGTCGCGCCTCCGGACTCAGACCTGGTCCCCTTGCATGACATCCCCTTTTCGTCTCTCACACCTTCTCTTCTCTCCACCGTCTCTCCCACAGCACCTTTAGTTGTCCGCTCGCCCTCCTCCGCGCAGGCGGGACACTCACGCAAGGCGCGCACCACCTCCCACACCAAATCGTCGTCACGCGACATTGGCATCGTTGGTACGCGTCGTAAATCCCCACAAGGGCTTGCTAGACTCTCCCAGGACACTCCATCCGACTTGAAGCCGCCTATCTTCCAGACACCCACTTCACGTTCGCCGTCCCCTCTGATATCCGGCTCTGCTGATACGAGTGACTCGGATTCCTCGGCGCATCATATACTATCCGACGTTTCACATGCACCTCCTGCGGCTATGTTTGCTTCAGTAGAACCCATGCACAGCGTCTCACCCATAATGAATGGACTCACAGGGTATACCCAGCCACGCTCCGCGCCGTCACTCATCACTTCATCATCTCGGCATCAGCGTATAAGTACTCCCGAACAAGGTCAGGCCTCGCCATCCTCTGCGACCTCAATGTCCGCAGCACCGTCCTCGTATCTATATTATCAGCCCGGTCTCCACTCCAAGGCGGGTCCACTCCCACCACCCCCTAGGGCTATGTTCGACATCGATTTCAGTGCACCGCCTCCGCCCCGACCTCCTCGGTTGCGTTCACCGTCGCCACTGACTTCCAAAAGAGGCTCGGGAGAGTCTACGACACCTACCTCGGTCACCCTCAGGCTTGCTTCCAAGACGTCGGTCACTTCCATTCACCATCAGATACAAATAAACTCTACACCTTCCCCGAATAATGAATCCTCGTCGTCCGATAGCTCTGTCTACTCTCCCGAGCGAGTATCCCTTTCCTTTTTTAGCCCGGTCCGTTTTGATCGTTGTTGCCTTTGCAGACTCGAACCTGTGCCGACTAGCACTGATGTTACTGTCCATCACACCAGGGAGGGCGCGTTTCCCCCGTCAACCATCCTTGTCGCACCTCCAGAGAGGCAACAGTCGTTGCCTGAGAACACAGTTAGGCTGGTTGCGGACCTTCCATCCAAGGACCAATTACCCGATCTTCCAACAGATAGCCCAGCCGCGGCGCCACCTATTATTACTCAGCCTACCAACGACGATCGCGATCCGACCACGGCCCGCCCCCCAGAGCTTCGTAGAGAGCATAGTTGGGTCAGCAGTTCAAACGATTCCAGTCGCGTCTCTTCGGAAAGCGGCCGACATGCCTTTGAGGATGCGCGGCCTGATCTCCTTCAGGACTTGAATGGTTCCCCCCCGAGTATAAGGGAAATCGCACCAGAAGATGGTCCTTCGTCGTCTCCACGGAGAGGGGTATTAACCAACCTGAAGAGGTACTCATCGTTGCCTCGAACACCATCGACAAGATCCCCAAGATCTGCAAGAATGAGCATTTTCACCCGCCGATCGTCGTCTCCGGAGTCACCATCTCTGCCACGCATCCGAGCTAGGTCGCCAGACGCCATGCAATTCAAAGACGTCCTGGCCAAGAAAACATCTTTGGAAAGAGCGATCGGATACGCAAACAAGATTAATGAACTGTCTATGTATGATTGTGGGCTTGGTGATTGGGTTGTTTCCATGAAAGAAAGAGGTGGGCGATGAAAATTTCCTTTTCTCCCCCATTTCGCTGGCCTTGTACCAATCATATTTCTCTTGTACCAACGTTTTTCCTCTAGGTAATTCGAGAACCCGTTTAGTCTCCACCTTCCCAGCACATCCTTCAGACAGACTTCTCGTCCCACGGCCTCGCCATACGTCAAGGGCGTCCATATCGTCCGAAATGACGTTTCCTCTGCGGGCGGATGCTTACATCGCCACGGATCTGTCACCTCGTGATATCGACACCCTCCCGTCCCCAAATGTCCCTCCACCTGCTTTACCTTACCCCGCGCTCGCCGGCGTCCAGCCAGCCATCAGCTTCCGTCACTCTACCATGATGGGATCACCGTTGTCATACGCTGCCCCCCTGTCAGCCGCAGGATCCAAGGCTACCGGCGGTTTCTTTGCTTCCCTCGGGAGGAACTCGAGCACAAGGAAGGACAACAACCACATGAACGGCAACAAGCTAGCGTCTTCGCACACGCGGCTCACCAAGCAACCACCGGCCACGACGGCGCCGAATCCCCGCCCGGTGCAGATCACCAGCGCGCCATCGGTGCCCGGTGGCCCGCGTGCCCTGCCGAACCGCATGCAGCGCTCACGCACGCTCATGCTGGCACCATCGCCGCCCAGCTCTGAATCGACATCGCCTTCGCCGCCCATGCGTCGGCGGAGCAACACCCTCAAGCGCCCGTCCTTCTTCGGGCGTTCGCCCGGCCCATCGCCCGAACCTGACACGTCGTCGTCGGCAAGCACCGAGTTCACACGGCAGGTCGAGAAGCTCGCCGAGCTGCTCCCCCATGCGGACAAGGACGTCCTCACGGGATACCTCCGTCGGGCGGGACAGGACATCCTTGCCATTGGGCAGTATCTCGAAGACGAGAAAAATGGATCTGTGCGTCGGGATTGACACAGTTACATACAACTCGCGCATCTTGTTACCCTGCCACTCTCCCTCTTCGTGTTCTTCGTTCTCTTTTTTTTCTCACCAGTTTTCCATTTGTGTCTAGTACCCTTGATGCATAGCAACCCGGACTTGATATGATATGCGTATTCCCTATCTGTATTCTTCTCCTCGAACCGACCCACGAGTATAGTAAAAAAACACCAACACGTATTAATGGTACATGTACTCATGATTCCCACCCGTCTCTCAGTTAATAGGACGATTTATTCGAGAGCCCTCAAAACCGCAAAGTCGGCGTAGAGAGAGTGATGTGTTTGTTCACTGTCCCCTGCCTCCCGGTTTAAATACCCCGGACGCTCGCCGCCCTGTTGAAGGGGCAAAGACTACGACCAGGTCACGTATGCCTACGAGGACACACACGAGCCAGGCTTACCTCGCTGCTGAGACTGGCTCGCGCTTGCCCACCCACCCTGATAGTTGGTCTTTCGTTGCATCCGGCCTTGACTCCCCAAGAGTTCCTCAACCTCCTGTGTGCTGTTCGAACGTTCCGAGGTGGCACTCAGATGCAGAGACCGGTCACTCGCAACGAACGGCTGTCGCACCGGGGGAGCGTTTTGTGCAGGAGCGTGCTGCTGCTGCAGGGGGTGGGAGTGGCTGCTCCATATAGGTTGGCCCGCGGGTGTGCCAAACTGTCCCGCAGTACGGTTTGCCATCGGCGTTCTCTGAATATAGACATTAGTTAGTCAACGACTTTATTTAATTCACCCTTCTTTTTTTTTCCCTGCCTTCTCTTCTAGAAGAAAAGAATAAGAATGCGCACCCTGTTCATCTCCATGGTGTTGACGCCCGGCGGTAGTTCAGGTCCACCGGCAATGTTGATGCCAGGTTGGTTCGCGCCGATCGTCGGTGCCAGAAGTGCTCTACGCTTGAGCTTGTCGTACTGCGCCTGGAACAAAAGGAGAGCTCTTTGTTACAGAACAGCGACATGCTTTGCAGATAAGTTTCAAACCTTCAGTTTCTGGTACTCTTTGTCCCTTTCCCTTGAAGACTCCTGGAGATCTCTATTCTTGCGCCTTTCCAAGTCTAAATCGCGTTCGAGGTCTGCACGCAGTAAAGGGTGTCTAAATCATCGCTGCAGATCTCAGGGGCTCTCGAAGATTCTACCTGATAATTTGCCACTCAGTAGGTTAATTTCGCTGTCAGCTGAGATCGCGTGTCAAGGGAAGGAAATCGTTCCGTGTCTAGTATGGCGTGAAACAATACCTTCTCTCACGAGATTCTCTAGCTGTTTTTGTAGCTGCGCGTTCTTATCATTGACACTGCGCACGACGGCATGCTGAAAGGAACTGTACGCCGTTTCACAATTGCGTTCAAAGTTCCAGAGGCTGAACGGACGTACTTTTCCTGGTGGATCTGATATTGCCAAAACGATATTGCGCGACTGCAGATCTCAAGTATCGTCGCGGGATTCAAGCCAGATAGTACGGACTGGCGAAGTACTAAAGTATGTGCAAAAGAGCACCTTCAGCGCGCATACACATACGCACCGTCTTGTAGTCGTTGGAGGGATGCAACGAGGACACCTAAGGAACGCTCAAAGTTTTCTCCCGCAACGTGTTTCGCTGGTGCTACCGTTGCTCACCACAACGTCGTCGCTTTTTGTGCCGAATTTGTGCGTTTAACGTCTACGTCTGGAAGCACAGCCCACGAGCGACGTACGGTTCTATGAGGGATGTTTCGCAGGCTGCCAACGAAAGAACCAGGAATCAGTTAGATTTTTTCACCGGCTTCCGACAGGTCTGCACTGCACCGGGACACAGCCGAGATGCGCTAAATAGTTCATTCGCGCAGTCCACTAGTAGGTAATGTCAGTCGAGGCCCAAAGCTGGTGAACCCGGTCTGCTCGATGGCTCTTACCGCAAAATATATGCGAGCCTGATGGAAAATGTCAGCATACACTGGAGTTCGTTCATCCTCTGGGGATCTCACAGGTAGTCTGGGGAGTAGGGGCCAGTCGCATGAGTGATTGCTCTGCCTGTACCCAGGTCAACGACTTACGACAACTGCCTTTTCGGTGAGGGACTTCCTGCATGAGAGCCGGTTACAGCGAAAGTCAAAGTCCATGAAACGCAACAGGAGCAGAAGAAAAGAGCAGAAAGTTGAGCGGACTGGCACTGGGCCAGACGCGCGGCGGTGTACCAAAGACGCGTGAGTGAGATATCATGTCACGTGGGTACAACAGCTGGTCGGCGTGACCAAACCCAAGTTGTGGAATAGCAGCATGATGATGACCATTACGATAACCCATACATTGAATATCATCAAAAAATAGTCTGTGATGTCGTACAAGGCTGTAGAAATGCGTCTGAAATAAAGCACGGGTTTGATCTACGGTATATCCCGGAAAGTAGTATGCAGTGTCTTTGATACAAAGATATGAATGATGACAAGAAATCGAAAGCTAGATGAAACAAAAAGAAATGCCGAAAGTGCAGCGCCACACGCTATGGTTTCCATACGGGTACTCTATTGGGAGACCGCATGGGCGCAAATGGAAGAGGAGATCGGCTATGTAGTAAGGAGCCCTTCGTTGTTGGTGTAGAAGGCCTTACGAGGCCGCCTTCTCCGTCGACTCGTCTGAGGAACTGGAGAGCTGTCAGAGGAGAGCCGGGAGAAGAATGAGTTTGGATAGATTGTGGACTCCGCCCACTAGGAGTTGACAGTGCGAATGAGGGGAGTGAAATACCACCGCTGCCAGGTTCCGGTGTTCTTGGAGGACGAGGAGGCGTGATCAGTTCTGGGGCCTCGAGAAGCGTTGAAGAGCTGATCCATTTTTCCTCCCTTGAGCCCAGATGTGGCATTGGCTCGGGAAGAAGTCGGAACATGTCAGCGAAATGAGTCCCTATGAAGCTGCCACCTGTGGGTCAGCGATAAACCAACGATTGGAGGGCATGGAAACGCACTTGGACAGTTCCATCCAACCACCACCGACACGCACCATGACCGCATGTGAACGGAGTATACGACAGAAGCAAAGCTTCGGGTCCTCGCCCCCTATCCAGTATTTTCCGCTTCGGTCTTGCCATGTATCATGGGCTACTTCAACCTTGATGTCCACATCCTCAGGGAGCTTGTTGACGACGTCTCCGACTGCCACGTCCAATTTGCTCTTAGGATTAGCGACGTAGGGTTTCCTCGGCGGTGGTGGCGGTGGTCTACTCTTTGGAGGCGACCTGTGCACGTTTGAAGACGGAAAAGACAATCGAGGTGGCTGGCCCCATGTTGGACGTGTTGAGCGTGCAGCACCCGAAAAAGAGCGCGAGACTCCCGAGGCATCAGAAGGGGTAGGTGAGACTGTACGCCTTAAATGGCTCGCCTGGGAAGGATGGAGACGGGAAGGTTCCATCGATCTTCTACCCGGGTTGTTGTTGGGGACGGAACTCGAAGTGGCAGAGGACAGACTGGTGGTACGCTGTCGCGAAGCAAAAGTGGAATTAAAGAGTCTTGAGGTCGAAGCCATTGGTCCGGAGACTGATCTATTCGAGGACACGACAGAAAGCCTGCTCGAAGAGCGATTCGGCATAGGTTCTGCATGATGGGGAATTCTCCAGGTCGCCGTGGAGGGATGAGCCGCGGCCGGTGCGTGTGCAGATCCGCGGGTCGAGGACCTAGCTGATAGCGATGAGTATGGGCTAGATTTCTTCTGAAGTTTTGAACTTGGACGGGGGCCGCCAACGGAGGCGCGGCTCTGGCGACCAGAACTGATGGTGCTAGGTGGTCGCGACTTCCGACCATTGATTCGATCGAAAGCCATAGATTCAAGCTCGGCCCATGTCTGCACAATGCGCTCCCGCTCCGAAGAAGCTCTCGGTTCATCCGCGACGCGGGTAAACTCTTCCTCTAAATTGTTAATCAGTTTCTTCGTGAAAGTGAGGCGACCACCCAGCTGCTCCTCAGGCGGCAACATAGAGGAGCTGACATAATCCGCTGCGAGAGGTCCTGATGGTGGCGCTGGGTAACTATCAATATGTTCCAGCAAGTCACTGAGCGCATTGTCACAGTCTTGCACGAGAGTCCCAAACCGCGCGAGACTAAGTGCGCGAGGCAGAAGCTGATGAGAGTTATCCAACTCGTCCCGGAGAGACTTCAATTCTGCATCAACGGTTACACTTGATATGTCGGCTGGCAACTGTGTTGCTTCATTAGTCACTTCAGCGAGCTGGGAAGCCATCACATTGTGCTTTTCGACTGTTGGAAGTGGTGAAGCAGACGATGACGACGGCTTGACTGAGGCGTTGATACCCAAGGACCGGAGTCGCCTTCGGAGCTCTGCAACGTGGGACTGAACTTGGGACAAATCCATGGAGGGTTCAGGTGAGCTGAAGACATCTAGCAAGTACTCAAGTCGCACTCGAGGCAACAAGCTGAGGAAGACATACCAGAATTGTCCTCGCTAGTGATATCATCGTCGGCGGTTGGGAACGCAAGGCTCGGGGACACGTCTGTCTCCTTCCGGGCTTGTTCCCGCGCCGCCTCCGCACGCTCCCGGCACATTCTTTCTTCAGCTTCGGCCTGTTCTCTGCGCAAGCGCTCCGCCTTCTTCGCCTCCTCTCTTTCCCGTTCCTCCTCGGCTTTCCACCTTGCCTCGGCTTCGGCTTTCTCCTTCACCAATTTCTCAGCCGCCTCCGCTGCCAGTCGCTCCCGCTCAATTTGCTCTCGCTGGGCCACTCTAAGTCGCTCCTCTTTATGACGGATATCAGATAAGAGTGCCTTTGCGCTATCGCTCCAAGCCTGAAACTTTGCCTCCATATCGTCAGTAGTCTGGCTTCTCGACAGGGACAAATGCTTGCTAGTGGGGGATACGCTGCATGTAGTGTCCATTTTGTAGAGTAGTTGCCGAATGGGGAGTAAGGATTGCAAGATCTCGGAACGCCGCGCGTCGAAGAGTGGGCCAATCTCGCCAGCTACATGAGCTAGCTGGTCAATAGAGTCAGACGTGTCTGGGACAGTAGAGACTGTTTCACGAATTGCCTCAAGACGTTCTTCGGCGAGTGTTATGGCTTCCTTTAGAGTTACCAACTTGAGGTCCACCGCGTGCGCATCTTGTACGACGTCAAGATGTGCTATCTTTCGTTGAAGAGAAGAAACGCCGCTTGCAAGATGCAACGCAAATGCGTTACAATCAGTACGAACGACGTGATCAAGGTGAGTGAGATCTATCGGGGGCTCGAAGGGAGGAGACTGTAGAGAGTCTGGAGTCATATCCAGCGGAGGAGAGACGCGGCGCCTTATACCGGAGATTGACGTATTAGAAGTCACGGTGCCGGAAGGGTCTGGCGATACAAAGACGACGCGACGCGGAAGACTGTCCATGAACGTCTGGCAGGCAGCTTGAATGGATGTTGCATCAGAAGCTAAATCTAGACGCCGATCGTCAAGGTCATCCAGCGATGATCCGTCTAGAATTTGCTCCGCCAGCACGTCAAACCCACTCTCGGTATCTTCTAGGCGCGCTTGAAGGTCGTGAGTTTCGTCGCGGATGGCTACCATGGCGAGGGTCTGTCTGTTGATGTTGTCCGTGAGCCGAATCATCTGTTGTGAATGCTCGAGAATCGCCGACAGCCCTTCACGGCACTTGACAAGGTACATGCGCAAACCTGGGCCGACAGCCCCAGGAAGAGCAGAAACGCCGGTATGTACATCTTGATCAAAGCTGGCCTGTAACAGCGCGACCTGTTCTGTCGCATTTTCCAAGGTCCTGCTGGACAGTGGCAACGATGCATTCATACTTTCGGGTGTCGGCGGTAAGTGACTTGAGGTACTTGATTTCCACTTTTGCTGTTCCATGAGGTCATTGAGCTCGCCCCGAACTGTGCCGAGGTCTTTGAGAATGGAACCTGCAGAAACCCAGATCTTCCGAACGTCCCGAAGAAGATTGACGCGTTCCGTCATCACTGCGCGGGTGTGTTCCGACTCAGCCCTTACGTCCTCTAAGCGCCGAATCGCCGACGATAACCGATCTTTAAATCCGGGTTCGACATTGATATCGGCTAAACCGAGTAGGGACGCCTGGGCTATAGGAAGGATGCTGCCAGCTTCTTCATCAGACTTTTCTAGCTGCTGCAGAAGGGAAGGGAGGAGAGCGAGAAAGGCCGCGTGCTTGGTCTCACGGAGGCACAACTCTGTTGTCACATCCGGAGGTGTACCGTCCCCGTCGGATGATTCGACACCATTAAGTATATGGTGCAGAACGGAAACATAGGAGTTTGAGAGCTCATTTGCCGATGTGACACTATGCTCAGCCCTTTTCACGGCTTCACATGCAGCATGGTAATCGAGAGCGCTCCTCTCCAGCCTTGCGGCCAGAGAAAGACCTATTTCCAATTCCTCGCCGAGGACTGTGGTGACGGAGTTGTTCGCGCTCGGTTGGTCTGGGAAAAGGGGATGGGTGGGGCGGGGGAAGCCGGAGGCGACCGAACAAGGATTTTCGCGTGAGGAGAGCCTCTTGACGATGGCGCCAGCACGTGCAGAGAAAACAGAGTCTTGGCGAGAGGAAGGGTGAGTAAGTTGCGCGGTTTCTATGTCATCGAGCAAGCTTTGTGCCGACGCCTGGTCCTTCATAGTCTCCACATAGAATTCATCAGCCCTACCAGTCGTCAGGAAGTACCAAGTAATGTGTGAAAAAGTGAACGCACTTTCGCCACTGGGTAACGACGCTCATGATGAATCTTCCGACGTTCTCCATAGCATCGATTCCTTGTCCCTCTAATTTTTCCTGCTCATCCAACAGCTCTCCCGGAACGGTCCTATTCTCAATAAGTTTGTCCAAGGCTTTACCAGCGGCCGCAATCTTTCCGTGACGCAAGCTGGAGGTACGACCGGCGAATTGAGCAGCTTCCCTTGAAAGAGCCTCACCCAGTTTGAAGCGAGCACTGCGCGAGAATCCAGAAAAGGATGAGCTGGAAGCTTCCGACGCCAAGGAAGCGACGGAGCCACGGCGGGAGAGTGTGGGGGTGGGTGTGGGACCTTCCGCCTGAGGGAGAGTGTCATAGACAGATGGAGACCACCTGGCCCGTTGGGACAGGAAATTTTGCAGATCGATCATTAATTGACGATGGTCCGCCCACGCCGCACAACGTTGTTCCTCCCAGGACAAACGGGTGCCCAGCAAATCTAAGTTCTCGGACCTGTCCCTCAGGAGGTGTAGCAACTTGTCGAATTCATATATGGTCGTCAACGTGAGCTCTATGATATCCGTGTCTTGGGGGGATAGGTTACGCTTTGAGGCCGCTGTATCGGTCGTTCAACCTCGAGGACGGAGGAATGGGAGAGCTTGCTATGCACTAACCCTTGGTGATCTTCTTGAACCTTTTGAGTTCACCAGAATCAAATATCTCAGTTTCCTTCTCGATCTTGTCGTGCTCTATGAGCCATTGCTCGAGTTGCTCCCGCGTCGGCAACCCCGATACTGCGGCGGCGGAGGCGCGCACGGCGTCAAGGTTGGCGAAAACATCAATGGGGGGCATGCCCTCTAAGAGCTTTTTGGAGCCATAGTCAAGGACAAGCAGACACAGAAGAAATAGAAACTGGGACACGCACTTTGATCTTTTCCCCGATCCACTCCTTCCGCTCGCTGAACGCCTGCAACTCGATGACCTCGTGAGACTCCAGCGCCTGCTCGCCGTTCTGCTCGGAGTTTTCATCTGATGCAGCGTCCTGCACCTGAGAGCGATGGGAGGCAAGTAAATTTTCTAGAGAGTCGTAGTTCATATGGCCAAGGGGACCCGCCGGCTCAGCCTTCGGGGACGCGGGAGTGGGATTAACAAGGGTCACTTCCATCGGTCGGGAGTCTTCCGAAGAGGATCCTTCAAACCCGGAATGATGATTCGCAGCGTCTTCGGGAAGTGGTGATAAGAACTCAGACTCGAGCGAAGGGGAAACGCATGTCCGAACAGCGCGTGTGTGCGCCGTTGGTGACTCTCACATAACATCACCTCTGTCTGACTAAGCAACACAGGCCAACTACGCTTCTTATGTCTAGTTTTCTTTGCCCACACCCGGCTCAGAATCGTGTTGTGCGTCGCTAGTAACACTGCTCCCCCGCTATTGGCCCTATTAACTCCCTGGGAATTAATGAGTTACGAGGGACTCACATCTGCACCATTGTTCTTTGTCTTACCCATACCCTCAAACTGCATGGCAACAAATCGAAGACGTTCGATACCCCTTCCGTCAACTTTAGGCGTGAAGAAGCCCTGCTGAAGTTCAATCTCCTGCATGAACGCGGCGACATCCGCGAGTGAAGTGCCCAACTCTCGTAGGTGTGACGTCTGAATTCTGCCCGTACGTAAATGTGGTGTGTGTTTTTGAGAATTAAATTCAGAACCACGGCCCACCACCCCGAGACGGGAGACACTCACCGATTGGATGTTACAAGCCCTTGAATCTGTTCTCGCGTCTGCTGATCCCAGTATGCACGCGCCGCCTGCGTCCGTTGCGTCTCCCCGCGCATGTTCGCAAGCCCCTCCCTCGTCTCGGCAATCATAGTTCGTAACTGCTCATGCTGTTCTCGTCTGATGGAGAGCTCCAGCATCACCGATTTAAATTCTTGATGAAGACCGTTCGTCACTCCTTTCAGTTCATCAATCTTTCGATGCAGTTGATTGACGCTTCGTCGAAGAACGAAGAGTGGCACCAGAGCCGACGGTAAGAGTAACGCTGCAAATATGACCAAGCGCGTTCCAGGCGTTGGCCCGGAGGTGCGGAATGTCCCAGGTGTCGAAGTGGATGCTTCCACTGGCGCCGAGACGGGAGATGTAACACTTGTGTGATCAGGCATTTGCGAGGTCATTTGAGATTTGAGAAATAAGCAAAACCTTGGCTAGATCAATGGCTAGTCAGTCAATGGGATAGAGCACTGATCAGGTCATGCTCTGATTCCGAGTCGTGGCTTCTTGCAAGAGATGTTACGTCAGCCAGGCAGAGACGTCATCGCCCTTGAAATTGAAAGATAGCCAATATCCACGAGTTAATGATAAAGCGATTAGG
>WNGR01006963.1_pt1 | contig 12024 bp, 10 predicted proteins | sample 5407581 | NCBI WGS metagenome assembly WNGR01 (sample SAMN13153383, study PRJNA577476) | soil metagenome | isolation source: 80 cm soil or saprolite under Garry oak tree replicate 2 | place: USA:California | collected 2016-06-15
TCTTTGAGGTCACGCAACCGCGCGTCACCTGCTACCGGGTCGGCATCCGCATGAACGACCCCCAGATGCCTGCGCTGCTGGTGGCACACAAGAAACCGGGCTTTTACCTGCGCGTGCTGCAAGAAGGCGAGGTGGAAGCGGGCGACGAGATCGTGAAGGTCGCCGAGGCCCCGGAACGCATGACCGTCGCGGAGATCGACGCGATGCTCTACCTGGGCAGTCATTCCCGTGAGCAACTGGAGCGCGCGCTGCGTCTTCCCGCCTTGAGTCCAGGGTGGAAGGGGTCCTTCCAGGCCCTGCTTGAGCAGGCACTGACCGGGAATACGGCAGGAGGGAACCCTGGACTCGCCCCGGCGAGCGGCCCACCCCCGGCATGGCAGGGGTTCCGCCCCCTGCGAGTGTCCCGCATTGAGCGGGAGAGCAGGAGCGTGCTCTCACTGGTCCTGGTGTCGGGAGACGAGCAACCCCTCGCCGCTGCCCTGCCTGGCCAGTTCGTGGTGCTGCGTCTCCGACCTAGGCCTGACACGCCGCCTATCTTACGCAACTACTCGCTCTCTGACACGCCGAGTGCCGATCACTACCGGGTGAGCGTCAAGCAAGAGGTGAACGGCGTAGCCAGCACCTACGTGCATCACCAGGTGCAGGTTGACGATGTGTTGGAGGTGAGTGCGCCACGGGGCACCTTCACGTTCCGCCAGGGCCTCAACCCCATCATCCTGCTCAGCGCTGGCGTGGGGGCGACCCCGATGCTGGCCATGCTGCATGCCCTGGCCGCCGAGGCATCGCCACGGGAAGTCTGGTGGCTGTTTGGAGCACGCAACCGCGACGAACACCCTTTTGCGCAGGAGGCACGCAGCCTCCTGCAGACGCTGCCCAAGAGCCGCAGCTACATCTTCTACAGCAGGCCAGGTCAAGAGGATCGGCCAGGCCTGGACTTCGACGCTCCTGGACACCTCAATGTGACGGTGCTCAAAGAGCTTGGCGTGCCACGCGAGGCGGACTTCTATCTGTGTGGGCCTGCCGCGTTCTTGCAAGACCTGACCAGCGGCCTCACCGCCTGGGGCGTCACCAGGGAGCATGTACATACAGAGATTTTCGGCCCGACTCCATCCATCACACCCGGCGTGGTTGACAACGCACCCAGCATTCCACCGCACCCGCCTGCCGGATCTCCCGGCACGGGGCCGCTGGTCTCGTTCGCTCGCAGTGGCCTCAGTGTCCACTGGGATCCCACGTTCCACAGCTTGCTCGAACTCGCCGAGGCTTGCGATGTTCCCGTGAGGTGGGCATGCCGGACGGGGGTCTGTCATACCTGCGAAAGCGGGCTGATTGCCGGCTCTGTCAGTTACCAGCCAGAGCCGCTCGAACGACCTGCCGAGGGCAACCTGTTGATTTGCTGCTCCCAACCTCGGGGTGAGGCCATGCTCGACTTGTGACGCAGAAGTCGCGGACCTCGAAGCAGACGTTTACATATATGGCTTAATCTTTCCGAACACCGCTGTAGTGGGTGGAAAATCGTCGTTTTGCTCTTCCCAATGCCGCAGATTCCTGATAGCTGGATTTGTTTAGGCGCAGTCCTAAGCTCTAAATTGACCACTTTCTCGTGCTCCAAAAAGAATGATCATGTCAGTAGCATATATGCTACCTCTAAAGATAGTGTTGGCGAAATCATCAATCGAGCTTGCAATGAAGAACAAAGTATTCCTGATTTGAGCTTGGGAAACCAATTCGCCAACAATATCCTCTAAAAGGGGGCCACTGGCACAGGTGATAATCAAAAAAGCGTTCCGTTGTTCCTCAGAGGCCAGACTCCATAAGAGATGTATGCTTGAAGAGGAAGAGAAGAAAGAGAGGTTCTCGATGAACAATACACTTGCAGCACTGCACCCGATGCGCATTCTTGGAGTCTTCGCCCATCCAGACGACGAAAGCTTTTGCGCTGGAGGCACCCTTGCCAGGTACGTTGCCAGCGGCGCAGAGGTGATGGTGGTGTCAGCGACACGCGGTGAGGCGGGGCAAATCCGCAGTGCAGGGGTTGCCACTCGTCGCACCCTTGGCCAGGTACGGGAACAGGAACTCTATCTCGCCTGCCAGCGACTTGGTGTCCAGCACACTGTGTGCCTGGACTATGGTGACGGGATGCTCCAGGAGGTTGACCAGGACATACTGATCGGCGGGATCGTCGAGATCATCCGCAGCTTCCGACCCGATGTGGTGATTACCTTTGGGCCTGATGGCGGCTATGGACATCCCGATCATATTGCCATCAGCGCCGCGACCACCGCCGCTTGTGTGCGAAGCGGCGAGGGCCATCACTTTCCTGAGCAACTCGCCGCAGGCCTGGCACCACACCGGCCAACTCAACTGTTTTACAGCCACTTCCCGCATAAGCGTCAGTTGCTGCTTGAGCAGCTAGCGCACTGGCTCGTCCAAACCAGGACGCGCTTTCAGGGCACCTCGGAGTTTGCCTATGCGCTCTTGCTGCTCTGCGAGGAAGCGACCTTATTGCACTATAGCTGCGATCATTTTGAAATCACCTGGTATCCGGCTGGCTTCTCGATCGTCGAGCAAGGCGAACAAGCCAACAGCCTGTACTTGCTCCTCTCTGGGACAGCCCAGGTGATTCGAGAGGGCGTTGATGGGACGCAACAGGTCCTGGCACATCTCAAACCTGGGGCCTTCTTTGGGGAAGAGGGGCTGGCCTATCGGCAAGCACGCAACGCCCATGTGATTGCTGAGCAGAACGTGACCTGCCTGGTCCTCTCGCCGGAAGCGCCCACGGCCTTCCTGGCACGAGGAGAAGACGCTCCACTCCCCCCACTCCCCCCACTCCCCAACCTCTCCGGTTCCACAGTAGGCGAGGAACAGGCGCTGAAGGATACCACCTGCATCAAAGTGGATCCCTATCTCCGACAAAAGGTCGAGGCGATTGCTGCCCATCGTTCGCAGTTCCCGATCCAACCGGACCTGTTGCCGCTTGCGATCTTGCAGGCACTGATGGGGCAGGAATACTTCGTGCCGATCTCTCTCGTCTCCGAGGTTGAACCCGAGTTCCTCGCATTGCAGGCGGCATCATGAACGAACCAGAATTTTACAAGGGACAACACTTTTCCGCATCCAGGGATGACTTTGCTGGCGAATGAAAGAAATTGTGCAATTGACCAGGATGCTCCTCAGAGGCGCTCGGTCTCCGGAGGAAACGATATCAAGGGACCGTACTCTACAATGATACGAACCCCTTCGCAAGCCAGTTGGTCCATAGTAGGGGCGATCCCTTGTGGTCGCCCGGTCCGCACAGTATCGGAGAGAAGCATCCGTAGTTTCACAGCAGAGTTACGGGTCTTCAGTGTAGAAGTAGAACACTTGACCAAAGCGTAAAGCTTTGGAGAAAGGAAAGATAAGTTCGTTATGAAGACGTACGATTATATCGTAATTGGTGCCGGATCGGCGGGGTGCGTGCTCGCACCCCGCCTTACTGAGACTGTAAATTACTAAATTAAACTGGTCGAATTTTGCTCATTGTGCTGTGGGTGAGATGTCTCAGAACCCATAAAAATCGTCAATGGTGAGACGTTGCTGATGAAAAGAGAAAAACATTCGCCCCATTGAATGGTACAATTTCCGGGTTGCAGAAAGAAGTTCTTGACAGAATGGTCTCGTTCTGGAGAGACATTGAGGTATTCCAATGGTGAAGTATCAAGAATTCATTCCTCATCCCGTGCTCCAAGACTGTGTGAAGCGCTTCTGGATCATGGAAAGAGCCTACACGGCACAGGCGTGCATCGAGGAGGTGGTCCCTGACGCCTGTGTCGAACTCATCCTGAATTTTGGCAGCCCCTATGTGCAGCTTGGCAGCACACCTCGGCGTGAGTTGCCGAAGGTTTGCCTCGTTGGGTTGCAACGCCAGCCATTCCTTGTGCAGGCCAACGGTGTTGTCAAAATCGTCGCAGTCCGCTTCTTCGCCTGGGGGGTGCTTCCCTTTCTCAAGCCTCTCGCAGAGCCAAATAGCACGACGAACGTTGAACTTGATGAGGCGTGGCACCAGGTAGTCACCAAGGTGGCAGCCAAGGTTGAGACCGAGAAGTATCAGCAAGCGGTCGAGGATCTTGAAGCGTTTCTGATTGGCAAGCGTCTGACCACCTGGTTGGACCCTGGGCAGGTGCAGACGGCAGCCAAACGGCTCTACGAGACGAAAGGCCAGGTGCGGGTGGCGCACCTGGCCGATTCCTGCTATCTGTCCGTGCGTCAGCTGCAACGGCAGTTTGCCGATACAACCGGCGTCTCCCCCAAGACGCTTGCCCGAACCATCCGCTTTGAAACCATCCGCAACCGCCTGATGTTTGAGCCAGACGCCAACCTGACGGATCTGGCCTACGAATGTGGCTATACCGATCAGGCTCATTTCATCCATGACTTTCAGGCATTCACCAAGAAGACCCCCGGAGCGTTTGCTCAGCAGATGCACATGTTCCAGGCAATGCTGCGCTCTAACGAGCATGTCGTCTTTTTACAATCGCCGTCGTCCATGCTGGATTATACTGAGAACAACTCACCGAGCAGCAAAGGAGGAAAACGAGATGAAGAAGCGCACAATGACCTGCGGCCTTCTGGTGAAGGACTACGACGAAGCACTTGATTTCTATACGAAGAAGTTGGGGTTTGTGGTGGTTGAGGATGTCCCAATGGGTGAGGACAGATGGGTGACCATCACTCTGCCGGGCAATCAGGATGCTGTCCTGGCGATGCATGAAGCACACAGCGAGGACGACCTGGCGCTCATCGGCAAGCAATCCGGGAGCTTTCCCCTGCTGGGGATAGACACCGACGATTGCATGGGCGAGTACCGACGCATGAAAGCACTCGGCATCACCTTTCATGGAGAACCTGCAGTTTCGCCCTACGGCACGGGGGTGATGCTTGAAGACCTCTACGGCAACAAGCTCTTCCTCAACCAGGAGCCGGGGGATTAAACAGGCAAAGAAGGAATATCCGTTGAAGAGCATGGATCGCGAGGTCGTGCCGCCCTGCCAGCTTGTCTCCACCGTGGCCTTCGATGGAGAGGGGTTGCGGGACCGTGAAGCGTGCGTTCCGCTGAGTCGTGCGGTTCTCAGATGAGTTGTTCTGGACAGGCGGATCGAGCAGGCGTAGGAAGAGGCAGGAGAAAGGAGCTGAAGCGGGGTCCCGCTTCCGGTTTGAGAGCTCGTAAAGAGTGGATGGGTATCAGGTATGTTGTAACTCTGTAGCTCCAACATAGGCCAGCTTCCCCGCGTCTCAGGAAAGGAGAACCAACAGATGCAGCTTCCTCTGATGATGAACGTTCTTTTGATCCCCGGCGCCTGGATGGGTGCCTGGGACCGGTGACCCGCGGGCTACGCGCGCTGGGTCATCACGTCGAGGAGGTCACGCTGTCCGGACTGTCCAAGGAGGCCGATGTTTCGGAGGTCGGACTGGCGACCCATGTCGCCGATGTGCTCCGGGTCCTCTCCGCCGGCGATCTGCGAGATGTCGTTGTCGTGGGGCACCTCTATTCGGGCATCGTGGCTGGTCAGGTTGCTGATCGCGTGCCTGATCGCGTGGCGCACACCGTCTTTGTGCAAGCGTTCCTGCCGCACGACGGCAAGTCGATGCTCGACGCCTTCGGCGAGCAAAAGCTGGAGGACGAGCTCCACCAGATCGCCGAACATCAGGGTCGCTGGCCAGCTCCGGTCCTTACGGCCAATGACAGGTATGACCTGTCCACTTGTAAATGCAAAATTTAAACTGATGAAATTTGTATAATTCTCCTGGCGAATACATGAGACGCTGTTTCGGAAAGGAATATGGCTTTCTTGGCTTGTGAAAGGTGTAAACAGCAAAGAAAAAAACAGAGAGAACTAGTATTCGCCAGAAGAATTAGACAGTTTCCGCCATTGGAATGAATTCAACCATTTCCACCCACTCGAGAAAAACGTGAGAGAGGCCGGTCGACCCGTCACAAGATGGCCTGGGTCTCTCTAAAGAGATGCGGGTGGTAAGCAGCTCATCAGCGCATGTCCTGACTCGAACAATCCATCTCGCGCCTGCTTGCTACCTTCTCCTACTCTCTCTGACCGTAGATGTACACAAGAAACTGACGCAAGCACACATTGATAGAACTATTGGAGGATTCTCATGTCTACCATATCCCAACAATCAGCAACATCACCTACACCGTCCAAACGCCGCTGGACCACGCTTAAAGTGAGCGCACTCATAGGCGGCCTCATTCTCCTGATCGTGCTGGGGAGCATGGTCTGGTGGCTGTTCTCACCACTGTTCTTCCATAACACCAGCCACGATGCGAATCCGTTCGCTCGCACTCCATCGACTGCCAGTACGCCAGGCCCAGTTATACTGGCAACGGGGGTGTTTATCGATAAACTGAACTCGGGCACCGGCCTAGCCAATGATCATGGTTCTGGCAATGTGACCCTTGGCAAGACTGTCGATGGACACTACCTCATCCACTTCGATCATTTGAATGTCACCAACGGTCCAGATCTGCATGTCTACCTGGCACCGACAAGCAATTCAACCGATGCCGGGAAAGTAAAGCAGGAAGGGATGGACCTTGGGCGGCTGACGGCGACGGAAGGTTCGTTGAACGTGACGATACCGACAGATAGTGCCACGAACCTGAAGAGATACCACTCTGTGGTCATCGTCTGTAAAACCTTTTCAGTGATCTTTACGACGGCTCCACTCACCTTCTCCTCGGGATCCTAAGAGACAGCCACCCAGCGTGTGTAAGGTTCCCATCGGCACGCCAGTGGTCGGCGAGAACAGCACCGTGATGGGATGCCGAGGCCTATCACTGGCAGAGGGCGGCAACGCATTTGCCGCTCTTATCGCCTGCTCGTGGCTTATGGCCTATTAGGGGTCAGCGCATCTAAACCTTCGCGTACAGTTTTCAGGTTTGGATGCGGCTCTCCCCTCAAAAGGAGAGAAGAACTTTTATGACTGCTAGGAACACACAGATCATCGCCAACGCGACCGAGGCTTTCCCCCGCGCTTCTCGCCGCCAGTGGATCGGGCTGGCCGTCATCGCCCTGGCCTGTCTGCTCTACTCCCTGGACGCGACCGTGCTGTATCTGGCGGTCCCACAGATCAGCGCGGCCCTGAAGCCGACCAGCTCGCAGTTACTCTGGATTGTCGACATTTACGGCTTCCTGCTGGCCGGATCGCTGATTCCCATGGGGGTGCTGGGTGACCGCATCGGTCGCCGCCGGCTCCTCTTGCTCGGTGCCGCCGCGTTCGGCCTTTGCTCCATCCTCGCCGCCTTCTCCGCCAGCGCCCAAATGCTGATCGCGGCTCGCGCACTGCTCGGGATCGCCGCGGCCACCCTGGCGCCCTCCACCCTGTCCCTGATCCGCAACATGTTCCTCAACCCGCAGCAGCGCACCTTGGCCATCGGGATGTGGGCTGCCAGCTTCTCGGCCGGTGCCGCGATCGGCCCGCTGGTCGGCGGCGCACTGCTCGCCCACTTCTGGTGGGGCTCCGTGTTCCTGGTGGCCGTCCCGGTAATGCTGCTGCTCCTCGCGCTGGGGCCACGGCTCTTGCCGGAATACCGCGATCCCGGTGCGGGTCGGCTGGACCTGCTCAGCGCGGCCTTGTCGCTGGTCGCCGTGCTGGCGGTCATTTACGGCATCAAGCAGCTCGCCCAGGACGGCGCGGGATGGGGGCCTTCGATGGCCATCCTGGCAGGCCTGGCTCTGGGCGCCGTGTTCATCGGCCGCCAGCACAAGCTGACCCACCCCCTTCTTGACCTCCGGCTCTTCCGCTCGCGGGACTTCAGCGCCTCGTTGGCCATCAACACGCTCGGCTTTTTCGTGGCCTTCACAGGCTTTCTCTTCATTGCGCAGTACCTGCAACTCGTGCTCGGGATGGGACCTCTGGACGCTGGCCTGTGGACGCTGCCGTCGAGCGTCGGCCTCGTCGTCGGTTCCCTGCTTGCGCCGCTGTTCGTGCGTTGGGTTCGTCCGGCTTATGCAATGGCAGTCGGCTTGGGAGTCATGGCAGTCGGCTTCGGCGTGCTGACCCAGATCGGTGGAGCCCACGCCCTCTGGGTCGTGGTGACCGGATCCGTTCTCCTGGCTCTGGGCATCGCACCGGTAGGCACCCTGGCGACCGACCTGATCGTTGGGGCGGTCCCACCCGAGCGGGCCGGCGTGGCGTCGGGACTTGGGGAGACGAGTTCCGAGTTGGGTGGGGCGCTTGGCATCGCGCTTCTCGGGAGCCTGGCGACTGCACTGTATCGCCACGAACTGTCCGGCACCATCGCGCACGAGGTCCCCCATCACGTTGCCAGGGTGGCGCAAGACACGCTCGGCGGCGCGCTCTCGGTGGCCTCCCAGTTGCCTCACGCACTTGGCCTGGCGCTCATCGCCTCGGCTTGTGCCGCCTTCGCTGATGCGTCCGTGCTCATGTTCAGCCTGTGTGTCGGCATCGCGCTCTTGGCGGCCCTAGCTGCAGTCGTGCTGCTGCGCGGGCGAAAGGGTGCAGCCTCGCCCGACCAGCAACCGGAACCGGTGCCCCATGACACAGTGAAAGAAAGCGTTGCCTAGTGCATACTCAAGAACTCCTTGTAACGACTACTGGCTCGGAAGCGAACGTAACCGAAAAGAACCTGCTTGCCCGCTGGGGCTTTACGACTGAGGAGATCACCTCGTTGCTCTGGCTGCAACAGTGGTACAAAACTGGCGGTAGCGACCGCGCTGTCATTGTACGCTACCTGGAGTTCCTCCGGCTCCTGGTTCGCAGCGGCGAACTTGAACTGTAACCATGAGCGAAAGAGAACGCCGCACGGAGGAGAATGATGGCTGTGCCAGGTTGATTGGAATCAGTCCACCTTCCTTATTGACGTCAAGGGTATTGAAGACGCAGAGATGAGTATGAACAAATTGACCGCCTTTACCATTGCAGCGCAGTACGCCGCAGCCATAGCCGCGCAGAATGAAGAACGCATGCACGTTCTGCATGCTGGCAGTTATAAGCTAGACGCTGTTTACCTGGACGCCTACGGGGTTGCCCCTCTTGCAGAGCCTGAGGGCAAGGGCATGTATCGTTCCCTCTTCAGCGCCTTCCCCGATGGCGACCTTGCGGTGACGCGTACCATCGCGGGCGCCGAGGTAGTTGTTCAGGAATGGACGTTCAGCGGCACCCATCCCAGACGGACTGAGCGCTGGGCCTTTCGCGGTCACATGCACGAGCAGCCGACCGGAAGAGAGGTGCGCTTGCGGGGCGTCTCCATCTATGACATCATCCGTGGACTGATCCAACGCGAAACCATCTATATCGATAACGCCACACTACTCGTCGAGTTGGGAGGCCTCCCATAAAGATGCAGCACACTTCTCGCAGTCTCGGGACGCTGGTGATAGCAACGCGTGTAGTCGCAGCGTACCCAGGACCATGGCGGACGCGCTCCATCATCATGTGCCTCGCCGCAAGCTGTGCTTTGATGATGATCGGCTTTGGCATCTCCACACCAGTCTTTGCCAAACGCCTGGGCGAACTTGGTTCCGGGGTGGAATCGCTCGGCTTCATGATGATGTCGTCTGCCCTCGCGCTATTCCTGTTGGCCCCCTGCACGGGAACATGGGCCGACCGCTTCGGGCGCCGCCCCTTCGTCCTCCTCGCCCTGGCAGGACTCACCATCACCAATCTCGCCTTTCTGTCGGCACAGTCCGTCAGCCTCTTTATTGCCCTGCTGCTGCTCGACTTCGTCGCCGTTTTTGGCATGGAGTTTCTCGAGCCACAGATGGTGTTCTATCTCTACAAGACGCTGGCGTTGACTCCGGCCCAATACGGGTTCATCATGGGTAGTTATGGGCTGGCCCTGTTGTTTGGACAGGCGGGACTGGGGCGACTGGGTGAGCGCCTCGGCAAGAAGCCGATGATTGCGCTTGGCTTTCTGCTCACCTCGGCCCTGCCTCTCGGTCTGCTGCTCTTCCACCGGCTCGCTCTACTCATCCTGGTAACCTTGCTCGCCGGGTTGGGAAGTGCCTTGATCACGCCTGCATTGGAGAGTTCCTACCTGGATATGACGCCAGAGCAGCACCGCTCACTTATCATGGGGGTGAGAGAGTCGGCGGTCTCGCTGGGTGCGGTGGTAGGCCCCTTGCTGCTCGCTTTCAGCAGCCGCTGGCTGTCGCCGCAGAGCGTCTTTACGGTGGCGCTCCTGGCCGCGCTTGCTGCCGTGATCCTGACTCTGGCGGCGCTCAAGCTGCAAGGTGGCCGCGGGGCACGCAGTACCGAAAGAGACACGTCCGAACGGGCCGTGCTCGTGTTCTCGACGCTGTACAGCATACTCGAGGAAGTGCAGGTGATGCGCCAACCAACGTCGCTCCTGGCTGAAGCTGAGAACACAGCCGACCTGACTCTGCGCTCTACTACGGCCCTGTCAGAATGGCACTGACAGGCCCTTTACGGGGATTGCATGGATCTGAGCAATAACGCTCACCTGCATGCTGCTCTTGCTTACACGGTTTTTCAGGAGTTTTTAACTTCGAAGTCCAAGATAGTTACTTGAGGTTTATCTCATTGATCTGAGAAGGAGGGAAGGCAATGCCCAGCAGATACCGCTCAGGGGAAAGTATCCCTAGATGTAATGGTGTTATCCGTGGTGGGACAACGATAGTGATTGATGAGCTTGTCGAGATTGGAGAGTTGAAACTGATTTCAGAAAATAGTCCCTGTTAGGGACTTTCATGGACATCTCTACCTTTGCTTTTGTAGTACAAATGGACTAAAATAGCTTCGTGAGTGAGACGAAAACCACGTCTCATTCACTTGAGTACCGCCAGTTCGGCGGGAATTGACGCCTGACTGAGATTGTGTAAGACGTGGTATCAAGACCATGCAACGGTCGGTGATGCAGGAACACGACATCATGTAGGCGTGTCCTACATGTCTACATTCGTGAGAATGGTGTACGAGAGGAGTGATCATGAGCATTTCGTTTCCAGGAGAGTCACCTGAGTACCGGGCGGCGCGCGACCGGCTGCTCAAGCAGGAGGTCGAGCTGCGCCGCGCTACCGAGGCGGTGGCCGCCGCCAGACGCGAGCTGCCGCCCGGCGGGGCCGTCCCGGAGGACTACGTCTTCCAGGAGGCAGAACCCGGCGGCACCCCGACCGACGTGAGGCTGTCGGAGCTGTTCGTGCCCGGCAAGGACACGCTCGCGATCTACAGCTTCATGTTCCCGCGCGCCCTCGACGACGAGCGGCCGTGCCCGTCGTGCACATCCTTTCTCGATGCGTTCGACGGTGCCGCGGAGCACATCACGCAGCGCATCAATCTCGCGGTCGTCGCGAAGGCCCCGCTGCCGCGCATCCTTGCCCATGCGCAAGAGCGCGGCTGGCGGCGGCTGCGGTTGTTGTCCTCGGCCGGCAACACCTACAACTGCGACTACTTCGGCGAGACCGCGGAGGGAACCCAAATGCCGATGCTGAACGTGTTCCGGCGCGACGGCGAAGCGATCCGCCACTTCTGGGGCTCGGAGCTCCTCTACGCGCCGACCGAGCCTGGACAGGATCCCCGCCACACCGATTCCATCGACCCGCAGTGGAATCTGTTCGACTTCACGCCCCAGGGGCGCGGGACCGACTGGTATCCGGAGCTGAGCTACTCCTGAGTGCCGTCGTCCGTCCAGGACTCGATGCTCCAAGGGGACCACCGAGCGAGGCTCTACCTGCATTACCAGATGTGCCGTCATGAAGACAGTGGTATGTTGTCGTTGTCTGCTGTCATTCGCCGTGTGCAGTGCAAGACACTCAGGATGCCTCCAGCATCGACCAAATCAACTTGGCATCGAGATTGATTTCACACAACCATTGACAAACAACCGCCGTACAGTTGAAACTCTTGCCATCTCTCACTTTTTGAGCCAAAGTGGCAAGGTTTGGCTCTGCACACTCCTGGTGAGCTCGCTTGTTTACTGAAATGTGATGATTTGGCATGGGAAAAAGCCCTTTCGTCTGCCTACAGAGCATGGAGGACGCGCTGACG
>WNGR01006965.1_pt1 | contig 12023 bp, 12 predicted proteins | sample 5407581 | NCBI WGS metagenome assembly WNGR01 (sample SAMN13153383, study PRJNA577476) | soil metagenome | isolation source: 80 cm soil or saprolite under Garry oak tree replicate 2 | place: USA:California | collected 2016-06-15
CCCTGGGCGGCAACGCGGCCCGCGTCTTCAGTCTGCGCTGACTTCTAGCGCAATCTCTCGCTCCGCCCTATTTGTCAGTAACCTACGGCCGTGGGTATGGCGTCTATCGGGTATGACGTCTCAAGCTAGGGAGCCAGACGGTGACCTTGCGGCCTGAGCCGGCCGGCTGGACGGATGACGCATGGCGGGCTGGCAGCCTGCCCCCGGAGCTGATCCAGGCCGCGCGCAGCCCGAAGCAGGGCGGCACCACGCTGGTCCTCGACGCCGGCGGTCAGAGCGTGATCGTCGTCCTGGGCGATCAGGGCGGCGATGCCAGGGTGATGTGGGAGTACATCCGCAAGCACCTGACCGGGCAGACGGCGGTCAGGATGTAATGACCGTCAGCGAGGTGGGTGAACCGTGATCCGCATCGAGCGTGTTCGGCTGCCGTCGGGGATGAACGCGTTCGCCCGCCGCGAGGACGGCAGGGTCGTCGTGTACGTGGGCCAGGGGCTGTCGGCCCGCCAGCGGCGGGCCGCGATCCGGGAAGCCCTGCGCGCGGCGCCGCTCGCGGGGTGGCGTGCGTTGCGCAGCCCGGTGCTGCTTCCGGTGCTGGCGGGCAGCGTGGGCCTGCGGCGGGCCCCGGAAGGCCGCTGGGTCACCCGGGCGCTGCTGGCGGCCGCCGCAGTCGCCGCAGCCGTGGTGATCAGTGTCGTGGCCGCGACGCTGCTGACCGGCGAGGCTACGCCACGCGGGACCACCGGGCCGCCCGCGGCGCTGCAGCATGGCGGCCAGCCGGCGCCGGGATCGGGGCAGGCACCGACGACGGGATCAGCTCCGGACCGCAGGACCGGCTCCGCGCGCGGCTCCTCGCCCGCGCATTCCGGGTCGGCGCCGGGCCAGGCCGCGAACGGCAAGGCCGGGGCGGGAGCGCCGGCCCCGGAGGCGTCAGGAAAGGCCGCCACGGTCCCGGCCGCGGCGCCTTCGCCGCAGCCGTCGGGCCAGTCAGCGTCCTCGGCTCCGGCACCCAGCCCGGGACCGAGCCCGTCGCCGACCGCGTCGAAGGGAACCTGCGTCTACCTGCTCGGCATCCTGGTCTGCCTGTAGCAGGCGCCCGCCCACGGCCGCCGCCGGGAGATCGCGCTCACCGGTCCCCGGCGAGATCCTCGATTGGCTTCACCCCGGCCGTGCCCCGCCTGAGCCGCCAGAGCAGGACGGCCACATACCAGAGCAGCGCCAGGGCGAAGCCGTACCCGATGAACTTGTCCGAGGCGTGGAAGGGTGCGGGCACGGACAGCACGAACATGATCAGCACGGTGTAGGCCAGCACGAAGCCGATCACCGGCCACGCCCACCGCCCCAGCGAGAACACGCCGGGGATGCTGTCCAGCGTGCGCCGTTTGAGCGCGTAGCCGACGGTGATCAGGAAGTAGATGATGTACGGGATGATCGCGGTCGCCCCGACCAGGGTCAGGAAGGCACTGGTCTGGAAGTACCCGTAGATCATCGCGCCCACGTCGATGACGGCCAGGACCAGCAGCGCGATGATCGGCGTGCGGGTGCGGGGGTTGACCTTCCGCAGCGCACCAGAGAACGGGAGCATGTTGTCGCGCGCCAGCGAGTAGGCCAGCCGCGCCTGAGCGCCGGCCCCCACCACCAGGATCGCGAACATCGAGAAGACGACGAACGCGATGAACACCTTCACCAGCCAGGACGGCAGCCAGTAGCCGGCGATGACCAGCAGCGGCAGCGGTGAGCTCTCGACCGTCTTGAGGTCCGGGATCGCCACCGTGAAACCGATCAGCGCGACCATGCCGAGGATCGCCGAGCCGGCCACGGCCCAGAGCACCCCGCGCGGCACGCTGCTGCGCGGGTTGACCGCATCCTCGGACATGTCGGCGGCGAGCTCGAACCCGACCAGGGTGAAGGCGCCGATCAGGCCGGCCAGCGCGAACGCGTAGAGCGTCGGGTTGTGATTCACCGAGGTCGTATTCGTCAGGATGCCCGCGCCATAGGGCGTGGGCTTGGCGCGGACACCCCACAGCACGAGCAGCAGCACGCCGAACACGACGGTCCCGATTATCTCGGTGAACACCGCGATGTTGTTGACCCTCGCGGCCACCTGGATGCTGATGATGTTGATGACCACCGGGATGAGCATCAGCACGATCGCCACCGCGAGCACCAGGTGCGGGCTCGGCGAGGTGTCGTTGAACTCGCTGAGCAGCAGCGGCGCGGCGACGGTCAGCATGATGGCGCCGCCGCCGACGGTCATGTACAGCAGCCCGGCGAAGCCGACGAACCATCCGTACGTCGGGTTCACCAGCCGTGCGCTCCACTGGTAGGCATACCCGGCCAGCGGGATGCGGGTGCCGAGCTCGGCGACCACCAGCGCGATCATCAGGTTGCCGACGCCGACGATGGGCCAGGTCCAGATCGACGCCGGGCCCCAGTAGGACAGGCCGAAACCGTAGTTAAGGAAGATTCCGGTGGTGATCGAGATGATCGAGAACGCGATCGCGAACATCGAGAAGAAGCGCAGCGACCGCCGGAGCTCGGGTTTGTAGCCGGCCCGCCGCAGGATCGCCTCCTCCGGGTCGGCCGGAGTTCCGGTCACCACCGCGCCTGGCGCTGAGCCGGCCGGCTCCGCTGGGGTGCTAGACATTCGGGCCCTCCTTTTGTCGCTTGCGCATCTCGCCGAACGCCTCGTCGGTGGCGGCGAGCACTTGCGCAACGTCTTCGTCGGTCATGGCGGCGGACACGAACCAGTTGTGCCGCGGGTGAATGAAGGTGCCCCGCCGCAGCGCCGCGGCGGCGAACTCGCTGGCCAGGGCGTGGCCGCGGTCGCCGAGGAAGGTGAGATACGGCATCTGCACGGGGCCGGTGTAGTTCACCGCGAAATCCCAGGCCGCGGCCTGGCCGAGGATGCCGTCCCGGACTGCGGTGCCGGCCCGTTCCATCACGGCTATCGCGTCCTCGGCCCGCAGCGCGCGGATCGTGGCGACCGCGGCCGCCATCGCGGCCGCGGAGAACCAGAACGAGCCGGTGACGAACACCCGGCTGGCACCGTCGCGGAAGGCGTCGCTGCCGAGCACCGCGGCGAGCGGGTGCCCGTTCGCTATCGCCTTGCTCCACGCGGACAGGTCCGGCGCCACCCCGATCGGCTCCCAGCTGGAGCCGAGGTGCAGCCGGAACCCGCACCGGACGTCGTCCAGGATCAGCGCCGCGCCCGCGGCGTCGCACAGCTCGCGGAGCCCCCGGGCGAACGCCGGGTCGACAAGCTCCTGGTCGTAGCCGGCGTGGTGCTTGAACGGGCTGACCAGGATCCCGGCCAGGTCGCCGCCGGCCTCGGCCACGGCGGCCCGTGCGCTGCCCATCTCGTTGAACGTGAAGTAGCCGAGGTTGGCCCGGTCGGCCGCGGTCGTCCCGTCCGGCCGGGGCGTGCACCAGGGAGCGGCACCGTGGTAGGCCCCGCGGGCCACCAGGATCCGGCTGCGGCCGGTCTGCGCGCGGGCGATCGTGCAGCACATCGTGGTGGCGTCGGTGCCGTTCTTGGCGAACATCGCCCAGTCGGCGTGCTCGACGGTGGCGACCAGCAGTTCGGCGAGGTCGACCATGACCGCGCCCGGGCCGTTCTGGCAGTCGCCGAGTTCCGCCTGGGCCGCGGCGGCCGCCTCCACGGCTGGATGCTGGTGGCCAAGCACGACCGGCCCGAAGCTGCACATCAGGTCGACGTACTCGTGGCCGTCCACGTCCCAGACCCTGGCCCCGCGGCCGTTGCGCATGAACTGCGGATACTCCGGCGGCAGCGCTCCCGCCGCCTGGTGCCCGTACATCCCGCCCGGGATGACCGCGCGGGCCCGCTCGCGCAGTGCGCTGTCCACTGGACCGGCCATGGTTCCTCCCGCTATGCCGCTAGGCGCGATCTGATCCGGTCCGCCCACCCTCGCCGTAACGGCGGCGGCGGACCTCAGCCGTGACCTCGGCCAGCTCCGCCTCGGTCAGGATCCGCGGCTTGCCGCGGGCGCAGGCCAGCCGGTGCACGTGCGCCAGCCACTCGAGCAGCAGCGCCCGGTCGTAGGCCTCGGCCAGGGTGGCCCCGTAACAGATAGCCCCGTGATTCTGCAGGATCGCCGCGCGGCGGCCGTCCAGCGCGGCCACCGCGGCCTGCGCGAGGCCGTGGGACCCGAACCTGGTATAGGCGGCCACCCGCACCGGCCCGCCCAGGCCGACGATCGCGTAGTGGATGGCCGGCAGCTCGTCGCACACCGCGGAGAGCGCGATGACCTCCGGCGAGTGGGTGTGCACCACGGCCCCGGCTTGCGTGGCCGCGTAGACGGCCAGGTGCATCGGCGTTTCCGACGACGGCTCGGCCGGCGCGCCGAGCACCGTGCCGTCCAGGCCGACCGCGCAGATATCGGCGGCCCTCATCTCCCGGTAGGCGATCCCTGACGGCGTGATCAGGACCTCGTCCCCGGCGCGCACGCTCATGTTGCCTGCGCTGCCGACGGCCAGCCCGTCCTCGAGCAAGCGGATGCTGTGGCTGACGAGCTGCTCGCGGTCCTCGCGATGCCCGCCAGGATCGTGGAGGTACACTACCCCCGGATGGTAGACGGACGTCCGACAAAAAAACAGCCTTGCTGGGAACATGCCGAAGATCGTCGACTGGGAGGCCAGGCGGGATGAGATCCTGTCCGCGACCTGGCGGGTCATCGCGCGTGACGGCATAGCCAAGGCGACGATCAGGGCCATCGCCCGCGAGGCGGACTGCTCGCGCGGGATCCTCGCGCACTACTTCGACGATAAGGCGGACATCCTCGGGTCCGCGCTGGTGATGTCGCACCGCCGGGTGGCGGAGCGGATGGACGCCGCCGCGGCCGGGCTCAGCGGGCTGGATGCGCTCCGGGTGGTGATGCTCGAGGCGCTCCCCCTCGACGAGCGCAGGGACCTGGAGGCGCAGATCGAGATCAGCTTCTGGGGCCGGGCGCTGGGCACGGCGGAGCTCAGGGAACTGCAGCACGCCGAGTTCGATCGCCTCTGCGCCCGGCTGCGCCGGCATCTGGCCGAGGCCAGCGACCGCGGTGAGCTCGGCCCGGCCGCCGACGTCGACCTCGCCACGCACCAGCTCGTGGTGCTCATCGACGGCCTGAGCGCGGAGCGGGTGCTGTACCCGGGCCGGGTCACGCCCGACCGCCAGGTGGAGATGCTCGAGGTGCTGCTGGCCAGCTTTGCTGTGCCTAACCGGGGACTGGAACATCCGGGGGATCGGCCGGATAATGCAGGACCGGGAGGAGGGGCTGGTGTCGGCGTTCGATAGCGCGGCTGTTCGGGGCAGGTTCTCTTCGCTCCACGGTGACTTCGTCTTTCTGGACGCGCCCGGCGGCACGCAGACCCCCGACGAGGTCGCCGACGCCGTCGCCCGTGTCTACCGGGACGCCAGCGGCAACATCGGCGTTCCCTATGCCACCAGCCGGCGCATCGGGGCCGTGGTCGAGTCGGCCCGCGCGGGCACGGCCCGCTTCCTCGGCTGTGATCCGGACGAGACCGTGTTCGGCGGCAGCATGACCTCGCTCAACTTCACGCTCTCCCGCACCATGGCCCGCACGCTGCAGCCCGGGGACGAGGTCCTGGTGACCCGGCTCGACCACGACGCCAACGTGGCGCCATGGCTGGAGCTGGCCCATGACCGCGGGATCGTTGTCCGCCAGGTGGACGTCAACGCCGACACCACCCTCGACGTGTCCGACCTGCAGCGCCAGCTCGGGCCGCGGACCCGGGTCGTGGCCTTTCCCTGGGCGTCGAACGCGGTGGGCACCACGGTCGACGCCCGCGCGGTGTGCGACCTCGCGCACCAGGCGGGCGCCCTGGCCTGGATCGACGCCGTGCAGCACGCCCCGCACGAACCGATCGACGTCCGGGCCATCGGCGCCGACGTGCTGCTGTGCTCGGCCTACAAGTTCTGCGGGCCGCATCTGGGCATCGCCTACGGGCGCCGCGAGGTACTCGAAGCGTGGCGGCCGTACAAGGCCAGGCCCGCTCCCATGCAGCCGGTGGGCCACCGCTTCGAGACCGGCACGCTGCCCTACGAGCTGCTTGGCGGCCTGGCGGCCACCTTCGACTTCCTGGACAGCCTGGGCCGGCCGGAGGAGATCGCCGCCTGGGAACGTCAGCTCGGCGAGCGGCTGCTGGCCGGGCTGCCGCCAGAGGCGCGGCTCTACGGCCGGCCCACCATGGCGGGCCGGGTCCCGACGTTCCTGGTCAACTTCCCCGGCGTTTCCTCGGCCGGGCTGTCCGCGTCCCTGGCCGACCTGGGCTTCGGGGTATGGAGCGGCGACAGCTACTACGCGCCCGGGCTGCAGGAGCGGATCGCCTGGGGCGAGGCGCTGCGCATCGGCCTGGCGTTCTACAACACGCTCGACGAGGTGGACCGGCTCAACGCGGCGCTCGCCTCGCTGGTGCGGGTGCACGCTGCGGACCCGTCCGCGCTGTCGCAGACATCGGGCCGGCCCTGATGACGCCAGCCGGTGCCGGCCTGGTCCGACGGCAAATCAGCGTGGCACCGGGATCGCGTTTCGACGGGACGGCGGGGCCCGGGGGTGAGCTGTGGTTCGTGATCGCCGGAAGCGGCAGGCTGGACACCGGCGAGCTGGCGGGAGCGCCGCTCGACCGCGATACGGGAGTGTGGATACCGCCCGGTACCGGGTACCGGCTCCAGGCCGGCCCAGGCGCCGAGATCTCGCTGGACCTGGTCTCGCTGCCGGCACAGCCCGAAGCCGGCCATCCTGACACGCCGGGCACCGGGACGCCGCCGGACAGCGACGCCAGGGAGAGCGACGCCCGGGATATCGGGACGCCACGGATATCCGCGCTCCGCGACTGCGAGGTCGAGCAGACCGGCGACCGCCGTTTCCGGGTCCTGCTCGGCCCGGGCCGCGGATGCGACGCGGCAACGCAGTTCCTCGGCGAGATTCCCCCGGGCCGGGCTCCCGAGCACAGCCACCCCTACGACGAGGTGGTGCTGGTCCTCTCGGGCGAGGGCGTCCTGCACACGCGCGGCGCCGGCCGGGCGCTGGCCCGCGGGACCAGCGTGCACCTGCCCCCGGGACTGCCGCACTGCCTGGAGAACACCGGGACGGCGACCCTGGTGGTCCTGGGCGTGTTCCACCCGGGCGGCAGCCCCGCCCAGAAGGCAGCCGGATAGGCTCGGCAGATGATTCCGACCGGGCACCTGATAACGTTCGCGCTCATCTCCTTCGCGCTGATCGTCGTGCCGGGACCGAACGTGCTCTTCGTCATCAGCCGCTCGCTGCAGCTAGGCCGGGCGGCCGGTGTCGGCACCGCCTTCGGCGGGCAGGCGGGTGTCTACCTGCAGGTCGTCGCCGTGGCGTTCGGCGTCGGAGTGCTCGCCGAGCGGTCGGTGGCCGTGTTCACTGTGATCAAGCTGGCCGGCGCGGCCTACCTGATCTACCTAGGCGTGCAGGCGGTGCGGCACCGGCGGTCGCTGGCGGAGACGGTCGGCGTCATGACGGCGAAGAAGACTCCGCTGCGGATTCTGCGGGATGGCTTCCTGGTCGGGGCGACCAACCCCAAGGTGATCGTGTTCTTCGCGGCGATGCTGCCGCAGTTTGTCGACCGCGGTGAGGGCCATGTGCCGTTGCAGATGCTGCTGCTCGGCGCGGTGTTCATCGGAATCGCCGCGGTGTCGGACGCCGCGTGGGCGGTGGCCGCCGGGTCGGCGCGCGCGTGGCTCGGCCGCTCTCCGCGCCGGATGGAGCTGATCGGCGGGACCAGCGGCCTGGTCATGATCGGCCTCGGCGCCAGCCTGGCCATCACCGGCCGCAAGGACTGACTCACCCCGGACGGCCGACGGTCTCGTCCCGGTCATGGCTCACCGTCAGGTCTGCAGCGGCAGCATCTCGGCGGCGAACTGGCTGAGGAACTGGTCCGCGGACGCGGCCGGGGCCGCCGGCCTGATCACGAACTTGCTCAGGCCCTGCGCCACGTACGCCTCGAGCATCCGCCGCGCGTCCGGCCAGCTCGCGGCGACCAGGGTGGCCGGGTCGGCGTCCGGCCGCCGCTCCCGCACGGCCGCCACCATCTGGTCCGGGATGCCCTCGGTCCCGACCGCCAGGCTGATGCCGAAGTGGTCGGCCTCCACCTCGCGGCCCGCCTCGGCCGCGGCGGCCTGGATGGCCGCGCGTCCCACGCCCGCCTCGGCCGGGGTGATCAGGCTGGCCAGCCAGCCGTCACCGAGCCGGCCGACGCGCCGCAGCGCCCCCGGGGCGGTGCCGCCCAGCCAGATGTCCAGAGGCTTGGCCGGGCGCGGCCCGATGCTCGCCGCGTCGACCGTGAAGAACTCGCCGTCAAAGGACACGGTGTCCTCTTGCAGCAGCCGCCGCAGCAGGCGCAGGGACTCATCGAACACCTCGGCGCGGCGCCCGGGCGGGACCGGGAACAGGTCCCGCTCGCCCCGCCGGGCGGGCCGCAGGCCGAAGACCGGCAGGACCCGTCCGGGCGCCAGGCCGGCCAGCGAGGCGAGCTGCTTGGCGACCAGGACCGGGTGGCGGCCCGGCAGCACCGATATCCCGGTGCCGACCTTGAGCCTCTCCGTCCTGGACAGCGCGTGCGCCATGCCGATGAACGGCTCGACCAGCGGCCCGTACACCATCTCCGGCAGCCACAGCGAGTCGACGTCGGCCTGCTCGAGGGCGTCGACGGCTGCGGCGAACCCGCCGGGGACGCCCGCCGATCCCAGCGCGATCCCGATCCTGACCTTCACCCGTCCATCCCATCACGCCATACCGGCACGGGCGCGGGGTGTCCCCACCCGCGGGGTGGCCCTGCGCGATGTAGGCCTTCGCCCTGTCAGCGCCGGCGAGCCCGCAGCACGGTGTCCTTGACGGTCACGGGCTGGCCGTCCAGGTCAGTCGCTGGCCGTCCGATGGCCGAGGCGATGAGGATCTCCCAGCGGCCGGGATCGAGCGCGGCGGCCAGCTGCTCGGCCGTTTGGAACAGATCGCGTCGTCCCGGCCGCCCGACGTTGGCGTGGAGATCGTCGGGATGATGCGACACCACGAGCAGCGTGCCGCCGGGCCGCACAGCATCGGCCATCCTGCGGTGCAACGACTCGAGCTCGGGGCTCGGCAGGTGCATGAACTGGGCCGAGACCAGGTCGAACTGCTGCGGGCGGGGGTCCCAGGTGAGCAGGTCTTCGTGCCGCCAGCTGATTCGTTCGGCGATCCCGCTACCCAGGGCGGCCGCGTGGCCGGCGGCCCGCTCCAGGGCCACGGTCGACACGTCCACGGCGGTGACGGTCCACCCGCGCGAGGCCAGCCAGATGGCGTCGGCTCCCTCGCCGCAGCCGACGTCCAGCGCCTCGCCGGGTGCCAGGTCGGACGTCTGGGCGACGAGCTGCGGGTTCGGCTGGCCGCTCCATAGCCGGTCAGCCGAGCGGTAGCGGTCGTCCCAGAATTCCTGGGTGAAATGGACGCTGTCGCCTGCGGCGTGGTCGTGGCTCATGGTCGTCAGGATCCCAGGCGGTCAGGCCCCGGACGCCTGCTTCTCGTCGTGGCCGCCGAACTGCTTGCGCATCGCCGACAGCGCCTTGTCCGCGAACAGGTCGAGCTGGCGGGAGGAGAAACGGGAGTACAGCGCGCTGGTGAGGACCGGCGCGGGAACGCCTTCCTCGATGGCGGCGATCGAGGTCCAGCGCCCCTCGCCGGAGTCCGAGACCCGCCCGGCGAGTTCGGAAAGGTCCGGTGACTGCTGCAGCGAGAGGGCCAGCAGGTCGAGCAGCCAGGAGCCGATCACGCTGCCGCGGCGCCATACCTCGGCCACCGCGGTCGTGTCGATGTGGTACTGGTAGTACTCGGGGTGCTCCAGCGGGGCGGTCTCCGCGTCGGCCTCCTGCCTGCGGCGGCCGATGTCGGCGTTGTGCAGCACGTTCAGTCCCTCGGCCAGGGACGCCATCATGCCGTACTCGATGCCGTTGTGGACCATCTTGACGAAGTGGCCGGAACCATTCGGCCCGCAGTGCAGCCAGCCCTGCTCGCAGGTGGCGGGCTCGCCGGTGCGGCCTGGCGTGCGCGGGGCGGCGTCCACCCCCGGGGCGATGGACTGGAACAGCGGGGCCAGGTGGGCCACCGCGTCGCCGTCGCCGCCGATCATGAGGCAATAGCCGCGCTCCAGGCCCCAGATGCCGCCGCTGGTCCCGCAGTCGATCAGGCGTATGCCGCGCTCGGCCAGCTTGGCCGCGCGCGCGATGTCGTCGCGGTAATAGGAGTTGCCGCCGTCGATGATGATGTCGCCAGGCTCCATCCGGGCGGCGAGCTGGTCGATGAGCTGCTGGGTGATCTCGCCCGCGGGCACCATCACCCAGGCTGCGCGCGGCTTGGTGAGGGCGGAGACGAACTCGTCCAGGGACGAGGTGCCCGTGGCGCCCTCGCTGGCCAGCTGCTGCACCGGCCCCGGGCTCCGGTCGTAGACCACGCACTGATGGCCGTCGCGCATGAGCCTGCGGACCAGGTTGGCTCCCATCCGGCCCAGCCCGACCATGCCGAGCTGCCTGGTCTCAGTGGCTGCCATCGTGTCCTCCCTTGTCCTGGCCCTCTGCGGAGCCCTTGCCAGAATCAGGATCCCCAGGCAGCCACGGCTTATGCCAGTCGCAGACCCCGCGGACGAGATCGCCTGCTTCCTTCGGCCCCCATGTCCCCTTCGGGTACTCCCGCACCGGCGGTGGCTGGCTCAGCAGCGGCTGGATCACCCGCCAGGTCTCCTCCACGCCGTCCTCGCGGGTGAACAGGTGGTCGTCTCCGGCCATGGCGTCCCGCAGCAGCCGCTCGTAGGGTTCCAGGAACGGGCCGAGCTCCTGGGCGAACAGCATGTCGAGATGCACGGGCTGCCACGCCCGCTGCCCGCTCCCCCTGGAGGTGAGCCCGATCCGCAGCCCGGGATTGGGATCGATGCGCAGCACCAGCTGGTTCGGCTCGCCGTGGTACACACCGCCGAGGAAGCCGAGCCTGGGGGGCCGCCGGAACATCAGCCGCACCTCGGTTACCCGGGTGGCCAGCGCCTTGCCCGCCCGGATGAAGAACGGCACCCCGGCCCAGCGCCAGCTGTCCACCTCCAGCTTGAGGGCGACGTAGGTCTCGGTCGTCGACCCCTTGGCCACTCCGTCGACGTCCTGGTAGCCCTGGTACTGGCCGCGCACGTAGCGGGACGGGTCGGCGTCCGGCATGGCCCGGAAGACGTCGGCCTTCTTGTCCCGCAGGTCGTCCGCGTCGGCTCCCACCGGCGGCTCCATGGCGACCAGGGAAAGCACCTGGAGCAGGTGGTTCTGCACCACGTCCCGCAGCGCGCCCACCGGGTCATAGAAGCTGCCCCGGCCCTCCACCCCGAAGTCTTCGGCCATGGTGATCTGCACCGAGGAGACGTGGTCCCGGTTCCACACCGGCTCCAGGATGTCGTTGGCGAACCGGATGTACTGGATGTCGAGCACCGGCTCCTTGCCGAGGAAGTGGTCGATGCGCAGGATCTGGCCTTCGGCGAGGTGGTGGCGCAGCTCGTGGTTGAGCTGACGCGCCGAGTCCAGGTCGTGCCCGAACGGCTTCTCCACCGCCACCCGGGCTCCGTCGGTGAGCCCGGCCCTGGCCAGGCATTCGACCACGGGGGCGAACAGGCTGGGCGGGATCTCCAGGTAGAACAGCGGGTGCGCCGCGCCGTCCAGCGCCTGGGCCAGCCGCTTATAGGTGTTCGCGTCCTCGAAGTCGCCGGACAGATACGACAGCCGCCGGGCAAACCGCTCGAAAACCGACTTATCAATCTGCTCGCCGGACTGCTCGATCGACGTCCTGGCGTGCTCGATCAGGTACTCCTTGGACCAGTCCTGCCGGGCGACGCCGATCACCCGGCAGGCCAGGCGGTGGTGGGCCTCCAGCCGGTACAGGGCCCGGAATGTCATCTTCCTGGCCAGGTCTCCGGTGATGCCGAAGACCACGAGCGCGTCCGCTTTCAGTTCCTTCTCCTGCGCGTCCACGTCGTGCCCC
>WNGR01014641.1_pt1 | contig 12022 bp, 15 predicted proteins | sample 5407581 | NCBI WGS metagenome assembly WNGR01 (sample SAMN13153383, study PRJNA577476) | soil metagenome | isolation source: 80 cm soil or saprolite under Garry oak tree replicate 2 | place: USA:California | collected 2016-06-15
CGGCGACTACGCCGAACGCATCGCTGCCAGTGCCCTCACCTCAGCCCAGAAAGTCGCCGACACCGTGGCCGCCTTCACCGACGCAGGCTGCGACGAACTGATCCTCTTCCCCTGCAACCCCGACCTCGCCCAGGTCCCGGCCATGGCCCAGGCCGCCGGGCTGTAGCGCAGACGCCGCTCACGGTGGCGGCCGTGTCGTTGCTGACGGCCAGCCATGCACGCGTGCGGTATCCCTGCCCCAGGTCGCCGGTGGCCCCAGCGCCGCCCATTGGCCGGGACCCAGCCAGATCGACGGCGTTGCTGAGCACTTCCGGCCAAGCGCGCGCGAGGGTGAGCGCTAGTGCGGTGACGTGGAGCTTGCTCTCGGGACGCGGAGTGCTATACGTCAGACAGGGCGGACGTTTTCCGCCTGCGGTCCTTTTTGTCCCTGGGTCGTTTCGAATTCGACCTTCTGGTTCTCATCCAGCGACCTGTAGCCGGAGCTCGCGATCGCGGAGAAGTGGACGAACACGTCCGCCGTCCCGTCGTCGGGGGCGATGAAACCATAGCCCTTATCGGCGTTGAACCATTTCACTGTGCCTGTTGCCATCTGTTCAAGTCCTTTATCCCACCATGCCACGCGCGACCTCGCCGCGCCGACGGCGAGCCTATCGCGCCTGGCCCCGGAACCGAACCCTGCCCCCGGTCATGGTCTTCCGCGTCACCAGCCGCTGCCTGGCCCGGCCGGGTCATGCTTCTCATGGCCCAGGTGGCCGGTCGTCTCCTCAGCCAGCCACACGTTCCCCGGGTGAACGAGCGCAGGAACGAGCCCAGCGTGACGGCGCCCGTACTGGCCAAGTTGATCGAGTTGCCGGCCTCCCTGACAGGCCGTGCCGCGGACTGGGGCGTGGCGCCACCATAAATGCGATGACCGTTCCGCATGTCTGGTTGTAGCGTCGCGATGATGAAGATCGGTTTGTTCGCGATCAACTACGGTACCTGCGCAGACCCGGAAGTGGTGGTCCGGGTGGCCCAGCACGCGGAGGCGGCCGGGTTTGAGTCGGTGTGGACCGGTGAACATGTCGTGCTGCCAGATCCCGCCCAGCCCGGTTTTACAATCCCGCCCACTCTGCCGCTCCTCGACTCGGTCGTAGGCCTGACGTTGGTGGCCGCCCACACGAGCACAGTGAAGGTGGCCAGCGGGATCATCGTGCTGCCGCTGCGCAACCCGGTGATCCTCGCCAAGGAGCTTGCCAGCGTGGATGTGGTGTCGAACGGGCGGCTCATCGCAGGATTCGCGGCCGGTTATGTGTCCGCCGAGTTCACTGCAGCCGGGGTGCCGATGGCCGGCCGTGGGGCGCGGATGGAGGACTACATCCGCGCGCTGCGCGCGCTGTGGTCGATGGACAGGCCGGATTATCAGGGCCGGTTCGTCTCGTTCAGCGGGATCGACGCCCATCCCCGGCCCCGGCAGCGGCCCGCCCCGCCGGTTGTGATCGGCGGCGAGGCGCCCGCCGCGCTCCGGCGCGCCGTGACGATGGCGGAGGGCTGGTACGGGTTCTACCTCGACGTACAGGAAACGCGCCGCTATGTCGGGGTACTGCGCCAGTTGGCCCAGGAAAACGAGCGGCCGGCTGAGCTTGGCCGGCTTGAGCTCACCATTACCCCAGCCGGGCCGCTGGACAACGCTGCGGTCGAGCGCTACGCGGAACTCGGCGTTGACCGGCTGGTGCTGCTTCCACAACCCGATGCCAGCCCGTCGCAGCGGCACACCCCGGTTCCGGTAGACCGCATCCTGCGCAACATCGACACGGTGGCCGAGCGCATCATCGCCCCCTGACACTGGGAGCGCAGCACAGCAGATCCGGCGAGCGCCGCGGTGACCGGCGCATCGGCCGCCTGGCTACGGTTTGGTCCGGCCGGGTGCTGGCACCATTGCCGGGGAGCGCGCGGCGGCCTCTGCCTATAGTGCGGCTGACGCATTGCCGGTTTGATCTGGGCGGTGGGTCTGCCTAATGACCCTGGCTGGCGTGAGGCCGCTTCCTTACGCCACGTGCCAGCCGGGGCGAGACGATGAACCATAGCTGGACCAGGGCCAGGGCAATCACGCTTGCCAGGGTGCTGAGAAAGCAGATCAGCGCCGCGGCCGCATAGAGGGTTTGCGCTAGCAGGATCCTCCGCCGGAATGTGGCCAGCCTGGAGCGTGCTTGCAAGGCGTCGCCGGGCACCAATGCCCTGCGCGCGTACCGGGTGGCCCATTCCAGCCCTGCGCCGAGCAGCAAGATGTTCAGCCAGTACACGCCCACCCCGAGGCGGAGGCGGACGTAGTGCGCAAGCAGCGCTGCGGAAAACGGCAGCAACGACACCACGAACAAGAACCCGAGGTTGATCCAGGTCAGAGTCCGGTCGCACCGGCCAACGATGTCCAGCAGGGTGTGCTGGGCAAGCCAGAATGTGCCCAGCATCGTGAAGCTCAGCAGATACGCCGCGAAACTCGGGCCCAGCCTCAGCAGCGCCTCCCACAGCCCGTGCTCGGAAAAAGCCGATCCGGCTGTGCTCACAGGCACCCGCAGATCCAGCACGAGCAGCGTCATGGCGACGGCAAACAGGCCATCGCTCAAGGCGGTCAGGCGCTCCAGGCTCTGGCCCGTAAAACGGTTGTATGGCTCGGCCATGCCAACATGATGACGGCTGCCTGCCCACAACGGTGCAGCCCCGTAGGCGTGCCCCATCGCCCGCTGTCTGCGTCCTGTTGGCTACCGTTCCGGATCCGTGAGGTGGGTTGTGCCGCTAAGGCGGACGGCTGGGGGACAGATACGGCATTCGCCCGACGCGGCGCGCGGGGTCTTACGGCGAGCATCGGGGTGCGGGATCGAACCCCGCGACTGCTGTCAAGACCAGGAGGGCTGTGACGTGAGCACGGTCAGGTATGTGGGCCACGGTGTGGAGATCGAAGACGATGCCATCCGCCTGCGCCGCCGCAAGCGTGAATTCGACGACGATGCTGCTCGCCGCTCCCACCAGAGCAAGCCACGGCGGCGCAGGGACGTTGGCGCGGGTCCGCGCGATAGCAACGGCCCTGCCCGCTGGCGGTGACGGAGCGGTCCGATGCTAGATACCGGATTCCCCCGGGCAGATGCAGAGAACGACTTTCTGCGGGCCAGGCGGCGCCAGTTCCTGGCCGCGCTGGCGCACCGCCTGCGCGGCGGCCGCGGCGACGGCAACCGGCTCGTGCGACTGGATGACGTTGTCGGCCCGCTGGGCTGGCGCGGCCAGCGGCAGCTGGGGCTGCAGACGATCCGGCTGGAAACCATCGCCGGCACCGCCGGCGCGCGGCGCGACTTCGACCGGCGCTTCCTGCCAACCTCCACCCGGGTGCGGTCCCGGTGGGAGCGGCTGGCCGTGGCCCAGCGGCGCGGCGAGGCGATCCCGCCGATCGAGGTCTACCGCGTCGGTCATCTGCACTTCGTGGCCGACGGCCACCACCGGGTCTCCATCGCCGCGGCGACCCGCCAGCGCCTGATCGACGCCTACGTGACTGAAGTACTTACCGCGGTGCCGCCCGGGCCCATGAACATGCGGTAGCGCCCCGGCCCCGACACTGGCCGCGAACACGCTCACGGCTCCGCCCGTCGAGTGCCGTGACGCCTGCAGGCCGGTGGCGCAAACTCGAAGATGGGCCGCGGCGGCGATCACACGCAACATGACCAGTTCTCGGGCAAGGAGCCTAGCCTTGGGGGCGATCGATATCTACCGGCGGTAGGTCCTGTACCTGCTGCTTGCTGAGGCTGACCTCGATGCGGTCGGCGACCCGGGTCACGGTGCTGATCGGGATGGCCACGTCCTTGCGGCCCCACAGGTGCCCCTCCTGCAGGAGCACGTGCGTCACGCGATGGCTGCCAGGATCGATGACCAGCCCCTCTACCTGGCCAATATGTCCGTCGCTGGCATGAACGTGCTCTCCGCGCTGTACCTCCACCTCGCCGACAGGGATCGTGTCCGAGGTGACCAGGGCGCCTCGTGCGCCGCGGTACCCGTAGTAAGGCCAGGCGGCGACATCGGTCGGGCGGTAGTTCGGGATATCCATGCCGCCGGTGATAAACCGCGTCTCTGCGGCTGGATCGAGCTCGTCGAACTCCGCCAAGGTGCAATTCAGCTGGATCTCGTCCGCGGCGGAGCCGGCCAGGCCGAGGGGAACGAGCCGGGCCGGCGCGTGCCCGCGGCGCGGTTCCACGATGAGATGGGTGAGCACCCGTGCGACCGGGTCAACGACCACACGGCTCAGCTTGCCGCACGCCCCATCGGTACAACTGACCTCGGCCCCGATGGCGAATTGCTCCGTTCCTGGCATGGCAGGCTCCTTGGGCTGGGAGACCGTGATGGCATCGCTATGACGGGACGGTACTCCCGGGCCAAGCCGGTCGTGCCGGCGCCCCTGGGGCGGGGATGCGGGCGGGACTACATCGGTGCCGGTGCGGCGGGCACGCGTGCCAGTGCGAAGAACTCGGCGCGGGAACGGGGGTCGGTGCGCAGCGTGCCCAGCAGGGCCGAGGTGACAGTGGTGGCGCCAAGGGCGCGGATGCCGCGTTGGGTCATGCAGGTGTGCTCGGCCTCTAGCACCACGCCGACACCCCGGGGGCGGAGCTCCGCGTCGAGGTACTTGGCGACCTGCATGGTCAGCCGCTCCTGAGTCTGGGGCTGGGCCGCGAAGTGCTCGACCAGGCGGGCCAGTTTGGACAGCCCGAGGATGCGCTCCCCGGGCAGGTAGCCGACGTGCGCGATGCCGGAGAAGAGCAGCATGTGATGCTCGCAGAGGGTCCGGAAGGGGATGGCGCGGGCCAGTACCAGCTCGTCATAACCTTCGTCGTTGGGGAAGGTGGTGAGCCGGAACGGTTGCGCGGCCAGCAGTTCTGCGTAGGCGCGGGTCATCCGGGCCGGTGTGGCCCGGCGCTGCTCACGATCGAGGTCGATCCCGAGCGCGGTCAGGAAGTCCGCGGCGGCCCGCTCGGCTGCATCCAGGTCCACGGGCCGCTCTGCGGCGCCCAGGTCCACCACGCGCTGCCTGCCGTTCAGGTCCGCAGCCTGACGCACGGCGTCCATGGCTACTCCGGCGGGGTCGCGGGCTGCCAGCAGCGTTGACTTCCGCTGGCTGCCGTTGGCTGAACTCGGCGTGGGCAGGCCTGGGGTTTGTTCGGCGCTGTCGAGGGTCGGGCGGTGGGTCATGTTGTTCCGTTCATGTCATGGCGTGGCGGCGGGGATGGTGACGCAGCAGTGCTCGGCTTCCGGATTAAGGACCGGGTTCAGGCTGTCGGCGCCCAGGCCCGCGACCAGGCCTTGAATCAGCGCGAGGTTCATGTGGCAGACCACGTCGGGCTGCAGTTCCGCCAGGTGGTGGAATGGGCAATTGCGCATCCGGACGGTGCTGTGATCGTCATGCCATGGTTCGAAGCCCTGCTCAGACAGCGCGCTCTCCAGGGCCAGCCGCAGGCCGTCGCCCTGGGCACGATCGGCCCTGTGCTGTTCGCCAAGGTCGGCACCCAGCTGCCGGGCGGCGTCGCGCAGCGCGGCCCGGGCCTGGCCGCTGCGGTCGGCTGCGACAGCCTGGACCAGCAAGCGCGCCGCCAGCTGATACTCCCGCGGCGGAACGGTCACCATGAACTCGCCGCCGGATCGGGCGTAGACCTTGGCCGGACGGCCGGCACCTGGTCCGCTGCGGCCCGCCGGCCGTCGGTAGGAGGCCGTCAGCAGGCCGGACTTCACCAGCTTGTCCAGGTGGTAGACGGCAAGCGCGCGGCCGATGCCCACCGCGGCCGCCGCCTCGTTCCGTCCTACCGGCTCGCTGCGGCCGGACACGAACGCATACAGGCGGCCGCGCACCCGGTCGTCCAGACAGCTCACCGAGGCCAGGTCCGCCTCGTTCCGCGGCATGCTCACTCATGTAGTCTATCGTTAGTAAAAGCTCGCGAAAGAGGACGAGGCTAATGACCGTCCTGGTCGGCCGCCGCGAATCGTTCAGTGCCGCGCACCAGCTGTGCGACCCGGACCTGTCCGATGACGAGAACCGGCGCCTGTTCGGGAAATGCGCGAATCTGCACGGGCACAACTACATCCTGGAGGTGGTCGTGGCCGGCGAGATCGATCAGGCCAGCGGCTACGTCCTAGACTTGAAATCGTTGTCGGCCGTCATCGCTAAGCAGGTCATCCGCGACGTGGATCACCGCAACCTGAACACCGACGTCCCGTGGCTCAAGGGGCTCGTCCCGACTACCGAAAACCTGGCCCAGGCATTCTGGGAGCGGCTCCGGCCGCAGCTTCCCGACGGGCTGTTGCGGTCGGTCCGGGTCTGGGAGACCGACAAGAACTGGGCTGAAGTCGGTGACCAGGCCTGAGGCCCCGGCCCGGGCGGGCCCGGAACCGCCGGAGGCTCCGGCCCGGGCGGGCGCGGAACTCCGTGGCGCTTCGGCCGGGGCGGCCCGGGAGTTGCGGAGGCGGTACACGGCCGCGGACTTGGGCGTATTCACCCGCGATGAGGCGAGCCGGTTTGTCCCCCGTGGGGACGGTGATCCGCAAAACGATGCGGTCCTGGCCTGGGAACTGCTGTACCGGCTCGAGCCGGGGCTCTATGACCGGCTGGCCAGCGCCGAGCGGCTCCATCCCGGGATCGCGGGCTGGCTGCCGCGCGACGTGGACCGGATCGCCGAGGTCGGCGCGGGCACGGGACGGCTGACGATGGAGCTCATCAACCGTGGACAGCGCGTCGTGGCGGTCGAGCCCGCGTTGCCGTTGCGCAGGATCCTGCGGCGGAAGCTCGTGGCAGCCGGCCACGGGGACCGGGTCCGGGTGGTCCGCGGGTTCTTCGATGAGCTGCCGCTGCCCGACGATTTCGCCGGCCTAGTCGTCGCCTGCTCGGCCTTCACCCCCTTGCCAGGGCATGGCGGCGACGTCGGCCTGGCCGAGATGGAGCGGGTGTGCCGGCCGGGCGGGTGCGTGGCCATCATCTGGCCGAACCACCTCGACTGGCTCGCCGCCCGCGGCTACCGGTATGTCAGCTTTCCCGGACCGATGTCGGTGGAGTTCGGTAGCTATCACGAGGCGGTGGAGCTGGCCGAGATCTTCTACCCTAAGGCGGCCGACGAGGTCCGGCGACGTGGCTCGCAGAGCGTCCCCTTCGCGGCGCTGGGTATCAATCCGCCGCGCGACCTGGCCTTTAAGGTGCTGGCGGGATGAAGATCGCGATCATGGCGCCGCTGGTGACGGCGATCCGGGAGCCTCAGCGCGGCGGTTCGCAGGCGTTCGTGTCCGATCTGGCCCGCGGTCTGGCCGGCCGTGGGCACGACGTGCACGTCTACGCCGCCTCGGGATCGCAGATCCCGGGGGTCGAGGTGATCGACACCGGAATCGATCCCCGGTCTCTGGCGGGCACGCTCTACCGGGCGTTCGGGCCATCCGCAGGCGAACCGGGGGAGGCCGAACCAGCGGCCGCAGCGGCCGCAGCGGCCGAGTCCGCTTTTACCACCGCCTATATGACCATGCAGGCGGTCCGTTATGACGTGATCCACAATCACGCCTTCGACGCGCCGGCCGTCCGGCTTGCGACGTCGCTGCCGGCACCGGTGGTGCACACGCTCCACCTGCCTCCGGACAAGGCTGTGTCGGCGGCGCTTCGTCAGGTGGCCCGGCGCGGCAGGCCGCCGGCGGTGGCCGCCGTATCCGATTTCCAGGCCAGCGCTTGGCGCCGGGTCGTCCCCATCGACGCGATCCTGCCGCCGTACCCGCCCACGGGTCTCATTCCCTGGTCGGGGACGGCAGCGCAGGGCGCGCTGTTCGCGGGCCGGCTGAGCCCGGAGAAGGGCGCGGCCGAGGCCATCGACATCGCCTGCGCGGCTGGAGTGCCGATCGACGTCTACGGCGACGTCTACGATCCCGGGTACAGCCGGGAGCAGATCGACCCGCGCCGAAGCTGGCCAGGGGTGACCGTTCACCAGGGAGTGCCCCGGACCTCGCTGTGGGAGGCCATGGCCCGGGCGGCCGTGGTGTTGTATCCCGCCCGATGGGACGAGCCCTTCGGGATGGCCGCCGCCGAGGCGCAGGCGTGACCCGATGACATCCAGGCCGCTGCTGATGCAGTGTCAAAGGTGGCGGGGATTTCGCGGCAGGCCTGCCGCAAGCACGCCGAGGGCCGGCTTGACCTGGAACTGAGCCTGGACGCACACGAGCGTCTCTACCGGCAGGTCGCCGGTGGGTGAGCTGGTGCAGCGCTTGCCGGGGGAGATCCCCCCTGTCTCCCCCGCCAGGTGGCTGGCGGGACGGCTGGCGGTGGTCACGGGGGCCAGCCGCGGGATCGGGGCGGCCACCGCCGCGGCCGTGGCAGCGGCTGGAGCTCACGTCGTGCTGGCCGCCCGGGACCGGCAGGCTCTCGACGGCGTGGCACGCCAGATCAAGGACGCGGGCGGCCAGGCGACGCCCGTGCCGACGGACGTGAGCAACGAGGCCGCGGTCGAGCGCCTGTTTGCCGAGGTCACCGGAGTCGGCCAGCTGGGAGCGCTGGTCTGCGCGGCCGGGGTGCTGACGCCTGCGCCGTTCGCCGAAACGACGTCCACGACGTGGGACGAGACGCTCGGGGTCAACCTGACGGGTGCTTTCCTGTGCTGTCGCGCCGCGTTTACCGCCATGGTTCCCGCCGGTGAGGGCCGGATCGTCAACATCGGGTCGCTGTCTGGCGTGTACGCCACCGAGAAGTTCCCGGGGCTAGCCGCGTACAACGTGTCCAAATACGGGGTCATCGGCCTCACCGAGGCGATCGCCGTCGAGGGCAGGGAGCATGGCATCAGCGCCATTTGCCTGAGCCCTGGCGCTGTCGATACCGAGATGCTGCGCCGGGCCAATCCGGCGCTGCGTCCCGGCCTGACGCCGGACAACGTCGCGGAGTTGATCGTCGCGCTGCTTGACGGCCCGCTGGCTGCGGCCAGCGGGGCGAACATCCCGCTGTTCTCGACGCCTAGGACGGCGCAGCAGCGACGGCCTAGGACCATAGGTCGGTGCGCTCATCGGCGAGTACGGCCGGAGCCGGCCGGGCCCGCGCAGATACCAGGCGGGCGCAGGCCGCCATCTCGCCGTCGAGGTCCAGTTCGGGATCACCGCCGCGGTCGAGGCCGACGGCGGCCTGCACTACCCCATCCACCAGATAGAAGCCGATCAGCTTGCCCTCCGCCACGCTGCCGCGTACCACGAACTCATCCCACTTGGTGGCGTGGCCGACGTACTCGATCTTGTGCTCGTACTGATCGGACCAGAAGCTGTGGAGGTAGTCGTAGGGGGCCGTTGAGCCGAGCATGGACCTGGCCGCGGCGGCGCCCTGCTTCTCCGCGTTGTTGAAGTGCTCGACGCGGACCCGCCCGAACAGCGGGTGGAGCTGGTTGGCCACGTCACCGGCCACGTAGACGTCGGGCGCGCTGGCTCGGCAGAGCTCGTCGGCCAGGATCCCGTTCTCACGCGCGACCGTGACGGCCAGGATGTTGGGTTCTATGCCGACGCCCGCCACGGCGAAATCGCACGTGACACGGTGACCGGCGGCGGTCACGACCGCTTCCAGGCGTTCGGTGCCCTCGAAGGCGGCGACCTGCTCTCCGGGCAGCAGCTCGACGCCGTTCGCGCGGTGGATGGCGCCGATCAGCGCGCCGACCTGGCCGCCCAGGACCCTCTCCAGCGGGATCCGGCCGGGGAAAACCGCGGTCACCTGGACTCCGAGCCCGGTCAGTGAGGCCGCTACCTCGCAGCCAATGAATCCCATGCCCACGACGACCGCGCGCCGGCCCGGCACCGCGTCCTGCTTGATCGCGTCGCACTCGGCCACCGTGCGCAGGTAGTGAATCCCAGGCAGGTCGGCCCCGGGGATCCCGAGCCGCCGGTTGCGCCCTCCGGTGGCGATCAGAACTTTCTGGTAGCCGAGTCTTTCGTCCGAGTCCAGGATGACCGTGTGCGTGGCGGGATCGACGGCTACCGCGGCGGCTCCACTGCGAAGCTCGACATCGTGGTCGGCGTACCAGGCGGCCGGCCTGACGTACCAGTCGTCGAGATCCTCCTCCGACCGCAGGTAGGTCTTGGACAGCGGCGGACGACCAAAGGGGACGCCTGGTTCCCGGCTGATGAGCACAACCGGCCCCCGGAAACCCTCCTCCCGGAGTGTGGCGGCGGCGTTGCCGCCCGCGACGCCGCCGCCGATGATCACGATCGGGTTTCCAGTGGATCGCTCAGCCATGCAGTACATTCTGCCGCCGGAGCCGTTCAGGGGACGATCCGCGCCCGGGCAGGGATCTTGGCACAAGCGGTCGTTTCCGCACCGGCGTCAACGACACACCTGGCCCGATGCTGGTCAGCGGGGAGGCTGCGGGCGCAGCGCCGCGGCCGCGTGCGTCATTTGCAGGTCGAACAGGGCGCTGCGGTCGGTGAGCTGTGGTGGAAGGTGCCCTGCCAACTCGAGGGTGATCGTGCCGTGCAGCTGCGAATAACCGAACATGCATGCTGCGAGGGCGCCGTCGGGCAGGTCGCCGATGCCGTCGATCGCGTCACGCCAAGCGGCGAGCTGTTCGCGCAGCGGCGCTGGCGTGGCCGCCTCAATCCGTTCAGTGTCGACGTCACCGGCGGCGACGCAGTCTCGCATCGTCGTGAATAGCACGGCGACGACGTCCAACATTGCCTGATGGGCTTGCGGGTGCCCGCGCCTGGCTGCGCTGCCGGTGTGGCCGTAGAGCAGCAGGTACTCCGACGGATGATCCAGGGCCCAGGCACGGTGAGCGCGATACACGGCGAGGCACCGCTCATCCGGCGGGACTGCGGCTGCCTGGTGGTAGCTGGATCGCAGGGCGTCGGCCAGCGAGTTGAACCCGTCGACGATCAGGGCATCGAGCAGCGCCTGCCGGCTCGGAAAGTAGTAGTGCACGGCGGACGCCGTCATGCCCAGGTGCCGGGCGATTGCGCGCAGGGAGATCTGGACTGGGCCGCCGTCGGCGAGCTGGCGACGGGCCGTCGTCTTGATGTCGTCGATCGTCTCCTGCCTGCGGCGATCACGCCGGCTCGGACGCGGCTGCGGGGAAGTCGGCTCGACCATCAGCTCAGCGTGGAGGGTGTTTTGAGCACCGTCAAGTTTTTGCCCGCTTGCCACTGTGATTTCGGTGCTGACAGACTCGAAACCAGACAGGCTGCCGTGCTGTGCTCCCATCTGGTGCTGGCTCCGGACCCCGGCGCGATCGCGCTGGCGTTCTTCGGGCTGTTCGGGTTCATTTTCCTGATCACCCAGTACTTCCAGGTGGTCCGCGGCTACGACCCGCTCCAGGCCGGCGTGGCCACGCTCCCGTTCGCGGTGGTGACCGGCGCGATGTCCCCGGTCGCGATCGGGGTCATGAAGCGGATCGGGACCAAGATCGTCGTGGCGGGCGGGCTGGTACTCATGAGCGCCGGGTTCGTGGTCGCGGCGGGCGTGGGGGTCGATTCCGCCTACTGGGGCAAGATCATCGTCTCGATGACGCTCATGGCCGCTGGCCTGGCCCTGACGTCGGGCCCGGCCACCGATGCCATCATGGGCGCGGTCTTGCCCGGGAAGGCCGGGGCCGGATCGGCCGTGAACGACACCACCCGCGAGCTCGGCGGCACCCTCGGCGTGGCCGTGGTCGGCTCGGTGCTGGCCTCGTTATACGGCGCTCATGTGCTGCGCACGCTGACGAGCCTGGGTGCCCCGGCCGCCGCCGCAGCCGCCGCCCAGAAGTCAGTGGTCGCCGGGCTCACCGTCGCCGCGCACCTGCCCCCCGCCCTGCACGGCCTGGCCGCGCAGGCTGCCCGGCAAGCGTTCGTAGACGGGCTGTCCGCCGGTTCGCTGGTGGCCGCCGCGGGCACCGCCGTGGCGGCCGTGGCCGCCCTGGCGTTCCTGCCCGCCCGCGCCAAGCAACCCCCTCCTGGCGGCACGCCAGCGCCTGTGCAGACGGGGATCGGCGGGCAGGGCCGGTCGTTGCCTGGCATCGTGGCGCGTTGACTGCTCGTGGCCGAGACC
>WNGR01018427.1_pt1 | contig 12022 bp, 14 predicted proteins | sample 5407581 | NCBI WGS metagenome assembly WNGR01 (sample SAMN13153383, study PRJNA577476) | soil metagenome | isolation source: 80 cm soil or saprolite under Garry oak tree replicate 2 | place: USA:California | collected 2016-06-15
TTTTTCGTCTTCTCCGTCGTCCCCGCCATGCCTGTCTCCCCTCTCGGAAATCGGCCCCATCGTTCGAGGCATCCTCTCCAGAATACGGGATTTCCTCGAATTAAGCCCTCTTTTTGTGCCTGGAGGGTACCTCGCCGCATACCTGCGAAACGCTATCTAACTGTATCTTCAGTCCTCGGGAAAGCCGACCGGCTTCTCGTTCTCATAGCCGGAAAGGCTCTGCAGCAGTTGCGCATTCACCTCGTCCGCAATGGCCATCAGTGTCCCGGACAGTTGCCCAAGGTCGATCCGGTCCATATTGTTCTGGACGGTCTGGAAGAGCACTGCCTGCAGCGCCCGCGCCTCCTCCACCAGCACCGGTGACCGGAAGCCCTGTCTGCGCCGCCGGGCTCCATGCTGCAGCGAGGCCATGGAGAAGAGCGTCATCAGCCCCAGCGGCTGCGGATAGCGCAGCCGGTAGGTGATCTCGTTCAGCGCTTCCGGCAGATGCTCCGACCGCTCCTCCGCGCTGATCGGAACCGCCGTCAGGCTTTCTGCCTCGTTCATCTTTGCCAGCCACGCCGTCATAATCGACTCGCGCTCACGTTCCAGCACGGTCGCGACCGCTTCAATCGCCTTGAACCTGGGAGTCGACTCCTCCATCGCCAGGCGCTGGTAAATCGTCTCCACCAGAGGCGCGATCTTAACCGGCTTCAGGAAGATCTCGTCCGCCTGCCACAGCAGGGAAGCGCTCGCCTTCGCCATGTCCGGATTGGCGCTGAGAATCAGCGTCACGGCTTTGGGATTGGCGTGGCGCATCGCACCCGCCACGATCAGCCCATCGCCGGCGCCCGGCATGTGCAGATCGCTCAGCAGCACGTCGAAGCTTTCGCTGGTGATGCGCTTTAGCGCCTCAACTACACTGGCCGCGGTCGTGACCTCGAACTCATACGCCCCAAGAATGGCGCTCAGTCCAGACAGGACCGATTCGTCGTCATCGACGAGTAGGACTCTTACGGGTGCCAAGGAAGAAACCCCTTGTGCGGGTTGCACACAGATCATGTCCCACATCGTTGTGCGGGACGGGAAAAAGTAAAGCAGTAAGACAGTTTGTGAAACTTAATTGGAGACTACACCGCGGCGCCCCCAGCCGAACCCCGAAATATGTGTGACTGGGGATAACTCTGGTAACCCGCCGCGCGCCTCGTCCGACTTACACCATTGGGACGTGCACCGCTCCGCATTGACTTTCGATCGCAGAGCTCCAACATCCCTCAGGTTTTAGCCTCGTGCCCACACATGCTAGACTCGAACTTTTCCGCTCTCCTCGCGCCGCCCGCCGTGTGCTGTGCGGTTAGCGGAAATCGGGAGGACCCTACCCATGCATCCGGATCTCGCCAAACTGGTCGTCCTGCAGGCGCACGACATCGAGGCAAAGCGTCTGCGCGATCAGATGGCATCGCTCTCCAGGCAGGTCGCCGCACTCGAAACCAATGCCAAGGCTACCGTCGGCCAGCGCGCCGTCGTGCTCGACCTGATCGCCAAAGAGGAGGCACTCCGCCGCAAGGAAGAGTCCGAGATCGCCGACCTCCGCGTCAAGCTCGAGCGCAACAAGAAGAAGCTCGACATGACCACCACCACCCACCAGCTCGAAGCGCTCGAACATGAAGCTGCCTTCGCCCGCTCCGAGATCAACCGCCTCGAAGACGCCGAGCTCGAAAGCATGGAGCGCGGCGAAGCTCTCGACGCCCAGAAGGCTCTCGCCGACGAAGCTGTCGCCAATGCCGCCGCCACCTTCGAGCGCGAACGCATCCGCGCAACCGAGACCACCGCCGCCGACCACACCGCTCTCCTCGAGATCGAGCGACTCCGCACCGCCCTCCGCGCCGAAATCATCCAGAGCGAAACCGGAGAAACCTCGCTCGCCAACTACGACCGCATCGCGCGCTCCAAAGGCACCGCCGTCTCCGAAGCTCTCAACCAGAAATGCACTGCCTGCCAGATGATGGTGCGCCCGCAGCGCTGGAACGACCTCCGCGACAACAGCGCAGACTCTGAATCTGCCCACACCATCATGTCCTGCGAGAACTGCGGCCGCATGCTCTACTACGATCCCGCCCGCGACTCCCCCGAGCGCAAGCCCGTCCAGGTCGAATCCATAGCCGCACAGATCGTCCGCTCACTGTAACCCACTCATCGGGTGCCCCACGTTCGACGCGTACTTCGGCGTCGACCGTGGGGTTTCTCCTTGCACCTAGCACCCCACCTCGAACCTCGAACCTTGTTCGTCGATAATAGATCCATGACCCCCCGCAAAAGAATCTGCGTCGACATGGACGAAGTCATGGCCGACGCCGTCGCCGAACACCTCATCCGCTACAACCGCGAATTCAACCTCAACCTCACGAAGGAAGACCTCCGCGGCAAGCGCTTCTGGCAGATCGTTCCCGCCCTCCACCACCCCATCCTCGACGACTATCTCCGCGCCGAAGACTTCTTCGCCGACCTCGATGTCATGGCCGACGCCCCGCGCGTCCTCGCCGAGCTACAGTGCCACTACGAGATCTTCATCGCCTCCGCCGCCATGGAGGTCCCCACGTCGTTCAACGCCAAATTCCTGTGGCTCGAACGTCACTTTCCCTTCATCCCTCACACCCACATCGTCTTCTGCGGCGACAAATCCATCCTCCTCGCCGACTACCTCATCGACGACAACCCCCGCCAGCTCGAACGCTTCACCGGCACCGGCATCCTCTACGACGCCCCGCACAACGAAGCCATCACCGGCTACACCCGCGTCCACAACTGGCTCGACATCGAGGAACTCTTCCTCAGCAAGAAATAGCTCAAGGCCCGAAGAACTGCGCTCCAGAGTGGCGCTTACCAAAGGAATGGTTCGGCAGGATGGCTACCGTATGATGGTTTCCTAAAAGCTCAGAGGCTGATGCCGATGTTGCGAACGTACAGTAATTCCTTCCTTCTCATCTCCGCGCTCGTCATTCTTCCGGCTGCGGCCGCACTTGCGCAGGACTCGCCCGCCCTACCCGAGGCCTCGGTGGCGGCGCAGTTTGACGTGGCGAGCATACGGCCGTCCGGGGACCGGTCGAACGGCCCGGGAGGCTGGATGGGAGTCCGGTTAACTGGCGGCACATATGAGGTGCGCAGCATGTCGCTGAAGACGCTGGTTATGTTTGCCTATGCCAACGGAAGCCCACAGCGCCAGATGGTAGCGGGCGGCGGGGGCTGGATCGATTCGCAGCAATGGGACATCGTGGCGAAGGTAGACGACGTATCGTTCGCGACGATGTCCAACGAGGAACGGAGCAATCGCATGCGTTCCATGGTGCAGGCGCTACTGGAGCAGCGGTTCCACCTGAAACTGCATGCCGAGATGCGGTCGACACCGATCTATGCGTTGGTGCAGATCAAGGGCGGAGCGAAGGTCAAGGAGGCGTCCGCGCCACCGGCGGTAGAGGGTGACTGGATGGAGGCGATGAAACACTACCACCAGGACAATCCCGGCAAACCCTTCCCCGGCGTGATTACATGCACCGGCGATCGATGCACCGGGACCGCGGTGCAGATGAGCGGGGCGATCGGACAGATATCGGGGAGCAGCCAGGCGGACCGCCCCGTGATCGACGAGACCGGTCTGAAGGGCTACTACGATCTCTCGTTCCGCATGCCGCGCAGCGGTGATGACGACGCGATGGGGGAGATCGAGGAAGACCTGGGGATGAAGTTCGAGCCGCGCAAGATGGACTTGAAGACGTACATCATCGACTCGGCCGAGAAGCCCTCGGAGAACTAGCCGGATGCCCCACATCTCGCTTCTGAAATGTGGGATTCCTCAACCGGCTGACTTCACACTCACAATCGAAATCTTCAAATCCAGCGCCGAAAGCAATCCCGTCAACGTGATCCAGCACCGGTTTCCCCGCACACCAAGATGGCGATCCATATACTTGCGAGGGAGACGCAATGCCGACAAAGTTTAGAGATTTAGACAAGATGCTCAGAGCGGCCGGTTGGGAATTCGATCACGCGACGGGTAGCCATTACATCTACAAGCACCCCACAAAGGGGACTTTGACCGTTCCATTCCACGGCAAAAACAATGAGATTGCCCCGGGTACACTAAAAGCTATACTGACGCAAGCGGGGTTACGATAATGGCAAAATTTACCGCAATGGTGGAACAGGCAAGGGATGGCAGTTGGACGGCCGCCATAATCGGCGAGCATACGATTCTGGGCACTGGTGCAACGAAAGATGAAGCCATAGCCGATCTGCGTAGGGGAGTGGCTGGGCTGGTGGAGTATTTGAAGCTCAAAGGTGAGCCACCACTCCCTGAGTATGCTATCGAACTTGTCAGCATCGAAGTGGCCGCCTGATAGCTACTCAGCGACTCACATCGCTCTCTCGCTACCCGAACTCCTTCGCCATCTCGTTACCCAAAGCCGAGAGAAACACCTCCATCGACTCCTCCAGCGACGCATTCAGAAAACTCGCCGCAATCTCAGGATCGCTAAGCTTGTCCAGTTGTCAGACACGATAGGCTCTTGTTCGTTTAGGCATTGTAGTGTGACTTTTATATCAGACGAGGGTATTCTCCTCACACCCCCACCGCCACCAGAAAGCAAACCGCCGCCGCGGTCAGCGCCCCAACCCGCACCCGATGCAGCCGATCCCACCTGCGGTGCTCCCGCTGCGCCTCCACCGAAAACGCCTTCCCATCCAGCAGCATCATCCGGTTATTGATCGGCACCAGCACCAATATGGTCGCCAGAATCACCGCCGCCCAGATCGCGCAGGCAGCAATCAACAACCCCTCGCCCGACTCCTGCCGCCGCAGAACCGCACCCGCAATCAGCAGCAATAAACACGCCGCATACCAGAACGGCATCGCCGTCCCCAGCCGCCGCGCAAACAAACGAATCGCCTGCGCCTGCGCCCCATCCTCCAGCTTCCGCAAAACCGGGTTGATGAACACCGAAACCGCGAACTCCGTCCCAATCAGCAATCCAATGCATAACGTCGTCACAACATCCAGGACCATCACCATTCTCTCCTCCTGAAACGTCAGACTCAGGCAACGCGCGCACTGATTCACGGAGTCGTACTGACAAAGTTGTCAGCACCCGGAGGAGTCCCATGCCGGTTTCAAAGAAAGAAGTCTCCGAATGCCCCATCGACGCCATGCTCTCCGTGGTCGATGGCCGCTGGAAAGGAACCATCCTATGGCGCCTCTCCGAAGGCCCCATGCGCACCAGCGAACTGCGCCGCAGCATTCCCGGCATCACCGAGCGCATGCTCATCCGCCATCTTCAGGAGCTCGTCCGCGACGGCATCCTCATCCGCCGCCAGCGCGACACCGTCCCACCCCACGTTCACTACTCCATCTCACCCTACGGACAGACTCTTCTGCCCGTCCTCGAAGTGATCTGCGCCTGGGGCCGCCGCCACCTTCAGTGCCAGAATCACCGTTCCCGCACGGCCGCTAGCCCCCGAGTGCCTAACCCTATCGTGTCAATTTCAGAATCGTAGGCTTATGGAAGAGCGGGCACTCCCCAATCACAAAGAATCCCGGCGTGAATCCATGGCTCAGCACCAGCCCCGGAGCGGAGGCTTCTTTCGGCGCATCAAAAACCTTCACACTCTCGACACTCTCACCCGGCTCGAGACGCGCAGTCAACCTCGCCGTTTCGCCGTTCACCGCCTCCCACGCACGCTGTCCATCCGCCGATACCGCATAGTCCTTCCCCGCATCCCACAGCAGAGCGCGAAGGCCGCCCTCACTCTGCGCGCGCCCGCGCGAGTGGCTCCTCATTCGTACGGTGACGACGTAGAACGTGCCATCTGCCTTTACAGTTCGATCCGCTGATCCAAGTTGCGGAAATTCCTGAACGCCGGCAACCGAAAAGCACATCTCGTCAAAACAGCGCTCCTCGCCCATTGGGATGATGCGCTGAGGTCGCGCTGCAGTCGCCGCGGCTACGACCACAACAACCAGCAGATACGCGGCCCAACCGGTTCCCAGCATCCGCAACACTCGCATTGCGCCCCGTCGAGATCCACGGATCGCCATCGCCGCAGCGCCAACGAGCGCGATCAGGGACGCAAGAAACAGCCCAACCAACAGCAGTTCAAAAACCATCGTTCGTCCTCGTTCCCTGCTAGGCACGGAAGGGCGCGGGTTCACCCGTGCCGTAAGCTATCGCAAAGGCTAAGCCACCTTTTTCGCCGGCATCAGCATCAGCATCCCTTGCAGCACAAGAACCAGCGAGATCAGGAACACAAACCCTTCAAAGTGAGCAGCCCGCGCATTCCGGAAAAATGCCTGCCCGCCAATTCCGATCAGCACAACCGCTCCCGCCCATAGCCATCGCCTGCTGACAAAATCCATACGAACCATCCTGACCAGGATTGTGCTCACGCTGATCGCTGCGACACAAAGAATCACGCCGATGCGCAGCAAATAGCCGGGATGCCGAAGCAACATCTCCATCACGGCCAGCCAGCACGTGGAAGCGAAGCTGAAGCAGCATACGGACACAAGAAGTTTTCGCATAGGTTTTTCTTTTGCATAACGACCCGGCACAAAACTGAGAACCTGCCGCAAATACCAGGCATTAGCCAATGTCCGGCCCAGCCTCGGATGGATCGCCTCGGCGAACTCTTCGCGGAGATCGCCCACCACGGTCTCCCGGTCGCGCTCGGCCAGCAGACCCTCCAGCAACGTCTCCGCCCATCGCGGCGGCGTTTTGGTGACGGACTTCATGGCTGCACCCCCGAATGCAACGTCACGTTGGCCCACATCGCGGTCAATGTCGTGCGAGCGTCATTAAGAGCGCCGATACCTTTCGCCGCCACAGTGTAATAGCGGCGCGCGCGCCCTCCGCGTGCCGGCGGGCCCTCCGCCAGTTTGGAGCCCACCAGTCCCCGCGTCTCCAGCCGGTCCAGTGTCGTGTACACCGACCCGGCCGACACATTTCGCTGCAACATCTCCTGGATCTGGTTCAGGATTGCTCGGCCATACGCCTCATCGCCCAGACGAAGGATCGTCAGCAACACCGCCTGCTCAAACGTCCCAAGTAATTCGGCCATGTCTACATTGTAGACATGGGTCAAGATGTTTGCCCCGAGAAAAGTTTTGCGGATTTGCTCAGCAAAATCGCATGTCAAGCCCCCGCGATCGGCCGGAAACGCAAAACCCCAATAGCCATGCCTCTTTCGCATCGAAGAACAGTTGGTAAAACTACCCTCCTGATTTGATAGAATTAAAGAAGCAGAGAAAAACGCCAGCGTGGTTCGTCCCACAAGACTTGAGCCCCGGGTGATCTCAACTTGCGACGTTCTTGCGTGCCAACACAGGCAGATCGCCGCTAACTCCAATGGAATCTAATTTTTGCCTGTAACCCGTTTGAATAGAAATATTTAGCGGTATTGTTTTTGGTATATATATGATTCAAAATAAGTTAGAGGGTATACCCCCCTGGGGGGGGTACCCCTTAAGCGTAGAGAGCCGCCTCGAACTGCTGCAGCGCCGCATCCGACCACGCGTGACTGTCCTTGCGCCAGCTATCGCCTTGGTCGCCGAGGAAGTTCGGAAAGTTCATGCGGCAATATCCGCACCGCGCGCCAAAGTCGAAAAGCGCCTGCGCCGCGCCGTCGAGATATAGCACCGCCTTCAGCCCGTCGCGCGACCACTCGACCGTCGCAATCCGTTCCACGGTCGGCCGCTCCAGTTGAGCGTCGCTCGCCGCCAGCGCAGCGACGTTGTAGATCAGCATCGCGTCGAGAATGCTCTCCTCGTGCACCTGCTGCGAGCGATCGCAGGCGTAGAAATAACCGGCAACGCCTTCGTCCTCGAACACCACGGTCCAGGGCACAGCCGGTGAGTCAGATGAAAGAAAAGCGCGGCCAGGAGTAAACGTAAGCGACTGCATAACACCTCATCTCCCACAATACACGGACGATGAGATTCAAGAGGACACGCGATACACTCGAATGCGAAGCACTACAGATCGAAGAACAACCTGCCCAGGAGAGCGCACCCGATTTTGAAGCCAGATCAGCCCGGTCCAGCAGCATGACCGTTCCGCGCATCCAGATCGGCCGGCCGCAACGCCTCGCCGCGCTCCTGCTCCTGCTCTTCCTGGGCGAGTGTCTCTGGGTCATTGGTCACCAGGAGCTGTCGACCGCCGACTATCGCTTCGCCCGCTGCGGTCGCGAGATGTGGGAACGGCCATCGCCGCTCGCAGGCTACTTCACCACCTGCGGCAACCTGAACGGCGATGGAACCTTCGCCTATCGTGTCGCGGGCTTTCCGCTGACCGTGCAGCGTCTGACGCTGCTCGCCGCGGACCACTTTCGCGCGCCGGCCAATCGCCTCTACGCGGATGGTTCGCTGAACGGCTCAACCTGGGAGTCGCGCCACGAACTGGCGAGCGTCCTGTACCTGATCCATCTGCCATTCGTACTCTTCGCCGTCTGGCTCGGCGGCGGATTGTGGTGGGTCGCGCGCCGGCTCTTCGGCAACGAAGGCGGATTCCTCGCGCTTGGTCTGTATTGCTTCTGTCCCGCGGTCGTCCGCATGGCGGTGACGCCGAACAACGACGTCCTCGCGATGTGGGGACTGTACGGACTGGTCTATACCGCTGTCGGAGTCGCCCACGCCATGCAGGGCCCGAGACGTAAGTGGCGTCCGCGCATCGCGTTGCTTACGGTCGCGCTCGGCTTCACCGCGGCAGCGCATCTGCTGGCAGCGATCCTTGGCTTTATCGCCGCGCTGATCTTCATGTTGTATCTCGCCGAGGGGAGTCGCAGCTACGTCATGCAGATACTGATCTTCTCCGCGCTCGGCGCGCTGGTCCTGCTCTTCGCGTCCTACGGATTCCACCTCGCCGCGTTCAGTTATGTGTTCACCGGCGGCGCGGCGCGGTTCTGGTTCTCGCTCGAAAGCCTGCGCAGTTTCGCCCTGAGCATGCTGAATTCTCCGATTCTTGTCGCGACCGCCGTTGCCGCACTCCTTTACGTGGCTGTACGTCGAAGCCGGTACTTCGGCAATACCGCACCGCTGCTGTTGTTCCTCGCTCTCGCGCCGCTGGTCACCACTCAGACCGTGACCTGGCCGCTGCTGTGGGCACTGCCGTTTCTCTTTACCTTCATCGGCGGTGTCTTTGCCGACGCGTTGGAAACCCGCTACCGCAAGCTCTTCCTGGTGCTCACCGGCGCGGTCCTCGCAACCCAGGCGATCGAGTGCTTCGCCGCACTTCCGCTGCTTGCGCGTCAGTAGTGCTAGTCTCACTCGATAGCTTCCCTGGCGCTGGCCTCGTCGTGATTGGCTGAAGGAGCAGTATGGACTGGCAAGTCGCAATCCACTATGCCAAGTTGGTTCAAGCGGCCGAAGACATTCCACCCGAGGCGGTGTGCGGGCCGAACCTGACCATCGTGCTGCAGGGAAAGCCTGTGTCGTACGCGGTGTTGGCGAACATCTTCGCCAACGACTTGGCGACCGAAAGCAATGCAACCCGGCGAGAGCTTATCGTCTCGATCGGCTACATCGCGCAGGACGATGCCGGAAATGTGGTGGTCGCGATGCGCGGCACGCGTGGAATTCATGAGTGGCTCAACGACTGCCGCTACTTTGCCGTTCCTTGCCCGTTCCTGCCCAACGCAGGCAGCACCGAGGATGGGTTCACGGAGGTCTATATGTCGCTTCGCGTGGGGCCAAAGCACGATTCTCCGCGTCTGCGTGACGCGCTGGCAGCGATGATCTTTCCTCTGCCGCTCAAGTCGCTGACGCTTTGCGGACATAGCCTCGGAGCTGCATTGACCACGCTGCTGGCTCTGGATCTTGCAGCCAACACGCGCCACACAGACCTGTCGCTCTACACATTCGCCAGTCCACGGACAGGAGACAGCCGCTTCGCCGAAGTGTTCAACCGGTTTGTGCCCAGGACGTATCGAATCGCCTATCGATCGGACCTGGTCACCGAGATCCCGCCCAACTTCATGCGCCGCGGGCCAGAGTACAGGCATGTTGAAGCGACTGCGATCCTGGAGCCGAACCAGGAGATAGGACATCACATCTTCTGCACGCACCACCTGACCACGTACGTGTATCTGATGGCCGTGCTGGCAGGGCTAAGCGGCGAGGAGTACGCGCTGAGGCAGGAATGCCGCCGCGAAAATGCGGTCGACACGTCGCTCGGCTATGGGGTCAGTTGACGAACAGGAGAAGTCCGATCAGCTCAGGGCTGAACCTCATCGTCGTCTGGCCCTGATCCGCGGACGGCCTGCTGCTGAGCCCACGGCGTCATCTGGTATTCGAGCGGCGGAACGCCTCCGTCCAGATAGCGCACAAAGTAGTCCCAGCGGCGCCGCGTCATATACGGACTCGCCGTGGTATAGCCGTGCTTCGCATTCGGGATCATGAGTAGATCGAAGTCCTTATTCGCGTTGATCAACGCGTTGACCACCAGAAGCGTGTTGTTTGGCGGAACGTTGTCGTCCATCGTCCCATGCGCCAGCAGGAGGTGTCCTTTCAGGTTTTTCGCAGAGTTCTCGTTCGCCTGGCTGTCGTAGTTGGTCGTGCCATCGGGATTCTTCTTCAGCAGGCCGAGCCACTTTTCTGCCCAGTCGTCTTCGTACACGCGGTTGTCGTGGTTGCCGCTCTCGCTGACGCCGACCTTGAAGAAGTCCGGAAAATGAAACATCGCCGCGCCAGTCGCAGCGCCGCCGCCGGAATGTCCGTAGATTCCAACGCGATCAACGTCGATCCACGAGTACTTCGCGGCGAGTTGCTTGATGCCCGTCACCTGATCGGGAATCGTGTTGTCGGCCATGTCACCGAACAGCGCCGCGTGGAAGCTCTTCGAGCGGTATGGCGTTCCCATGCCGTCGATGCACACCACGACGAAGCCAAGCTCCGCGAGCGACTGCATATCCTTGTGCGCGGCGGAGAAACTGCGCTTGCCGCATGATCCCGTCTGCGGCCCGGGATAGACGGAGTCGACGATGGGATACCGCTTGGCCGCATCGAAGCTTGAGGGCTTGAAGAGGAATCCGTACAGGTCCGTCTTGCCATCGCGAGCCTTTACCGTGATGGGCGTTAGAGGATTCCATCCGGCCGCGCGCAACTTCGAGATATCCTGTTGCGCTACGCCGGCCAGCAACTTGCCATCGCCGTCGCGGACTACTGTGGTCTCCGGCGTCGTCGGCGTCGAAGCCACATCGACGAACGCGCGCCCGTCCCGCGACATCGTCACCGCATGGTCTGCATCCTCGGGCGTTAGCAGCTTCATGCCGCTGCCATCGAAGTTCACTCTGTAAAGAGCGGAGAAATAAGGATCGCGCCCGGTCTCCCTGCCCACTGCGAGGAAATAGATCACGCGGCCCTTTTCGTCGACGTGCAGCACCTCAGTCACGTTGCCGTCGCCGCGCGTGATCTGGTTCTTCAGCTTGCCCGTAGCCAGATCGTAGAGATACATCTGGCCCCAATCGTCGCGCTCCGAGAACCACAAGACTTCGTTCGACCCGGGAAGATAGCGCCAGTTCACTTTGCCGTTCCCGCTCTCGAAAAAGGTCGTGACCTTCTCGTCCATCACGTCGCGCACATCGCCTGTCGCGGCGTCTGCTACGCGGAGCCATTCCTCTTTGTGGTCTCGCGAAGTCGAGACGAACGCCACGTGGCCGCCATCTTTGCTCCATTGAACGTCATCCCAGCCGGGCCCGTTCGGACAGCTCACGTCGTCGCACAGGGTCGAGCGATGCTGATCTGGCGGCATCTTCAGTCGCACCACTTTGCGCGCATCCACGTCGACGACGACGCGCTCGATCGTCGGCACATTCTCGTCGCCCGCCAGCGGATAGTGCCAGGAATCCAGCCTGGGATGACCGTCAACCGTGTTCACCAGGTACATCCGCGCGACCTTGCGCTGATCCATCTGAAACGTTGCAATCTTCTTCGAATCCGGCGACCAATCCAGAATGGGTTTGTCGCTGTGAGTCCACCCCGCGTTGTCGGTGGCGTAGCCGA
>WNGR01006966.1_pt1 | contig 12021 bp, 6 predicted proteins | sample 5407581 | NCBI WGS metagenome assembly WNGR01 (sample SAMN13153383, study PRJNA577476) | soil metagenome | isolation source: 80 cm soil or saprolite under Garry oak tree replicate 2 | place: USA:California | collected 2016-06-15
CTGCCACGATAGTTGTTGAGAGCTGGCGAGCCCGCCTGGGGAGTCCGATTGGGCAGAGGGTATAGCTCAGGATGTGCAAACAGGTACTGCGCCGCGGGGTTGTTAATCGGAATTTTGTTGTTCGGGTATGCAGGGAAGCCTGGCGTGGTTGAATCGTAGAGCTGAATTAGCCTTGCTGTGCACTGGTCTGGTGTATCACTGCCGAGGCACATCAAATTCCTATCAAGCAGTTCGGAGAAATCTCCCTGACGTTGTTTTGCGGTAAGCACCGTTGCATTGGTGGGGCCGGCAAGGTGATAACGACCGCCCTGATAGTCGCCGAAGAAGAACAACTTGTCGTGGAAGATTGGCCCACCGAACGTACCGCCGAAGATGTTGCGAGTGAATGAGTTCTTTGCCGTAAATGGTACGGTGTGCTTGTTGGCCCAGGAATTTGCGTTGAGGTTGTAATTGGAGAGAAAGTAGAACGCACTTCCGTGCCAGTTGTTGGTGCCGCTCTTGGTTTGATAGAGAATATCGCCACCAAGCACGTTGCCGTACTCTGCTGGCGCATTTGCGGAGATCACCTGGACCTGACCAATAGCGTCCACGCTGGGGCTATAGCCGGCTATATCGTCCAGCGTCTGGTTAATATTCATACCGTCGAGCAGATACTGGTTCGTCTGCTGCCGGTTACCGTTGACGGAGACTGTTTGATTCGCGCTTATCGGCCCGGAGACTCCAGCCTGGTTTACAAAGCCGTTGGGGTTGGTGCTGACAGCGCCCGGCAGAAACATGGTCAGGGCGATGAGGTTTCGGCTGACCAGCGGCACGTTTTCAATGGCACGACTATCGAGTGTCGTCGCAAGCGTGGGGTTCTCCGTGTTCAGCAGGGGAATAAGCTCGGACTCGACGGCCACCTTCTGCACCTGACCTTCTAGTACCAATTTTTCATCGACCTTCGCGTTCTGGCCGGTTTCCAGTGCAAACGGTCCAAACGTCGCCACCGCAAAGCCCGGCGCTTCGATCGTGACCTTATAGTTGCCGATCTGCAAAAAGCGGATGTTATAGATACCGTCGTTGTTGGTGGTGGTGGCCGTTGCGACGCCGGTGTCGACGTTGGTCGCCGTTACCTTCGCGTTTGGAATGACTGCGCCCGAAGGATCGGTCACAGTACCATTCACGCTGCCGGTAATCGTCTGAGCCTCGGATGCCGCGCTACAGACAAGGAACAGGGCAATGGCCATGAGTAGTAGGGTTTTGATGTGCTTATGCATTGGGGTCTCCTCGAAAAATTTCAACTGATTGTTAGTGAACCGCGATGAAGTTTGTCTCATGTGTTATGGCAAACTCTATGGGGCGAAGAATCGATAGTGAATCTTCCAGCGGCCAGTCTTCCCTGGGGGAATGTTTAAATGAATATAAGCCTCTGGAGATACTGTGCTGCGGATTGACCAGAGGTAAAAGCGCGAAATAGGGGTATCTGAGGTCTGCTGTACCCCGACCTTTGTATTTCTGTCCTCGATCGTGAAGTCATAGTCCGCCGCCTTGTCGGAATAGCCTTTCAAATAGCTGGCTACTGTCTGTTTTGGCTGCAACTCGTCCACGTATACGATGTCGTTTCCATCAATCCTTGCAGCCGGGCCAAGTGGTGTCTCAGGCTCCGGTTTGAAAGGAAGATGAATTATCATCCCTGGGCCGGTAGGATGTCCATCGAACATCAGGAAATCGTGATCGTAGACTTCGGTCTCGATTGTTCTCTGTCCGACATTCTCCAAGTGATGCTCTAGCGTGAGTACCGCGCCGTCGAGCGTCAGCGTCTTTTCGTAGATGTATGCAATGCCTTTCGGCCCGTTGAGTTGCTGCCGGAAAGAGACCGATCGCCGCTTTGCATGAACTGTCCATTTGCCTGGGTCGACGATCGGATAGGGAGTTCCGAACTTGTACGGCGAGTCGTCCAGCCTGCGCAAGACTCCGACTCCCGGCTTTACGAAGAGCTCTCCAGGCTTAGCCTCGTTGTATCCGATCGCCCCATCGTTCGAGCGAAATTCCTCTACCGGTCCGGTTATGGAGTCGTTTAGAAGCGGGTCATACTTCGAGAACCATTCTCCGAAATACTTGTGGCCCTTGTAGGAGACGCACCCCACAACTCCGGACCAATCGAAGCGCGATGCACGATAGTATCCGCGCTCTGGGTCAGGAAGGAAGACGAGTGCGTCCAGAGTTCCATTGGAGAGCAAGACCTTGGGATGGTCCGCTTGGGGAACATCCGTGCAGAGTGAAGTGCGGCTTTCCGCCGCCCAGGCTGACAGGGCACAGGCCATGACGGAGAGCAGCGAAAGAATGCTCCGGCGTCTCGATGCGGGCGTATTCATCTGGCTCAATGGCTTAGTTCTCCACGTCTGGCAACTGTGATATCCACTGCAATCTACTAGGACTTTGACCTTTGGATGCGAATCCCCTCAGGGCCGTATCGACATGGCATGGTGAAAGATATTGTTTGGGTCATAACGTCGTTTGACGCTCTGCAAAAAGGGATACAAGCTGCCCTCGCCGTAGTACAACTGCGGCCAGAAAGAGTAGGCGAGCATGTCTTTATCCGGATAGTTGATATAGCAGCCCTCGTAGCGATCGCTGTGATACGGCGTTCCCTTGTAGCGCGGATCTGCGTCAGGACCGGAGTAGAGTTCGGTATAGAGATCGCTCATCCACTGCAGATGGCCGGCATCGTCTTCCTCGCGGGTCCAGTAGGTAATGAACTGCAATTTTATTGTGGAGGCGCGCTGCGGGATGGCAGTCTCGTCCACCATCGCCTTGCGGTTGATGGCACCTCCGTAGGAGTCGATTAACACCATGGAACCGTTCAGATCGATGCCCGGTATGGTGCGCGTCATGTGCTTGTAGAGGCACTGCGCCTCTGATGGAGTGAAGCTGCGCTTCATGTAGCAGGATTTGTATTTTGCCCGCTGGTTGCCACCACCGCCGCCCTTTACCGTAGCCTCCAGCCACAGGTGGCGTGTCATCATCTGCGGCGCCCAACAGGCCTGTTGGGTTGCATTATTCTTCCGCTCCGATTGAACGTCTGTGACTACGGCCGGAGACTGAGGAACGCCTGCAATTGGCTTGCAGGCGTGGAAGAGATCCAGGAATTCATTCAGGACACGCAGGTCCTGGCAAGTGCCGTCGGGGTTGCAAAACTGGACCGAGATGCCAAAGTGACCGCTCGCGCGATGCGAGAGGCCGAGGATCGCAAACATTCCCCAGGTGTCCGGGTCCTTGCCACGTGTCTCCCAGTAATGGCTGTAGGTGGTCAGGATGGCCTCGAAGCGTTCTGAAGTCATGTCGGCCCATGCGAAGGAGATGTTTGCGGAGATGACCTCCTGCGGCGACTGAGGCAGCTTGTCGAAGAGATAACTTGTAATAACGCCGAAGGTGCCTCCTCCGGCGCCTCGGCACGCACGAAAGAGGTCAGGGTCATGGGTGCGATCCACTCTGCGCAGAACGACCTTGCCGCTGGCGTCGACGGTCAGAATATCGACAGCTGAAAGCCAATCCACGGTTAAACCCTGAAGACGCGACAGCACACCATAGCCGCCTCCGCTGATATGTCCGCCCGCACCTACCGAATAGCATGAGCCGCCAGGAAGAGTGACCCCATACCGCTTGTACAACTCAGAATAGGCCTCACCCAGTTGCGTCCCGGCGCTGATCCGATATTGGTGTCCGCTTCCTGCAGCATCCATGCCGTTGAGCATGCTCAGATCCAGAAGGACGCCGTTGGGATTGCTGGAGACAAAATCCTCATAGCAGTGCCCGGCTGACCGCACTGTAGGGCGTAATCCCGCACTCACTATTTTTTGGAGGGCCTCGGCGGTGCCGTCCGCATTGTCACACAGCTCTATGCGGCTGACGGAGTCCGCTTCAGACGAGGGGAAACGTGAGTTATGGCCTTTCTTCAGGGTGTTGTATCGCGCGTCCTGCCGCGTCACGGTGATAGACATGTCGCTCCCTAATCACAACACTTTGCATGGCTTATGCGGAATGATGCCGCTTCTATCGCAGTAGAGCCAATGAGACACGAATCGCTTACCAAGGAGCGAGGGAGATGAATACTCCTGTTGACAACGGGTTGGTAGTTGTTTCGTGAACGTCACGATTCGATTACAGTTCAAAAAATCTGTCATCGGGCAGTTGCCGTGGAGGGAAGTAGGTCAAATGTCCTATTCTCGAGAAGGAGAGACGCAGGTAGGTACGCTAAGTTATTCCAGAGATGGGGTTTATCGAAAGGGAGATGGGCGGTCTCAAATAAACTTATCTGTTCGCTAATTCTAAATAATGATTCTTCGCAGAATGCAAGCCAGTCGTCCATCCACCTTGATCCACGGTGCACCCGTGCGGGAAGCTTCGCGGCAATGATCAGAAATTGCAGCACTGGCGCCTTCGTTAAGGTAACTTTGACAGCAGCAGCTTCCGCCAGACACCTTGGCCCTTCACGGGCTTGTAGCGCCGAGTGAGAACGAGCCAGGAACTCCAGCGTGCGCCGCATGAGGGTGGATGAGCATGCAGGTTGTTCTGAATCACCGGACACGGTACCGGTACGACAAGGCGGTCTCACTGGGTCCACAGGTTATACAGTTGCGTCCCGCCCCGCATTGTCGAACGCCGATCCTCAGCTACTCGCTTAACGTCACTCCCGCCGAGCACCTCCTCAACTGGCAGCTCGACCCCCACCACAATCATCTGGCGCGCCTTCTTTTTCCGGGCAAGACGAACGAGTTTGTGGTTGAGGTGGACCTCGTCGCGGAGCTATCCCCCTTCAATCCGTTCGATTTCTTTCTGGAACCAGGAGTCGAAGACTACCCTTTCGAGTACGCGCCGGAGCTGGCTAAGGATCTCGAACTCTATCGCTCGATCGCTCCGGCCGGCCCTCTACTCCAGGCTTTTCTTGAGAACCTTTCGGGCGAGAAGCGCGGAACGATCGGCTTCTTGGTCGACTTGAATCGAAGGGTGCGAGACGAAATTGGCTATGTGACACGGCTGGATCCGGGCGTCCAGACATGCGAGCAGACTCTGGAAAAGTGCACGGGTTCCTGCCGTGACTCTGCATGGCTGCTCGTGCAGATTCTCCGACATTTGGGAATCGCGGCACGCTTCGTCTCCGGGTATCTGATTCAGTTGGCGGCGGACGAGAGAGCGTCGGAAGGTCCGAGCGGTCCGCAAACCGACTCTGCGGATTTGCATGCGTGGGCAGAAGCGTTTTTGCCGGGTGCGGGTTGGATTGGGTTTGATCCGACCTCGGGCCTGTTCGCCGGTGAGGGCCACATCCCGCTCGTCTGCACCCCGAACGCTTCCAAGGCAGCGCCCATCGGGGGCACGGTCGAGCCGGCCAACGTGGACTTCAGCTACTCCATGTCCATTCGCCGCCTGAATGACGCACCGCGGCCGTCCAAGCCCTTCACCGAGGAGGATTGGGTGCAGGTCGAACAGCTTGCGCATAGCGTCGACGCGGACCTAGAGGCGCAGGATATTCGCCTGACCATGGGTGGCGAGCCTACCTTCGTCGGCATCGACGAGCCCGAGAGCCCGCAATGGAACATCGATGCACTTGGACCGATGAAGCGAACCCGCGGTTTGGCTCTCATTCAACGCCTCCGCGAGAAGGTGGCGCCCGGCGCGCTGCTTCACTACGGCCAAGGCAAATGGTATCCAGGTGAGCTGCTGCCGCGTTGGGCGCTGAGCTGCTTTTGGCGCGGTGACGGCGTCCCTGTCTGGGAGGATATCGATCTCATCGCTCGCGAAGATCAGGACTACGGCTTCGGCGCGGCCGATGCTTTCAGGTTCATCGAAGCGCTCACGCGCCGCCTTCAGGTGAGTTCTGAAACCCTGCTGCCTGCCTACAACGCCGAAGCCGAGTCGACGGAGCCGGCCGGGTACATTTTGCCCATTCGCCGTCGGCAACCGGCGGGCCGGTTGTGCTGGTCGAGCCAGCTGTGGTTCCCTCGCCCGGAACGTCTGCTGCTGCTGCCAGGCGATTCGCCCATTGGCTATCGCATACCGACCGAGTCGATGCCCTGGGTGGCACCTGATGAGCTTGAATACGAGTACGAGGCTGCGCCCTTCGCAGACCGGGTCAAGCTCCCATCAGGCCCGACCCGCCATATGGATCTCTTCGAGAGAAACCCTATGGCCGATCCGCTGCCCGCTCTCTCGAGCACATCCGAAACAGCGCCCGAGTTGATCCGGCCATCGCTATGCGTGCAGGCTCGAGAAGGCCGCCTGCACGTGTTTCTTCCGTACGCGTCCAAGCTCGCCGACTATCTCGACCTGCTCGCCGCCGTCGAGGATACGTGCCAGTATCTGCACAAGCCGGTGTGGCTGGAGGGCTACGCTCCGCCTTCCGATCCGCGATTGCGATCGTTCAGCATCACTCCCGATCCCGGCGTTCTGGAAGTAAACCTGCCGCCCGCGAGCAATTGGGACGAACTCGAACAGATCAACACATTGCTCTTCGAGGAAGCGCGCCGAAATCGGTTGACCGCTGAAAAATTCACCTACGACGGCAGCCATATCGCTACCGGCGGTGGCAACCATATCGTGATCGGCGGAGCGACCGTATTGGACAGCCCCTTCCTGCGCCGCCCGGATCTGCTGTCCAGCATGGTGGCCTTCTGGCAGAACCATCCGTCGCTGTCGTATCTGTTTTCCGGCATGTATGTCGGCCCGACGAGCCAGTATCCGCGCGTGGACGAGGCCCGCATGGATGCCTTGTATGAACTGGAGGTTGCCTTTAGTCATTTGCCTTCGAGCGACTGCCCGCCGTTCATAGTGGATGGATTGTTCCGCAACCTGCTCGTCGATGTCACTGGAAACTCGCATCGCGCCGAGTTCTGCATCGACAAGCTTTATCCGCCTGAGGGTCTTGGGTTGCGCCTCGGCTTGCTCGAATTGCGTGCCTTCGAAATGGCTCCGCATGTCAGAATGGGTCTTGTGGAGATGCTACTAATCCGCGCTTTGGTCTGTACGTTTTGGAGACGGCCATTCGAAGGCAGCCTGGTCCGTTGGGGCACGGCGCTCCATGACCGTTTTATGCTGCCGCATTTTGTCACGCGCGACTTTTCCGATGTGCTCGCCCAGTTGCGCGGCTCCGGCTATAACTTCGAGGAGAAGTGGTTTGCATCGCACCTGGAGTTTCGCTTTCCGAAGATCGGTTCGATCGCTGTAGAGGGAGTCGAACTCGAACTGCGTCAGGCCCTCGAGCCTTGGAACGTGCTGGCGGAAGAGACTACTTCCGGCCGAACGGTTCGCAGCGTGGACTCATCGCTCGAGCGGATGCAGGTGAAGGTGTCCGGGTTCACGACGGAATCCCGCTACGTGGTTGCATGCAACGGGCGCAGGGTGCCGCTCTATCCCACGGGCAGGCCTGGAGAGGCGGTAGGGGGCGTACGGTATCGCGCCCGACGGCTTTCGGCGACGCTACATCCCACTATCCCCGTGCACGCGCCCCTTGTCTTCGACATTATCGACCGCTGGAAGGAGCGTTCGATTGGCCGATGCACCTACCATGCGGGACCACCCGACGGTTGCACTTACACAGCCCGGCCTGTCAACGCTAAGGAGGCCGAAGACCGGCGTCTGGGACGCTTCCAAAGATCCGACCATCCGCTCGGCATGATGGCGACGCCGGAAGAAGAGACCAACCCGATCTTCCCTATGACTCTGGACCTGCGGTTGCCGGCGCCCGGACAAAGGACCCACATCGAGAAACCGGGGCTTGTCCCATGATTGTCGATCTATATCAAACTCCGCTCCGCTACGGCGCTGCCTATGATGAATTGTCGGCCGATGGCGTGACTCCTCGGCCGCACTGGGCACACCTGATGGAGTCGCTTCGGGCGATCGGTCCTGAGGAGTTGGAACGACGTTGGGGCCGTGCCGAGCGCCGCATTCGCGAGAACGGGATCACGTACAACATTTACAGCGATCCGCTCGGGGTAAATCGGGCTTGGAGAATCGATATCGTTCCGCTACTGATCCCGGCGGACGAGTGGCGCTACATCGAAGCAGGCATCATTCAGCGCGCCCAGTTGCTGAGTTTACTCCTCGAGGATCTTTACGGGTCGCAGGACCTCGTGGCACAAGGCCACTTTCCTGCCGCGCTTCTCTACGCCAACCCCGCGTTCCTTCGGCCGCTGGTGGGCGTGCGTGTTCCCGCACAGAGTTATCTGCATATGCTGGCAATCGATCTTGCGCGTTCGCCGGACGGCCAGTGGTGGGTGCTGGCCGATCGCACGCAAGCGCCTTCGGGCAGCGGCTATGCGCTGGAGAACCGCACCATTGTCTCCGATGTTCTACCGGATCTCTTCCGTACCTCGAACGTATTGCGTCTTGCTTCTTTCTTCCGTGCACAACGCGAAGCACTTACCAACCTCTCCCCGTGCAACAATCCGCGAATCGTACTGCTGACCCCTGGACCATATAACGAGACCTACTTCGAGCACTCGTATATCGCGCGATACCTGGGATTCACTCTGGTCGAGGGAGCGGACCTCACGGTGCGCGACCGGTGCGTCTATCTAAAGACCGTCGACGGGTTGGAGCAAGTCGATGTTATTTTGCGCCGGGTGGACGATAGCTTTTGCGATCCTCTCGAGTTGCGGGGCGATTCGCTTTTGGGTGTGCCCGGCCTGGTCGATGCCATTGTCGCTGGAAACGTGAAGGTTGCAAATGCATTGGGAAGCGGTCTGATTGAGACGGCCGCGGTCATGCCTTTTCTTCCCGGCCTCTCCAGGCACCTGCTTGGCGAGAAGCTCAAACTTCCATCCGTCGCGACCTGGTGGTGCGGCCAGAAGTACGCGCTCGATTGGGTGCTCAACCATCTTGATTCCGTGGTGGTGAAACCGGCGTTTCCATCACGCGGCATGGAACCGGTCTTCGGGGCCGAACTCCCGCAAGCAGAAAAAGGCAAGTTTGCCGAGCAATTGCGGGCACGCCCTCATGAGTATGTGGCGCAAGAGCAGATCGCCTTGTCCACTGCGCCCGTGTGGGACAACGGACATTTTAATTCGCGCAGCATGGTGCTACGCACTTATGTGCTCAATACCGGCAGCGGGTGGATTGCGATTCCGGGAGGATTGACACGTGTTGCCGAAGCGGAAGGGTCGGTCGTCTCGATGCAGCGGGGCGGCCACAGCAAGGACGCCTGGGTCCTCTGGGACAGCCCCGTAGATACGTTCAGTATGCTGCACCCGCGCAATGAGCCGGTGGAGTTGCGCCGTGTCTCGAGGACTGTGCCAAGCAGTGTAGCCGACAATGTTTTCTGGTTGGGTCGATATGTCGAGCGGGCGGAAAACATAGCTCGAATCTTGCGCCCTATGATTTCTCGCGTGCGGCGCGCTGAGGAAGCGGAGCTTGGGTGCCTCATCCGACTGCACAGTTGCCTGGAGTCGCGGCACAGCAAGTTGCCAAAAGCTAAGGACAGGCGGCCGACTTCGCTTGAACTCGAACAGGAAATGATCTCGGTAATGACCGATGTCAAACGATCGGACAGCCTGGCTTCCACTCTGGCAGAGGTATCTCGGATTGGCGGGAATGTTCGCGAGCGGCTGTCGGCCGATATGATGTTCCTCATCGGCCAGCTACGGGACTCAATTCAGATCGAACATGGCACACAGTGTCTCGAGTATCCGGCGATGCTGACCGCTTGCCTGGAACTACTTTCCGCATTTTCCGGGATGGAGCGCGAAAACATCAACCGCGGATTGGGCTGGTTGTTCATGACCATCGGCCGGCGTCTCGAGCGCGCGATCTATCTGACGAGGCAACTGCGCGAGATCACCACGCCGCTCGCTGAGCAAGACTGGCCGCTTTTGGAGTGCTTGCTCGAGGTCGCGGACAGCTCCATGACCTACCGGACGCGGTACTACACAACTCTGCAGCCGTTAGCTGTACTGGATGTGCTAATGGCGGATGAGACGAATCCTCGGTCTTTGGACTTTCAACTGAGCCACCTCGTGGATCTCTATCAAAAGCTTCCTCGGCACCTTCCAGATGACTTGCAGGCGATGCGGGACGCGCTGGCATTGTTACGCAGCTTCGATCTGCGAGAGCTAAAGTACCCATTGCCAGGTGCCGCGACGGTGGCGAATGATTCCGATGGGCTCTCCCGGCTTGAGCGTTTCCTCAGAGAGCTGGAACGATTGCTGCCTTCCTGGTCGAATAACTTATCGAGCAGATACTTTAGTCACGCTCGCACCTTGCCGATCACCATAGGCCAATGATTTATAGAATCGTTCACCGAACCACGTACAAATATAAATATCCGGTCTCGGTCGGAAACCACGTGGCGTGCCTGAAGCCGCGGTCTTTGCTGCACCACCAGTTGGCACGGAGCGAACTACGCATCCAACCGCCCCCGGCAACGCGTACCGAGCGGGTGGACTATTTTGGGAACCTTCTATGCTTTTTCACCATTCAGGAGCCGCATAAGCAATTGGTGGTGGAGGCGCGGAGCGAAGTGATCATGGAGGGGAATGCGACGCTGTGGCCGCAACAGTCTCCCCCTTGGGAAGAGGCAGCCATATCGCTTCCCAAAGATCAGAGCTCCGCGGGGCTCGAAGCCTACCAGTTTGGATTTGAGTCGCCGCGCATCCGGATGCGGCCGGAGTTCGCCTCCTATGCGCTCCAGTCGTTTACGCCCGGGCGGCCGATGCTGGAGGCGCTTCTAGATCTGACCGCACGAATCCACAAGGACTTTCGCTTCGATTCAAAAGTGACCAACGTCCGGACGCCCACCGAAGAGGTCTTTCGGAAACGCCGGGGCGTGTGCCAGGATTTCGCACACTTGCAAATCGCCTGCCTCCGCTCCCTGAATCTCGCGGCCCGTTATGTAAGCGGATACCTTCGAACCTATCCCCCTCCAGGGCAACCGAGACTGGTCGGCGCCGATGCCTCCCACGCCTGGGTGTCTGCTTATTGTCCGGGAATCGGATGGCTTGACATGGATCCCACTAACAACCTTGTCCCCTCGAACGGCCACGTGACGCTCGCCTGGGGCCGGGATTACGGCGACGTAAGTCCTCTGCGCGGCCTAATTCTAGGCGGAGGAGCTCATATACTCAAAGTCGCCGTTGACATGGAGCCGCTCGATTCCTAGTTGTCGGCAGCGCCAATTCACGGCTAAAGGGCGGAGAAGCATGACATCAATATGGAAGAGACGCATCGCTCAGGCGGTGCTTGTCTGCGGATGTGCCGGCGCCGCGTATGGGCAGAAACGGATGAAATCGGTGGACACGTTGCTGCGGGGATTTCAGCACCCTCCCGCCGCCGCGCGCTTGCGGTGCTACTGGTGGTGGCTGAACGGGCATACGACGAAGGCGGCGATTACACGCGATTTGGAGGAGATGCAGAAGAAGGGTTACGGTGGCGCGCTGCTGGTTGACGCAAATGGATCGAATCAGGCGGGGAATGACAATGTGCCGGCTGGGCCAGAGTTTGGAAGCCCGGCTTGGACAGAGCTATATGTGCACGCGTTGAAAGAGGCGGACAGGCTGGGGCTGGAGATTACGCTGAATATTACGAGCGGCTGGAATCTTGGTGGGCCGTGGGTGCAGCCTGAGAGTGCGTCGAAGCTGCTTACGTGGTCGCGCAGCGTGGCGGCGGCCGGTGAGACGATGGCGGTGAAGCTGGAGATGCCGCCGGTGAAGAACGGCTTCTATCGTCAGATTGCTGTGCTCGCGTATCCGCTGCATCGCGGTCCGGAGCTGCCGGGCGAGAAGGGGAGCGGACGAGACGCGCTGGGAGCATTGAAGTTCAAATCCGCTGCGGCGGAGATGGGTTTTTCGATGCCGGATGCGACGGGTCTGCTGACGGATGCGTCGCCGGAGAAGAAGGATGAGGACGCGGACCTGCCTGAGATTCACGATATTACAGACAAGGTAGATGCAGATGGAACTGTGCGATGGTCTCCGCCGGAGGGAGGTGCGCAGCGGTGGGAGTTGCTGAGGATTGGGTATACGGACTCGGATGCGCGGGTATCGACATCGA
>WNGR01006967.1_pt1 | contig 12021 bp, 11 predicted proteins | sample 5407581 | NCBI WGS metagenome assembly WNGR01 (sample SAMN13153383, study PRJNA577476) | soil metagenome | isolation source: 80 cm soil or saprolite under Garry oak tree replicate 2 | place: USA:California | collected 2016-06-15
TCGGACACTTGTAGTGCGCGAGCCGGTCGCGGGCGAAGGCGATGATGTCCCGGGGCTGCGCGTCCACTCCGGCTTTTCTGACGACGATGGCCTTGACCGTCTCGCCCCATCGATCGTCGGGCACGCCGATGATGGCGACATCCGCGATGGCGGGATGGTCGAACAGCGCGTTCTCGACCTCGGCGGGGTACACGTTCTCGCCGCCCGAGATGATCATGTCCTTCACCCGGTCGGTGAGGAAGAGATAGCCGTCCTCATCGAGAAAGCCCGCGTCACCCGTCCGGAGCCATCTGTCGGCGTCGAGCGTCCGGGCCGTCTCCTCAGGCTTGCCCCAGTAGCCCTTGAAGTTCTGCACCGAGCGCGTCCAGATCTCTCCCACCGTCCCTCGCGCACAGTCTTGTCCGCTCCCCGGCTCGACGATCCGAATCTCCACCCAGGGGAAGGGCTTGCCGGCCGAGCGGAGCAGGCGCGCGCGGGGTCCTTCGGGCTCATGGTCCGCGGCGGGAAGCTGGGTGATGGCGCCCGTCGTCTCCGTGAGCCCGTAGACCTGGATGAAGGGACACCGGAATGCCTTCATGGAGCGGACGAGCACCTCGTTCGTGATCGGGGAGGCACCGTAGACGACGGAGCGGAGCGCGGAATAATTCCGGTCGGCGGCGCCCGGGACCATGGTGAGGAACTGGAGCATGGCGGGCACGAAGAGCGCGTTGGTGATGCGATGCCGCTCCAGGGCGGCGAGGATCTCCTGCGGCACGAACTCGCGGACGAGGATGGAGTGACAACCCCTGCCCATGCCGACGAGCGCCCAGCCCGAGCCGCCGATGTGGAAGAGCGGCATGCACACGAGGTTCACGGAGGTCTCGTCGAAGTGCCAGAAGGACCCGACGTAGGGCAGGAGGGTGCCCAGGCTCGCGTTGGTGAGCATGGCGCCCTTGGGCAGGCCCGTGGTGCCCGACGTGTAGAGCTGCATGGCGACGTCGTCGGGCGCGGAGGTCCTTCCGGGATCGTCGGCGGGATGGCGTGCCAGCCACGCCTCGTAGGATTCGTGGCGCGCGTGGGCGCCGAGCACGACGATCTTCTCGACGCTCTTGAGGCTGCCTTCCATCTCCTCGAGGTGTCCGAGAAAGTCGGAACCCACGAAGAGGATCTTGGCCTCGGCGTCATTGATGACATAGGCCATCTCGGCGGCCGTCAGCCGCCAGTTCACGGCCACGTTGACGACATTGGCCTTGCCGCCCCCGAAGAGCACCTCGAAGTACTCGGGGCCGTTCTTGTCCAGGAAGGCAACCCGGGTCTGCTCGGCGAGCCTCGCGGCGAGGAGCCCCTGCGCCACGCGGCTCGATCGCGCGTCCATCTCCGACCACGTGATCACGCGCTCACCGTAGGTGATCATCGGCCGGTCGCCCCGCCCGCGCGCATGTTCCCTGACGATTCGACCCAGCGTCCAGGACACCGCACTCCTCCTCGAGAGCCACGAGTGTGTGGGGCGGCAAGAATATAGGTGACGGGCCCCGACGGCCAGCCTAAACTCTGAGGCGCGGGGAGTGTATGGCCCCGAGAAGGCTTGGGGAAGTCGTCCAGCAATTGCGCGAGGCGAGAGGGATGACCCAAGCCCAGCTCGCCGAGCGCGCGCAGCTCTCCGTGAGCTTCGTGTCCATTCTCGAGGGCGGCCAGTCGAGCAACAATCCCACCCCGGCCATCCTGGGGAGACTGGCGCGCGCCCTTGGCGTCACCCTGGCCAAGCTCGCGGAGTCGGAGCCGCCCTGACCTGGCGGCTCGCGCCGCGATCGAATCGGGTTCGACCTGCCGGAGCTTCTCCGTTACTCGTGTTACACTCCCGCGCACCGAGCACGCCGAACGGAAGGAGCCTTCATGACACGCATCGCCTCGCTGCTGATTCTTCTGGCCGCCCTGCTGCTGCCTTCCATCGCCGTCCAGGTGCCCGCCCAGCAGAAGACGCTGGTCGTCACCGGCTACGGCGGACGCTGGTCAGAGGTCATGAAGAAGGCGCTCATCGAGCCCTTCGAGAAGCAGCACGGCGTGAAGATCGAACTGGTTACCGGCATCACCACCGAGTGGGTGGCCAAGCTCATGGCGGGCGGCCCCGACAACCCACCCTTCGACGTCGTCATGGGTAACGAGCCGCCCTTCCCCATCCCGCGCGAGCGCGGCTTCTTCGAGCCCCGTAATCTGGCCCTCGCTCCCAACATCAAGAACGTGTACGAGAAGGCCCTCGTCGGCGACACGAGCGTGGCGATCTTCTGGTCGCGGATCGGCATCGCCTACCGCACCGACGTGGTGACCAGGAAGCCGACGTCCTGGAAAGACCTCTGGGACGAGACCTACGCGGGGCGGCGTGGCACCTACGTCATCGGCAACACCCTCGGTATCAACTTCCTGTTCATGACGTCGAAGATCTACGGCAAGGACTTCTTCGACGTGGACGCGGGCATCGCGGCCATCAAGCGCATGCAGCCCAAGCTCGTGGACTTCACGGGCACCATCGAGAAGTACCTCGAGTCCAAGGAGGTCGTGATCGCCGTGCTTCACGACGGCTCGACCTACGATCTCCAGAAGCGGGGCATCCCGCTGGACTGGGCGGCGCCGTCGGAGGGCGTGCCAATCCTCGACCAGGTCATCCAGGTGACCAAGGGCTCGAAGAACAAGGAGCTCGCGTGGAAGCTCGTGGACGCGTATCTCTCGCCGGAGGTGCAGACCGCCTTCGCCACCGAGCTCTTCTTCAGCCCCACCAACAAGACGGTCAAGCTGCCGCCCGAGGTGGCGCGGAAGATCATCAGCGGCCCCGCCGACGTCGACAAGCTCGTGCTCTTCGACTGGGCCAAGATCGCCCGGCAGCGCCCCCAGTGGACCGAGCGCTGGAACAAGGAGCTGCGCTGAGCGTCGCTCCGCCGCCGGACGTCGAGCTTCGCTCGCTCGTCAAGCGCTACGGCGAGACCCTGGCCCTGGACGGCGTGTCGCTCGCCGTCCACGCCGGCGAGTTCTTCACGCTCCTGGGTCCGTCGGGCTGCGGCAAGACGACGACCCTCCGCGCGGTGGCGGGGTTCGTCGAGCCGTCCGCGGGCGATGTCCTCATCAAGGGGAGCCGGGTCAACGACGTTCCGGCCCATCGCCGGCGCGTGGGCATGGTCTTCCAGCACTACGCGCTCTTCCCGCATCGCACCGTTTTTCAGAACGTGGCCTTTGGGCTCCGCATGGCGGGCGTGGAGCGCGCCCAGCTCGAGCGTCGGGTCGGCGAGGCGCTCGAGCTCGTCCGGTTGCCCGCGTATGGCGCGCGGTATCCTCGCGAGCTCTCCGGCGGCGAGCAGCAGCGGGTCGCCCTCGCCCGGGCCCTCGTCACGCGCCCTGCCGTCCTCCTTCTCGACGAGCCCCTCGGCGCCCTCGACAAGCAGCTGCGCGACCACATGCAGATCGAGCTCAAGAGCCTGCAGCGTGAGGTCGGCATCACCACGATCTACGTCACCCACGACCAGGGCGAGGCGCTGACCATGTCCGATCGCATCGCCGTCATGCGAGACGGCCGGCTCGAGCAGATCGGTCCGCCGCGCGACATCTACGAGAGCCCGCGCACGGTCTTCGTGGCCGGCTTCATCGGAACCACGAATCTCTTGCCCGTGCGCGTCCTCACAGGCACCGAGGTCGAGTGGGGACGGGCGCGCGTGCGTACGGCCGCCCCCGCGGGCGGGCCCGGCGCCTCGGTGACGCTCGCCCTCCGGCCGGAGCGGGTCAGGCTCGAGCCCGACGGGCGGGCGGACAATGTGGTCGCGGCGGCCGTCGCGCACGTCGTGTACCAGGGCGAGACCGTGCGCTACGTGCTCCGGACGGAGGAAGGGCTCGAGCTCCAGGCCGTAGAGATCGGAGAGACCCGTTTCGCTCCCGGCGCGCGCGTACGGGCCGGCTGGGCCGCGGACGATGCCCGGGTCCTGGACGGGTAGGGCGGATCATGCGTGCTGACGTGACCCCCTCACCCCGCCCTCTCCCCCAATGGGGGAGAGAGATGCACGGCGGGATTACCTCGATCCCTCTTCCCCGTCGCGGGGGAGAGGGCAGGGTGAGGGGGCCTTACGATGTGGAGGACACGCTCATGAAAGTTCTCGACTAGGAGAGCAGGACATGCGCCCCATCGTCGGCATGATCACGATCGGTCAGTCGCCGCGCTCGGACGTGGTGCCGGACATGGTCGAGATCCTCGGCCCGGGTGTGGAGATCCGCGAGCGGGGCGCTCTCGACGGCCTGTCTCCGCGGGAGATCGCCGCTCTTGCCCCGGCGCCCGACGACGACCTCCTCGTCACCCGTCTCGCCGACGGCTCGAGCGTGTTCGTGGCCAAGCGCCACATGGTGGCGCGGGTGCAGGCTCTCATCGATGAGCTTGAAACCTTCGGTGTGACCATGACCGCGCTGCTGTGCACGGGCGCCTTCCCGCGATTCCGCTCGCGCCGTCCCTTCGTCGAGCCCCAGGAGGTCTTGCTCGGCCTCCTTCGCGGTCTGTCGTGGGAAGGACGGCTGGGCATCCTCACGCCGTCGCTGCGTCACGTCCCCCAGACGGAGGCGCGCTGGCGTTCCGCGGGCTTCGACCCGGTCGTCGTGCCGCTCTCCCCCTACCAAGAGGAAGATCCGGCGGCCCTGCACGGCGCCTGCATCGCCCTCCGCGAGGGTCAGGCCGGGCTCGTCGTCATGGATTGCATCGGGTTCAGGCGGAAGACGCGCGACACTCTCCAGCGCGAGCTCGGTGTTCCCGTGCTCGTCGCCAATCTCCTCGTGGCGCGCGTGGTGGCGGAGCTGTGCGGGCTCTGAGCCGGGTGCCGCCCGCGGCCATGCTCCTCGGGCCGCTCGTCCTGCTTCTCGTGGTCTTCTTCAGCGCCCCCCTCGTCTTGATGCTCGGGATCAGCTTCACGCGCGAGTCCTTCGGCCAGATCTCGTGGCAGCCCACGCTCCTGCAGTACACGCGCTTCTTCTCCGACAGCTTCTACCTGGGCGTGCTCTGGGACACGCTGGTCCTGGGCGCCATCACCACGGCCGCCGCCCTCCTCATGGGATATCCGCTCGCCTGGCACCTCGCCCGCACGACGAGCCGCTGGAAGCCGGTGCTCCTCGTCTTCGTGCTCTCCCCGCTCCTCGTGGGCATCGTCATTCGCTGCTACGGCTGGATGATCCTCCTCGCCGACCGCGGCCTCGTCAACGCCATGCTGATCGACGGCGGCTGGCGCGCCAAGCCGCTCCCCCTCATGTACAACCGCTTCGGCGTCACCGTGGCGCTCGTCCACGTCTTCCTGCCCTTCATGGTCCTGTCCCTCACGGGTGTCCTCAAGCGCCTCGATCCCCATCTCCTCGAGGCGGCCATGACGCTGGGCGCCTCGCCCTTTCGCGCCTTCCTCGAGGTGACGCTGCCCCTCTCTCTGCCCGGCATCCTCGCCGGCTCGCTCCTCGTCTTCTCGCTGGCCATCAGCTCCTTCGTGGTGCCCATCCTGCTCGGCGGGTTCAAGGTCCAGGTCTTGCCCATGATCATCTACGAGCAGATGCTCTCGGTCTTCGACTGGCCCTTCGGCGCCGCCAACGCCTTCGTCCTCCTCGTGCTGTCCGTGATCCTGATCGCGCTCTACATCCGCGCCACCGAGCGCGCCCTCCGGGGCATTCGCTGATGCTGCGCGCCGCCACCACCGCCGTGTACGCCTTTCTCCTGCTGCCCCTCGTCGTGGTGGTGCTGGCCGCCTTCAACGCCGGCAACTACTTCACCTTTCCCCCGCAGGGCTTCTCCCTCAAGTGGTTCGCCAACTTCTTCGCGCGCCGGGAGTTCATGCAGGCGCTCTGGCTGTCGACCCATCTCGGCGTCGCCACGGCGGCACTCTCCGTCCTCATCGGCCTCCCCGCCGCCGTCGCCCTCGTGCGCGGACGGTTCCGGGGCCGTGACGGCCTCAACGCCTTCGTCATGTCTCCGCTCCTGCTGCCCCAGATCCTGACCGGCGTGGCCATGCTCCAGTTCTTCACCATGCTGGGCTGGGCGCAGACGTACTGGGCGCTCCTCGTCGGCCACGTCGTGGTCACCGCGCCCTACGTGATCCGGACCGCCTCGGCCACCCTCTACCACTTCGACCCCGCCCTCGAGGAGGCGGCCCGGAGCCTGGGCGCCTCGCCGCTCCGCGCCTTCTTCGAGGTCACCCTGGGCGTGATCAAGCCGGGGGTGGTGGCGGGGGCGATCTTCGCCTTCGCCATCTCCTTCGACAACTTCACCCTCTCGCTCTTCCTGACCGCGGCCAAGCTCACCCCGCTGCCCATCGAGCTCTTCGCGTATCTGAAGTACTCGTTCGACCCCACGGCGGCCGCCGTCTCCGCCTTCGCCATCGGGGTGGTGCTCGTCCTCGTCCTGGGCATCGCGCGGCTGATGGGCCTCGAAGAGTTTGCCGGGTTCTGAGCTCGATGGCGCCGCTCCGCCCCGTCAGCCTGGACGAGATCGAGTCGATCGCCATCGGGGCGTGGATTCTCGGCACGGGAGGCGGGGGGAGCCCGTATCTGGCCCTCCTGAACCTGCGGCGCCTCTACCGCGAGGGCACCGTGGTGTCGCTCATGGACCCGGCCGATCTCGCCGACGAGGATCGCGTCGCCGTGGTCTCCAACATGGGCGCGCCGCTCGTCGGCCAGGAGCGGCTGACCGATCCGCGGACCATCGCCCAGGCCGTGCGCATGATGGAAGACGTGATCGGGCGGCGCTTCCGCGCCGTCATGTCGCTGGAGATCGGCGGAGGCAATTCGCTCCAGCCGTTCATGGCGGCGGCCCTCCTCGGCCTGCCCGTGGTGGACGCGGACTGCATGGGCCGCGCCTTCCCGGAGGCGCAGATGACGAGCTTCGCCATCCACGATCTCCAGATGTACCCGCTCACGCTCGTGGACGTCCGCGACAACGCCGTGGTGGTCGCGCGCGCCGCCTCGTGGAAGTGGATGGAGCGGCTCTCGCGAACCGCCTGCGTGGCCGTCGGCTCCATCGCCTCCACGTGCAAGGCTCCGCGCACCGGCAAGGAGGTCAAGGAGTGCGCCATCCTCTACTCGACCTCGAAGGCCCTCCGCATCGGCCACGCGGTGCGCGCCGCCCGCCGCGCGCACGAGGACCCGATCCAGGCCGTGCTGGCCCTGGAAGGCGGTCTGCGACTCTTCGCGGGCAAGATCCAGGACGTCGAGCGCCGCGCCACCGAGGGGTTCCTCCGCGGCACGGCGACGATCGACGGCCTGGATGACTTTCGCGGGCACACGATGCGCCTGGCTTTCCAGAACGAGTTCGCCGTCGCCTGGCTCGACGGGGCGCCGCGCGCCACCACGCCCGATCTCATCTGCGTGATCGACACGGTCTCGGGCGATGCCATCGGCACCGAGACGCTTCGCTACGGTCAGCGCGTCACGGTGATCGCCCTGCCCGCCCCGCCCATTCTGCTCACGCCGAAGGGGATCGAGCACGTCGGCCCGCGCGCCTTCGGCTACGACCTCGACTTCGTCTCGGTCTTCGCCTGATGCGTCGCATCGGCATCGACGTGGGCGGCACCAACACGGACGCGGTCCTCCTCGAGGACGATCGCGTCGTGCACGCGACCAAGACGCCGACCACGCCCGACGTCACCACGGGGATCGTGAGCGCTCTCGGGTTGTTGACGGCTGCAATGCCCGCCCGCGCGGGCGGCGTCGACGCGGTCATGATCGGCACCACGCACTTCACCAACGCCGTGGTCCAGCGGCGCGACCTGTCCCCGGTGGCTGCCCTCCGCATCGGGCTTCCCGCCAGCGCCTCGCTGCCCCCCTTCGAGGACTGGCCGGAAGATCTGGCCCACCTCGTCCGGGGCGAGGTCTTCATGGTCGAGGGGGGCCACGAGTACGACGGCCGCCCGATCGTGCCCCTCGACATGGCGGCTGTCCGGCAGGCGGGCCGGCGCATCCGCGAGCGCGGCCTGACGGCGGCGGCCATCGCCTCCGTGTTCTCGCCTCTCAATCCAAGCTGCGAGGAAGAGGCGGCCCGCATCTTGCGGGAAGAGTGTCCCGGGCTCTCCGTCACCTGCTCGCACGACCTCGGAAGGATCGGGTTGCTCGAGCGAGAGAACGCGACACTCCTGAACGCCTGCCTCGTCGACCTCGCGGGTCGGACGACCCGAGGCTTCATGGAGGCCCTGATCCGGAGCGAGATCCGGGCGCCGCTCTACATCACACAGAACGATGGCACCGTCCTGCCCGCCGAGCAGGCGCGGCAGTTCCCCGTCTACAGCTTCGCCTCGGGGCCGACCAACAGCATGCGCGGCGCCGCCTTCCTGTCGAAGCGTGACGACGCCATCGTCGTGGACGTGGGCGGCACCACGACCGATATCGGGGCCCTGCGCCACGGGTTTCCGCGCGAGGCCAACAACGTGGTCGAGATCGGCGGCGTGCGCACGCTCTTCCGCATGCCCGACCTGCTCTCCCTCGGGCTCGGCGGCGGAAGCCTCGTCGCTTCCGAGCCTCTTACCGTCGGGCCGCTCAGCGTCGGGTACCGGCTGACCGAGCGGGGCCGTGTCTTCGGGGGCCCCGACCTGACCGTCACGGACATCGGGGTGGCAGCCCGGCTCCTCGATCTGGGCACGCGCGAGCGCGTGGCCGATCTTCCCACGTCGCTCGTCGAGCGGACGCTGGCGCGCATCGCCGCCATGCTCGAGGAGGGCGTGGACAGGATGAAGACGGAGGCGGCTCCCGTCCCCCTCATCGCTGTCGGGGGCGGGTGCTTCGTCATTCCCGAGCGGCTGGCCGGCGTCTCCGAGGTGGTGCACGTGCCGCATCAGGCCGTGGCCAATGCCGTGGGCGCCGCCATCGCCCAGGTCAGCGGCGAGGTCGACCAGATCTTCCAGGGCCTGTCACGCGAGGAGGCGATCGCCCGCGCCCGGCAGCTCGCCGAGGAGCGCGCCGTGCGGGCCGGGGCCGATCCCGCGACTCTCCAGGTTGTCGAGGTCGAGGATCTTCCCTTGGCCTATCTTCCCGGCAACTCGCTGCGCACCCGCGTGAGAGTCGTGGGCGACGTCGCCTCCCACTGATCCGTAGGTGCCGAAAGGACTCGGCCCCACGATGCATGACGCGGCTGGCCAAAGAATCGACGCCCCGGGAGCAGAAATTTGATGGCAGTATCGTCGGAAGGCCGTGCCTGAAGGCGCGCGCCGGCCGATGCTGAGATCGACGTGATGCGATTGTCCTCGGACTGTCTCCCCTGGCGGGAGTGCCGTGCATGTCATCAAGTGCCTGATACCCTGGCTGAAGGAGCGTCATGAAGCAATCGTCGATGGCAGGATTCGCCATGAGCATCGCTCTGGTCCTCGTGGCGCTGGTCGCGACCGGCTGTGCCTCGATCGTCAAAGGCTCCGAGCAGAAGGTGTCCTTCAAGTCGGAGCCCTCGGAGGCGAGGGTCGTGATCACCGACGTCCGGGCGGGGAAGGAGATCCAGGTCGGATCGACGCCCTTCACTGCTTCCTTGAAGCGAGGCGCGGGCTACTTCAAGAAGGCCAAGTACCAGGTGACCTTCGAGAAGCCCGGCTACAAGACGGAAGCGATCACCCTCGAGGGAACGCCGGGGGGCTGGTATCTCGGCGGCAACCTGCTCGTCGGCGGCATGGGCTATCTCATCGTCGACCCGGCGACCGGCGCCATGTGGACGCTGGAGCCCAATGACGTGAGCGTCACGTTGAAGCGGCAGGCCGCCTCCGGACCGCGTGACGACGGGCTGACCGTTGCCCTGCGGGCCGACGTGCCGGCGGAGCTCGCTTCGAAGCTCAAGCCGGTCAACCTCGACGCGCCACAGAGATGACACACCGGGCACGTCGACGTCCGGAATAGCTCCCCGGGCCCATCTCGGCATCGACGTCGATGAAGGTGGCGTGACGTCGACGCCGAGATGGGCATCCTCTCGCCTGAGGGGTGACGACGTCCCGAAAAGTGATCCACGTCTCCTTGACACCCTCTCGAGCCAGACATACCATCACCCCGCTGTTCCGGCTCGACGCTGACCCCGGCGACACGCGCAGACCCTTGACACCCAAGGAGGCCTCCATGCGGCGAGTGATCAGATCCGTGGCATCGGTCCTGGCCATCTTCGCAGCCCTCGCGGGGGTGGGCCTGGCGGCGCGCGCCCACGTGTGGGCGGCGGGCGAGCGCGAGGTCACCATCGCCCAGGGCATCGACGCCGAGTTCCTCGACGTGCAGATGACCAACAACATCGTGACCCTGATCATCAACGGGTCGATCTACGACACCCTTCTCACGCGCGACAAGCAGCTCCAGCTCGTGCCCGCCCTCGCGACCTCTTACAAGCTCGTGGGCGACAAGGTGTGGGAGGTCAAGCTCCGGCAGGGCGTGAAATTCCACAACGGCGAGGCCTTCGACGCCACCGCGGTGAAGTTCTCCTTCGAGCGCATCAACCGAGCTGACTTCAAGTCGCCGCAGAAGGGCTGGTTCAGCACGATCGAGGCGGTGGAGATCGTCGATCCCTTCACGGTGCGATTCCACACCAAGGTTCCCGACCCCTCGATGCCGGCGCGGATGACGCTCATGTACCAGCTCGCGCCGAAATACGTGGCGCAGGTGGGCGACGCGCAGGCCAACCTCAAGCCGGTGGGGACGGGGCCCTTCAAGTTCGTGGAGTGGGCGAAGAACGACCGGATCGTGGTCGAGGCGAATGACGCCCACTGGAGCGGCAAGCCCGCGGTGCGGCGGGCGACCTGGAAGCCCATCCCCGAGCTGGGGTCGCGGATTGCCGCCCTCCAGACGGGCCAGGCCGATCTCATCGTCAACGTGCCCCCGGATCAGGTCCAGGCCGTCCAGGCGAGCAAGAACCTCCGCATCGCGAAGACGCCGAGCTGCCGCATCATCTCGTTCGCCATCGCCACCATCAAGGGCGGGCCCATCACGGACAAGCGCGTGCGCCAGGCCCTGAACCACGCCGTCGACATGCAGGGCATCGTCGACGCCGTGCTGCTCGGCAACGGCAAGCGCCTCAACTCCTGGATGCCGCCCAACGTGTGGGGCTACGACCCGAGCATCCCCTTCTACGAATACAACCCCAAGAAGGCGAAGGAGCTCCTCGCCGCGGCCGGGCAATCGAACCTGAGCGTGACCATCCAGGCTCCCAACGGCCGGTGGGCCATGGACAAGGACATCGCGCAGGCGGTGGCGGGGCAGCTCAACGACAACGGCATCAAGGCCAACGTGAAGGTCATCGCGGAGTGGGGCGCCTACGTGCGCACCATCCTCGACCACAAGACCGAGGACATCGCCATGAGCGGCTGGTGCCTGCCCAGCCTCGATCCCGACCACTGGGTGACGCCGAACCTGCGCACGGGCGAGCCCGTCTCCCAGTACTCGAACCCCGAGGTGGACAAGCTCATGGAGCAGGCGCGGGCCGAGATGAACACGGAGAAGCGGAAGCAGCTCTACAGCCAGCTCCTGCGGCTCATTCGCGAGGAGGCGCCGTACATCTTCGGGTACCAGCAGATGGACATCTACGGCGTCAACGCGCGCATCAAGTGGACGCCGCGCGGCGACGAGTCGATACGGCTGACCGAAATCGCGTTTTAGTTTCGCTCTTGCGCCACCCCCTCACCCTGCCCTCTCCCCCCACGGGGGAGAGGGATGAGGAACCTCAGCTCGCGGGAGGGAGGGTCAGTAATGTCCCCCCATGGGAGTGAGCCAAAGGAATCCCTCTCCCCTCTGGGGAGAGGGCCGCAGTTCGAGCTGAGACGCCCGCTTCGGGCGGCGAGGCGAGGGCTGACTAGGAGGAGGGGAGAGCCGTAGAATGCTCGCCTACCTGGGCCGCCGTCTTCTCCAGAGTGTCTTCGTCCTCCTCGGCGTATCCGTGATCGTGTTCGGGCTGCTTCACCTGACCGGGGATCCCACGCGTCTCCTTCTGCCCCTGGAGGCGCGAGAGGAGGACGTCCGGCAGCTTCGCGCCCTTCTGGGGCTCGACGATCCGCTGTGGATGCAGTACGCGCGATTCCTCTCCCGGGCCGTTCGCGG
>WNGR01006970.1_pt1 | contig 12019 bp, 8 predicted proteins | sample 5407581 | NCBI WGS metagenome assembly WNGR01 (sample SAMN13153383, study PRJNA577476) | soil metagenome | isolation source: 80 cm soil or saprolite under Garry oak tree replicate 2 | place: USA:California | collected 2016-06-15
TTGTACGCCGCCCACCAGGAGTGTATAGGCATCACCGGACTACTGCGCACCCTCTACGCATTCTGGTTTTCCTTAACTGCATCATGTATCTTGGGATACAGAACTTGAAACCCACGTGGTCCCACTCTTTAATAAGTTAACTTCCTCCGCCTTTGTCTTTTCCATCCTAAACACTCCTCTTTCCAGTGTCTGAGGCGCCTCCCCATTCTCCTCGGTCCAGGAGTGGCGCTTCGGCTTCGGCTTCGGCTCGTCAAAGCGTCGCGAGTGTATGTAGCGGGGCGCAACGACGCTTGCGTGCGCCTTGGTGATACAGTACTATATACTAAGAGGGAGGACGATTTCGTTTTTCCGATGTGGCGGGGCGCCTGTTTTGGAGCCCCCCACGCTTTTTCTCTGGGGCAAAAAGAAAGCGCGCGAAGACACAGACCAAGGTTTGGATCGATTTTACAGTAGTGACTCGGAGATGTTCCGCCGAGGGAAAGACGCCGATCAGAGGAAGGATCACGATACAGTAGAGGACGGTGGCAGTCAGTCATGCACCGTGGGAACGAGGGGTTCTCAGTTCTGGCTCTTGGATTGCGAGGCGAGCTCGATCTGATTCGCTCGGAAGTCATTAAGTCATTCGTTAAAAAAAAAAAAAAAAAAACAGGAGACGTTTTGAGTGAGGGTGGGAACGCAGAATGATGTAGTGAGGATTTATACGAAGGAGAAGTGTGCACTGCAGGGTGAGCACGAAGTAGGGTCCTGTGATAAGCCATGAGAACCGCGACAAACGGCGATTTGACTAGGGCAGGCCAAGATGATACTTGAGGGGGTCACGGTGGCCGGTCTTTATGTTGAACACCGTGTGGAGCTGCAGTGGGAGGCCGCCCGGAGGCGTCACTTGCGATCATGAACGTGGCTTCGCGGGCGGCACGCCCACTGGCACCTCGGGCCGCACAATGGCCCTGGGTGGGTCAATGGAAGGTGCGTAGTGCAGTATGCATGGACAACTTACACCCTAAAGTCGTTGGGCCCTACCGCTGTCGACAACTTTAGAGGAGGTCTCAGGTGGGCAGTGCCTAGTCGACTTAACAGCCTACATCTGCTAGGGAGATGGTGGTGGTACAAGTTCAAGGAGGGTTGGTACTCCCACTACTATGTGGGAGACTGACTCCGGAAAACTTGAAAGGGATGCATGCGTGTGCGCGGCGCAACTAACTTGCAGTGGGTTGCTGCGCTAAGGATCGCCAGGACTCCGTGACGTCGGGGCCTGGGACCCGACGCAACAACCCATGATCGTACGCACCATTTCGAACACCTTCGTTCCCTTTCCATAGAAAATGCACAGTTTTTACTGGTGCGACTGCCCTCGTGTGCACGATCGTCGCTTTCTTGCCATAGTCATCATTGATTCCGAGTGTAACCTGCCGAGGGGTACAGGTATCGTATATACAGTACTGTAGCATGTGGGGCTTTTAGTTATGTGGACACCTCACATTGCGTGTGGCCATCGATAGTGTATTTGCGTAGTGCATGCCCGGAGAGTTTTTATTGGTTGTCGCGTATTGCGCTGTCACGGCGTCCCCGTGCCCAAGGGGTCTTTCCGCAGATACTCAAGCTCAAGTTGCGCACCAGGTGACGGAAGTGTTAGTTGCTAGGAGAGAGACGTGGTGTGGTTATTTGTCGGAGATATCAATGACCGCCACGATTTCAAGTTGACAGTTCGAAGGTGCTGGTGGTGTCTAATGACCGGTTCAGGTTTCGGGCCCCCATTCAAATTAGTCAAAGTCCGGGTGAATGAAACGTTTCTGGAGTGACTGATATCGAATCAGTTCAATCACACTCAAAATTCCAGACTATCTTTTTTGATTGATTTGCTCGCTGCATCGCCTTGATACTGACTGCATATGACTGAACTGTATAAACGTACTCTACACTACAAATATCTACTACTGAAATATCGTCAGATTGTCATCCATATCGTCCGCGCATGCAGTGTGCAGGATTGTCATTGTCGGGAGTAACTATAAGGGTGTTGTTACAGTAGTACTGTACAATTGTAACTGATAAGGATGCATCAATGGGGTGAGAATTCCCGGTTCAAATGACCCCAGATCAGCATCAAGCCACCGGCATTGCGGCATTGTACGTATTGATCATCGATGTGATGTGGGCAATAGTCAGGTTGGCTCCTACTATATGCGTCAGCGTCAATTGTTGGTGGACTGGCCATTACTGTAATAAGTCGTGCTCTTGGTCATGCTCAACAGTTATGCTAATATGGTACACGTAATTTTTCTCAATCTGTTGAGTAGGAGGGTGCAGAGCAAGGTGCAGAGGGTGGGCAGGTCGGGGCCCGGGGGAGGGAGAGCAGAGATTTGCTGGCGAGGGGATGGTTCGTGGCACGCCAACTTCGACGAGATACTCCACGACGGATGGTGCGCGTGGACAACGACCTGGAAAGGAAAGGAAGTTACTGTAAGTTACTCTGGCGCCTAAAGGGCGGCAAGAACTTTGATGCGTGTTTCATCGAAATTTTCGTCCCTCATATCTTTTATATCCTGGATCCCGGGATGCAAGCATCCGACCTGACTCCTCGCCCTCTTCGTCCACCCTTTCGCCGAGTCGGATTCACCTTTGAGGCTTTGACCCGTCACCTCAAAGCGCACCAGTATGGTAGACTGGAATAGCCCACAGACACTTCTCACGGACTCTTGTACGTAGTCCCCCGCCATCCTCTAGCTCGCTTCCAATGGAGTGCTGACATGCTATCATCTGACAGTGACACTCGTGAAGGTTATCCACCTAGTTGATGGTATCTACATGTGCGTCCCGGCCTGTTTTTACACCTCCTGCTCAATTTACATCTCTTACAACAACCGTGCAGATGGGAGTACTTCACCACGCTATGGTTTGAGTGGGAGGTGTCCACCAAGAGACGAAAATGGAGATGGACCATGCTGGTGCGTCTCCGCTTTGCCCCTACTTAAAGTGGTCGTGTACCTCTAAACCCAACCAGATATACTTTGGTACACGCCTTGCTGCCCTTACCGGCGTGTGTGCGGAGCTCGTGGGCTTCAATTTGACTACCCAGCACGATTGTCAGGCATGGCTCCTCGCTGTGGTTGTGCGTCATTTTCCATTCCGTTCCATTCCACGGTGCCAGTGGGGCTTACGAAGCGCTCAGACTACCTGTTACTTGGCGTTTGCTCTCAACTCCTTACTCATCCTGCTAAGGACGTGCGTGATGGCTCCTCCATTGATGACCAGTCCCCCTTATCAACCACTATTGTTGTATTGCAGGATCGCCGTATGGGGGCGAAGGCCCATTATTTCCATCGCTTTGATCGCCGTGTGGTTGACGAACGTCGCTTTCCTCATTCACGGTACGCGCCTTTCGCTACTGACTTGTTACAATGTTTTGACCCCTAGTCGCCCCCTAGGAGTCGTCGTTGTACGTAAACGCAGTCCGTGTCTAACAACACTGAGCGATTAATTGAGAGTCTAGGCGAAAAGTGTCTGGCTTCCATTGCAGAATACCTGCTTCGTTGTAGATTCTCAGAAGGCGAAGCTCAATGCGCTCGCGTCGGCCGTGGCCGACTTGATACTTCTTATCGCCATGATAATTGGTGTCATCCGGTTAGAATCGGACTCTTCAACTTGGCGCATGCTCTATCGACACGTGTGTCATCTGTGTGCAATCGCGCGCTGTGATCTTTCCCTGAATGCGTCTTTTATGCAGGGTATAGTCTGGATTGTACTAGCCACAGTCGGAATGGTTCCGACAGCGGTGCGTCTCCTCCCACATTTAACCCAAACCCTATCTAAATATGCATAGATATTCCTTTTCCTAAATTTAAATGGTGAGGATTGTCGAGACTCGTTGGGATGGGCAGCTGACGTGGTGATGCTTCCTCCGATCTAGAGCCCATGAATCTCGTACGTCCTCTGCTTCGTCTACGGTAACGCTTTTTGGTACTAAGTACTCTCGCCTTCACAAAGATGTTCCAAACACCAGATTGTGCGTATCCTTTGCCTCTGGAAAAGTGATATAATTTTAACCAATCGAATCAATAGTGGTTATCATGTTCGGCGTTTTTCTTCGTTCTCGGCTGATCCGACATTCTCAACTGTATTTACTCCGCAGGACAATTTGCGCGACCCGTCTCTATCGCTCATTAATGACCTTTGGACATCAAACAGTAGTCTTGTATGTGTTTTCTTTTTATTACTCTCGGCATCGGTCGATTGCCCGTCTTCTGACACACACCGGCCTCCTTAGTGACACATTCCTCGCTACCGCCCCTCTGGCGTCCATTCAACCTACCCTGCGTTTTGTCCGTAACCCACAGAACTCCTCAGGTGGGGCACCGTCGCTTACTGTAGGCTCGGTTTTGACGGGCAACAACGCCTCGCTCGAGGTGGAGTTCCCGACGTCTTATGGGCATTATCGTGCTGAAGACCCCGCGCTGGGAAATGATCGCTTGAAGGCGATCAATGAGGAAGGCGAGGAACGTGTAAACGACAAGGCGAATGGAGAATGTTGACATTCATGCTCCGGGCAGGCGAGTGTCATCTGACTGTGCTGGGCTGGGCCTCTAACCATGGAATCACATACTATCCGTGATACAATAATTAGGCGCTGTATCTTTTTCTATCTATGTATTTCTTGCTTTGCCTCAATGGGTGGTCCTCCGGAAGGAAAGGGAGGATGTTTGCTTGTTTCTGTCATTACTACACTATCTCTTCTGACCAAATTCGTGGACATAATACTAGAGTGTATACGTATGACGCCGGACCACTGCGCAAACGTTACGGTATCATGAATCTCAGGATAGAGAAACCCACGTGGTTCCACTCCTTTTAGTAATAAGTTCAAGTTAGCTTCCTCCGCCTTTGTCTAAGTACTCCACTTTTCGGCGTCTAAACCGAACTTGAGGCGTCTCCCCATTCTCCTCGGTCCAGGAGTGGCGCCTCGGCTCGTCAACGCGTTGAGTGTAGCGTGGCGCAAACGACGATTGCGTGCGCGCCTTGGTGACATAAGAAGTGGGAATTCCGGTTTTCCGATGTGGCGAGACGCCTGTTGGAGCGCCCTATGCTTTCTATGGGGCGAAGACACAGACCAGTACTTATTGCTGTAGGTTTTTGTGCTGTTAGTGACTTCGGGATTTTCCGCCCGAGAGAAAGACGCCGATCATGTGGCGTGGAGGCAAGGGGTTCTCAGTTCTGGCTCGTGGAACGCGAGGCAGGGTCGTCGATCTGACCCGCTCGGAAGTCGTTCATTGGAAAAGAAGAAGAAAAAAAGAGGGCTTTTAGTTATTCGCACGCAGAGGGATGTTTGAGAGAATGTAGAATGTGATATAGATGTCAAGGGGTCGAGGATTTATATAAAGAAAAAGTGTGCACTGCGTGCAAGCACGTGCAGACGCGGGGGTAGTGTAAGGGTCACTCTTCCTCTACGCTCGAAACCATCTATCTTGCCACACCCGCCATCCGACCACAATGCCACAACCCGCACTCATCGTGACAGCGCTTCGCATGCAAGCGAGCCTCGAGGCCCCCTTTAGATTGGATTACTACTCTTGTATATAAGGACACAGTCCTCTACTCGAAAAGATAGCAATTTCCCTGCTCACACTTTCCCTCGTGCTCCTGCTGAGCATCCGTCTACGTTCCCGCGCGCGCTTCCCTATCTCGCTGATAGTACTCCGTGTCTGCTGACACACTCCTTCCTAAAAGGGTCGCTGACCTAATCTCATTACACTTCACTGAACTCGTACTTAGCGTCTTTGCCTCGCTACAGTAGGGTCCTGTGATAAGGAATGCAGGACATGGGAGTCCCGACAAATGGTGATTCGACTGGGGCAAGCTAAAGTGGTACTTGAAGGGCTCACAGTGGTCGACCTTATGGGGCATGGAGCACGTGGAGCCTAGATGCAGTGGCGTGTTCGACATCACTTGCGACCATGAGCGTGGCTTCGCGTGCGGCACGCTCACGGGCACCTCGGGGGCGTCTTCCTGTTCATTACATCGCCAAAGTTCTCTGAGAGAAGCAGTCGGCCACTCGAAACTGTACTTTAAACGGAATACGTTCCCTTGAAGCACACGAAGACACAGATGGCGAACAGAAGAGAAAGCTTTGCGCGCCGCATAAAAAGAAAATAGTAGAACCCAACTTGAAAGTTGACCACACAGGACCAGTGTTTAGGCTGGCCTATACCAACCCCAGTGATCAACGTCGTATTGATGGTGAGTACAAGAGCAGAGGGCGAGCGTGACGGTCAGGTGAGTTACGGAAGCAAGTCCGAGTCGCCACATGATGAGAGGGAAGATGGTGAGTTCTGAATCATTATACGTACTGTATAGTTTCTTGTGATCGCGATCATGATAATGACCAAGTGCCAGGCCGTAATATTCTACACCAGTATGCAATAAAAGTACAGTAATAATGCCGATTGCATTCGCAGTGCGGCAGTGGCACGGTTGCGCAGGCGGGACTCGGCAGCATCACCAATGCCCTCACTGTGAACCGATAGGAAGACAATATACCATGCATCGATGCGTGCGTCCTCGCCCGATTCATATGGCAACCTGTGGCGTCTTCACCTTGATGACTTTCTGAGGACTACAAATCAGCATCAAGTCACTATATGCGTCAGTTGTTGGTGGGCTCGCCGTTCAACAAGGCTAATGGGCACCACAAAGGGTACACGTACTGTCTCTCCATCTGTGGAATAGGAGGGTGTGGTTCGCGCAGAGGATGGGTAGGTAGGGAGCAGAGATCCACCTCAACGAGATCCCGCACTTATTTGGATAAATGTTCCCACAATGAGTGTTGCATGTCCGGATGGGGGACAAGAACCAGGAACCTGAAGGGAAGAAGGGAAGAAATGACAGCGATCGGTTGCAACGCATTCGACGCTTGACACCAAGCTTGGCACTGTACGATATCGACCTCTCAGGGCCGAGGGAGTTGTTTTTTTGGAGGTCGCTTAACACACTCGCACAGGAGGAGCTAAGCGTAGTTCACAAAGGCAACGTCTCACCAGACAACAGGGTTCCCACGACCTGCACTGAGCTGACCACGTGTCAGCCTTATCCCAATTCGGGGGCTGTTGCTGTCAATTGAGTGTTGAAGCTATACTTTATTCAACACTTATTCAACACTGACCCAACCCCCCTAGGCCCGCACGCAGATGGGCCTAACAAGGACCTTGAATTACCGAACTCTCAAACAGGGTCGAGTCAGGCCCAGTGTTCTCTGGTTCCCAAAGGGGCGAGATGGAGGACAGTACAGTAACATGGCAAAAGTACGTTGCAAACTCCGGGCATTGTTCAGAGGCCAGAGCTTCAGAGCTAATCAGAGTCTTTCAACCCAACTAACAGAATAAAGCAGGTCTTGTACTGTTCATTCCCACACAGTTGTTTCTATCCCAATCAACCCCGTTCAATTTCTGTCACTGGGATTTTGATGGGGGGCCTGAACACTATATTTTGGCTCAGCCCGGAGGTGCTTTGACTTACTTAGTGGAAGACACTGTATCGCTTCTTTTTTTAATCATCTCCCACCACTGGCATCTCACCTCTCTTTCTCGACCTGACTCCGCGTCCTCTTCTTCGTCTCCGTCCAATCCAAACCCAATTGTATCGTGCCGTTAGCCGAGTCGGGTTCACCTTTGGCCTGTTCAAGTCGCCTCAGAGCGCTCCAGCATGGTAGACTGGAATAACCCACAGACAATTCTCGTGGACTCTTGTACGTCGTCGCCTGCCATATCTCGCTTCCAATGGAGTGCTGACATGCCATCATCTGACAAGTGGCACTCGTGAAGCTCATCCACGCAGCCGATGCTATCTACATGTGCGTCCCGGTCCTGTTTTACACCTCCTGCTTGATTCACGTCTCTTGCGACAACCGTGCAGATGGGAGTACTTCACCACGCTATGGTTTGAGTGGGAGGTGTACACCAAGAGACGACCGTGGAGATGGTCCATGCTAGTGCGTCTCCGCTTTGTCCCTACTTCTTAAAATGGTCGCGTACCTCTAACCCCAACCAGATATACTTTGCGACGCGCCTTACTACCTTTGCCGGCGTGTGCGCGGAGCTCGTGGGCTTCAATTTGACCATCCAGTTCAATTGTCAGGCGTGGCTCCTCTCTTTAGTTGTGCGTCGTTTTCCATTCCGTTCCATTCCACTATGCCAGTGGGACTTACGAAGCTATCAGATCACCTGTTACCTGGCGTTTGTTCTCAACTCCTTACTCATCCTGCTTAGGACGTGCGTGATAGTCCCTCCATTTATAACCAGTCTCTCTTATCGACCACTATTTGTGCTTGCATTGTATCGCAGGATCTCCATATGGGAGCGAAGGCCCATTATTTCCATCGCTTTGACTGCCGTGTGGTTGACGAACGTCGCTTTCCTCATTCATGGTGCGCACCTTTCGCTACTGACTTGCTACAATGCTTTGACACCCAGTCGCCCCCTAGGAGCGGCCGTTGTACGTAAATGCAGTCCATTTCTAACAACACCGAGCGATTAATTGAGAGTCTAGTTGAAAAGCGTCTGGCTTCCGTTGCAGAATACCTGCTTCATTGTAGATTCTCAGAAGACGAAGCTCAACTCGCTCGTGTCAACCGTGACTGACTTGGTACTTCTTGTCGCCATGATTATTGGTGTCCTCCGGTTAGAATCGGACTCTTCAATGTGGCGCATGCTCTATCGACATGTGTGTTATCTGTGTGCAATCGCGCGTCGTGATCTTTTCTCTGAACACGTCTATTATGCAGGGTATAGTCTGGATTGTACTAGCCACAGTCGGACTGGTTCCGCCAACGGTGCATCTCCTCCCTCTCCAATCACGTTTAACCCATACTCATATCTAAATATACATAGATATTCCTTTTCCTAAATTTAAATGGTGAGGATCGCCGAACCTCCGTGAATTGTGGGGATCGGCAGCTGATGTAGTGATACTTCCCCCGATCTAGAGCCCATGAATCTCGTAAGTCCCTCATTTCGTATACGTAACCCTTTTGGGCACTAAGTACTCTCGCCTTGCATAAAGATGTTCCAAACACCAGCTAGTACGTGTTGTTTGCCTCTGGAAAAGTGATGTAACTTTTAACCAATCGATTTACTAGTGGTTATCATGTTCGGCGGTTTTCTTGGTTCTCGGGCTGATCTAACCTCACGATACTTTTCCTCCGCAGGACAATTTGCGCGACCCGTCTCTATCGCTCATTAGTGACCTTTGGACATCGATCAACGGTCTTGTATGTGTTTTCTTTTTATTACTCTTGGCACCAGTCGACGGTCTGATCTTCTGACACACTGCCTCCTAGTGACTCTTTCCTCGCTAGCGCCCCTCTGGCGTCCGTCCAAACTATCCCGCGGGGTGTCCGTCTCCCACGGAGCTCCCCAGGTGGAGCACCATCGCTTACTTTAGCCTCGGATTCGACGGGCACCAACGGCTCGCTCGAGGTGGAGTTCCCGACCTCGTATGGGCGCTATCGTGCTGAAGACCTCGAGCTGGTAAATGATCGCTTGAAGGTGATCAACGAGGAAGGCGAAGAATGTGAAGACGTCAAGGTGAATGGAGCATGGTGATGCTCATGCGTCGAGCAGGCGATTCTCAGGTCTGGATCTGACTGTACTGGGCTGGGCCTCTAACCCTGGAATCTCCTCTATCCGTGATACATGATCACGCGCTGTATCTTTTTCTTTTTATGTATTTCTTGCTTTGCCTCAATGAGTCGTCCTTCGGAAGGAAAGGGAGGGTGTTTTGTTGTCTCTGCCTACTATTACTTCAATACTGACCAGATTCGTGGACATTTATTGTGTAGATAAAGAGGGGAGGATTTCGATTGTGTGCGTTGTACCCTGCCTACCAGGACTGTATAGGTATGACCCCGGGCTACCGCGCACCCTCTACTCATTCTGATTTACCCTTATGGTATCATGCATCTTGGGATACAGAAACCTACGTGGCTCCACTATTTAATAAGTTGGCTTCTTCTGCCTTTGTCTTTTCTCCTTCATAAACACTCTGCTTTCGGTGTCTGAACCGAGCACATGAGGTGCGCCTCCCCATTCTCCTCGGACCAGGAGTGGCGCTTCGGCTCGTCAGCGCGTTGAGTGTAGCGGGCGCAATAATGCTTGCGTGCGCGCCTTGGTGATATCAGAAGTGGAAATTCCGTTCTTTTGTTCTTCCGATGTGGCCGGGCGCCTGTTTTGGAGCGCTTCTATTGGGCAAAAGCGAACGGACAAAAGACAGACCAGTACTCATTGCTCTAGGTTTGTGTGCTACCAGTGACTTCGGGATGTTCCGCCCGAGAGAAAGACGCCGATCAGAGGAAGGATCACTTGGTATCTTGATGAAGGATGATGGGTGTGGGTCATGCGGTGTGGAGGCAAGGGGTTCTCAGTTCTGCCTCGCGAGACGCGAGGCTCGTCGATCTGTCTCGCTCGGAAGTCGTTCGTTGGGAGAAAGAAAACAGAGAGCCATTCGCATGCAGAGAGGGGGGAAGAACGCATACCAGTCAAGGGGTCGAGGATCTATATAAAGAAAAGGTGTGCAGTGCGTGCGAGCACGTGCAGACGCGGGGGTAGGGTCCTGTGATAAGGAATGCAGGACATGGGAGTCCCAACAAACGGTGATCCGACTGGTGCAGGCTAAAGTGGTACTTGAAGGGCTTACGGCGGGCGGCCTTTATGTAGAGTATTGGGCGTGTGCACGAGGAGCCTAGCTGCGGCGTGTTCGACAGCGTTTGCGATCATGAGCGTGGTTCGCGCGGCACGCTCACTGGCACCTCAGAGGCATCTCCTTGTACATTACATCACCAAAGTTCTCTGAGAGAAGCAGTTGACCACTCAAAACTGTACTGTACTTTAAACGGAAGACGTCCCTTGAAGCACACGAAGACACGTGGATTGCGAATAGAAGAGGAAGCTTTGCGCACCGCACAAAAAGAGAATAGTAGAACCCAACTTGAAAGTCAACCACCGTGGACCAGTGCCTATGCTGGCCTATACCAACCCCAGTGATCTATGTCGTATTGATAGTGAGTACAAGAGCGGGGGGCGAGCTTGAGGGTCAGGTGAATGAGTTACGGAAGCAAGTCCGAGTCGCCGCATAACGAGAGGGAAGACGAAATCATTGTACGTACTGTATAGTTTCTTGTGATGATAGTGATGATGATGGCCAAGTGCCAGGCTGTAACACTCTACACCAGTATGCAGTAAAAGTACAGTAATAATGCCCATTGCATTCGCAGTGCCACGGTTGTGCCGGCGGGACTCGGCAGCATCACCAATGCCCTCATTGCTGTAACTGATAGGAAGGCAACGTACCATGCATCAATGCATCAATGCGTGCGTCCTTGCCCCAATTCACATGGCAGCCTGTGGCGCCTTCACATTGATGACCTTCTACATCAAGCCACTGGCATTTGTGTCGCAGGCTCACATAATGATCATCGTGAAGTAGGCAATACTTGTAACTTGCTTGACTTGTACATCAGGTTACCTACTATATGCGTCAATTGTGGGTGTGCTCGCCATTAAGTAGGCTCAACAAGGCTAACGGTCACCACAAAGGGTACACGTACTGTTTCTCAATAGGAGGGTGTGGTCCGCGCAGAGGATGGGCAGGTGGAGGGGAGAAGCAGAGATTCACCTCGACGAGATCTTGCACTTATTTGGATAAACGTTCTCACGATGAGTGGTGCGTGTCCGGATGGGGGACAAGAACCGGGAACCTGAAGGGGAAGAAATGACACCGACCAGTCGCAACGTATTCGACGCTTGGCACCGTACGACATCGGCCTCACAGGGCCAGGGGAGTTGCTTTTTCGGAGATGGTTTAACACACTCGTACAGGAGGAGATAAGCGTAGTTCACAAAGGCAACGTGCTACATAGGGTTCTGTAATACTCTCAGTCCCAGGCGCATGAAAATGAATTTTTAAAAAAGAAAAGGAATTACACCGCCGATTCTCACCAGAGCCTATGACAGGGTTCCCACGACCCGCACTGAGC
>WNGR01015105.1_pt1 | contig 12019 bp, 13 predicted proteins | sample 5407581 | NCBI WGS metagenome assembly WNGR01 (sample SAMN13153383, study PRJNA577476) | soil metagenome | isolation source: 80 cm soil or saprolite under Garry oak tree replicate 2 | place: USA:California | collected 2016-06-15
ATTGGCCTCTGAATTAAAGCCCAATTCCCCTAAGGGAATTACGCTGCATGAATTTCTAACTTTCATGGACGGCGAAAACCTTACGCAGCGTGATAAAGCACTGTCAAGCAAAATCCATTTACGACACCGATAACGTAAATCTTCAAAACTTGCCTATAAGTTCAATCCATAGAGCTAGTTACATGAGTAACTACTTAGGTGTATCGCAAACTGTAAAACGGGTCTCAGGCATCTCTTGATGTTCTAGACCCGAAGCATGTGAGCGTGGTTCCAATTCTGCTGGAGTTATGTGAAGTAGAGGTAAATAAGCGGTAACGTAAGAATGAAACGGCCCGCGGCACATCCCTTAGGAATGCGCGGGGTCCATATTTCAGCTCGAACCAGAGATCTAAGCGTAGCGAGGATCGACCTGCACTACGCCCCACTTGCGATCGACGACCTCGCGATGTGCCGCCATGATCCACACGAAGTTCAGCGGTGCCCCTGGGATCGCGACGTTCGGATGGTATCCCTCCGGCAGCAGAACGGCGTCGCCATCGCGCACCACTTCGACCTCCGCCGCGCTGATCCCGTCCGTGTACACCAGCTGAAGTCCGAAGCTCGGCTCCGGCATATCCACGAACACGTAGATCTCCTCCAGCATCGCCGCATGTTCATGCGGAGGCCAGCTCGTCCAGTTGCCCGGCAGGGAGCGAGTGACGCCCGCCACCAGCCTGCCTGCCTGAAACGCCGTCTCGACGGCAATCGAAAGCCCCTTCGGAACATACAGCGCATCATCCCGCTTCAGCGTAAAGCGCTCGCTCCCCACCGACACCACGCCGGCGCCGCCGACGCAGATCAGCCCCGTCTCCTGCCCCTCATTCGCGAAGCTCACCTGCTTCTGATCCGCGCCTAGCCGAATGCGCCCATAGCTCACCTGCCGCATCGAGCTGTTGCCCGGATGGATAAAGATGTTTCGCCCCTGCCGGCTTGCCGTTCCTGTTACCAATCGTTTCGACATCACCGCTCCCGTCACAGCCACAGCAAAGCCCTGAGGCGAACATCGCATCTCAGGGCCTGCTGTCAAAGCATCTATCAAATAACTACCAGGCGATCTTCGCCGGGAAGAACTCCGCGAACAGATCGTCGTAGTATGGCTTCAACTCTTTAAGATTCGGCTTCGTATGTCCCTTGGAGTAGAGGTCGTACACGTTGAACTTGTTCACCCACTCCAGCATCTCGACGTCGTGCGTGCTCATCAGGTGCCGGTACGCGCCATGCCGGTGCGCCGAGTAGAACGAGTGATACCGCAGCATATACATCGACTCCTCCGGCATGTAATTCTTCATCACCTCGCCGATGTAGCCGTCGTGCCCGAACGACATATGCACCTTGTCCAGCCCGCAGTTCGGCTCGTAGATGCCATACTTCGTCTGATACAGCGGATTGTTGATGTCCGGATTCGCCTTGAAGTACTCCGGGAACACGATGTCCTTCGAGTAGGCGCAGCCCACCGGGAACGTATCGCCCACCACGCCCCACTGCGGCTCGCCCCACAGGCACAGTACCTTACCCAGGTCATGGATGAATCCCGTCAGCACAAACCAGCGCGGATGCCCATCCCTCCGGATCGCCTCAGACGTCTGCAACAGGTGCTCGATCTGGGTCAGGTCCGTATCCGGATCGCTATCGTCCACCAGAGTATTCAGAAACTCCGCCGCCTCCCAGATGCTCTTCTCACCCTTGTTCAGGCCGAAGTACTCCTTCTGCTTCGCCATCACGTAGTCGTAGGTCTGGTACTGGTGGTTCAGCCGGTAGAACTCCGCCACGCCCGGGGTCGCCTTCTCGTCATACTGACGGAACTGGTCCTCGCTCTTGCCTTCCTGGTAGCGTCCGGTTAGAAAATCATCCCACTCATCAATATCTTTCAGGGGAGCATTGGTTGTAATTACATGTGTTGCCATAGGATTTTTCCCTCCGTCGAAGGTCAGGCGATTTGAGTTACCGCTAACTATAGGAGCAGCTGGCAACAATTGGCAAGCAAATTAACCCTTAAAAATCGTTTTATTGCCCCACCTGCCGCCGCAACTCCGTCCGGAACGCCCTCTCCCGGTCGGCAATGTAGCTCTTATACCCCGCCGAATCGACAAATGGGTTCGCCTCGCCCTTCTTTATCTGGGAATACTTCTCCTCCATCCCGTAGTAGCTCCCATGCGCCCCCAGAAAGATGTCGCAGGGCAGGGAATTCAGCGTCCGAAACGTCCTCTCGAAGTCCTTCGCCATCTGGGGATACCCCGCATTGCCCACCAGCTTGTACCCGGGATTCACGTTCGGACTCCCCACAATCACCACGTCGTAGGTCTTCCCGCCATCCACTACTTTCATCGTCCACGTCGTGCAACCCTTGGTGTGGCCGGGAGTAAGATGCGCCACCAGCACCACATTCCCCAGCTTCACCTGGTCACCGTCGTGCAGCACCCGATCGACCTTCACCGGCGGATACCTCCAGCTCGCCGACCGTCCATACTGAAAGTCGCTTCTGCCGCCATCCTCCACCACCGGGACATCGGCATCCATCACCATGTACTGCGCGCCCGTCAGCCTCTTCACCAACGCACTCCCCGCGTCATGGTCGAAGTGCGCATGGCTGATCAGCAGAATCTTCACATCGCTGAAGCGAAAGCCCAGCGCCTCAACACTCTTCTTGATCAGCGGCGGCGAGCTTTTGAGGCTGCTGTTGATCAGGATATGGCCCTGCGGAGTCGTAATCAGATACGACGCCAGGTCCTTGCTGCCCACGTAATACAAATTGTCCGCAATGCGGTGTGGAGGAAACGGCTTCGTCCAGTCGGGATTATCCTGCCCCAGCAGGCTCCCGGTCAGAACAAACAGTAACGTCAATAGTCGAAGGAACATAGGCAGAGCATGACACTGCCGCCGGTGAATATCTCTCTGCACGTCTCTGGAAATCTGATGCTCTTCTAGGTACATCTCTGATCATCGTCGCCGCTCGTCACAATTCTCCCATATTTCGAAAGCCCACCCCAACGCTCACCGCGACCCCCCAATAAACTGGCTCGCAAAGCCGAAAGGCCATTAATCTCTCTGCTTCAATTCACCCGAGGAGGACCACTATGAAACAACTCATATTTCTGCTACTTCTCTCACTGCCGTTCGGCGCCTACGCCCAGGATAATCAGGCCAAAAAGGCCCCCACAACGCTCAGAGGCATCCTGCTCGAGCAACTACGAAGCACCCACAATCAGAAAGAGTGGTTCGTCCCAGCGAACACTGCCGTAGAAGGCCTGACAGCGGAGCAGGCCAAGTGGACGGACGGCAGCGGAAACCACTCTGTCGGCCAACTAGCCAATCATCTCGTCTTCTGGAACTCGCAGGAGCTGGCGAAGTTCAAAGGCGAGCAACCCGCAAAGTTCAGCGGCGACAACGACGAGACCTTCAACAGCTTCGACGCCAAACAATGGAACGCCACCATCCAGCAGCTCGACAAGGTGCTCACCGACTGGGAGAAAGCCGTCGAAGCCGCCGACGAAAAGAAGCTCGAGACCTGGGCCTCCACCATCGCCCACATCGGCACCCACAACGCATACCACGTCGGCCAGATCATCTACGTCCGCAAGCTGCAAGGCTCATGGGACCCGAGCAAAGGAGTCAAATAAAGTCCCCGATAACTTCCGAACAGGCCGCTAACCCCATCAGAATCAGGCTCGATGACCCAACCTCACCAGTGCCTCCCAGAAGCCTGAAAAGTACTTCAACGCGCGAAGAGCGAAGATCCTGGCAAACCGCCAATTTCCCAGGAAAGTCACGCAAAATTCTTCTGTGAATATCGTGTGATCCAATTGCGCCCACATCCCGCGCGGCGGTATCCTGTTACCGCCTGATTGAGGCGGGTTTCAATCTTTCCCGGCTATGATTGGGCACTTCGTCTATACCCCCTGCGAATCGAATGATCCAGGCATTGATGTTAGGCGAAGTCGAGGGTGCGGTCGCACGCGTCTGGCGAGTTCGTGATCCAGCAGAGTGTGCGGCATTCAAAAAGAGTAAGGTCACCCTCACAGATGCTGCCGAATGTTTGGAGCCAGTGTCCGTGCCCTGGTGGTTGGGGCACAAGTACGATGTGCATCTTCGCAGCATGCTGAGAATGACCATCCGCGTTCTCTCAGCCTCAGTCCCTTCGCACCATTGTCTGATCCTGAACGGACGCACACCGAGTTCGCCTGCTGGATGTCTGGAGCGCTCGAGGGAAATCCCACCCAGCTTTTCCTCCGATTACGATGACTGGGCTCGAGCGATTGACCACGTAGAGTCGCCGCAGCGTTCCCATTCCAAGCGAAGAACCATATGGAAAGGAGACCCGATATGTCAATGCAAGCCGATCAGAAGTCCCTTGGCACAAGAGCCAACGAACAACAAGAGCAGTCCTCCCAACGGAGGGGCGTGGCGCGCAGTTCTCCCGGAGCCGGTCTCCTGCAACGGCGGGGAGAGTCTCTGTTCGGTCTCACGCCGCAGGAACTCTTCCGTGCAAATCCTTTCTCGCTTCTGAGAAGGATGACCGAGGAGATGGACCGTGTGTTCCAGGAAGTCGGCCTGGAGCGCGAAGGCAGTAATGTTGGATGGTCGCCGGCCATCGAAGTCTCTCTGCGGAACGGCAAGTATAACGTCCATGCTGAACTTCCCGGCCTTGAACCGAAAGACGTGAAAGTAGAAGTAGAAAATGATGCGCTCGTGATCCAGGGAGAGCGCAGGTCCGAGTACGAAGAAAAAAATGAAAGAAGTGGAGGAGTACAGCGGACAGAGCGCCAATACGGGCTCTTCTACAGAAGCATTCCTTTGCCGGAAGGCGCAAAAGTGGAACAGGCGCAGGCAAAGTTTCACAATGGAGTACTCGAAGTAACGATTCCGGTTCCGGAACAGCAAACTAACCGACGTACCATTCCTATTGAAGGAGAAGGCGTTCCTTCACGGCCACCCCAAAGCCAGGCTGCATAACCACAGGGGCCTCACTGCGCGCGATCGAAGCGCAGTGAGGCCCATATTTCGATCGTGAGACCTGGGCAAAGAGCGAACTCTATGGACCAGGTAGTGGAAGAGCAAAGCCCTGGGGAGGATTGGTGACGGCGCGTCCTTTGAATAACCCGGCCATCATCGATGGCCGGGCTATCTTTTCAACGAGCTTCAATAACTATCTTGCCGAATGGTCCACGGTCGAGATGATCGAGTGCATCAGGGAGTGCGTTGAAGTCGTAGACAGCATCGACAACAGGTTTAATCCGGTGCCGTTCAAGAAACCCCAGCGTGTCTTCCATGTTCTGCCGGGAGCCAACCGTCACCCCATGAACTCTGAGTGCCTTACCAAGGATCGGCGGAATCGCAATCGTCGTCGATTGGACATCCATGAAGCCGATGACGGCAACGTGTCCTCCCCATGTTGAAGCCTTGATCGATCGTGGCACAGCATCGCCGCCAATAACCTCAAGCACGTGATCGACGCCTCGTCCCTCCGTCAGGCGCAACACCTCTTCCTCCCAAGCAGGGTTTTTACTGGTATCGATTACCTCGGAGGCTCCTAGCTGTTTGAGTCGAGCAATCTTCTGTTCGCTTCTCGAGGTGGCGATAACGCGCGCTCCATGTGCGATTGCAAGCTGCAGACCGATAATGGAAACACCGCCGCTCCCCTGAACCAGAACCGTTTCCTTGGGCCGAAGCTGGCCATGCGCAAAGAGGGCGACCCACGCAGTAACCGCGGCAATAGGTAGAGTCGAAGCTTGTGATGGAGTCAGGTAATCGGGATAGCTGAGGGCGCCCGCTTCAGGGAACAGGACATACTCCGCGAGTACGCCTGGGAGGGTGCTGCCAAGCGAAGCTCCATTCGCCTCCGGTGTAGGTACTCCGCTGAGCCACTTCTGCTTGTATAAGGAGACGATCTTGTCGCCCAGCTTAAAACGTGTCACATTGGAGCCGACCGCGACCACCTCTCCCGCCAGGTCGGATCCCGGAACGAGAGGAAATATCACAGGCAGTGGGTAGCTGCCCTCCACAATCGCATTGTCTCTGTAATTCAGGGAGACGGCTTGCGTGCGAACCAGGATCTGCTCCGGTCCGGGCTCTGGTTTGGGTTGATCGATCAGTTGAAGATGCTCTCTTCCGGTCTTCTCAAGTTGCCAGGTCTTCATAGGTCTCTCCATGGAACTAGATTGTTCGATAAATATCGAACAACTTAGAAGATGGCAGGCCGAAGAATGGCGATTCTTTTAATGTTCGAGTATCATCGAACAAGCGAGTATGGCAAAGTCGAACAAACCTCCCCTAACGGACCGCGACAACCTCTCTTTGACGGAGGTGCTTCATGCGCTCTCCGATCCGGTGCGGCTGGAGATTGTGCGACAACTGGACGAGGCGGGCGAAAAAGCATGCGGAAAGTTCGGACTTGATATGCCTAAGTCTTCTCTATCCCATCACTTTCGCATTCTGCGTCAAAGCGGTGTGATCGCTTCGGAAGGCCAGGGAACCATTCTCATGAACCGGTTGTGCTGGAAAGAACTTGAGACGAGCTTTCCAAACCTCATCGAGAGCATCTTGGCAGGTGTGCGAAGCGAGCAGCGTCGCCCTGCAAGAGGTCGGACAAAAAAATAGCCTTCCGGATAACCGGGCACGCTGTTCCAGGGAAGCCGATCGATGCTCTAAACCGGCTGCTGAATCAGCAAACCCCTCATACCTTACTTACCACCCGAAGCCTTAATCGTCGACTCCCGTACCACCAGCGTAGACGGCACCAGAATGCTCTTCGGCTCCCGCTCCGGCTTGGCCGAGAGCTCCAGCGCGAACTCCCCCGCAATCCGCCCCAGCTCCGCCGTTCCATGATCGATCGAACTCAGAGGAACCCGAAGATAGTTCGCATAGCGCAGATTCCCGCAGCCGATAAACGCAATGTCCTCCGGAACCCGTAGCCCCGCCTGCAATGTAGCGTCAATGGCGCCCACCGCCGTCAGATCGTTGTAGCAGAACACCGCATCCGGCCTCTGCTCCAGCTTCAGCAGCTCCTGCATCGCCTGAAACCCGACCTTATCGCCCGACTCTTCCATCCGCTCCCGCACCACCACATAGCTCTCCGGAACAGTCTGCCGCGCCTCAGTCAGCACATTCCGATAACCCCGCAGCCGGTCGAACGCCGGGCTCGTATTCTTTCCGCCGATATGGGCAATCCGCTTGCGGCCGATCTCAATCAGGTGCTTCGTTGCCATCTCTCCCACCTGCACGTCGTCCGACCCGACAAAGTGAGCGGCCAGGTGAGGGAAGTTGCGGTCGAACAGAAGGTAGGGAGTCCGGTCGTCCCCAATCTCGTAGAAGTTCCGCAGATTCGCCTGGCACGAAGCGATCAGCAGCACATCGACCCCGCGGCTCAGCAGCGTGCGTATCTCCTGCCGCTCAATCTCCGGGTCTTCTTCAGAGGACGCAAGAATCAGTGCGCGGCTACTCGTCCTCAGCACACCACCAAGCGATTTCGCAAACTCCGCGAAGAACGGATGCACCAGGTCCGGAACCACCAGCCCGACCGTATAGGTCCGCCCGCTCGCCAGCCCTCGCGCCATCATGTTGGGCTGATAGTTCAGCTCTTTCATCCGCTTCAGCACGCGCCGCCGCGTTGCTTCGCTTATATCGGCATTGCCCCGCAGCACTTTGGAAACGGTTACAACAGACACCCCAAGGTCACGCGCAATGTCCTTCAGCCTGACAGCCATATACTCTCCAGACGGATCATCCCACAGGTTAGTCTCAAACTGCACACAATCTTAGCTCTGGTAGAAGTCCCCTTAGCTGAATCGAGTCCGCCGCCAAAGACTCCAGCCCCCCGCGAACAAACTCACGACCAGCACCACTCCCAGAACCGCAATCCATCGAAGATCCATCATCAGCGGCGGCACAACTGCCCGCACGCCCAGCGCGATAAACACGCCCGTCGCCGTCAGAACGATCGCGTAGTCCCACCAGCGTCGCCGTTCGTCTCTCCCCCCAAACTCGTCCCCGGCCTGCGCCATGATCGTCCGGTTGTAGTCCAGGCCATACCGGTTGCACTCCCGCAGCACCGCCTCGTTCGTCGAGCTGTGTTCCTTTGCCGAAGCCACCGCCGTGCTGATCGCCAGCGCGCCCAGGATCATCATCACCGACCCGCCGATCACCAGCAGCATATGCTGCCGGTCCGCATTGGCCAGCTCGCCAAATACCAGCGCTCCCCACGCCAGCCCCCAGAGTTGGTTCGTATTCGAGAGCGGAATCCCTCGCCCGATCCCCAAGTACTTCGCCGCAAACTGCTGAAACAGGTCGCCGATCACCCACACGAACCCTCCCAGGAACAGCCAGAACAGCACCCCCGGCATATGGAACAGCTGGAACGCCGAAGAGTGGACCCCACCATCCAGAGCCAGCGTCAACGCCAGCACCGTCCCCAGCTCCCCCACTGTAAACGCCGTCACAAACGACAGCGGATTCATCCCGCTCAGGTAAGCCTTGCGATACGGCACATACATACCCACCACCACCTTGGCAATGTTCCCCCCGCTGGCCCCCTCCAACTCACGAAACAGCACCCGCCCCCAGAACAGCCCGATCAGCGAGTTCGCATTCCACATCGGAAACGCCACCGCCAGCCCCACATCCCGAATCGCGAACACCGTCAGCGTATTCGCCACCGCCCACAGCGCCCCCGCCAGCAGGGCCCACACAATCAGGTGCTTCTTCTGCGCCAGGTCGGCGAAGACATACCCCGTCCCCTTCAGCAGCGTAGGAAACGTCCACCGCGCCGTAAACACGCCGGCCACCATGCACAGCGAGATCGCAAACGGCGAGAACCCCGCATTCACGAGCTTCGTCGGAGCCTCAGCCGCCCCCAGCCAAACCCCGGCCGTCAACCCGCAGATCACGCCCAGACCATGCAGCGACAAACCAGCTCTTTCCACCTTCTGCACCACACTTGCCATCCATTTCTCCTCGTCCTGCCACCCGTTCTTGCCCGTTAGTGCAACACCACCAGCAAGGTAATCCCAGCCAGCAGCACAAAAAACGGAACCAGAAAATGGCTATCCGTAATAACAGCCTTCATCCCCCGACCGAAACCCATCTCAACCTCCACAACTTTAAAACCGCACAAAGTAAGCGGTTACGTAGGGCTAAACCCTATATGCCCTTGGTAGCACTGTCAATATAACCCTTCCACGAAAAAATCTTCCTAACCGCAAACCCAAAACCTTGTCTAATGCGCTGAATGGAAGAGAACGACCACTCGATAGTCCGGGCAGTTCTCGCCGGAGACAAAGATGCGTACGGCGCACTCGTCGTACGCCACAGCCAGAGTGTCTTCTGCGTAGCCTTCCGCATCACCGGCGACGAAGCCGACGCGGAAGAGGTCGTACAGGAGGCCTTCCTGCGCGGATACCAACGGCTCGAGAGCTTCGAGTCGCGCTCTCAGTTCGGAACCTGGATCTATCGAATCGCCGTTAATTGTGCCCTCAATATGATGAACAAGAGAAAAATCGAAGCCGCATACCAGATCGCCGAAGACACAGATCCCTCTCAGCGACAGGTGCAGGTCGCAGACTCCGCCGCCGGCCCCGACCGTCTGCTGATGAGCCGCGAAATCGAATCCATGCACAGGTCCGCGATGCAGAGCCTTACCGCAACCGAGCAGACCGCCTTTGTCCTACGGCACGTGGAAGACCGTTCCACAGAGGAGATTGCCTCCGCCCTCCACATCGCTCCCAACGCCGCCAAACAGGCAGTCTTTCGCGCCGTACAGAAACTCCGCCGAGGCCTCGCGCCACTCAGGATCAACGCATGAAGCACTTGACTGAAGAAGAACTCATCGAGCACTACTACGGAGAAGCTGCCAGCCCTCCTCACACAGCGCGCCATCTGCTGGAGTGCCACATCTGCGCCGAAGCCTACGCAGCCTTGCGGCAGGATCTCGCGACGGTCAAGCCCTCTGCAGTCCCCGCGCGAGACGCCCACTACGGCGAACAGGTCTGGCAATCCCTCCGCAACTCGCTTCCCGTCTATGAGAAGCACAAGCGCAGTTGGCTGAACCTCAATATCTGGAAGTCTCTCAGCTACGCCACCGCCTGCGCCCTGCTCGTGGCAGTTGCTTTCTTCGCCGGCCGGCAATGGGAGCATCACCGTCCCCAGCCTCCTCAACTGGCAGGCAACAACCAGCCCGCGCGGCCCATCGTCCTCGTCGTTATGGGCGACCATCTCGATCGCTCCGAAAGGCTCCTGATCGAGCTCAAGCACGCTGACGCCGCAACTACGGCCTCTCCCGTGAAAGCAGAAGCCAGCGACCTGCTCTCGGCCAACCGCCTCTACCGCGAGAGCGCCACGCGAGCCGGCGATCCGCAACTCACCGCCGCGCTTGATCGCCTCGAGCGAGTCCTCGTCGAGATCGTAAACGAGCCCGACGGATCGAGCCCCGCGCATCTTGCCCGGCTTCAGAAAGAAATGAACACCGACGGCCTCCTCTTCGAGGTTCGCGGTCTGCGCTTCAGAATTCCGGACCAGCAAGAGAGCACCACCGTCCGAACGAAAGGGGTATCCATCTAAATGAAAACCACATCACTACTTCTCACTGCAGTCTTCGCCTTGGTATCTGTGGTGCCGGCAGCCTGCGCTGCGGTTATCGTGCAACCTGCGTCCTCAGTAGATGAGTCCTCCGCTGCGGCTCAGGACGGCAACCTCTATGCCGATGGCACGAAGGCCATCAATGAAGGCCGATGGTCCGATGCAGGCGAGATCTTCAGCAAGGTCGCCCAGCAGCGCGGCGACCGCGCCGAAGGAGCCCTCTTCTGGAAGGCCTACGCCGAAAACAAGGAAGGCCAGTCAGCCCACGCCCTTGACACCTGCGCTCAGCTCCGCCGGACCTACCCAAAGAGCCACTGGCTCAACGAGTGCGGAGCCCTCGAGATCGAGGTTCGCGGCAAGAGCGGCCATCCCGTCCAACCCCAGGCCGAGCAGGATGACGAGCTGAAGCTCCTCGCCCTCAGCGCCATCATGCAGCAGGACGAATCCCGCGCCATCCCCGCCATCCAGCAGATCCTCAACGGCAACAGCTCCGACAAGCTCAAAGAGCGCGCCCTCTTCGTCCTCTCGCAGAGCAACTCCAAACAGGCCCAGGACCTCATCGGCCAGATCGCCCGCGGCCAGTCGAACCCTGCCCTGCAGGTAAAGGCCATTCGGATGTTCTCCGCCATTCGCGGCAAGCAGTCCGTCGATCTGCTCGCCGACGTCTACCAGCACAGCAGCAATGAAGCCGTAAAGAAAGCCGTCCTCCAGTCCTATCTCGTCACCGGCAGCCCGGACAAGCTCGTCGAAGCCGCCCGCAACGAATCCAACCCGCAGCTCGCGAAGACCGCCGTCCAGTCGCTCGGCGCACTCGGCGCAGTCTCGCAACTCCAGACGCTCTACGGCGAAACAAAGAGCCCGGAGATCAAGGCAAACATCAGCAGCGGACTCATCGCGGCAGGCCACAAAGGCGCCGACGCCCTCGGAGCCATCGCTACCTCCGAGAAGGATCCCGACCTGCGCCGCAAGGCCATCCGCAACCTCGGCATCGCCGGAGGCGCCTCTGCCGCACCGGCGCTGCTCGCTACTTATCAGAGCAACTCCGACCCCGAAACAAAGAAGGCCGCCGTCGAAGCTCTCTTCCTCGCCAACGACGCGCACGATCTCATCGCCCTCGCCAAACAAAAGATCGTGCAGCAGCTCAGCATCATGCAGAACAAGGAAGCCACCGCCTACATGATCGAACTCCTCAACAAGTAGCCACCCATAGCAAATGCAAGGAGGCACTCCAGTGAAACATCTCATCATCGCCCTCATCCTCAGCGCGACCGCCATCTCCGCGCAGCAACCCAAGGTCACAAACACCGAGTTCAACTCTGAGCCCGCAGGCGCAGGACTGTCCGCGACGGTGACGCGATTTCAGCGCTCAAGCCAGCCGCTATGGATTGGATATGAGGTGCCTGCTCTTCCACGA
>WNGR01006972.1_pt1 | contig 12018 bp, 14 predicted proteins | sample 5407581 | NCBI WGS metagenome assembly WNGR01 (sample SAMN13153383, study PRJNA577476) | soil metagenome | isolation source: 80 cm soil or saprolite under Garry oak tree replicate 2 | place: USA:California | collected 2016-06-15
TCCCCCGCCGCTCACGTTCTCACCGCGCCCGCAGCAAGGGCAAGAACGCGCATGCATACTGCGCCGCCTTCTTCCGCCCCACGCCCTTCACCGCCGCGAGCGCGTCCTCGTCCCCCGGCCGCGATTCCGCCAGCGCGCGCAGCACCGCGTCGGAGAAGACGCAGTAGGCGGGCAGGGAGCGCTCGGCCGCGAGCCGTTTGCGCACGCCGCGCAGCTCCTCGAAGAGCTCGGCGGAGGCGGTGTCCATCGCGTCAATGGGTGGGGGACAAGCCCCCGCCCTACGACGAGGGCTGGCTTCGGGCGAGCCCGAGCGTCCAGCCCGCACCGGCCGCGCCTCGGAGACGAGGTCGGTCCCGGCGCACAGGTCGCAGCTCGCGCCGCAGCCCTCCATGCGCTCGCCGAAATGGCGGACCAGCGCCTGGTGGCGGCAGGCGGCATCCTCGGCCAGCCGGAACATCGCGCGCGCCTGCTTCTTCTGAAGCTCGACGAGCTCCGGGTCGCTGCCCTCGCAGAGCCGATCCCAGCTCACCACGTCGGCCCAGGAGTAGAAGAGGACGCAGTCGGAGGGCTTCCCGTCGCGGCCGGCCCGGCCGATCTCCTGGTAGTAGCCCTCGATCGATCGCGGCATGTCGCGGTGGAGCACGTACCGGATGTCCGGCTTGTCGATCCCCATCCCGAAGGCGACGGTGGCGCAGACGACGTCCACCCCGCCCGACTGGAAAGCATCCTGGGCCCGGCTGCGCTCGTCCGATTCCATGCCGGCGTGGTAGGCGGTGGCGCGCACGCCGTGCTCCCGGAGCAGCTCGGCCGTCGCCTCGACCGACTTCCGCGAGAGGCAGTAGACGATGCCGCTCTCGCCAGGGCGCGCTCGCACCAGCCGGAGGAGAGCGTCGCGGGTGCGCAGCCCGTGCTGCCTGCCGCCCGTGCTCGACCCGGCCCCCTCGCCTTTCTTGTAGGCGTGGAGGTGGAGGTTCGGGCGGAAGAACGTCCCCCGCAGGACGAGCGGATCGTCCATCCCCAGCTGCTCCGTGATGTCGCGCATCACCTCGGCGGTGGCGGTGGCGGTGAGCGCCAGCACCGGCACGCCGAAGCGCGCCTTCAGGCCACGCAGGTTGCGGTAGGCCGGCCGGAAGTCGTGCCCCCACTGGCTGATGCAGTGCGCCTCGTCGACCGCGAGGGCGGTGAGTCGGATCCCCTCCAGCGCCGTCCCCACCGAGGCCTCGAGGCCCTCGGGGGCTGCGTAGACGAGCTCGTACTCGCCCCGGCGGAGCTTCTGCACGCGGGCGCGCCGCTCGTCGGCCTCGAGGCTCGAGTTGAGGAAGGTGGCGCGCAAGCCCACCCGGCCCATCGCGTCCACCTGATCCTTCATGAGCGCGATGAGCGGCGATACGACCAGCGTCGTGCCGCCCAGGACGCGGGCGGGGATCTGGTACGTGAGCGACTTGCCGGCGCCGGTGGGCATGACGCCCATGCAGTCGCGGCCGGCCAACACCGCCTCGATGATGGGCGCCTGGCCGGGCCGGAACTCACGGTGCCCGAAGACCTCCCGCAGGACGTCGCGCGGCAAGGCGCGCCCGACCGCGCGGAGCGACTCCGCGACGGAGCGGAGGGCGTCCAGCTCGCCCGCCCCGAAGAGGCCCCGCTCGCGCTGCCAGAGCGCCCGCAACGCCTGCAAGCGCGTCTCGCAGGTGCGCCGCAGGGACAGGTCGGCCGGATCGCCGCGCGCCCAGGCCGCCTGGAGCGCCGCCACCTCCGCCGCCACTTCGCCCGCGCGCTCCCGCTCACTGCTCGCGAAGAGCTGGAGGTTTCGCGAGGAAGGGGGGGCCACGGCGCGCGAAGTGTACACGAAAAAAAAGGCGGGCCCAGACGGGCCCGCCCTTGAAATGTCCGGGCCGCGACGCGAGCTACTTCGCGACCTTGGCGTCCTCGATCATGACCGGGTAGGCGTAGCCCGACCCGAAGTCCTTGTCGATGACGATGATCCCCTTCGCGGTCACCACGTCGCCCACCGCCACGCTGTCGGCGCTGGTGATGGTCACGTCGTTGTTCTTCTTGTCGGCGTTGCCCGAGCCGTCGCGCAGGTGGAGGAAGTTCTTCCCCATCACCGGCGTGAACTTCACGACCTGGCCGCGCACCGTGACCGACTTGCCCTTCAGCTTCTCGCGCTGGCCCCAGATCTCCTCGATGGTGCGGGCGTCGGCGCCGCTCGCCTTGGCGACCTTCTCCACCTTCACGTCGCTGGGTCCGGTGGAGACGGCCTGGTGCTGCGCAGCCATCTGGGCTGGGTTGGGAGGGCCGCCCGCCTGTCCGCCGGCCGCCCCTGGCATCCCGCCGCCCATGGCGCCGCCGCCCATCCCGCCGCCCATGGCAGGCGGCATGGCGGCCACTTCGCCGCCCGCGCCGGCCAGCTGGCCGAAGTAGACGACGTCGAACTTGCGGTTCAGCTCCTTCGACTCGAAGCCCTGCATCGGGAAGGCGTTCCCGACGCCGACCTCGTCGCCGACCTTCTTGTCGGTGCGCTGCACCGCCGCCCAGACCTCACCCGAGGCGGTAGCGAGCTTGAGGTAGCTGTACTGGGAGACGTCGATCTTCTCGAGCACCTTCCCGCGCATCACCTGCTCTTTGCCCGGCGCCGGCGCCTGGCCCTGGGACGGCGCGGCGACGCTGGGCGCCGGCCGCGGCGGCGCCTCCGGCTTCTTGCAAGCCACGAACGCCAGGGTCACGACGGCGAGAGTCAACACACGACGCATGGACGAAGACCTCCGAAGTGGACGAACCGAAACCGCTCGAATTCCGAGGGGGCGTAGCATAACCCGCGAGGGAAGAAAACCCATCCCGGCCGCGCTCTTTTGTCAACCCCGCAGCTTGTAGCCGCTCCGGAGCATGCCGTAGGCGGCGGCCAGGGAGGCCACCGCCAGGCCCGCGACGAGCGCCAGCCCGACCGCGGGATGCGCGTCGGAGAAGCCGAGCATCCCGTATCTCACCCCGTCCACCATGTAGAACACCGGGTTCACGAGGGTGAAGCGGCGCAGGCCGGGGGGGAGCATGCGGGCCGAATAGAAGACGCCGCCGAGGAAGGTGAGCGGCGTGATGATGAACGTAGGGAAAAAGTTCACCTGCTCGAATGAGCTCGCCCACACCGCCGTCATGAGCCCGAGCGCCGAGAAGGCGATGGCGACGAGCACCAGCAGCGCGATCGCGAAGAGCGGGTGCGCCAGGCCGAAGCCCGTGAACACCGCCGCCACCGTCCACATCACCACGCCGATCGCGAGCCCTCGCACCACCGCCGCTCCGACGAAGCCGGCCAGGATCTCGCCGTAGGAGAGCGGCGAGATCAGCAGGTCGAGGATCGTCCCCTGCAGCTTCATGACGAAGAGCGAGGAGGCGGTGTTGAGGAATGCGTTCGAGATGACGCCCAGCGTCACGAGGCCTGGGACGATGAACCGGGCGTACGGGACGCCGTCCACCTCGCGCAGCTGGCTCCCGAGCGAGAACCCGAAGACGACGAAGTAGAGGGTGGTCGTGACCACCGGCGAGAGCAGGGTCTGGCCCGGCACCCGCATGAAGCGCCGCACCTCCTTGTCGAGGAGGGTCCGCAGGCCGATCGTGCTCACGGTGCCTGGCCGGCCGCAGCCGCGGCGCGCTCCGCTCCGCCGCGCAGGAGCCCCACGAACACGTCCTCGAGGCGCATCCGGCGCGTCTCCACGTCCTGCACCTGCAGGCCCGATCGGACGAACGCCGCCAGGGCCGGGCCGAAGGAGGCGCCGGGCGCGGCGTCGATGGCGATGGCCTGCCCGCCCGGCTCGAGGCGCGCTCCCAGCGCGGCCAGCTCCGGGGGAAGCGCCGGGACGGGGGATGCCAGGGTGGCGAGCAGCGTCTTCCCGGCGTGGCGCTCCATGAGCGCCTCCTTGTCGTCCACCACCAGCAGCCGCCCGCAATCGATGACCCCGACGCGGTCGGCGAGCTCCTCCGCCTCCTCCAGATAGTGGGTGGTGAGGACGACGGTGGTGCCGCGCTCGCGCAAGAGCCGCACGTAGCGCCACAGCGCCTGCCGCAGCTCGACGTCGACGCCGGCCGTGGGTTCGTCGAGGAAGAGGACCTTCGGATCGTGGACCAATGCCTTTCCGATGAGGAGCCGCCGCTTCATGCCGCCGGAGAGGGCGCGCGTGTTGGCCCTGCGCTTCGCGGTGAGGTCGAGCGCCTCCAGGATCTCGATCAGACGCTCCTCGGAGAGCTGTACCTCGAAGTAGCCGGCCTGGATGCGCAGCGACTCCTCGACGGTGAAGAAGGGATCGAAGTTGATCTCCTGCGGCACGAGCCCGAGGACGCTCCGGGTGAAGCGGTAGTCGGTCACCACGTCGCGCCCGAGCACCCGCACCTCGCCTTCGCTCGCCCGCACGAGGCCGGCCACGATGGAGATGAGGGTGGTCTTCCCCGCGCCGTTCGGACCGAGCAGCGCGAAGATCTCTCCGGCGCGGATGTCGAGCGTGACGCCGGCCAGGGCCTGGAAGGCGCCGAACTGCTTCTTCACTCCGCGGACGGTGACGACAGGGTCGGACATCGGCCGCGGAATGTAGCGCGAATGCGCGGACGGAGCAGCGGGCGATTGAGGTCGGTTACACTCGCCACCTTGGGCCGCCGCTCCGTCCTTGTCTCCGACCAGCGCCGCTGGATCTTCAACCGCCTCGCCGGCGACTACCTGGCGCGCCCGCCCTACCCCACCTCGCTCGTAGAGCGGCTGGCGGAGCTCGCCGGCGGCCGGGGTGCGCGCGTCGCCGACCTGGGCGCCGGGACCGGGCACCTGGCGCTCCCGCTCGCCGCGCGCGGGCTGGCCGTCACCGCCGTGGAGCCGGCGTTCGTCATGCTCGAAGCCCTGGCGGGACGCGCTCCGCCGGGCGCGACCCTGACCACGGTCCACTCCACCGCCGAAGCGACCCCCCTCCCCGCCGGCGCGTTCGCGCTCGTCCTCCTGGCGGACGCGCTCCAGTGGGTGGATCCCGAGCGCGCCGGCGTCGAGGCGTCGCGGCTCCTCGCGCCCGGCGGCACGATCGCCCTCGTGGAGGCGAGCTTCGCCGCGACGCCGTTCATGACCGGCCTCTCGGCCCTGCTCGCCCGGGAGAACCCGAAGGCGCGCTCGCGTCCGCCGGGCCGCGCGCGGCAGGTGCTGTCGCTCGCCGCGCCGGGCGCCGCACCCGCGGCGGAGACCTTCGCGCAGGACGCGGCCCTCGACCCCGCCGCCCTGGCTTCCCTGGTGCGCTCCCTGTCCTTCGCCGGCCCCGCGCTCGCTCCGGAGCGCCTCGGCGCCCTGCTCGCCGACGCGGAGGCCCTGGCGGACGCCGCTGGGGGCGCGCACTTCCAGCGCGACCTCACCCTCCGGTGGGCCGCTCGCCGTCGTCCTCCACCACCTTGAGGACGGGGGCATCGGCCCGCCAGCGGCCCAGCGCCGCGCGCCGCTCGCGCGCCTCCAGGGCGAGGTGACGTCGCAGCGGGGCATCGAGCCGCGCGTCGAGGAAGAGGTGCGCCGAGCTCGTCAGGGTCGGCTCGAAGCCACGCGCGAGCTTGTGGTCGCCGCCCGCGCCCCCCTCGAAGGCCTGCAGCCCGCGCTGGATGCAGGACTCGACCGAGTGGTAGAGGCAGACGTTGAAGTGCAGGAAAGGGTGATCCTCGCGGCAGCCCCAGTAGCGCCCGTACAGCCGGGCCGTCGAGACGCCGTTGAACGCTGCGGCGACGAGGCGCCCCTCGCGGCGGGCCTCGACGATCTCGAGCGCGTCGGGCATCCCCGCCAGCGCGCGCTCGTAGAAGCCGCGGTTCACCCAACGCATGCCCCAGGCCATCCGATCGACGCTGCGGCGATGCAGGTCGAACATCTCCCTGGCCCAGCCGCGGGCGTCCGCCGAGAGCTCGGCCCCGGTGACGGTGCGGAGCGTGAGGCCCTGGCGCGCCGGGGCGGCCCGCTCGCGCTTCAGGGCGTTGCGCCGCTTGGAGCTGAAGCGGGCGAGGAAGTCGTCGAAGGTCCGGTACCCGGCGTTTCGCCAGTGATACTGGAAGTCGACCCGGAGCGCGAGGCCGGCCCGCTCCAGCGAGGCCGCCTCGTCCTCCTGCGCGAACAGCACGTGGATGGAGCGAAGGCCCTCGGCGTCCGCGAGCGCCCGCGCCCCCGCGACGAGCGCCGCCACTGCCCTCTCGCGCGGCTCTCCGGCAGCGACCAGCAGGCGCCGCCCGCTGGCCGGCGTGAACGGGACCGCCAGGAGGAGCTTCGGGTAGTAACCGAGCCCCGCTCGCTCGGCGGCCGCCGCCCACTCCCAGTCGCGCGAGAAGTCACCGTCGGAGCCATGACGTACGTAGGCCGGCGCCGCGGCCACCAGACGCTCCCCCCGCCAGAGGGTGAGGTGGCGGGGGCGCCAGCCCGTCCGCGCGCTGGCGCACCCGGAGCTCTCCAGCGCATCGAGAAAGGCGTGGCGAACGAAGGGGCTCGCCGCGGCGGGCTCGTGCGCGAGGAGCGCGTCCCACGTGGCGGGCGGCACGTCGGCGACGGCGGCGAGGATGCGGAGGTCGAGCGTCGGCAGAAGCATCAGGTGATAGCGCCCCGCGACCGCGCCGCAAGCAGGGCCGCTCGCAGCTGGCGCGGCCGTATGCATGCCTGGCTGGGCCTCGCCCCGCCGGGGCCGCTTGCGGGACGGGCCGGGGCGGCGAGAACATATAAGACGACGACCGCACTGCGGAGGTGCCCCATGATCCCGACCATGATCGATGTGTACTTGCGCCAGCACGGGCTGCGGTTCGAGCACTTCGCCCATTCACGAATCGTGACCGCGCAGCGGCTGGCCGCCGCCGAGCACGTCCCGGGCGCGCGGGTCGCGAAGGCGGTGGTGGTGAGCGTCGACGGCAAGCTCTGCCTGGCGGTGGTCCCGGCGACGGGACACGTCGACGCGGAGGTCCTGCGCCAGGCGCTGGAAGCGCGGGAGGTGCACCTCGTCCCGGAGGCGCGGTTCGCCGAGCGCTTCTGGCCCTGCGAGCCCGGCGCCGAGCCGCCGCTCTCGCTCTTCGGCGTGCCCATCTACGTCGACGCGCGCCTGGCGCGCGAGCCGTGGCTGCTCATGCGCGGCGGCACGCACGAGGACGCCATCCAGCTCGAGACCGACGACTGGCTGCTGTCCGAGCGGGCTCGCATCGTCGAGAATCTGGCGGCGCCGGGCCTGCCCTGATCGCGGGCGCGCCGACGGTCAGCGCTCGAAGCCGTACTCGCGCTCCACTCGGCATACCCGCACCCGATAGGCGCGGTACCAGCGCTCGCGCCCGGCGCGCTGCGCGGCGAGATGGTCGGCGTGCGCCTTCCACTCCCGGATCGCCTGGAGGTCGCGCCAGTACGAGATGGTGATGCCGAGCCCCTCGGCCTCGCGCGCTGACTCCAGCCCGAGAAATCCTGGCTGCGCAGCGGCGAGCGCTACCATCTCGTCCGAGGTCTGGGCGTAGCCGTGGTCCCCCTCGCTTCGGAGGGAGGTGAACACCACCGCATAGGCGCCGGCGCCCACGGGAGGCGCGAGGCCAGCTTCTGCCTTCGTCATGCTCACCATCCTACGGGCCCCTCGCCTGCCACGCTCACGGCTACGCCCGCGCTGGCGCGGCTTCGCGCCCGACCCGCCCGGCCTTCGCCTCCGGCGCCTCCCTCACCGCGACGCGGGAAGGCGAGAGCGCCCACGCCACCACCACCCCACGGCCCGAGAGGCGCACTTCCTGCCCCGCCTCGAGGACGTGATCCAGCTCGTCGCCTTGCTGCGTGACGAGGACGCACCCCTCGTTCACCCGCAGCGCCAGCCCCCGCCGGCCCGGTGCGAGGCGCAGCGTCGCATCGAGGCCCAGGCGCCGCTCGCCCATCGCTTCCGTCGGATCGTGCCTCCACCAGCTCGTCGTCCAGCTCATCTTCGACCTCACTCGCGGGCCGCGCCATGCGGCCGATGCGAGGAGATCTTGCGGCCGCGACGGCCAGTGTCACCGCACGTCGATGCGCGCGCATCGCGCACGGATGCACGGCCCCGAACAGGGCGCGCGCGCCCCCGGCGCGAACGGCGAGGCTCAGCGGGTGGGCGCGCGGGTGGCGGCGGCCACCAGGGCCGCCAGCTCCCGATCGAGGAGCTGTTCGCTGCCGAGGTTCATCTCGACGAGCCTCCGCAGGTGCGCCGCGCTCTCCAGATCGAGCTCGAGGCAGCGGACGCCGACCTCGTTCCCGGAGGAGTGGGCCACCTGGCCGCGCATGAGGATGGTCGCGGGCCCCTGGTCGAGCTGCACCAGGAGGTCGCAGGGCTGGCCATCCATCATCACCGGCGCGGAGCTCACCCGCACGAGGGCGCCGCGGAGCGAGATGTCGAGCAGCTCGCTGGGGATGCTGTGCCGCCCCAGCCGCAGCGCCGCCGGGCGCCGAAGCGCGATGCGCGAGAAGTCGCGGCGCTCCACATGGGACAGGACACGCGTCATCGGCACCTCCGGCTGCGGGACTGCCAGGCCATCGTGTGTCACCCCGTCCCTGCGCGTCAGTACCTTGAGCGGGTGAGGCGGGCGCGACCTGCGGCTAACGGGCGCCGCTCGCGCACCCTCACGGTCGCGCTGCCTGCCCCGCGCCCAGCCCCTGCCCCGCCTGCGCACCGTGGCCGAGCCGCTCCAGGATGGCGTCGCTGAAGGCGCGCAGATCGTCTGGCTTCCGGCTCGTGATCCAGTTGCGATCGACCACCACCGGCTCGTCCTTCACGGTGGCGCCGAGCTGGCTCAAGTCGTCCTGGATGGTGGGCCAGGCGGTGAGCGTCCGGCCCTTCACGATGCGGGCGGTGATGAGGAGCTGTGGCCCGTGGCAGACGGCGGCGATCAGCTTCTGGCGCGCGTCAAAGGTCCTGGCGAAGTCCGCGAAGCGGCGGTCGATGCGGAGGTGGTCGGGCGAGTAGCCGCCGGGGATGAAGAGCGCGACGTAGTCGTCAGCGCGCGTCTGCCCGATCTCTTTCTCGATGATCACCCGTTCCTTGCCCCGCTTGCCCTGCACCTCTTGACCCGCCTTCACGCCGATGAGCTCCACCTCGTAGCCCTGGCTGCGGAGGCGATCGTACGGGATGCGGAACTCGGAGTCCTCGAAGTCGTCCGCGATGACACACGCGATTCGTGCTTGCTGGGCCATGGCCCGTTCCTCCCGCGGGCGCTCTCGCGCCCGCCGCTGCTCTGCTGGTGAGCCGGTAAGCTGCGCATCGCGCCCGTCCTTCGACCAGCGGGAGCGTGCAGGCGCCGCGCGCCTGGTCTAGAACGTCCGGAGATGGAACCCCCGCCCTCCGCCCACTCTCCCGTACCCACCCGCACCCTCATTCCTCACGAGCACGGAGCGTACGGGCAGCTCGCCCTGCCGCTGCTCACCGCGCTGGCGCTCGGGCGCCCGAACGCGCCGGCGCTGCTGCTCGGCTATGCCATCCTGGTCGCCTTCGTCGCCCACGAGTCCCTGCTCGTGCTGCTCGGCCAGCGCGGGAAGCGCGCCGCCGAGGGAGACGGGCCGCGGGCTCGCCGGGTCCTCGCGATCCTGGGGACGCAAGCGGTGCTGGCGGGCCTGGCGGGCTTCTACCTGGCGCCGCCGCTCGCCCGCGCCGCGTTGGCGCTCCCCGCGCTCTTGACCGCGGCGGTCGGCTGGCTCGTCCTGCGTCGCCGGGAGAAGACGCTCGGCGGCGAGGTCGTGGTGGCGGCCACCCTCTCGTCGGGTGGGCTGGCGGTGGCGCTCGCCGGCGGCGCCCCCCTCTCCTGGGCGGTCGGCGCCTGGGTGACCTGGTTGCTCGCCTTCTCCGCCGCCACGCTGGCGGTACAGGTCATCCTGGTGCGAGCCCGGTCCAAGGGCGAGCGCGACCCCGGGCTCGCCCACGCCGCCGCCACGCTGGCGCTCCTGGCGGGCGCCTTCGCGGCCGTGCCGCTCCTCGGGCTGCCAGGCGCCGCCCCCATCGCACTCCTCCCCACGGCCTGCCTCTCCGTCGGAGTGAGCCTGGCGCGCGTCTCTCCCAAGCGCCTGCGCGAGCTCGGCTGGGCGATGGTGGCGACGAGCGTCGTCACGATGGTGCTGCTCGTCGCCGGCCTCCGCTGGTCCGCCTGACCCGGGGGGCCCGGCCGCGGAGGAGAGCCGCGGCCAGGGCTCTGCTACAGTCGCCCGGTGCGCATCCTGCTCTCGAACGATGACGGCATCCGCGCGCCCGGGCTCGAGGCGCTCGCCACGGCCTTCGCCGAGGACGAGGTGTGGGTGGTGGCGCCCGACCGCGAGCAGTCGGCCACCAGCCACTCCATCTCGCTGCACCGGCCCCTGCGCGTGGTCGAGGTCGGCCCTCGCCGCTTCTCGGTGGACGGCACTCCCACCGATGCCGTCTACATGGGGCTGAACCTCGTCCTGAAGGGCCGGCCACCGGACCTGGTCCTCTCGGGCGTCAACCACGGCCCGAACCTCGGCACCGACGTGCTCTACTCGGGGACGGTGGCGGCCGCGATGGAGGGAGCGCTCCTCGGTCGCCACGCCATCGCGGTCTCGCTGGCCGCGCCGCCCCCGCACGCCTTCGAGCACGCGGCGAGCTTCGCGGCGGCGCTGGCCCGCCGCGTCCTGCGCGATCCTCCCCCCGCCCCGGTGCTCCTCAACGTGAACGTGCCGGCCGGCCCGGTGAAGGGCTTCCGCTTCGTGCGCCTCGGTCGCCGAACCTACGGGAACGAGGTGGTGGAGAACCGCGACCCGCGCGGCCGCGCGTACTACTGGATCGGCGGCGAGGGCGGCGTGAACGAGGACATCCCGCACTCGGACTGCAACTGCGTCTACCAGGACGGCCTCGTCTCGGTGACGCCCATCCACCTCGACTGGAGCCACGACGCGCTGCTCTCGCACATGCGGAGCTGGACGGTCGAGGGCTATCGCAAGGTGCCGGGGCCATGAGGAGCCGCGCGCTGCCGCTCGTCCTCCTGCTCGGCGCCGCCTCCTGCGGGCATCGCGCCGCGGCGCCCCCGGGAGGCGAGCCCGCGCTGCAGCCTGGCGCCGAGGGCCACCTCGAGCCCGAGCTGGTGGGGGTGGTGCACGTCGTGAAGCAGGGCGAGACGCTTTACCGCATCGCGCGCGCTTACGGCGTCCCGCTGGCCGATCTCGTGGAGGTGAACGACCTCGGCGATCCCAGGCAGCTCGCGGCTGGCAGCGAGCTGTTCGTGCCAGGCGCGGCGCGGCGGCTCGACCTCGCGACGGGCGGCGAGGCCGCGGCCCAGCCGGCGCGGCCGGACGAACCCGAGCCCCCGCCGCGGGCCGACCGGGTGACCCCTCGGCTCCGCTGGCCGTTGCAGGGCGTGCTGTACAGCCGCTACGGCGTGCGCCAGGGGCAGCGCCACGACGGGATCGACATCTCCGCGCCGGAGGGCACCCACGTCGGCGCGGCCGCCCCGGGCGCCGTCATCTATGCCGGCGTGCAGGCGGGCTACGGCTCCATCGTCATCCTGCGCCACGAGGGCGGGCTCCTGACGCTGTACGCCCACGCGAGCGCGCTGCTCGTCCATCAGGGCGAGCGCGTCGCGGCGGGTCAGCCCATCGCCAGGGTCGGCCAGTCCGGCCGGACGAGCGGTCCCCACCTCCACTTCGAGGTGCGCGAGGGGACCCGGCCGCGCAATCCGCTCCTCTACTTGCCGTGATGGTGAGCGCCGCTCGGCGCCGGCCGCGAGCGATGCTATCCTCTCTCGCATGCTCGACGAGCTTCGCGCCCGCATCCGCGACGTCCCCGACTTCCCGAAGAAGGGCGTCGTCTTCAAGGACATCACGCCCGTGCTGGCGGACGCCCGGCTGTTCCGCGGCGTCATCGACGCGCTGGCCGAGCACCACCGCGCCCAGGGCATCACCAAGGTGGTCGGCATCGAGTCGCGTGGGTTCATCTTCGCCGCCCCGCTCGCGATCGCGCTCGGGGCCGGGCTCGTCATCGTGCGCAAGCCGGGCAAGCTCCCCTGGCGCACCGTGCGCGAGGTGTACGCGCTCGAGTACGGCCAGGACAC
>WNGR01009037.1_pt1 | contig 12018 bp, 9 predicted proteins | sample 5407581 | NCBI WGS metagenome assembly WNGR01 (sample SAMN13153383, study PRJNA577476) | soil metagenome | isolation source: 80 cm soil or saprolite under Garry oak tree replicate 2 | place: USA:California | collected 2016-06-15
AGTGGGCGGGGGGCCAAGCCACGCTCGAGCCGTCGAAGTAAGGCACCGTGATTCATGCGTACCTTGGTTTTCCACGTAGTCCTTTCCAGGGGGTCCCCGTGCTCTCGCCGCGCGCGTTGCTGCTCACGTTTGGCTTGGTGCCTCTCGTCCTCACCGGTTCAGTCCCTAGTGCGAAAGGGTCCCTCGCAGGAGCGTGGAAGATTGCCCACGCCGCGTACTCGGGCCCCGACACGAGCTGGGTGCTCACCGATCCGCAGCCGAGCCTCGTCATCTTCACGGAGCATCACTACAGCATGATGTACGTCCCCGGTTCGATGCCTCGGGCTCTGTTCCGGGAGTCCACACCGACGGACGCCGAGAAGGTCGCGGCCTACGATTCCTTTATTGCCAATTCCGGTACCTATGTCGTCACGGATTCAACCCTCACCACTCGGCCCATCGTGGCGAAGAACCCAACCTTCACGGGTCTGAGCTTTGTGTTCCGACTCTGGGGCGATTCGCTGTGGCTGACGTTCAGGTCGCCGAGCAGCGTGGCTGGCCAGGGCTTGCGGACGACGCTCCTTCGGCTGAAGTGATGGGACTTTGGCGCTGAATTCGTGATACTCGACATTCCGACGGAGGTGGCCTTCCTTCTTCGGTCACTTCACCGAAGATGCTGTTTGGATGGGTCCTAACCGCCCACCGGTCGAAGGTCTTGCTGCGATCAGGACAGGCACTTGGTTCCGTGCACTCGAGGAGGAGTTGGTACCCGTTCAGGTCGAAGGTGGAGGCGATCTCGCCTTCGCGCGCGGGACGTTGTCGCTGCTACTCGACGAGAAGGGTGCTGTAAAGCGCGAGGGAACGTTTCTCACCATCCTGCGCAAGCAGCCGGATGGCTCCTGGCGCATGGCCGTCTACAGCTTCGCGTTCTGAGGGCGAGTTTCGCCGCGACTCGGCGTACGAACGATCCGTCGGAGGGGGCGAGCTCGCGAGCGACGCCCAATCCCCTTTTTCATCCCCCTTGCTAGGCGCGCCGCGACCCGGCGCAACCAGCTGTCGAGTCGCGATCGCCGTCCTTGTCGCACTTTCGTTACGCTGCGCCCGGTCGCCAGCAGTGTTGTCGAGGCACAACGCCGAGCGACTGCAACGGTCTGTCCGCACCGCCCAGCATGGCAATTGTCCCTCGTAACATCCGCGTAACGCCGATGTGACGTGCCCGTGACCGACGGATCAGTGATGCTCCGCACGCGTTGCATTCTGGTATAGGACTTGCGCCATCCCACGCGGTCGTACCATGCGGCGGCCCATCGTGACGATCTCTCGGCGAAAAATGGGGTGCCAATGCGTGCCCGGATTCTGACCGCGACCGGCGACGGGGAGGGCGAGTGCGGATCGGATTCTTGATGGGGCGATCGTTCACGGACGGCAGCAACATGCCGACGATCGTCCGACTGCTCGCGGAGTGGGGCGCGACGGCGAAGCTGCTGCACCTCGGTGACGACCTGATCGACGTCGCGCAGGTGCGCCTGGACTACGACCTGTACGTGCTCAGGAACCGGAGCGATCTGGCGATGAGCGTGGCCGCGGACCTCCACGCCGCCGGCGCCGCGCTGCTCAATCCCTACCCCGTCTCGACCATGCTGCGTGACCGAATCGTGTCGTCCCGTGTGCTCCGGGCGGCGGGGATCCCCGTGCCCGAGACGTTCGTGGCGTCGCACGTGAGCCAGCTCCTGCCCGCCCTGGACCGTGGCCCGCTGGCCCTCAAGCCGTACCGCCGCACCCGGAAGGGGGGCATCGAGGTGGTCACGAACGAGGCGGAGCTGGGAACGCTGGGGCTGATCGAGGAGCCGGTGTTCGCCCAGCGGTACCATCCGCCGGACCGGGGGGGGCCGAACCGGAAGATCTACTCGCTCGGGAGCGAGGTGTTCGGCGTGATCCGGACCTGGCCAGCACGCACCTATGAGGAGCAGCGGGGCCGCCCGTGCTCCCTCTCGCCCGAACTCGTGGACATCGCGCGACGCTGCGGCGCGGCGTTCGGCATCGACCTCTTCAGCGTGGACATCGTGGAGAGCGGGGGCCGGCCGTTCGTGGTCGACATGTCGAGCTTCCCGGCCTTCAAGGGAGTGCCGGACGCCCCCCTGCGGGTGGCGCAATACGTCTATGCAGCCGCCGAGCGAGCGGCCCGTGGTAAGCCCGTCGTGCCCGCGGACTCGCTGACCGAGCGCTCAACGTGGTCTCTGAGCTCCGCGCCATCGGCTAGGGTGGCACGTCCTCGACCCGGCGCGCTCGCTCCCCGCGCGGCGGCGCCGTTGGCGTGGCAAGGCGTCATCGAGTCGCCGGCGCAACCGTGTCCCGTCGCCGCGCCCGCGGGTCCCGCGCGCGTGCGACGCGTCAGCGCCAGGGACGTCAGCTTCTCCGGTCTTCATGCCGGGGATGAGCACCGGTTCCTGCTGGAGGAGCGGACCACGGAGTTCGACGACGGAACGTCGACCAAGGACTACATCTGGGTTCGCGGACAGTACGTGCTGGTAGTGCCGGTCTCAGACAGCGGCGTGGTTTTCATCCGGCAGTACAAAAAGGCCGCTGAACAGACCTTGTTGGTGCTCCCCTGGGGCGAGATCGAGGGCGATGAGTCTCCGCTCGATGCGGGCCGCCGGGAACTGGAAGAAGAAACCGGCTACAGCTACCGCAGCGCGGAGGTCTACGGACCATTTTACGACCTACCTGACAAGTCCACCGGAGGCCATTGGGTAGTCGTGGCTCGGAACGCGTACCCCAAGGCTGATCCTGCTCCGGATGACGGCGAACTGATCTCCGGCATCGAGCTCATCCCTGTCAGCCAGCTCTGGCGGCACCATGTACCCGTGCTCATGCACGTGGGCGCGCTGCGCCTGGCCGGGCTCTAAGCAGGGCTGGCGCGCATGCTCGCGTCCCGGTCGACCCCGGTCCGAACGCTGCTCTTGTACGCGCAGGATGATAGAGGACTGGGGCACGTCAATCGAACGCTGACTATTGCCCGCCACCTCCTCGCGGCGTATCCCAACTGCGTCGCCTACATCGCCACCAAGTCCCCCCTCGCGGGCTTCACGCTGCCCGAGCGCTGCGACTACATCAAACTGCCCACGCTGCTGACCTCGAGAACGATCCAGCAGACCGAGGATGAACAAGAGGCCGCCAAGCAGCACTTCCGGAAGGTGCGGGGTCAGATCCTGCGAGACGCCGCGCTGGGGTTGGCGCCGGACCTCGTCCTGGTAGATCACGAGCCGCTGGGTTCCAAGGGAGAGTTTCGCGAGGGGCTGTGGGCCCTCAAAGCCGCGCGCCCCGCCACGCGGTTCGTGTGCGGCCTGCGCGACATCATGGACGATCCCGGTCGCATTCGCGCCCTCTGGCAAGAAGTGGGCGTGTACGACGTGCTCCAAGACCTGTATGACGGCATCGCGGTGTACGGCTTGCCCAACCTCTGCGACGTGGCGCAAGCCTACGCCATCCCGCCGTCGATTCAGTCTAAGCTTCACTACTGCGGCTACATCGTCCGCGATCCGCCCGCTGTGGAGCCGAGTGCGCTGCGACGGCAACATGGCTTGCCTGAGCGCGGACCGCTGGTCGTCGCCACGGTCGGGAGCGGCAGCGACGGCTATCCGGTGCTGGACGCCGCGCAGGCTGCTGTGGCGCGGCTGCGGGCGGAGGTCGCCGACCTGCACGCGATCTTGGTGACAGGGCCGTTTATGCCATCCGACCAGCGGGCGACGCTGCGCGCGCGTGCAACGGCCACGTGTCGGGTGGTGTCGCGGGCCGACAATTTCCAGCTCATGGCGGTCGCCGACGCGGTCGTCAGTATGGGCGGCTACAACAGCGTCTGCGAGGCCCTGGCCCTAGCGCGACCCCTGGTGATCGTGCCGCGGGCAACGCACAAGGTGGAGCAGCAGATCCGCGCCGAGACGCTCGCGGCCCGCGGGTTGGCCCGGTGGGTTCACCCCAAGGACCTGGGCGGCCCCGGGCTGGTGGAGGCGCTGCGGTGGGCGATCGGCTGCGATCGACGCGCCCACGCGGAACGGGTGCGCGAGGTCATCCCCGCGTTCGACGGCGCCACGCGGCTCGTCGCGTACCTGGCCCGCTGGCTCGGGGGCGACTGATGCGCTTCCACTTCGACCCCACGCCCGAGCAACGCGCCGCCCTCGAGGCACAGCTGGCCCGGCTGCAGCAGCCGGCGGCGGCGCTGCAGCTGCTCGAGCCGATCCTGCCGGCCGGGTTCGCGCCGGCCGCCGCCGTCTGCACGCTGCAGAGCGCTCACTCAGATCGTTTCGTGGTGCAGGTGCGGGTGTGCACGCATGCCGGCGCCGAGCGCGTGTACGCGCTCAAAGCGTACTCGGACGACTTCGGCGAACGGGTGTGGACGCACGCGCAGCAGCTGGCGCGGCACCTCCCCCCGCGGCTGCACCGGCCGTGCTTGCCGATTCACTATGTGCGCCAGGAGCGCGTGCTCGTGTTCGACTGGATCGAGGGCCAGATCCTGAGCAAGATCGTCGACGGGCGCAAGCCGGAGCTGCTGCGACACGCCGCCACGGTGGCGGCGGACCTGCATCGTGTGCCGATCGTGCCCGAGCGGCTCACGACTCCGCAGATGCTCGTGGACGAAACGCGGGCGCGTTGCGACAACCTGCGCCCCGTCTGGCCTGGGACGGCGGACATGGTCGAGCCGCTGCTCGCGGAGCTGCAAGCGTTGGTGCCGCATCTCGATTCGACCGACCCCGCCCCGATCCACGGCGACATGGCGGCCGGACAGTTTCTCTGGACCGGCGATCGGCTGGTGCTGCTCGACTGGGACATGTTCGGCTTCGCCGACCCGGCGTACGATGCCGGCCACTTTGTGGCGCAGCTGGAGCGACGCTGTACGCTCGATCACACGCTGCCGCCCGAGGCCGGTCGCTGGCCGGGTTGTTTTCGGGATGCCTATCTCGCCGCGATGCCGGAGGTCTCGCCGCGCAACGTGTCGTTCTACCGCGCCCTGACGCTGCTCCAGAAGACCTATACCGTGTGCCGGCGCCAGCCAGCCGAGGGGCCGCACCAGGCGGTGCGGCTCGCCGCCTGCGCCCGGGCCGCACTCGAGGACGTGCGCCGCCAATGAACCCGGCGCTGGTCTCGCCGACCCGAGCCGATGAGCGGGACGTCCTGAGCGCCGCGCTGCGCCGAATGCGCGGCTCCGAGGCGGCGCTTGAAGACTGGTCGGCGCAGCCGCTCACGAAGCACGGCAAACAGCGCGTGGTTCGCTACGACCTACGCGCCCGGGCGGCGCCCGGTGGTGACGTGTGCTTCCTCCAGTGGGTGGGCAAGTTCTACGAGGACGACGGCGCCGCGCGGCGAGTGGCCGCGGTGCTGTTACAGCTGGCCGGCAGCGATTGCGGCGCGCGGGGGGAAATGGAGGTGCCGCGCGTGCTCGCCTACGACGCCCCGCGCCGGCTGCTGCTGCTGACGTACGAAACGGGGGATTCGGTGGTCTCCACGATCGCGCATCAGCGCGGGCCGGTGCTGCCGGCGATCGGACGGGCGCTGGCGGCGTTGCACGGGACCCCGGTTTCTCTGGAGGCGATCACGTCTCCCGCTGACGTGCTGGATGATCTCCGGCCCCGCGTCACCGAACTCTGTGCCCGGTTCCCCGCCCGCGCCGGCGCCCTGCGATACACGTTGACCCGACTCGAGCAGGAGGTCCCGCCCGCGTCCGCCGCGCCGTCATTCCTGCACGGCGACTTCGGCACGGCGAACCTGCTGTGGCGACCGGGTCGCTTGGTCGTGCTAGATTTTGACCGCTGCACGCGAGGCGACCCGGCTGCGGACCTGGGCTATCTGCTGACGCAGCTGCGCCGAGTGACGTTGCGCAAGCCCGGAAAGCTGCCGGAGTTTGCGTCGCTGCGGAACGCGATTCTCGATGCGTACCGGCGCTGGTCGCCGCCCGATCGGGCGTTGGGCCGGCGAGTCGCTTGGTACGAGCGAGCGACGCTGGTGAGCAAAATTCACGTTCTGGCGTTCGATCTGACGCGCCACCCCGAGGCCGACGCGCGGCGGCAGCGACAGGTCGAGGCCGTCGAGTTGCTGCAATGCCTGGCAAGCGCACGCGATTCCGACAGATCTTCCTGACGCATCTGCGTCAGGTCAAAGGGCGCCTGGCCGTCGCGGCCGTGTGCACGTTAGGGGCCACCGCGATGGAGCTGCTGAAGCCGTGGCCGCTGAAGATCATCCTCGATCACGTCATTTACGACAATCCCCTGTCGCGCGCCCTGCGCCTGCTGCCGCACGTCGTCGCCGACGACAAAGTCAGGCTGCTGGTGGCGGCGTCGGGCGGGATTCTGTTGATCGCGTTGGGGAGCGGCCTGTTCTCGTACGCCCAGATCTTCATCACCTCGTCCATCGGCTACCGCATGGTGTATGCGTTGCGCCGAGAGTTATTCGCTCATCTGCAGACTCTGTCGCTGGCTTTCCATAACCAGTCGCGCTCGGGCGATCTGTTGACAAAGATCGCCGGTGATACGAACACCCTGAAGGACATCTTCGCGGACTCGATTCTCAAGTTCACGACCTACGTCTTGACGGTCGCCGGGATGTTCGCCGTCATGTTCGCCCTCAACTGGCAGATCGGCCTGATTTCACTGGCCACGATGCCGTTTCTGTCGTACAGCCTGTTTCATCTCTATCGCAAGACGAAGGCGTCGGTCAAGACGCAGCGTCGGCAGGAAGGGAAGGTCGCCTCGCGGATGGCCGAAGTGCTCTCGGCGATCCCCTTGGTGCAGGCGTTTGCCCGCGAGAAGTATGAAGAGGAGCAGTTCGACGCAGTCACGGCTGACACGGTGCGGGAAAGCATCCGGGTGGCGCGACTAGAGGCCGCGGCCACGCGATCCTCGGAGATCATCACCGCGGTAGGGACGGCGGCGGCGGTGTCGTTCGGCGCACTGCTGGTCCTGAGGCACAAGATGCTGCCCGGCGAGCTCACGGTCGTCGTCGGGTACCTGACCAACATGTACAAGCCGATGCGCAGCCTCGCCAAGCTCTCGACCGATTTCTCCAAAGCCATGGCGAGCGCGGACCGTATCTCGGAGGTGCTCGACACGGAGCCGGAGATTCAGGACCGCCCGGACGCCATCGAGGCGGCCTCGCTGAGAGGCGACATCGAGTTCCGGGGCGTGTCGTTCGATTACGGCGACGGCAAGGACGTGCTGCGCCAGGTCTCCTTCAAGGTAGCCCACGGGCAGCGGCTGGCCCTGGTGGGAGCGTCGGGCGCCGGCAAGTCCACCATCGTCAGCCTGATCCTGCGTCTGTACGAGGCCCAGGAAGGGGCGATCCTCATCGACGGGGTCGACATCCGCCAGTATCGGCGCGAGTCGCTGCGGCGCCAGATCGGGCTCGTGCTCCAGCAATCGTTGCTGTTCGGCGCGACCATCCGGGAGAATATCGCGTACGGCCGCCCCGAAGCGGGTGCGGACGAGATCATGGCGGCGGCCAAGGCTGCCAACGCGCACGAGTTCATCCGCCAGCTGGAGGATGGGTACGACACCGTCATCGGCGAGCGGGGCGCGACCTTGTCGGGCGGGCAGCGGCAGCGCATCGCCATCGCGCGCGCTCTCATTCGCAACGCCCCGATCCTGATTCTGGACGAGCCGATGACCGGTCTCGACGTGGAAAGCGAGGCGACCGTGCGCCAGGCACTGGATCGCCTGATGGCCGGTAAGACCTGTCTCATGATCACGCACGACCTGCCCTCGATCACGGACGCAGATCTCGTGCTGTTGCTGGAGGAAGGTCGCCTCATCGACCGCGGCACGCACACCGAGCTGATGGCGCGGAGCGGCCGGTACCGGCGCCTGTACGAGCTCAATCTCGGGCAGCCGGCGGCCGATCTGTTCCAGTGAAACAGTCACTGCACGTACCCGGCCGGGCCCCGCGGGCCGCGGTCCGCCGGATCGGCTTCCCGGCCGACCCGGACTTCCCCCAGCTCGCGGTCGCCAGCGATCCGGAGCGGATGCTCGAGCTGTTCCGCCGCCATCTCGAGCCGGCAGCGGGGAAACGCTATCGCATCGAGGACTGCCTCCCGTTGCGGTTCCGGTGCCGCCAGTCCACCGCGCGCTGCGTGCTGCAGTACACTTTGCGCCTGCTCGAGCCCAGCACGGGCCGCCGCTGGGACCAGAGCGTGACCGGGTTGCTGTACGCCCAGAAGGGCGCGGCCGAGCGGCTGTGGCGGGAGCTGCAGGCCACCGATCCGTCCCAGGGGATCCCGGACGACTGGCTGACATTTCGGCCGGTGGGGTTCATTCCCGACCTCGAGATGGTGGTGCAGGTGTTCCCCTACGACCGCAAGCTCAGGAATCTCAGGCTGGTGCTGGGTGGCGCATTGCGCGATCTCGAGCCGCAGCTGCTCGCTCGCCTGGCGCCGGGTGAGTGGCGTGTCTCGGAGCGCACCATGGCGCCGACGCGCTACCGGACGGAGCTCGGGGCCGCGCTCAAATACACGCTGCAGGCCCGGGACGCGACGACGGGGCGCGCCGAGACGGTACGGTGCTTCGTGAAGGTGTACCGCAACGACCACGGCGAACACGCGTTCGAGCTGCTCGAGTCGCTCGGCGAGCGCGTCGCGCGAGGCGAGACCCGCTACGCCGTCGTGCGGCCTGTCGCCTACCGCAAAGACCTGCGCACACTTGTGTTGGAGGAGGCTCCCGGCACCGCGTTGCAGCAGCTGCTGCGGGAGGGTCATGACCCGGCCGGTCCACTGCGCAGCACGGCCCGGGCCGTGGCGGCGTTCAATCAGGACGACGTCGGGACCGCAGCCGTGGCGCGCAGCTCCCTGGCGGTCCAGCTCGAGGAGTTGCGGCGGGGGGCGACCATCGTCGAGTGGGCGCGGCCCGAGCTCGCCACCCAAGTTCGGGCGATCACCGCCGCGGTCGCGGCCGGGCTGGAGGACGTGCCGCCCGCGCCGATTCACGGCGATCTCAAGCCCGACCACGTGTTCCTGGCGGGCGACCGGGTGATCTTCATCGACCTCGATTCGGTGGTGTTGGGTGATCCCGTGCGGGACCCCGCCCATATGTTCGCGTATGTCGCCGGCCGCGTCGGCCTCGATGCGGTGCCGGCCGACGAGGCGCGCGTCGCGGCCCAGCTGTTCGCCACGGAATACTTCGACCACGTGCCGGCGGGATGGCGCCAGCGCTTTGACCTGCATTGCGCCGGGGCCCTCGTCGAGGTGGCGAGCGCGATCTTCCGGCGGCAGGAGGCGCGTTGGCCCGAGAAGGTGGCGGCGGCGGTGGCGGCGGCGCGGGACTGCCTGGGGTGACCCACGTGCGCGCGCGACCCTGGCCACTGCTCCTGGCGCTGGCGCTCGCGCCCATGGCGTCCCGCGCCGCCGCCCAGGTCGGGACGACGACCGACATCATTACGGGCACGGTCGTCGGGCCCGACAGCCAGCCGCTCGCCGGCGCCCTGGTGCAGGCCGTCTCGGTCGAGAGCCAGATCTCGCGTCACGCCACGACCGATGCGCGCGGCCGCTTCACCATCGTGTTCCCCGATGGCGGCGGACAGTACGATCTGACGATCCGCTTCATCGGCATGGCGTCGGCCACGGTCAGCGTCGCGCGCCAGGGAGACGAAGACCGGCTCGTTGCAAACGTGCAGATGGGGGCATCCGCCGTCTCGCTCGAAGCCGTGACCGTCAGCGCCCGGCGCGGCTCCCGCCTGGTGGAGCGCGTGGGACCGGGCGCGGTCGGGCGCAGCCTGTCCGCGGACCAGCTGTCGCGCCTGCCGGTCGACGCCTTGGACCTGAGGACGGTGGCCGCCCTCGCGCCCGGCGTCCTCGCCCTCGCTGCCACGGATTCGACGGAAGCCGATTTCTCGGTGGCGGGCCAACGCCCCACGGCGAACGCGATCACCCTCGACGGCCTGTCGCTCGGCTCGGGCAGCGTACCGCAAGATGCGATCCGCTCGACCCGCGTCGTCTCGAGCAGCTACGACGCCGCCCGCGGCCAGTTCTCCGGCGGCCTCGTCGCCTCGACGACCCGCAGCGGTAAGAACATCCCGCAGGGGTCGTTCACCTACACGCTGCGCGACCGCTCGCTCGCCTGGGGACAGGTCACCGCGTCGCCGTTCGGACAGGGGTACACCCAGAACCAGCTGAGCGGTGGGATGGGCGGTCCGCTCGTCCGGAACCGTCTGTTCGTGTTCGGCGCGCTGCAGGGGCGCTGGCGCGGGCAAGCCCTGCCCTCGCTCGCCTCCGCAGACGCCGTCAGCCTGGCGCGGCTGGGTGTGAGTCCGGATTCTGCCGCCCGGTTCCTGGCGCTTGCCGCGGCGAGTGGCGCGCCCGCGCAGATCCATGGGCTCTCGGACGAGCGCACGACCGACAACGCCGTCGCGTTCCTGCGGTTCGATTGGAAGGTCTCGGAGGCCCAAACGCTCACGCTGCGGCTCGACGGGCGGTGGGACTCGCAGCAACCCACCCGCGTGAGCCCCCTCGGCCTCCCGCCGACCGGCGGCACTGGCGACGCTTGCCTTCGGCGGCAATTCCGGCCTGCCGCAACGGGTCGACAACGTCGGCCTGGAGCTCAGTGAAGAGCTCTCCTGGCTGCCGGGTGGCGGCGCGCACCGCCCCAAGCTCGGTGCCCTGTTGAGCGGCACGGGCCTCGATCAGAACCAGACGCCGAACCAGCTCGGCACGTTCGTTTTCCCGTCGCTCGCCGCCCTCGCGGCCGACAGCCCGGCGAGCTTCTCGCGCGTGTTCGCCCCCGTGGTCCAGGGCGGCACGGCGTGGAACGCAGCCCTGTACCTCGCGGATTCCTGGCGCACTGGCGGCCTGCAGCTCACGTACGGGACGCGGCTCGAATCGGCGCGCTTCAGCGGCCCGCCGGCCTACAATCGGGCGGTCGATTCGCTGTTCGCCCTGCGGACCGACCGGATTCCGGGACACACGCGTTTGTCGCCCCGCATCGGCTTTGTGTGGACCGGTGGGGGCGGGGAGAAAGGAGAGCCGACGACCGTGCGCGGTGGCGTGGGCGACTTCCAGAGCCCCACGCCGACCGCGCTGTACAGCGCGGCCCTCGGGGCGCCGGGACTCTCCAACGCCGAGACGGAGCTCGTCTGCATCGGATCGGCGGTCCCGATTCCGAATTGGGTGGAATATGCCTCGGATCCGTCCACGATTCCGGGGCAGTGCGCGGACACCGGCCGCACGGTGGCCATCAGCCCGCACCCCAACGTCACCGCCTTCGCCCGCGACTACGCACCGCCGCACGCGTGGCGCGCTTCCTTTGGCGTGCAGCGCCGCCTGCTCCACGCCTTCACGGTGTCGCTCGACGCGAGCTACGCGCGCGGCACCAGCCAGTACGGCTTCCGCGACGTGAACCTGGTCGCGACGCCGCGCTTCACGCTGCCCGACGAAGGCGGCCGCCCGGTGTACGTGCCGGCGGACTCCATCGTCCCCGCCACCGGCGCGCTCGGCGTCACCGCGTCGCGCGTGCACCCGGAGTTCGGGGAGGTGCTCGTCATCGGTTCCGATCTCCAGTCGGACACCCGGCAGGTCACCCTCGGCTTCGGCGCGGGTACGACGCGGGGCGCGGCGTTGCGCGTGTCGTACACGCTCACACGCGCCCGTGACCAGTCGTCGTTCTCGTGCTGCGCCGCGTCCCACGGATTCGCCGCGCCCACCACCGCTGCCGACCCCAATGTGCGGGAATGGGCGACGAGCGATCTCGAGCGGCGCCACGCCTTCCTCGCCACCGTGACCCTCCCGATCGCCACTGCCCTCGAGCTCGGCGCCATCGCCCGCCTGACATCGGGTGCGCCGTTCACACCGGTGGTCGGGTCGGACATCAACGGCGACGGCGCGCGCAACGATCGCGCGTTCATCTTCGTCCCCGCGACCGCGCCCGACACGGCGGTCGGGAACGCGATGCGCACCCTGATCGCGGACGCCCCCGGCGCCGTGCGGCGGTGTCTGGTGACCGAACTCGCACGCGTCGCCGCACGGAACGCGTGCACCGGTCCCTGGCAGCCGTCGTTCGACCTGCAGCT
>WNGR01007257.1_pt1 | contig 12016 bp, 12 predicted proteins | sample 5407581 | NCBI WGS metagenome assembly WNGR01 (sample SAMN13153383, study PRJNA577476) | soil metagenome | isolation source: 80 cm soil or saprolite under Garry oak tree replicate 2 | place: USA:California | collected 2016-06-15
TTTACTTTTCCACCTTTTTCTGTGCTTTTCTGTGCTTTTCAGTAAAAAAGCAGAAAAAGTAAAAAAAAGCAATCCCTTCTACTTTTTTTGTACTTGTCAAACTGCTAAGAAAAAGCACAAGAAAAGTAGACTACCAATTATCCAAAAATGGACCAAAAAATATGTCCAAAAATGGATAGAAAAGGACAAAAAGGACTACATTGGGACCAAACCTCCACAAATGGAACAAATAAGGACCTAAAGGACCAAATAAAGGACCAAAAATCCAATGTTCCCCCAGAAAAATGTCCAAAAAAGCACAAAAAGCACAAAAAGCATAGGAAAAGTACAGGGGATTTCTTGTCACAAGTAGTCAGTACTTTTCAAAGAGAGTACTTTTCTTACTAAGAAAAGCATGAAAAAGCATGAAAAGCATGGAAAAGTAAATGAGGGGTTTTCCTGATGCATCAAAAGAGTCCCTGTCGACTGAAATCCCCGAAACTGTTCTTAGAGAAGGGCTCAGTCGTGTCCATGTCTGAGCAGAAACGACTGGCATCTTGAGAAAGGCACAGTGGGTTGGTCAGACTCTAAGGATACCCTCGAAACACAAACGCTGTACATGCCTTCTTGCGGGCCTGGGACAGCACTTGCTCTAGCTGCACGCAATACGATTCCCCTTTCATAGCATGCACCCCTAAGCATGAGGTGCAGCGATTCGGAGCGGCATGGTTCCGGAGAGCTTCCAGATATTTCTCGCAAATGCTTGATGATTTGATGAGTGGATGTGTGAATGCTTGCTTCAACTCTTCGATCTGTGGAGTAATAATGTTGTGAACCCATGTGGGAAGTGTGGGTCTGGGATTTTGGGGCTGGGCGATGGGCCTGCCAAAGGCAGACATTCTGATAGCAGACGGGGCTACCGACTCCCTTTGGGGACAGTCGAGCCATATTTTCGAAGGACCACTGTCAATATCAAGAAATGATTCGAAGCACGAGACGAGATTGTCTCGGCAACTTTTCCGAAAGCGGGAAAGCTCACGTAGTGCCGGTCCTTCGAACAGTCGCAACTCGTCTCCGAGATGTTCAAATGTCATAGGTTGATCCAGAGTGAGGCGTGCGGCCATGTCCATTTCTGATGTGAGCCCACTGCTGCTCGCGATGGCATACTCATGAAAGGCCTGCGCCCCGTTCCGTACAGATGACGGTCTGCGTGCGAGCTCGGCACGGATAGAGGACTGGACAACACCTATATCGTATTTCTGCGCGGCAGCGAGCAGAGCCAGGATTTTGTCATACGATGCAGGTAGATCGGAAGGGATGTGATACAGTTCTGTAATGAGGGACCGTACTAGTCCCGCGTCCTCCGGTACATCCACCACAGGAAGCCCGTCAATCATTTCACTGTTTGTAGGCTGAGGGAGGGAAAGCATATACCTGAAGACAGACGACGAGGAAGCTAGTACCGACTTGTGGACAAGGAACCTAGTAAGGTCGGAGGTCCGTATTATGATGTCCGCCTCACTTAAGTACAAGCACTCGGGCAGAGGCAAGGAGACAGCGGATGGACCCATATGGCTCCGCGGGTTCGTTTCAGTCCCTAGGATTGAAAACTCTGATTCGGCCTATGGGAGTGTCAGAATATTCTTAGTGTGTAGCTCGCATACACAAGCTCACCTTTTCCATACAGCGATGAACGGTAGTAGCCACAGTCGTCCAAAAGGTGCGCATCGTCTCGACAGGTATAAGGATACATGATGTACACTGCGTCGTGCCGCTACCTGCGGTATGCTGCGCCAAGGCCATTTGAAACTCAATTGAATCGAAGCGAGAAGGATTTTCTATTATAGACCAGATATATAACTCGATCCAGTATGGGTTACCGGTGTTATTGGCATATTGAGAACAGTTGAAACCCTTCAGCACCGCACCGGCACCAGACGAGGGGAGGTCCAACCTGAGCTGGGCCTGGACTCTTTGATGATATTTCCAAAGTTCGTGAAGATAAGCGCCTGGCATCATGGCAAGTTTGTCTTCGAGAGTCTCGATCGTCAAAACGAACTTCAACGTGAGTCGCGCTGCCTGGGTTACTTCCTTGTGAAGTCCGTATCTCTGTGCGAGTGAGTATGCGAGAAAAGCGTTCTCTGGACCGATGAAAGGCGGGTCTTGCAGAGCAAGAGAACCCCGGATGTGAGTTAGCACGGAATTCATCTCGTATTTTTGGGCAACCGATAGGAGCTCCATCGTTTCGTCGAGAGTTGATGGGAGAACGGGAGTTACGGGGAAGACGAAAGTGAGCAGGCTGAAGAGGATCGCGCTGCTCTCAGATAGCTGTACTTCGGGGAGTTGTGTTTGAGCACTCGCTAAATTAGCAGCGTCAGAGGTGTCGGATGCGGCTTGTATCAGATCTCCGAGCACGGTAGAACTCTTGATAATATAAAGCTTGAGGACCCGAAACGTCTGGGAATCACGGGAGCGGAGAACGACATCTGCATCAGGGTAGTCGAAGAGTACTTTAGAGGATTCGACAAGATCAGCTGGCGGAGAGGGGGAGTCCGGGATGACGGTCGCCATGAAAGGACAAGGGTCAAGGGCGCTTTCGAGGTCCACTGTTGGGCCATTGACGCCTGACGCAAGGCCTGACGCATGTTCTGGGTGTGTCCCCACCTAACGAGCGCCGGCCCGGGTACCACACTGGTAACCTTTTACGGTTCCCACGCCTCCACTGCCTCATACACCTTCACATGCTTCACACTTTGAAGAGGGCACCACGTCAGTCACAGTATTACTGGTACAACTACGACCTTCAAGTTCGTGACTATTCCATCTCTCTCATCAACAAGAAATTCCATCAACCAGAATCTCCGTGACCGGTTCCTAGAACCGGCATGGGCCATGGCGTGGAAGTGAACGATGTCTGCAAGTTGGGAGAAGTACAGCGTGTGTTCAGACACCAGGGCTACTCTCGACACGCGACACTTGCCTTCTCCCGAGCACAGGCTATTGCCTGCTCCAGTTGTACGCAATAGTCGTCCCCTTTCATAACATGCGTTTCTAAGCAGAACTTGCAGTGTCCAGAAGCTACATGCCTCCGCAGAGCCTCCAGGTATTTCGCACGAATGGTAGACGGATTGATGAGTGGACGTGTGAAATCTTGCTTCAGCTCTTCGATCTGTGGTATAAAACAGTTGCGCAACCACGTGGGGAGTGCTGGTGCGCCAAAAGTTAACGGCTCGGCCCTGCTTCTACAGCCAGTCCAGATTCTTGAAGGGCCATGGAGAGTGTCAAAGAACGATTCGAAGCATGAGACTAGTTGGTCTCTGCAACTTTTCCGGAAGTTGATAAGCTCGTGCAGTGCACATCCTGTAAACAGTCGCAAATCGTCTCCGAGATGTTCAAACGTCATCGGGTAATATAAAGTAAGAGAGGCGGCCATGTTCATTTCTGGGATGAGCTTCCTGCTGCTCGCGATTGTATACGCGCGGAAAGCCTGCGCACCGTCCAGTACGGGTGGTTGTCTGCGTGCAACTTCATCGCGGATAGAGGACTGGACAATGCCCATGTCGAATTTCTGTGCGGCGGCGAGCAATGCCAGGATTCTCTCATATGACGCAGGAATTTTGGAAGGGATCGGGTACAAGATTGTGATGAGGGATCGTACTACCTCCGCGTCCCCCGGTATGTCCACCACAGGGAGCCCGTCAACTGTTCCATTGTTCGGAGACTGAGGGAGAGAAAACATATCCCTGAATACTGGCGACGAAGATGCCAGTATCGCTTTGTGGACAGGGAAATTGGCACGATCAGATGACCGTACTACGACGTCTGCCTCACTTATGTCCAAGCATTCGGGCAGAGGGAGGTAAACAGTGGGTAAGCCCGTATGTTTCCGAGGACTTGTTTCCGTCCCTAAGATTGACAGCTCTGATTCGGCCCGCGGAAGCATCTGAATACATTCGGAGTGTATATCACATATACGGTGCTCACCTTTTCCATACTGCGATGAACGATAGCAGCCAGGGACGTCCAAAAGGTGCGCACCGTTTCGACTGGTATCTGGGTACAGAAGGAGCACCCGGCCACGGTGTGCCCGAAGACGTGAACTGTGCTCATAGTATGCCGCATCAGCGCCATCTGGAACTCAACAGGATCGAAGAAAGAAGGATTTTCTGTTATCGACACGGTGTATGAGTGGACCCAGTGTGGGGAACAAGTGGCATATTGAGAAGAACAGTCGAAAGCATCAAGCACGGCGCCAGCGCCGGACGAGGGGAGGTCCAACTTGAGCTGGGCCTGGACTGTTTTGTGATATTTCCGCAGTTCGTGAAGATAAGCGCCTGGCATGACGTCTTCGGACTTCTCATTTGTTAAAGTGGACTTCAATGTGAATCGCGCAGCCTGGATTGCTTCGCGACGCAGTCCGTACCTCTGCGCGAGAGAGTAAGCGAGGAAAGCGTTCTCTCTGTGAATGAAAGGTGGGACTTGCAGAGAGAGAGAGCCACGGATGTGATCTATCACGGAGTTCATCTCGTATTTTTGAGCTACTGATAGAAGTTCCATCCTTTCGTCGAGGGATGATGGGAGAACGGAAGGTATAGGGAATATGAAAGTGAGCAGGCATGAAAGGATTGTGCCGCTATCATACAGCTGTACTTCGGGAAGCCGTGTTCCAGCACTGGCAGAGTTTGCACTGGCAGTGCCAGAGGCTTTGGAAGCGACTCGTATCAGCTCGCCGAGAACGGTAGAGCTCCTGGCGATATAAAGCTTAAGCACCCGAAATATCTGGGAGTCACCGGAGCGGAGAACGACGTCTGCGTCAGGATCGTCGAAGAGTACCTGGGGGGATTCATCGGGGTCAGCCTCAGGCCGCGGGTAGGACGTGTCTGGAGGGACAGTAGTCATGGAAAGACAAGGGTCTATGGAACCTTCGATGTCTACGAGAGTCGATACACCTCGGAGCCACTACTCTCAGGCCGACGCACTGGTGCAAGTACCCGTTCGAAAGAATGCCGTTAACCAATGACTCGGATGGTAGCTGTCAGAGAGGCATCCCCTCCGAGTCGCCACACCTGAATCAGGTCATCACGTGGTTCGAATCTTGATATCGCTTGATAGCCTGATATCTTATCTCGACATGACACGTGGAAGCGATCTTGGAAGCGACTTACAAGCGCCGCGCGCGCCGTGTGTTGGTACCTTCCAGTAATTGTGGGGCGATTGTGGGGCGATCCTCCCAGCCCCATCACCAGATGGCCGCGCGCAAATGACATTTTCCTCGGGGTTGTGATTCTAGCGCGCCTGAAGAACGTTCGGCCGGAATGCCGAGAGGTAGCAAGGGGATTCAACAGTCATTCCCAGCCAAGTTCCCAGCAAACTGTATAGAACACACACGCACAGGTAAAACTAGGAGTAATCCTTCGAGGTCACGACAATTCGACCTCTCTCCTCAAAGAGTCCCCCTCAACTGAAATCCTCGAACAGTTCCTAGAGCCGGCTCGGTCGTAGCCGTGTCTAAGCAGAAACGACTGGTGTCTTGAGAAAGGCGCAGCGGCTGGTCAGACACCTTCGAAACGCAAACGCTACACTTGCCTTCTCCCAGGCCTGGGCCAGCCCTTGCTCTAGCTGCATGCAATACCACTCCCCTTTCATGGCATGCACTCCTAAGCAAAAGGTGCAGAGATCCGGAGCTGCATGCATCCGGAGAGCCTCCAGGTATTTCTCGCGAATGCTTGAGGGTTTGATAAGTGGACATGTGAATGCTTGCTTCAGCTCTTCGATCTGTGGGGTAAAAAGGTTGTGCACCCATGTGGGCAGTGTGGGTAGGCACCTATTGGGCTGGTCGTTCCGTGAGTGATCTTTGAGCGAGCGGGACAAAGAGCAAAGCACTGGTTAGCAGATAAGTTGAACTCACTTGTTTGGGACAGCCGACCCAGATTTTCGAAGGGTCACTGACAATACGAAATGATTCGAACCACGAGAGGAGATTGTCTCGGCAGCGTTTGCGAAAGCCGGCAAGTTCGCGTAGCGCCCGTCCTTCAAACAATCCCAACTCGTCTCCGAGATGTTCAAACGTCATAGGTTGATCCAGAGTGAGACGCGCGGCCATGTCCATTTCCGATATAAGCCCGCTGCTGCTCGCGATGGCATACGCACGAAAGGTCTTCGCCCCGTCCAGTGTGGGTGACGGTCCGCGTGCGACCTCGGCGCGGATAGAGGACTGAACGGCGTCCATCTCGTATTTCTGGGCGGCGGCGAGCAGATCCAGGATTCTGTCATACGATGCAGGTAATTCTGAAGGGATGGGATACAGCATTGTAATGAGGGATCGTACTAGCTCCGCGTCTTCCGATATATCCACTACAGGAAGCCCGTTTATCATTTCATTGTTTGGAGACTGAGGGAGAGCAAACATATCCCTGAAGACCCACGACGAGGAGGCTAGAACCGACTTATGGACACGGAAACTAGTAAGGTCGGAGGTCCGTACTATGATGTCCGCATCACTTAAGTCCAAGCATTCGGGAAGAGGCAAGGAGATAGCGGGTGGACCCATATGGGTCCGCGGGCTCGTTTCAGTCTCTAGGATTGACAGCTCTGATTCGGCCTACGGAGGTGTCGGGATATTCTTACTGTGTAGCTCGCATACACAATGCTCACCTTTTCCATACAGCGATGAAAGGTGGCGGCCACGGTCGTCCAAAAGGTGCGCATCGTCTCGACAGGTATAAGGATACAGGATCTACACTGCGTCGTGCCGCTACCTGCGGTATGCTGCGCCAGGGCCATTTGAAACTCAATAGAATCGAAGCGAGAAGGATTTTCTATTATGGACCAGATATATAACTCGATCCAGTATGGGTGACCAGCATTAATGGTATGTTGAGAACAGTTGAAACCCTTCAGCACCGCACCGGCACCAGACGAGGGGAGGTCCGACCTGAGCTGGGCCTGGACTCTTTGGTGATATTTCCAAAGTTCGTGAAGATAAGCGCCTGGCATCATGGCAAGCTTGTCTTCGAGAGTCTCGATCGTCAAAACGAACTTCAACGTGAGTCGCGCCGCCTGCGTTGCCTCCTCACGAAGTCCGTACCTCTGTGCGAGTGAGTAAGCGAGGAAGGCGTTCTCTGGACTGATGAAAAGTGGGTGTTGTCGAGAGAGAGAACCCCGGATGTGAGTTAGCACGGAGCTCATCTCGTATTTTTGGGCAACTGATAGGAGCTCCATCGATTCCTCGAGAGTTGATGGGAGAACGGGAGTTACGGGGAAGACGAAAGTGAGCAGGCTGGAGAGGATCGCGCTGCTCTCAGATAGCTGTACTTCGGGGAGTCGTGTTTGAGTATTTGCAGAATTAGCAGCGCCGGAGGTATCAGAAGCGGCTTGTATCAGCTCTCCGAGCACGGAAGAACTCTTGATAATAAAAAGCTTGAGGACCCGAAACGTCTGGGAATCACAGGAGCGGAGAACGACATCTGCATCAAGGTAGCCGAACAGTTCTTTAGAGGATTGAACAGGATCGGCTGGCGGAGAGGGAGGGTCTGGAATGACGGTCGCCATGAAAGGTCAACCAACCGGTCAAGGTCAAGGGCTCTTTCGAACGTCTGACGCATTTTCTGGGTGTAACGAGCGCCGGTACCGCACATAACTGACCAGTACCGTTCCCACGCCTTCACTGCCTCATACACCTTCACACCTTCACATACTTCGAAGAGGACACGACATCAACTACTACTAGTATTACGCGTTGTGTCGAAATTGTCAATTACCATGCTCACCATTGGACATGTGCCGGTGGCGCCTTTTTTTTCGAATCCATTAATGCACACCTTGGGTACAGAACTCCAGGCAATACTAGCAGACTTCAGCACGAGGTTAGAAGTCAATATAGGGCTCGGGTTAAATCCGAATGGAACCCAAGCCAATAAGCCCACCCTTTATTTAAACATTCCCAGAGCATCTACAGACTCCTAGTCTGATACTAGCCCGAAAAACGCGTAGAAATAACGTACGTTCGGATTCCCCGAGGGATCCTCTGGAGAGATGAATGAGCTGCGCGTCCCTGCGCGAGTTTGTTGCATAGCTCTACCAAGAGTGCCCCCCCCCATTCGGCGCGTTACCTTCGTACAGAACGTGCGGTCGTCTTCGTCGCCATGGCGCTGGAACCCCTCCGAGTACTAGCTTTGCCCAACACGTGAATTTGAAGGCTCTGGGAGGGTAACCCTAAACAGTCGCAGTTCTCCAATGAGGCATCTTGATACGAAATCGGTGACTAGTTCCCTTTTGGCCAGAAGTAGACGTCGATCCAAGGGGGTTGCCAGAAGGAGGTGCGCATCCCACAAGCCAGTTCTCTCAGAGTTCCACATGAAACAGACCTCTTGAATCCCGCAAGATTAACTAAGCGCGAACTCGCTGAGGATGTTCCCAGAGTAGTACGAAAGTGAGCTCCCGTAGTGACATCGAGGCTCGCCCTCCAGATCTTCGACCGTCACCGAGAAGCCCGATGTAGCTTATGCCGTCTGCCACTGAAGCACTTCTCGACGTGGCTGGCCCGTGCCATCAGGCAAAGAATAAACGAGGACGTGGTCTTCCCCCGGATGACCGTTAGATATTGCTGAGCAAGGTGGTTTGGGGTATACGTCGACGTGGCGTCCGTCCTACACTGCTGAGCTATAAACGAGCCCTTCCTTGTTCTTTAGGAGGTTAGGAGGTACAGGGAAAATGAATGTGAGGTGATGATGCTCGAAAAGGGGTGGCACTTCTGTGGGCACGAGGATTCAACACGCGGCAGAGAAAGTAGAGCCGATATGGACCAGTGCGAGTCCGTATTAGTTGACTAGTAGGGTTGACTCGGAACTACGTGGTGACAGAGACCACGGTTTTGAGGGTTTCGCGGTTTGAAGAAGGCTGCGAACGACGAAAACCAATGATGGTGGCCATGGCCAGTCCAAAGAGGTGATGGCGACCATTGGAGTGGATCTCGTCTCAGACGCTCTCATGGCCGTGAAGTCACCCGCGGTACTAGCTTATGGCGATTAGTTATCCCCCATTTGCAGTGTAAGAACTGGTGAGGTTAGAAACCTCGGTTCGCTGACCATTAACTTTGTTGCCTTACACGCTAAGCTACTACAAAATCTTTTCTTCAATCCCGAAGTCTACTTTCCACTAGCAGCGCCCCAAAGAGGTTTGGCATGTCTAAGCAGAAATGACTGGAGCCCTGAGGCAAGAACGGTGTATGTTCAGATTTATTCTCTCAAAGCAAAAACGTGGTCCTTTCCTTCGCCCGGGCGTGGGCCAGTGCTTGCTCGAGCTGCACACAATACCACTCCCCTCTCATAACATGCACCCTTACGCAGAAGGTGCAGAGGACCGGAGAAGCATGACTCTGGAGAGCCTCCAGGTATTTCTCGCGAATGCTCGAGGGTTTGATGAGTGGACGTGTGAAAGCTTGCTCCAGCTCTCCGATCTCATGTTGAAAAATGTCATGCAGCCATGAGGGAAGTGTGTGTGCGGCCTCGAGCCCCGAGTTAGTCACTCGCCTCCCCTTGGGCCCCTTCCGCCGATGATCTTTAACCGGGTCAAGCTGCTCAGTCTTGTGTCGGAGACAGCCAACCCAGATTTTCGAAGGGCCACTGTCAATATCAAGAAACGATTTGAAGCATGAGGTGAGATTGTCCCGGCATTGCTCACGAAAGCTGACAAGTTCGCGTAGCGCCCGTCCTTCGAACAATCGCAACTCGTCTCCGAGATGTTCAAATGTCATAGGTTGATCCAGAGTGAGACGCGCGGCCATGTCCATTTCCGGTCTGAGCCCACTGCTGCTCGCGATGGCATACGCACGAAAGGTCTTTGCCCCGTCCAGTGTGGGTGACGGTCCGCGTGCGACCTCGGCGCGGATAGAGGATTGAACGGCGTCCATCTCGTATTTTTGGGCAGCGGCGAGCAGAGCCAGGATTCTGTCGTACGATGCAGGTATGTCTGAAGGGATGGGATACAGCATTGTAATGAGGGATCGTACTAGCTCCGAGTCTTCCGATATATCCACGACAGGAAGACCATCTATCATTCCATCGTTTGAAGGGTTAGGGAGGACAAACATATCCCTGAAGACCGACGATGAGGAGGTCAATACCGACTTGTGGACATGGAAAATAGCAAGGTCGGAGGTCCGTACTATGATGTCTGCCTCGCCTGTGTCCAGATTTTCGGGCAGAGGCAAGTGGATAGGGAGTGAACCTATGTAACTTTGATAGTTCATTTCTGTCCCTAAGATCGACAACTCTGATTCGGCCTGTTGAAGCGTCTGAATATATTTGGGGTGTAATTCACATCTACGATGCTCACCTTTTCCATACAGCGATGAACTACGGCGGCCAAGGCCGTCCAGAAGGTGCGGATCGTCTCGACCGGTATGTTAGTACAGGAAGAGCACCCACCCACTGGAACTTGAATGATCCCGGAGTAATCAATTGTGTTCGTGGTATGCCGCGCCAGGGCCATCTGGAACTCAATAGGGTCGAAGAGAGATAGATTGCCTATTATCGAATGGACGTAGATTTGGACCCAGTCATCTCGAGCACAATTTAAATCGTTCAGCGGGGCGTTGAACGTGGCGGCAGCGCCAGGCAGAGAGGGGTCCAACGAGAGCTGAGCTCGGACCCGTTTGTGATATTTCCATAGTTCGTGGAGATAGACGCCTGGGACAACCCTGAGTTCGGGACTCTCGATCGTCAGCGGGAACTTCAACGTGAGTCGCGCTGCCTGGATTGCTTCCTTGCGAAGTCCGTACCTCTGTGCGACTGAGTAGGCGAGGAAACCGTTCTCTGAGCGGATGAAAGGCGGGTCTTGCAGAGCGAGAGAACCCCGGATGTGAGTTAGCACGGAACTCATCTCATATTTTTGAGCTACTGATAGTAACTCAATCGTTTCCTCAAGAGTTGATGGAAGAAGGGGCGGTAAGGGGAAAATGAAAGTGAGCAAGCTGGAAAGGATCGTGCTGCTATCATATAGCTGTACTTCTGGAAGCCGTTCTTCTTTGCTGTCAACATTGGCAGCGCCAGAGGAGTCAGAGGCGGCTCGTATCAGATCGCCAAGCACGGTAGAACTCCTGATGATATAAAGCTTGAGTACCCGAAATATTTGAGAATCACGGGAGCGGAGAACGACATCCGCTTCGGGGTCATCGAAGAGTGCATTGGAGGATGCAATAGGCTCAGGATCAGCTTGCAGAGAAGGGGAGTCTGGAGAGATGGTCGCCATTAAAAGACAAGAGTCCAGGGCACGTTCGAAGTGCACGGATGGTCTCTGAGGTGCGTCGCGGTGCACTTCAAGTTGATGACTCGAGTGGCTCGTTGAGGATTCTAACGAGCGCCGTAAACGTAAACCCAGATACAGTAGCACTGGATCATGGTCAACCCTTCAAGTTGGACACGGACAATTCCCACGCTCAGGCTAACCAGTTACGCACTCTCATCTCAGCAGACATTCCCATGGCCGCTGAATCATCAGTCGCAGCTTATGTTATAATGACCGGAATTTCACTGGCTGTTGGACCGGTAATGTTTACATTAAAGTTCATGTTACCATTAACTGTCGAGCTCTTTGTTGCGTTACACTAAGCTACTATATAAGAGATACCCTTCTGTCCGTGTTATAGTATACTTAACCGTAAATTGACTTTCCACCACTACCAGCACCTCAAAGAGGGTATTTCCTTGAATTAATAGACGTCGCGATAGCCGCCGAGATAGTTGGCGCACGGGTATAGGTCTTAAGAAGCCTTGAGCGTAGTCTGCGAACAGATCAAAAAAAGCGCGGTGACATCTAATTGAAGCACTTACCTTGTCCCGTGTTTGGGTCAGTGCACGTTCCAGCTCCACGATATATTTCTCCCCTTCCAAAGTGTGTACCTCCGAGCAGAACGTGCACCTATCCGTAGTAACGTGCTCCTGCAGAGCCGACATGTATTTTGCGCGAATATCCGAAGGTCCGATGAGTGGACTTTCGAGTGCCTGTGACGGGCCTCCAACTTCTTCCCTAAGAACCT
>WNGR01015578.1_pt1 | contig 12015 bp, 17 predicted proteins | sample 5407581 | NCBI WGS metagenome assembly WNGR01 (sample SAMN13153383, study PRJNA577476) | soil metagenome | isolation source: 80 cm soil or saprolite under Garry oak tree replicate 2 | place: USA:California | collected 2016-06-15
GTTCGGTGCAGGACAAGATCGCGGAGATACTCGGCAAACCGCTGCGGCCGGAGGCCGTCCGCTTCGTCACGCAGCTCCCGAAGACGCGCAATGCGAAGATCCTGCGGCGCGTGATCCGCGGCGCGTACCTCGGCACGCAGGATCTGGGGGACCTGAGCTCGCTTGAGAATCCCGCGGCGATCGACGAACTGCGGAGTCTCGCCCCGCGCTGATCGAGTGCGTTACTCCGATTGAGGTGACTACCCGCGCGGGAGCGACCGCCCGAAGGCGGCCGCTCCCAGGGACGGCTACGTGGTGCGCGGTGAGGTGATCGCGCGGACGACCGCGACGATGAGCGCGGCGATGAGGAAGAAGAACGCGATCGCGAGAAGCGCGGCGAGGTCGAGCGCGGGCGGCCCCGATGGCTACGGAAAGATCCCCTGGAACGGCCGGACCAACGGCTCCGTGATGCGGTAGAGGCCCGAAACGAGCGGCTGATTCGCGTTCGCTCCGAAGATCTTCAGGATGAAGCGGATGAGCAAAAGCACCTCGAGAACGGTGAAGAGCAGCGTGACGATGCGCGTGACCGCCCAGACCGCGTCATTCCGCGCGACCACCGCGGTCGTCGGTCCGACGTTGACGTTGGATGCGCTCGCTGGCGTCGGGTATGTGGGACGTTCGATGACGCGCTCGCGCTCGTAGCGCTCGACGCGCTCCGTGGTGTCGTGGTCGTGGCGGGGTGTTGATGTAGCCATGCCGGAAGGGGCAGCAGGTGGCATGCCAAATCGTTACCCTGCGAAGCGGTCGTGGATTTTCCGTTCGCGCATCGTCAGCGAGTGCGTTTTGGTGAGACGGACCTGCAAGGGGTCGTCTACTACGCCAACTACCTGCTGTTCGCGGAGGTCGGACGCATCGCCTTCTTACGGCAGCTCGGCGTCGTGTACGAGCGCGATCTGCTCGCGCAGGGTGTCGACTTCACCATCGGCGAAGCGCGCGTGCGTTATCAGGCGCCCCTACGCTTCGACGACGAGTACGACATCAAAGTCCGCATCGGCGAGATCCGCCACTCGTCGTGGACGCTGGAGTACGCGATCGACCGCGCCGATGGCATGCACTGCGCCGACGTTTCGACGATCCAGGTGATGATCGACCGCAAGAGCAGCCACGCGACACGGATACCCGCCGAGCTGCGTCAAATACTCGAGCGCGCGAAGGGCGCTTGATGGACCCCGTCCTTCCCGAGGAGCTCGTCATGCTCCAGCGCTCCGTCCGCGAATTCGTCGAGGAGAAGCTTGCGCCCCTCGAGCGCGAGATCGAGGAGAAGGACGAAATACCGAGGCATGTGATCGACGCGATGGCGGGTATGGGCCTCTTCGGCCTGGGCTTCAGCGAAGACGTCGGCGGTCAGGGTTTCGGGAAGCTCGGTTACTGCGTCGCCGTCGAGCAGCTCGCCCGCGCGAACGCGTCGCTCTGGAACGTCATCGGTGGATCGGCGGGACTCTGCGGGACGGCGATCGACATAGGAGGGCCCGATGCGCTCCGCTCGCGGTACCTCCCTGATCTCCTGTCGGCGCGAAAGATCGGCGCGTACGGTCTCTCGGAGCCGGGCGCGGGGAGCGATGCCGCCAGGCTCAAGACGACCGCGCGCCGCGATAGCGACGCATACGTGATCGATGGCGCGAAGACATTCATCACGAACGCTCCGATCGCGGACGTGTTTGTGATCTTCACGACGCTCGATCCGAAGCTGGGCTCAAAGGCGATCACCGCGTTCGTGGTCGAGCGCGCGACCGCGGGACTCGAGGTCGGACGGAACGACGCGAAGATGGGCCTGCACGGCTCGACGACCGCGCAGCTCTACTTCCGCGAGATGCGCGTGCCCGCATCGCAGCGCCTCGGCGAGGAAGGCAAGGGCTTCGCGGTCGCCCTCGCGACGCTCGATTACGGTCGCATGGGCCTCGCGGCGCACGCGGTCGGCGCGGCGCAGCGGCTGCTCGAGGCCTGCGTCGCCCACGCCAAGACCCGCACCCAGTTCGGTCGGCCGATCGGGACCAATCAAGCGATCCAGTGGCCCCTGGCCGACGCGGCCATCGAGATCCACGCGGCCCGGCTCATGGTCTACGACGCGGCGTCGCGGGCCGACCGCGGCGAGCGCGTCACCGACCGCGCCTCGAAGGCAAAGCTCTTCGCCACCGAGGCCCTCGGGCGGATCGCCGATGCGGCGGTGCAGATCCACGGGGGCATGGGATACATGCGCGAGCTCTGGATCGAGAGGGCCTACCGGGACGCTCGTATCTACCGGATTTACGAAGGGACGAGCGAGATCCAGCGGCTCGTTATTGCGCAGGGGCTACTTGCGGACAGCTAGCACCATTTCTGGAGTCAGTTGTGGATAACCCCATGAATACGGTGGATAAAGGGCCTCCGGGGACGGTTTCTGTGGACAACCTGCCTGTACAGCGAGCGTCCATCGCTGATGTGTGGCGCGTTCCGCGCGCCGTCTGGCGGGCCCGGCGAGCCCTGGACAGAGGCGAAATGGACACCGCCCGGACGCTCGTGGCGCCCCTCCTGGGACGCTTCGGGACGGTCACTTTCGTCCGGAAGATAGCCGCGGAGATCCTCTACGCGTCGGGCGATCCGCTCTCAGCCGCGTCGCTCTTCGAGCAGGCGGCGAAGAGGCTGCCACACGACCGCGCCATCGCCGTTGGCTTGGTCGCCTCGTACGCCGCGCTCAACCGCGCCGGCGACGCGCGTCGCAGCGCGGCGCTTCTGCTCGACCACATCGACGTCCGCCTCGCGCTCGCCTGGGCCGAGCTCGTCGCGCTCGGCGGCGATCCTGATCGCGGTGCCGCCCTCGTCACGGAGATCGCGAAGGATCCCGAGATCGCGCGCTCACCGGAGCGTGTCGCGATGCATCACGCGCTCGACGCGATCGTGGCAGGGCGGTCACGCGATCGCGATGGCGTTCGCGCGGCGCTTCGCACGGCCGAGCTCGACGCGCGGAAGGTGCGGGCCCCAGATCGCGCGTTCCTCGGTTATCTGGGCGGCGTCGCGCTGCGTGAGGCGGGTCTCGTCGATGATGCCCGCGCGACGTTCGCGCTGGCGATGGAGGCGTCACCGGAGTCCATCGGCGGGGCCCTCGCGCGACGCGAGCGCGCGAACCTCGGTTAGTGCGCCGCCGTCCTAGCCGGCGGCGTGCGATCGCCGTAGCAGCGTAAGAAAGTCCGCGACCGGGCCCGTCGGCGTGCCCGAGTCGGCTCGGCGGATGGCCACGATCGGGCGGCGCACCGGAGGCGCACCGATGACCCGGACGGGGCGGAGCACGCGCGCGCGCAGCTCGGCCCCAAGAGCCATGCGCGGCAAGAGCGCCACGCCGAGTCCCTCGATGACCATCTTCTTCGCGGCCTCGACGTTGTCCATCTCGATGACGCTCTCGGGCACGACGCCGGCTTGCCGAATCAGTGAGCTCGTGAGCTCGTAGTAGCTGGACGCGCGATCGAAGAGGATGAGCCGATCGTCCGCGAGCTCCTGAAGGCGGATGCGATCGCGGCGCGCGAACGGGTGATGGCGACTCACGACAAGCACGAGCTCGTCATCGAAGACGGAGATGAGCTCCGCGTCCGGATGCTGGATCGGTCGGCCGACGCCGAGATCGACCTCGCGTCGCAGCACCATCTCCAGGACCTCCTCGGTGTGGCCGGTGCGGACGCCCATGCGGACCTGCGGATGAGAGGTCTGGAACGACTTCAGGACCGCCGGGAGAACGTAGGTGCTGACGGCCGGCGCCGCGGCGATGAACAGCTCGCCGATCTTTCCCGAACGCAGGTCATCGACCGCCTTCTGCCCGTCGAGCACCTGGGCGATCGCGCGCTGCGCGTAGGGGAGGAGCGCGCGTCCGGCGTCCGTGAGCGTCATCCCGCGTGCGGCTCGGACGAAGAGCTCGACCCCCAGCTCGCGCTCGAGGCCCTGTAAACGTGCGGTAAGCGCGGGCTGCGTCACGCTGAGCGTGTCGGCAGCGCGGCTCACGTTGCCAAGCCGCGCCACCTCGCTGAACGCCTCGAGCTGGGCGAGAAGCATCGCGCCATCATAAACAAAACTGATCGATCCTATCCAAACAAACGATTTGTTTTATGGGCGATCCGGCACGCAGCATGCCCTCTCATGCCAGCCATGAACAGTTTCGACCGCATCAAGACGACGCCCGCGCCGATCGTTCGCGCTCCCGAGACTGACCAGCCGAGCGAGTCGCAGCAATCGGAGTGCTGCTGCCCTGAGCTCTGCCTGCTCGACCATGACAATTAGGTCGCTCGTCGAGACCCCGCTTCTGCCGCCGGGCTTCACCGTTCCAGCGTCGCGCTGGACCGATCCCGCGACACGCCTGCGCGAGCTGCTGGAGAGCGAGCCGTACGTGTTCGCACCCGGCATCTACGACCCGCACGGCGCCGAGATCGCGATGTACCACCGCTCAACGGCGATCTACTTCTCGGGCTACTCGTTCGCGATCGGGCATCTGGGCACGACCGACATGGACCTCTACTCGGGCCCGGAGATCGCCGACGGCGCGCGCCGCACGATCTCGGCACTGCGGAAGTTCCAGCTCACCATGGCCACCGGCGACCCTGAGAAGGGCGTCCCGCCGACACACCTCGAGATTCCACCTGTCGTCGTCGACATGGACGGCGGCTACGGCAACCTCTTCAACGTCCAGCGCACGGCCGAGCTCTACGTGAACGCCGGCGTGGCGGGCGCGCACATCGAGGATCAGGTCCTGCCGAAGCGTTGCGGCCACATCGCCGGCAAGGCGCTCATCTCGGCGGATGAGATGGTCGGCAAGCTGCGCATGGCGCGCGCGGTCGCGGAGGACCTCGGGCATCCGGACTTCGTCGTGATCGCGCGCACCGACGCGGTCTCGGCCGTCGGCGCCCCTGAGAAGACACGCGGGCTCGATCTCGCGATCGAACGCGCGCTGCGCTATCTCGACAGCGGCGCTCCCGACCTCGTCTGGTGCGAGTTCCCGAATTCAGATCGCGAGCCGACCGAACGGTTCGCGGACCAGGTGCGGCGCCGCTTCCCCGACGCGAAGCTCGCCTTCAACTGGTCGAGCTCGTTCAAGTGGTTCAACGACCCGAACCCGATCTCCTTCGCGGAGCTCGGTGAGCTCGGGTACAAGTTCCTCTTCATCACGCTGGCCGCGCAGCACGCGATGGGGTACGCGTTCAGCAAGCTGCTTCAGGGGCTTTCGGAAGAGCAGGAGCAGGCCTACGTCACGCTGCAGCGCAAAGAGTGGGCGTCCGACGACGACATCCCGACGAAGAGCCACCACCTCTTCACGGGCGTTCCGTACCACCAGGTGCTCGGCGAGACGATGGGCGCGTCACGTCTGGGCAAATTCGATGGCGAAGCTGCCGAGAAGGCGGTGTGAGGATGGACAACGACGACGTTCTCATCTACGACGACGTCGACGGCGAGCCCGACGAGGACGAGAGCTGGATCGCTGAACAGGCGCGACTTGTCCTTCTGGAGGACGGGCGCTAGGACGTGACCGCGACGGAGCGCAGCAGCGGCGAGCTGATCATCAGATCCGCCGAGCGGCGGTTGCATGCGATCGCGACATCGTGCAGCACTGCGAGGCGGATCAACGAGCGGACGTCGGTCTCGTGCGGCTGCGTCGCGAGCGGATCCCAAAAGAAGACCACCAGATCGATCTCGCGTCGCGCGATCATCGCCGCGACTTGGGCGTCGCCTCCTTGGGGACCGCTGAGCAGCAGCTCGATGCGTAACCCAGTGTCGGCGGCGACGAGCTGACCGGTGTGCTTGGTCGCGTAGAGCTTTGCCCGCGATAAAAGCTCACGATTCCACCGCGCCCACTCGAGCATGTCGGTCTTCGGCGCGTCGTGCGCGATCAGGGCGACGCGAAGGGGTGCTCCCATGTCCTTCATAGTGCGGTTGTGGGCGCCGTCGTTGGATGTGACTGGGTGCCGATACGGTGATGGTTCGGTGAAGTTCGCGGCTAGGGTGCGGTGAGCGGGTTTGTCGCCTTCGGTCCGATGTGATCGACCCACGGCGATTCGCCCTGCGTCGCGATCACAAGCGCTCGCTCAAAGACCATCGGTGCTCCCGGTGGGACGGATGGCGAAAAGTTTGCGAAGTCGCCATCGAAATAGCAGAGAACCACCTTTTGACCTGACGGGAACGCACTCCATCGTGAGATAGCCGGGCGTGGGCCATTCGGTCCGTTTCGTGTGTACTCCCACTGAGCTACCGCGCCCGCGGTCGTGGGGAGAGCAGCCGCGAGCGTGAGGGTGTTCGAATACGTGCTCACCGCGGCCCGGCCTTCGGTTTCGCAGGTTTGCTGCTCCGGATTCGGTGTCGTCATAGGTGTTGGCCCAGCCGTGGTCGAGCCGCAGCCGACGGCGAGCCCGACGAGGACCGCACTCGCAAGTGTCAACCTGAAAGTCACGCCTTCGATCCTAAGTCCCGACAACAACCCCGCCGTCAACTGACAACACCGCGCCGTTGATGAATGAGGCCTCATCCGAGGCGAGGAAGAGATACGCGTAGGCGACGTCCTTCGGCTCGCCGAGGCGCCGGATCGGTGTGCGCTCGACCATCGTCGCGAGGATCTTCTCGGGCATCTGACGAACCATCTCGGTGCCGATGAATCCGGGCGCGACCGCGTTCACGGTGATTCCCTTCGGGCCGAGCTCGCGAGCCCAGACCTTCGTCATGCCGATGACCGCGGCCTTGGTCGCGACGTAGTTGGTCTGCCCGAAGTTCCCATAGAGGCCCACGACCGAGGAAGCGTTGAGGATTCGTCCCGAGTGCTGGCGGATCATCGTCGGCGCGACCGCCTGCGTGCAGGCAAAAACGCCTCGCAGGTTCACCGAGATCACGGCATCGAAGTCTGCTTCGCTCATGACCCCGGTGATCTCGTCGCCCTTGGACTTCACAAGCTGCGCGTCGCGCAGGATCCCAGCGTTGTTTACGAGAATGTCGATCCGGCCGTGCTCCTTCGCAACCGCGGCCGCGCCTTTCGCTGCAGCCATCACATTGGTCACGTCCACGCGCGTGTCAGCGCCATCCGCGACATCCCACGTCACGACAGTGGCGCCGGCGTCGCGGAACACGCGCGCGGTCTCGGCGCCGATCCCGCGTGCGCCGCCGGTGACGATCGCGATCTTGCCGTCGAGCCGGAACATCACATGCCCGAGTCTTCGGGCTCTTCGTCCCAGCCCTCATCCGACTCGAGCTCGTCCGCGTAGTCCTCCGGCTCGAGCCCGAGGCTTTCGATCACAGCGACGAGACCGTTGCGCTGCTCGGGTGGCGTCGTCCGGATCCAGCCGCGGAGCACATCGTTGACGGTCACGCTCACGGCGCCGCGCTCGCTCGCGACCGATTCGGCCTCATCGTGCGCGGCGGCCCTCGCGAGCTCCCGGATCGTCTCCGGGACCATGCGGCAAAGGGTCGCGAGGACCCCTTCCGCGGTCTCATCCCAGTCCATCAGCCGATCGCGTCGATGCCCGTAGCGAACCGGCCGATGATGAGCTTCTGGATCTGCGTCGTGCCCTCGTACAACCGGTTGACGCGCGCGTCGCGCCAATAGCGTTCGACGGGGAACTCATCGGAGAAGCCGTAACCGCCGTGGATCTGGATGGCGCTATCCGCGGCGCGCTGCGCCGCTTCCGACGCGTAGAGCTTGGCGATGCTTGTCTCGCGGGTATTCGGCCGTCCCTTGTCCTTGAGGTCGCCGGCGCGCCAGACGAGAAGCCGCGCGGCCTCGGTCTCGACGACCATGTCGGCGATCAGCTCCTGCATGCACCGACGCATCGATGCACGCCTGCGCGACGCCGACCGCCCCTGCCGCGACCGAGTACCGGCCCGAGTCGAGCGCGGTCATCGCGATCTTGAAGCCCTCGCCGATCTCACCGAGACGGTTCGCGTCGGGAACGCGCACGTTGTCGAGGATGAGCTCGCTCGAGTCCGACGAGCGCAGCCCGAGCTTTCCGTGCAGCGCCTGGCTGCCGTAGGACTGGCGGTCGCGTTCGAGGACGAACGCGGTGATGCCCTTGGCCTCCTTCGAGGGATCGCCCTGCGCGAACACGAGCGCGAGCTTCGACACCGACCCGTTGGAGATCCACATCTTCCGGCCGCGGAGCACCCACGAGTCGCCGTCGCGCTTCGCGCTCGTGCGCAGCTTCGTCGCGTCGCTTCCGACCTCGGGCTCGGTGAGGCCGAAGCAGCCGATGACGTCGCCCTTGCACAGCGCGGGAAGCCACCGCTGCTTCTGCTCCTCCGTGCCGAATTTGAGGATGGTCATCTCGACGAGCGAGATCTGGACGGAGAGCGTCGTGCGTACCGACGAGTCCGCGCGCCCGACCTCCTCGGTGACGAGCGCGTGGGAAACGAAGTCGAGACCGATGCCGCCGTACTTCTCCGGCACCGGTCCGCCGAGCAGACCGAGCGGCGCCATCTTGCGGAGCACGTCCTTGGGGAAGACCTCGCCCCGATCGCGCTCGCGCGCTCCCGGCGCGATCTCCTTGTCCGCGAAATCCTTCGCGAGCTTGCGGATCGATTGCTGCTCAGAGGTGAGGTCGAAGTCCACGCGGCTCCTAGGCCGAAGCGCGCTGCGCCGAACGTTCGCGGATCGCGAGCAGCGCGTCGATCTCGCCGATGTGCCCGAGGCAGCCCTGGAGGATGCCGGTCCCGCGGCGTACGGCCTTCGCGGCGGCCTCGTCGTCCGGAAGGGCTCGGAGACGCTGCACGAGCGGTTCAACGACCGAGTCGAGATACCGAACCAGTTCCGTCGCGTTGAGACGAGGGATCGCGAGCACCTCCTGGAACGTGTACCCGGTCAGGGCGCCAAGCCCGTCGTCACCGATGCCGCGGGGGTCGTAGCCGGTCCGTTGGGCCCAACCATCGGTGAACCATCGCTCCGTCGAGGGCTGCGTCCCGCCGAGGATGCGGGTGAGCACGTCGATCCACCGAGCCATATGCCAGACGGTCTCGCGAACGTTGTTCCCGCGATCGTCGGCGCGCCACTCGAGGGCGTCCTCCTCGAGATCTTTGAGCCGCTCGCGAACGCGACTGCCAACGTCCTCGAACCATTTCGCCATGAGCAGAGTGTCGCGCATGACCCGAGTCTAGGGACGATACGGACGCCGGATCGCCATCCACCGCGCCGGCTCGGTCAGCGGCACGAAGCCGTACCGCGCGTAAAGGCCATGCGCGTCGCGCGTCGCGAGCAGGACGTTACGCAGACCCTGCAGATCGGGGTGGGACATAACCGTGTCCAAGAGCTGCTTCGCGACACCATTTCCGCGATGCTCCGCGAGAACGAAGACGTCGCAGAGCCATGCGAACGTCGCCTTGTCGGTAACCACACGCGCGAAGGCGACCTGCGCTGCGCCGCCATCGGGGTCGCCGGCGAACGCGGAAAAGCAGATCGATCCGTCGATCGCGCGCTCTACGACGTCGCGCGGGACCCCTGCCGACCAGTACGCCTCGTCGTGAAGGAAACGCCATACGAGATCGCGGTCGATGTGTCGCGCATCGCTCGAAACGACGTACTGGCCCACGCGCGCCGAGTCTAGACTCGAGCGGGCGTGATTCTGCTGCTCGTCCAGAGCGCACTCTTCCTCGTGGTCGTTGGGCTCCTCGTCGGAGCGCTCCTCGTCGACCGCTCAGGCGTGCACGGCCGCGACTATCTCGTCTTCGAGCAGCGTGCCGTCCGATCCCAGCAACTCACGGTCGCCGCGTTCGTCCTCGTCATCATCGAGTTCCTCGTCGGGACGCCGCTGCTCGGGGCGGTCCTCGCGATCATCGCGATCCTCTGGACGCTCTGGTGGCTTCCCGCCGAGCACCGGCGATTCGACGTCGCCGTCCAGTCGATCTTCGACGCGCGGCCGGAGGCGGTTGCCGCGGTCATGTTCGATATTTCCGAGCAGCCGCGGTGGATGGACTCGATCGTCCGCACGGCGCTCGAGACGCCTGGCCTACTGCGGAAAGGGAGCGTCATCCGCCAGACGCTCCGCGTCTCGGGGCAGGATCTGATCGCGAAGCTCGTCGTGGTCGAGCTCGTTCCGTACGAGCGCCTCTTGCTTCAGGTCATCGTCCGCCACGCGGAGCTGTTCGATCACTTCGAGGTGCAGCCGCACCCGCGCGGGTCGCTCGTGACCTATTCGGGACGGCACCAGCTCTCGCGCTTGAACGCGGTCCTCACCGGGTGGCGGCTCCCTTCACTTCGCCGGAGCTTCGCGGCCAGGCGGACGGCCAACCTCGAGCGGCTGCGCACGATCGTCCACCCGGCACCTCTCGCGCGCCGCGCATAAAAGGAACAGCCCGCGGGTCTCCCCGCGGGCTGTTCGTGTATGTCGATCCGAACGTTACTTGCGGCTCTTGCCCTTGCCGGAGTCGCTCGACTTCGCCTTGGACTTGTTCGCCTTGTCCTTGGCCGTAGCCTTCGCTTCCTCACGGTCGGCCTTGGCCGTCACACGGTCCGCCTTGGCCGTTTCGAGATCCTTCTTGACCTTCGTGTCGTCGGTCGTGGCCGTCGACTCAGCCGCTGCGGCCATGTCCGTGACTGCCTTGCGGGCTTCGTCGACGACACCCTGCATGTCCGAGATCGCCGTGTCGACAATGTCCTTGTACTTCGAGTCAAGACCGCTCGTGTCGAACGTCCGCGCGCCATCGGTCGAGTCCGCCGGGGCCGTCGCGTCGCTCGGCGCGGTCGTGCTCGTGTTGTTCGTCGTGTTCGCCGGGGCGGGCGTGGTGTCGTCACCCTCGTCCTTGCAGGCGGTGCCCAGTTCGACGGCGGCCTGAATGTCCTCGTGGGCCTTCGTCGAGATGTCCTTGAGCTCCTGCTTCGCGCTCGCGACTGCGTCACGAGCGTCGACAGTCAGAACGGTGCTCGCCTTGTGCGCCTCGTGCTGGAGCTGGCGCGCGTCGCGCGCGAGGTCCTTGAGGTCGCCGCTGAACGCCTTCCACGCCGTGTGGAGAAGGTGGACCGCGTCATTGCGGGCGTGCGCCGCCGCGCTGCAGTCCTGCGTCTCGTCGCCGAGCGGCGCGGCATTCGCGCTGCCCGCGAAGGTTGTTGCGCCTAGAGAGAGGATGAGTGCGGCAACTGCCATCCCACGAGCAGTGCGGTTCGCGATTCTGGTGCCGAACATGTGCACCTCCTTGTGCTCACGTCCTAACGGGCTGTCCGGCTGGCGGTTAGCCCCGTTCGGGTACGGGGTACCGCCGTACTCCCCCGAATGGGGTACTTGCTCTATGTATCGGTTCCCGCTGCGCGGGTCCGACTCGCTCGTCGGTCCTGGCGACCGCGGTCGCCCTCCCGCCCGCGCTCATCGGTAGACTTCGCGCCCAAATGGAGAAGCGCCCCGTCGATCTCGGCACTCGCGATAGCGCGGTCGTGTTCGCGGTGCTGCTTCTCGGCATCTTCGCCATCAGCGCGTCGGTTCTGATCGTGGTCCTCGTCGTGAGCGGTGCGAGTCAGGTTCGATAGCTCGTGGACAGGCGCGCCTAAACTCCGCGCCGTGCGTTTCGGCGTGATGCTGCCTTCGTACATTCGGCCGAGCCGCGAGACGGTCCTCGGGGTCGCGCAAACCGCGGAGCGCCTCGGGTTCGACTCGGTATGGACGAACTCCCACACCGTCGTGCCGGCCGCGTTCAAGCCCCGGTATCCGTACGCCGAGGATGGCGTGCCGTCATGGAACGCGAGGACCGCATGGGCCGACGCGATGATCACGCTCGGGTTCGTCGCGGCGGCGACGGAGCGGGTGCGGCTCGGCGTCGCGGTCGTGCCTCTGATCATCACCGACCCGATCACGCTCGCGAAGCAGTCCGCGACCGTCGACCTTCTTTCGAACGGACGCCTCGAGCTCGGTCTCGGCGCGGGCTGGCTTCTAGAGGAGGGTGAGGCGCTCGGACATCCCACGGACCATCGCCAGGCCCGTCTCGAGGAGACGATCGCGGTGCTGAGACTCGCCTGGACCCGACCCACGTTCTCGTACGACGGTCAATATGTGAAGATTCCCG
>WNGR01006980.1_pt1 | contig 12013 bp, 9 predicted proteins | sample 5407581 | NCBI WGS metagenome assembly WNGR01 (sample SAMN13153383, study PRJNA577476) | soil metagenome | isolation source: 80 cm soil or saprolite under Garry oak tree replicate 2 | place: USA:California | collected 2016-06-15
TCGACGACTTGGCCTCATTGCGCGACTTTGCTTCAGATCATTCCTGTGCGCTGCTTTTCGTGCGGAAAAGTCATCGGCGATAAATGGAACGCGTACCTCGAGCTCCTCGCAAAAGACATGAGTGAAGGGTCCGTCCGTTTTCCCCGTCGTCGTAGCAAAGCTCACTCACTCACTTTACTTTCCCCAGGGATGCACTCGATGAACTTCAACTCAAAAGATATTGTTGCAGACGCATGGTTCTCACCCATGTGGACCTCATTGAGAAGCTCCTGCATTATAATCGTGCGTGTCCAGGCAGACGTTCATTTACTCCTATACTTAAAAAATAACTCTGATAGCTATGGAAAGAACAAAGGAGCGAAACCAATACGTACAGTAGGCATGTATTCTTGTAAGTTACGACGTCTTTGGTATAATTGTCGTGGTCACAAAGACTTCTCCTCTACCCACTGCTATTTTTGGCATCCCACTACGTCGGCCTTTCGTGTCCCGTACATCTATTCTCGTCTCCAACGTCTGCTGGCGTCGCGCTACCACCACCACATACAGCAACACGGTCTTTGGGCAGAGGGTAACAAACTCGATTAAGACAACGTTGTAATCGTAATACCAAGGAACGATAGGCGTGGTTCCTTCGTGTCCCATGTTTGTGACTCCTAAACAGAGCGCTCCCAGCACAATCCGACATGCCTGCACTCCCTGATTCGCGCTGGCGAGTTCTACGGTAGTGGGCTCGAGAGCGACTGGAAGCTCGTCTCGTGAGAAGCAAACGAGCCACTTTCTTAAAATCGCTGAAGGATTTGTTGGGCGTCGGTGTGCCCCGACCCAGATACGGCGTCCTGTTTGGCGGCCGCTTGTGCCGGAGCGGGGGCTTGAGCGGACGTGGGGATCGCCTTTCGGCGGCGCGAGAACGACGTGCCCCAGCTGGCAAGGTTAGCGAACGCGCCCGCTGGGCCAGCCGTTTGTCGCGGCACGGGGGCAGCGAGCGGCGAACCAGAGGCGGGCAAATGAAACGACGTTGTCCGCCGTCGCGCCAACAAACTCGCCATCCCTTCGCCCGCAGATTCTGCAGGCGGGGCCGCCATTGTCGTGGGAGACCCGAACACGCCCGCACCCGGATCCTCCATGGCAGGCGGGGCGGTAATTGCGGTGGTTGGAATCGCCTTGGCTGGACTTCCGCCTGCGCCGCCGAACGCAGGAAGCCGTGGCGTAGAATATCGAGACGACGTCGACAGCCGCGAGGCTCGAGAGCCTGGGCGGAGCGGCGAAGAGTGTGGCCGCCCGGGTGCCGTGGTCGCGGGCAAGGACGCCGTGGGAAACGGTGACGCTGCTAGGGGCTGTGGTGAGGGTGTACGGGTGGGAGAAAGCACTGGGGACGGCGGATGGGGAGTTGGGTCGAGTGGTGGTAGCTCAGGTGCCACTGGTGCCTGGGCCAAGAGTCGCGAGAGAGAAGATGGGCCAGCAACTGGCGTCGTCGAGTTCGACCCCAAGCGCGCAGCGGGGAAGTGCCGAGAATTGGGTGCGCGAGCCGGATGAAACGTCTCTTCCTCGACTTCGTTCTCGGGCGGGGCGGACAGTGGAACGGGGGGCTCTTCTTTCGGTTCGGCCACCGCCGACACCTTCTTGGAAGTTTGCCGGCGTTTCGAGGTACCCGGTTGCGTCCAATCCTCGACCTCCAACATGTAATACTTCACGCCGTCGCCGAGGCCATATGGATTACTACTGGGGTCCTGAGAGAAAAGAGGTCAACGATAGATTCGAAACGATCATTCGGACATACAGACTTTTGGGTCAACCACTCGCTCAGTTATAGACGTGATTCTTGCGACTATCCACTCACGCGTCTTCAGTTGCTCTGCGAGGTGTCCGGTCGCTTGAAGGAAATAGTGTGGGAAAGAAACTAGTCGGTCAAAGTCAGTATGGTATTCGCAAAAGAGAAGCACGGTAGATACCGTTGAACGCAGCCCATGGCTTCGAAATCGAGTTGCGCGTTGGCAAGAAGAGCGCGAGATCACCCTTGGCAAAGTTTCGGAAGGAGATCTTCCCCTTAGCACGCTCCCGATACTCCTTGCATTGTTTCTGCCACTTGCGAATGGTAGAACCCGTCTTCGAAATAACCTCTAGAAAATGGTCGTGGTCGAAAGAGCGCAGAACCTCGACAGCACCGGCAGGATCGGAAGGGTCAACAGGGGGTGGTTCATCATGTGGGCTGGTGGACCCGTGCCTGGCACTTGTCGGGAAGACGTGAGACTCAGTAAGTTGACCTATCGACTTGGATATCGAGGGATGAGAGATAGACGCCTGGGCGACAGTTAGTGCTTTGAAGTGAGCCGTGCGGTAGGCGATAGAGGTCTCCAACAGCTGCGCGATGAGCCGTTCGGCCGCCTCCACCTTGTGCTCAAATTCGGACTGTGAGACGCGGCCAGTTCGAATGTCTTCTCGAAGCACGCCCTCCATGTTCCGCGCATCCCGGAGCTCGCGCTCAAAGCGTTGGAGCTCCTCCCGGAGACGAACTGAATCAGTCTCCTTCATCTCGACTTGAGCCGTAGCTTCCTTCAGTTGGCGCTCCAAATCCTCCACCTCTGCTCGTAGCTCGAAGAACTGGTGTTCCAGCACAGCACGGTCTCCGTCTGCTTCAGCGACATAATCGCGCAGCTGCCGGTCGTGTTCACTCGCTTGGGCGCGCAACAGCCTGTCCTTCTCTTCGCTAGCGTCTTTCAAGGCAGTTTTCATCTCGGCTCGTTCCTTGCACATGGTGTCGACCTGGGCTTCTAGATTTTCTCCTCGAGCCCGCGCCTGTTCGAGATTTCTTAGAGTTTCGTCCTGGTCTTCGAGAAGCTTTGCAATTTTCGCGGCGTTTCGCGCCTCCAAAGCCCGAATCTCTTCGGCTTCCTCACGTACCTGAGCCAATTGCTGCCGGAGAACCTCCGCAGCTTTAGTCTGACTTGTCGCCTCCGCGAGGGCTTCGCTTAGCTCTTGCCGTTGCCGTTCGACGTTCGAAAGAAGATCCTGATGCCTATCTTCCATAATACGCCGCGCTGTGACCTCACTGTCTATTTGCGCGCGAGCTTGGCGTAACTCTCGTTCGAACCGCTCTGTTTGTTCGTGGTCGGTACTAGCGGACCGAAGCTGCTCTTTGAGATGGTCAATTTCAGCTTTCAAGGCACGTCGTTCTTCGTTAAACACTGCCTCGTTGTCTGCTTTCTTCCCTTCAAGATCGCGTAGATTCTCGGCGAGCTCTTGAAAAGCTTGTTCATCTGCGTCGGATACTACGAGCGAGGAAGGTGGCATCAGTCCAAAAGGCCTTCCAGAGATCGACAGCCTACCCACAACGCCTCCGTGATAATGCTAATCGCGATGACGAGAGCACTATGTGTTGTTAGTTAATTCACCACGAGCGGAAGTAGCGTTTGATGACATACACGACCGTTCGGCAATCCTATCAAAGCCCGACTCGAGGGCATCCATCCTGTCGACTAGTCTCTGAAGATTCGTGCGAGTCTCTCGAACGTTGATCAGCGCAACGTCGTTGTCCCTGAGTGACTGGGCATATCGCTCCAAGTCTTCAAGGACGCGTAGAAGATCTAGTCGTAGAGGTTCATTCTACTCGAATCGGACATCCGTCACAGAGTCGGAATTCACCACGTACTACTGATATCTGCCCGCTCTAAGGTGTACGGGCTATCGGTATCCCTGCCTCCGGAAGGGGAGAAGTCGATCGAGGGAACCGCGTCATCCATACCCTTGGGATCGAAGGGAAGTTGGCCATGCACTTCGCCACGATACACCTGACGGCGCTTGCGTTCGACAGCCCTTGACAAGAACGTAAGCGAGACAAACGCGAGCGAACTAGGCACATACGAAAGCTTCGCCATTACTTCCAAGATAATTTGGCATCTTGTGTAGAAAAATCTTGCTATACAAATACAATCAGGAGCCCGTTGTCAAAATGTCGAAAAAAGCACCGCTACAGACAGAATTCTTTCCGGCGGACGATCTCAATGACTGTGGCACCATAAGCATATACCAGGTTATGGAGTCGCTGGATATGGGGGAAAGTGTTCTTGGTCCTAAAGCTGGATTGTAGCGCAGTCAAATCAGCCGGAAGTGCGACAAGGTCGTTGTTTAAGGTACTGATTTGTCGGAGACCCCGTAGACAGTGTTCTGTGAACGTGTTCTAGGGAGACATGAGAGGGGAACAACTTGAGGATACTCGAGAATACCTTCATCTGCGTAACAGACGAAACGCTGCTTCTCATTGATATGTCCAACTGACGGAGCTCTGCAGCAGAGTTAGGAATGTCTGTCAGATGAGTCAGGAAATAGTCTTACCCTGTAGCAGTGCATCGACATTTGAAACAGGACCTAGATGACGATGGGCAAACGATATGGCGCAAGCAGGGTAGCTAAAAATTACCGTCGAGGGAGGTTACGACTTCTGAAACTTTGCCGTGCAACTCGCGAGATAGCTGGTCTAATGCCTCGGCATCTAGAATCCTGATCGTGTTTTCAAAAAAAAACACCCAAACGGACGGCTAAGTCCCTGACATACCTCGTGTCAGACAGACTTGACCTTACTCCGGTCGCCCCATCGCTAAGCCTCTTCATAGTCTCTTCGACGCGACGAAAGCGTTCCTGAAGGTCGTCTTTCCCGAGATGATGAACATGTGCATACCCGAAAGGAGTAGAGAAATACCATGAGTCCGCCGACACGCATCTGCCACCTGGTGCATCTTCTCATTAGAGACGTAATCCCCAAGCGTGCGCGCTCGGCCTCCTGAGTCAATGGCTCGTTGCATCGCAACAGACATGAACTCCCGGTGAACGTGAACACGCGAGGCCATTTCCAAATCGGCATCAACGCCGGCAAGAAGAGAGGCCTGCTTGTCTAGTTCCCGGCGTGCGCCCGCGGCGACTCCATCGAACACGTCGGCGACGTTGAGCACGTTGAGGTCAAGAGCTGTCGACGCGATCTGCAGGGCAGACTGTTGGCACCGCAGTGAATCCAGAGTGCGGCTAATTGATTGTTGGTGCGCCTGCGCCGCTCTGTGGTAGGAAGCGCCCAATTGCGATGGTCGGAAAGGGGGCGTCGCAGTGATCGATTCTTGCAAAAAAAAATTACGCGTGCAACAGGCGCGCAACTCGAGGGAGACGTACCTTCTATTGGGGGTTGCAATGGAGGCTGTAAATGGAGGAGCTTCATCACCTCATCAAAATCTTCGTCTAGATAGTACTTGTTGAACACAAATATTGACTAGTGGACGGTCAGTGACGTAAAAACATGGGAGGGAAGTCGGGAAGGAAGCAAAGCCGTGAACATACCTGGTCTTGTGCCCCTGCAAGATCCCGCACATTGTCCGTCCTCAATCTCCGTCCGTCCGAAAGATATGCCAGCACCGCGCCTTCCTCGATCCCAATCTCTTTGCGTAGAAACGCCTCGAGACTTCCCAACCTAGAAGATGCTCAGTTGAGAAAAAGCTAGTCGTTGCTGCTGCGGTACCTCTCTATGTCCCAGAGAGTGGCACTTGTCTACTCGTTCGGTCAACGACGCAAGTGGTCATCTGGGGAGCACATACCTGGAATACTTCTCCATCTTCAGCCCTGCATATATGGATCATTTTTTGCGCTCACGAGAAAGAGGAAAAGTTGTAGTTGGCTGAGAGCCGCACGCAAGTGACGCACTTGCTGCCTGTGAGCTCCTGAAAAGGAAAGTAGACCCTTCCGGCATGGGCGGTCCGCGGTTACCCGTATCCCTTAGCGAACCATGGCCCGGGCGGCATCCTCCAACTCAGTGACAAGATCTCGTACAAGTTTTCTCGCAATGGCCTTTTCGAAGAGACGATAGGTACTTCTAGTTGCCCACACATCTCGACTTGACTGTCGGATACGGCCCACACAAGCCAATGCTCAAGACGTTTCACCGCGCAGTTGCTGAAGGCACAACGGACTTATGACGCGCTTCATTCTGAAAAACGGCGAAAGGTGCGTCGTGTGCTGGTGCTTATAGCGGATTAATAATGCCACGCCCATTTGTATGCCTTGCTTGAATGCGCTTTCTCTGGTGCTCCAGAAAGATGAGGGTCATAGGTTTTGTGCGTCCTCCTATGCACCCCAGTATCTTTTCTGAATACACTCAGGTGTCGACACGCAGTTCGGTATCGTATATTGCAAAGAGTGTCATAACGTGAGCTATGATCCCACATTGGACAACATCTATCAACAAGTCATTCTAACAATCGAGGAGCGAGAGACAAAGCTTCTAGGTACCTTCTCTCATCTTCCTTTTCGACAACAAGTATCGTAAGGTCCAGACGAGAAGCGCCCTCGCGAGTCCTACCAATCCTGGAGGCCCGGGGAGAAAGACATCGCCGAGCTGGAAAATACCACCGCACTTCCCTGCCAGCGCCAGCGTGGTCTTCTCAATCTGGGCCAAACGTGCTTCCTGAACGCCACTCTCCAGGCGCTCCTGCACAACCCCCTGTTGCGGGACTACTTCCTTGAAGATAAGCATAACCCAAGGTGGTGCAAAAAAGCAAGGAGGACTGCGCCTGCTGCGAGCTCGACTAGTTGTTCGCCGGCGCGCACACTCCGCCGCTGCAGCCGGCATTCGAATCTACTGCGCTGATCGCGACGACGTGGCGCGCCGCTGGGTCATTGGCTGGGTATGACCAGCAAGATGCCCACGAGTATTGATCGCGCTGCTGAATGCAGCCCACGCGAGCGCTCGAGGACTCACTCCGTTGAAATGCAATTTCATTGTGCACAGCACGTTTAGCGGGCTACTCCAAGGCGATATACGCTGCCCGCGTTGCAATTGCCTGAGTGAGACCGTGGATCCTTGCCTCGATATCTCTCGGCCTTGGTCCCGGGACAGAACACCCTCACTGTCTCAAGCGGTGCGCAGTTCCCGGTTCGGTATTCGCGGTGATATCGGGAGCGTTCTGACTGCGAAAACATAGATTTACTAGTCGTTCGGTTAAGGATTGGTCGTGTCAGAAGTGTGGTAAGGTCTTACAGGAGGCTAACCAATGGATCTCGATCAAGCGTCTTCCCCTTGTGCTCTCCACCCGGTTCAAGGTCAGTGGTCAACCTGACTTCACGAAGACATGCGTTGACGCGTACGGCACAGCGCTTTGAGCAGCGCGGAACAAGATCGACACTCCCGTGCGAGTTCCCTCGTTGATCACCATGGCCCATACTCAACACCGGCCGTCGATGGCAGCGGCACGTAAGTCCCCCTTGCGACCACCGCCAGAGGCCGCCGGCTCATCTCCCCATCTGAGCGGGTACCCCGGCCCGGGAGCACTGTATGACTACGAGCTCTTCGCAGTGGTCAACCATGAGGGCCAGATCGACAATCGCAACTACACAAGCCTTGCGCGATTCCAGGACATAGTGCGTATCGACCTTTCCTTCACCTCGCCGCCACCCACCAGACCTGCTCACTCGTCTTGGGGGATCCTCCCTGCCGTCCCAGTGGTGCCGCTTCGACGACGACGAGGTGACGCCCGCGGAAGTGCTTGGGACGACCGTATCGATATACATGGCGTTCTATGTGAAGTGGCGGCTGGACTACAAGCCGCACACTACGCTGCCGTATGTTCTGACGCGGGAGAGTAAGGCGGTGCGTGAGCGAGAGGCGCTCGCGGCCAAGGTCCGTGCGGAGCAAAAGCAGGCGCGCGAGTGCGAGCGTGAGGTTGAGGACGAGCTGCTCGCAAGATGGCTCGATTTAGCATGTGGATGATGTGACTGTCATGCAGGGAAGGCGGTTTCCAGTAAGTTCGATGTCACCCCGGCACCTAGATAAACATCATACTCAGTCACTGGAATTTTTTTGGCGCTATCATTAGTCGTTGTTGTGTAACTTAATCAGGTCGTACTTGTTTTTCCCAGTCGATAGGATAAATAGTGCCAGTACTACAGGCATATGCTGAAAATAATATAATAGGCCAAGAAGGCTTGTTCGAAATGAAGAAAGGTCCAATGGATGGGCGTGAGCGCACACTTACGCTGCGGGAGACCGGGAGAGCATATCGGTTTGGGCGCACTGCAGGGGTGACGATCGCTGTAGAGCCAGCCCAGAAGATCTTCAGGAGAGTGCCCGCTATCGGTAGAGCAAAGAGCTCCGAAACCGAGTACGTCAATCATGGCTCAAGTTGCGCCGCCTCAATGAGCTCTTATCTAGCACATCACATTACACTCCAGACCGCCTAAAGAAAAACCACGGATTACTGTAGCGGTTCAGTGTTAATACAAGTAGTCCAACCCCGCCCATGTACGAAAGTAGAAAGATCGATGCGGGTTTCATATTCGCCGGCAATCCAGATATTACTTGGGCGGTGAAGATGTGCCCTATGAGGTGGCGGGATCCACATTAGGAGTTCACCTTTACTACCACATATCCATCCCTCCTCGTTGATCACGGAGTGGTCAGTGAAGTCGACGTGTCTTGAAGTTTCCGTATTTCCTGTCGTAGCGTTCAACATACGAATTGACCCATGTCCTGATGAGACAGTGCACTGACCATCTGGCAAGAGTGCCACAGACCCGACCGAATCCATGTGTCCAATAAATGGGCTTGCGGCTGTCTCTCCAGTCGTGACGTTCCACACACGAATTGTTTTATCGTCTGAGCCTGAGACGATGCGCTGGCCATCTGGCGAGAATGCCACAGACTCTACCCGATTCGTGTGTCCAGTAAATGGGCCTGCCTCTGTCTCTCCCGTAGTGGCGTTCCATACACGAATTGTTTCGTCCCAAGAGCCTGAGACGATGCGTTGGCCATCCGGCGAGAATGCCACAGACATAACCCAAGACGTGTGTCCAGTAAATGGGTCTGCCTCTGTCTCTCCCGTAGTGGCGTTCCACATACGAATTGTTTTATCGATCGAGCCTGAGACGATGCGTTGGCCATCTGGCGAGAATGCCACAGAATAGACCCAATGCGTGTGTCCAGTAAATGGGCCTGCCTCTATCTCTCCCGTAGTGACGTTCCACACACGAATTGTTTCATCGCGCGAGCCTGAGACGATGCGCAGGCCATCTGGCGAGAATGCCACAGACATGACCCATTCCGTGTGCCCAGTAAATGGGCCTGCCTCTGTCTCTCCCGTAATGGCGTTCCACACACGAATTGCTCGATCGCTCGAGCCTGAGACGATACGCTGGCCATCTGGCGAGAATTCCACAGACAAGACCGAATCCATGTGTCCAATAAATGGGCTTGCTGCTGTCTCTCCAGTAGTGGCGTTCCACACACGAATTGTTCTATCTTCCGAGCCCGAGACGATACGCTGGCCATCTGGCGAGAATGCCACAGAATAGACCCAATGCATGTGTCCAGTAAATGGGCCTGCCTCTGTCTCTCCCGTAGTGGCGTTCCGCACACAAATTGTTCGATCGGAAGAGCCTGAGACGATGCGTTGGCCATCTGGCGAGAATGCCACAGAATTGACCCAAGACATGTGTCCAGCAAATGGGTCTGCCTCTATCTCTCCCGTAGTGACGTTCCACACACGAATTGTTCCATCGCCCGAGCCTGAGACGATGCGTTGGCCATCTGGCAAGAATGCCACAGAGCTGACACGAGACGTGTGTCCAGTAAATGGGCCTGCCTCTGTCTCTCCCGTAGTGGCGTTCCACACACGAATTGTTCCATCGCGCGAGCCTGAGACGATGCACTGGCCATCTGGCGAGAACGCCACAGACTCGACCGAATTCATGTGTCCAATAAATGGGTCTGCCTCTGTCTCTCCCGTAGTGGCGTTCCACACACGAATTGTTCCATCGCGCGAGCCTGAGACGATGCGCTGGCCATCTGGCGAGAATGCCACAGATCCGACCGAATTCATGTGTCCAATAAATGGGCCTGCCTCTGTCTCTCCCGTAGCGGCGTTCCACACACGAATTGTTTCATCCCAAGAGCCTGAGACGATGCGCTGGCCATCTGGCGAGAATGCCGCAGATAAGACCCAATGCGTGTGCCCAGTAAATGGGCCTGCCTCTGTCTCCCCCGTAGTGGCGTTCCACATACGGATTGTTCCATTGACCGAGCCTGAGACGATGTGCTGGCCATCTGGCGAGAATGCCACAGACAAGACCCGAGACATGTGTCCAGTAAATGGGTCTGCTTCTTTTTCTCCCGTACTGGCATTCCACACACGAATTGTTTCGTCGTCCGAGCCTGAGACGATGCGCTGGCCATCTGGCGAGAATGCCACAGAATTGACCGAATTCATGTGTCCAGTAAAGGGGCCTGCCTCTGTCTCTCCCGTAGTGGCGTTCCACACACAAATTGTTCTATCGTAAGAACCTGAGACGATGCGCTGGCCATCTGGCGAGAATGCTACAGATTCGACCCGAGACGTGTGTCCAGTAAATGGGCCCGCCTCTGTCTCTCCCGTAGTGGCGTTCCACACACGAATTTTTCCATCGTACGAGCCTGAGACGATGCGTTGGCCATCTGGTGAGAGTGTAATGGAAAGGACTTGGGCAAGGACCTTGTCCCCAACGTTTGAGATCACCATCTCCGATGGTGGCCAATAAGTCAATCGCCCACGTTCCACGCGTAAGGTTCGAGGAAATGAGCTAGAATAATGTGCAGAGACAAGAGAACGAGTCGGCGCAAATGGTAGAGCGGAAAGATAGACATGTGGAGCACTCTTTGCCATGGCTATCCCGAAATACCGTACAAAGGCAGAGGCGTCATTGATGAATACCCGGAATTTCTCTAGGTCCACTTGAGAAACCTGTTGCAACCATAACCATTAGTTGTTTGGCTGCCTCATCGAATCAACAATTACACTCACACGTTGACCGGATACTAGCCACACATCCAGAGATGACAGTGCTGGTAAAGCTAGACGCACATTGTTTGTCAAGCTAAGGGCCTCCAGCCATAAGAGAAATTTTGTCTCGAAGAAAGCCCGAAGTTTTCCAAAGAGATTGGTTTCAAAAGCAAGATGTTCTAAATGATCGTCCCAGAAACGACAAGCGTATAACAGAGCAGGTGGGATGTGTTCAGCAATGCGCGATTTAAGGTCATGAACATCGTTGTTGGCGAGATATGATGATTCGAGGTTGCAGATGTTAAACTTGAGCTCGTGGAGCACTAAACCAAGACAGGAATGGGCCAAATGACGATGAGAATGGCGAAGGTCGACGTAAAACTCGCCGCTCTTCTCTTCATTTGTCAGGAAATCGCGGAATGATGTGTGGAAAGGAATGATGGGAAGGTTTTGATCAGATGAATTGACATTACTCAGCAACGAGCTTAGGCAACGGAGCATTCTACGAACGGATTCAGGATCAGTGTTGTCACCAATGGAGGCATGCTGACGTAGAGTGATGAGGGACCGGATGGAGAGGGGTTCAAATGCGGCAATGAGCTGTCCCATGACATAGCGGAATAGACGCTGCGCTCCTTGATGTCTGAAGTATCCTTTAAGGACTTCTTCATATAATTCGTCTAACGGATCTGGTCTGCGGTGATCCGCCATAGGTTCCAAAAGGTGCTCCATGCATTTTACTCTGCTAAAATCAAAGAATTCGGGAGGATCTAGGATGTATCCACAGGCAACCGCTGCCCACTGAAACAATCCCTCCGCCTTTGTTGCCAGCGCATCGCAGTAATGATTGAGCTCTTCAGAGAAGAGCGTCGTCCGAAGAAAGGTGAGAATATCGTCATAGGTTTTAGCAGCTAGTTCAAGATCATTCATGGATTTGATACGGACTGACGGAGCTGCAGCGAACGCAGACTCGATACCATCCTCTGGCCTTGAAGTGATGAGCAGACGGAAGTTCGACGGCAGTCTAGAGAGGTTTTCAGCAAGAAATTTGTGTAAGCCATTTCCACCGGTTACATCCCCACTCTCGTCCAATGCGTCGATTACGACAAGAATGGGACCGACAATGTGCAGGGCCTTAAGTGGTTCCAGGATAAGGGATTCAAACAGGGTGCGATAGTCACGGGTTCCAACTCGAAGAGAGGAGTTGTCCTTTACGATCCTTCCCA
>WNGR01011107.1_pt1 | contig 12011 bp, 13 predicted proteins | sample 5407581 | NCBI WGS metagenome assembly WNGR01 (sample SAMN13153383, study PRJNA577476) | soil metagenome | isolation source: 80 cm soil or saprolite under Garry oak tree replicate 2 | place: USA:California | collected 2016-06-15
TAGCGGTTCCGCATAGGCCAATGCGGACCATCACTGTGGATAAAATATTGTTCACGATGATCAATTGGGCATAGTATGCACAAATGATTATAGTAAACAATATGTAACAAGAGAGGTTGATGAGGCGCAAATAAGGACGGAACGAAGGAACGATGCCGCTGGGGCCGAGCGGGCAGGAGAGTGGGCTGCAATTGTACAAGGCTGAGGGGGAAGACCCCAGCGAAGGCGGCCAAGGGCGATGTCATCGACACACTAATCCTGTGAGATGACGTGAATGACTGAGGCTTTGCGGACTTCACTCCGAAGCGCGAGACTCCAAGTAGCTTCTTATCGGAGCAAGGCCAGGATCCTAAGCTTGACCACTTAGAGCGTCGCAAAAGGCAAATAATTTATATAAAATAAAAGTGATAACTCCGAAGCCACGAGCAAAATAGTGGGAAAAAGAAATAACGCTCGCGACTCAGGAGTAGTACGCCCCAGGCTGGGAGACTTGGCATAAGCGTTTCGAATATATCAGTTACGATGCCGCACCAAATGGTCTTGTATGCGGCTTTCAAGTGGATATACGAACCCCAAAGCCAGATTGTGTTATGTGCACAGTAGCTAGGCCAGACCTGAAGGCATAGCCACCAAAGTTCACCCATAGGGAGATAGAAATGACGTACCGAATGCGGGGAACGCATCTGTCGCCGCGATGGGCGGCTTAACCTCCATTCCTGCCACAACTACAACACTTGCCACAAGTGAGTATGATAGACGCACCTTGACAGGTGGCAAGGCCCTAGATGAAGCCTTTGCTGCAGATGCCCGAAAAAAGGGCAAGGCGTGGCAAGGGAGATCGGGGTAGACAAAGTGGCGGAGTGACGCAAAGGAAAGCAGCATGAAGAGTGATACTGCCGTTGGCGCCATTTAAGCAGGAAGGCCAATGAAACAATAGGCGCGGAAACGGAACTGTACGATTTCGACATGATCTCGTCATATGTCCCCGTTTCATAAGCATTTTGTCACGTACCGCAAAAGGGGTGTCCTAGAAGAGATGTGCGGGAGTGTATCACGTCCAAAGAAATGATACCACGAGACAAGATACAAAGTCGCACATAAACACCGCTGTTGGCTTGCCCAGTAAGCGTATGCGCAGAGACTTCCTTGCGCACGCCGGAGAGTAATTGAGGTTGCTGTATGATAACAGCGTCGAGACTAGTTAATAAGGAGAGGTATTGCCCGAAGCCACAAAGAGCAAAGAGGGCAAAAGAAGAATATCGACGCAGCAACTGCAGAAAAAGCAGAAGACGTCGAAGCGTGGGCCGGAACGGTCCAGCTTGGGCGGCAAAGGACTCACCTGATGCATGCTTTGAGAAGGGCCCGAATACGGGCAGTGCGTTGAATCCACGAAGGCAACGCACAGACTCTTGAAGCACGAAGGCATGATATACATGCATAGTATTCTCACAGAGGAAAAATTCGCATCTTCTACGATATCGGCGTAGGTGATTTTCAAACTGAAGCGCCGAGAGTTGAGAAGACAATATGATGATAACGGAGAGACATGCCACAGTGACATTCGGAAATACCGGTTCTGTTAAAAGAATAGAAACATAAAACCGGTTATGTCTAAAGACGGAGCAAAGGCCGTAAAGCAGACCAAAGACTTACCTCTCAAAAATAACGTTTTCTGTCCCTTCCAGAAGAGGACACCCCCCCAGGGGATATCGCGGTCGCTCCCGATATGCCGCGTGAGGGGGAGTCGAAGGGGAGCGCGCTGCACATGGGAGCAACGTCAGAGGGCATAGGCCAAGGACAAAAACGCACCGGGCACAAGTGTCAGAGGACATTGATAAAGGCCAGGGACAAATACGACAGCTCAAAGAGAAAGTGAGCGGAGAGGAAATAAGTCAGACTCGGAAAAGCCAAGAGAGAAAAAGGAAACATACCAAAGATAATATTCGAATGCACATTTTCCGAGTGCATCACTACCATTTCTTCCAGCACAAGTCCCAAAGACGATATGTCTCCGTGTGCGCAGCGGTGAACAACGTAAAAGGGAGTAAAACAAAGGGAGAAGAAATCATACCTTCTAAATGGGACACTCATTCAGAAGAAGTCGAGGTTGCTTCCGGAAAGGCCCGGGAAGGAGGCATCTCACTGATAGGCACAGTAAACGACGGCGAATGAAGGCCTAAAGAGAAAAACAAAAGCAGTGGCTTGTCCCTGCTGAAGAAGAGCAGCCGGAAAAGACACAAATGAAAGAGTGATCCATTATACGACATGGGGGAGCATGAGCGAAACACGCTTACCAAAATAATAGAAGCGAACAAGAAATTCGCATAATAGTAAAGAGGAGCACAATTAACGCTGATGGTAGCTTTTTGTGGGATCCAGCCGGAATGGCTATGTTAGGCAAACCGAGGCTAGACCCAATAATTAGATAATCAGTATATTTCGTTATACAGTTATCTAATAGTAATAAGGAGAGTACAGTCGTAAACGCAGAGTAATAAAAATACCTCCCGATAATAACGTTTTCTATCCCTTCTATAAAAAGGCACCCCTCCAGAGGAAATTGGGTCGCTCCCGATATACCGCGCGAGGGGGAGTCGAAGGGAGCGCGCTGCACACGGGCGAAAGGTAAAAGGGCATAAAATAAAAAAGCTCAAGGACAAAGGCGCACCGTGCAAAAGGCCAGGGGCATAAAAGCCCAAGGACGAACGCGACAGCTCGAAGAGTAAACGAAAAATTCCTCCGCCGTAAATCCCAAAGACGATATGTCCCCGTAAGCGCAGCGGGAGAACAACGTAAAAGGGAGCATCTGACGAGATGCGCGACGCGAGCCTGACGAGGCACACTCTAAAAGGGGTAGTAAAAGTGTCTGAAGAGGAAATCGATCGTAAGCAGGAGGCACAGTGCCTTGCATTCTTACACAGTGGTTTCACCGATATGATCAACTTGGAGGCTATAAAAAAGTATGGCCCCCTGACTTCCATGGCGCACACAACGCCACGAGCATTCAGTAGGTCGTTGAATTTTTTTTGCCGTGCCTCTTGGACATACCGTGGCAGTCTGCGTCGACTTTTTCTCCCTCATGTCTGTGAAGTTCTTGACATGCGTCAAGAGGACGTCTTCTCGGGGGGAGTGCTCGTGCTCTGCAGGTAGGCTTTCGTCACAGAATCAGCTGTGGTATACCCCTCCAATGTCTCTTCCAAAGTTGAGACCTCGGCAAATTGCCCAGCGTCTTCGCCGACAGCAAGAGAAAGAATCCAACACGTCTATTTTGCAATCGGAGCATGATCACGACGGTGAATCAAATTTGACTCCTCAGGCCTCAGGCCTCAGCAGTCACATTGTCAACGCCGGCGACAAGAGAAAGATGCAAGAACACATGCCGCTCAATGTTCACCTGCTCCCGCCCATTCTTCTCCTGGACACAGCATGAGAGTTATTGAAATTCTGTTGCACAGCGGTGACACCTGTCCCATCCCTCGCATCAAGCTAACTTCCGCAGATGGTCATGATCAATTACCGTTTCATCTTCAGCGCCGCCAATTTCCGCTCGCCCTTTCCTTTGCAATAACAATCAATAAAGTTCAAGCAGTACTGTAGGAATTGACCTGCGAGTACCCTGGCACGATATTGTTGCAATCTCGACGACCATATACAGTAATCATTAGTATACTAGTCATCAATATATTGTTTTACAACTTCTATAACATTTGTCTCGGGAATTACTGTACTTGTTGCACTGCAATCACAGCGCTTTTACAAAGTGATTAAAAAGATGTATTTTAAAACCCGGATAAATAAACAATAGATCCACTAAGTAAACTAAGTAATGCAAGTCGGGTCGTCGTGATTGGGGTCGCGCGCAGGTGTCTTTGTCGTCATCAGTGGTGCATCTCCCACTCTCGCGTCGTCGCTGTCGGGTGTAGATGGAGGTTGTGGCTCGCCGCTGCGCGTTGTCGTCACCAGGGGGTAGTCCGAGTCGTCACTGGGGGTGCATGGGGGTCACAACTTGCGTTGGCGGAGCACCCCACCCATGTGTTGTTGTCGTTGTCGGGAGCGCACAGGGGTACGGCTCGCGTTACTCCTGCTGCCGCGTCGTTGTCCTCGTGTCGCGATCGTGGAGCACGGGCGTTGCGTCCCACACTGGTGGAAGGGCCGCCCTACCACCTCATTGTCGTCGTCATCGGAGATGCACGGCGGTTGAGGCTCGCATTGCCCCTGCCAAGTGCCGCACCGTCTTCATCGTAGGTAACACAAGGAAATACCTAAACACCAAAGGTGAAGGTGAGCGGCTGCTCGTCCCTGCTCCAAATCCCTTTCGTAAAATCCAGATGCCTGTATCGCTGCCTCAGGTGAGGCAGCTTGGTATCGCAGAGTGGCTCTTTGTGAGATACTATCCCATCGGACTCGGATGAGAGCCAGGCCTTCCGTTGACGTGTGAACCAATAACACATGCGAACGTGGCGGGGTGGATGAAAAAGGTGGTGTATCGAGCCCGTTGGAAGATGTTGAAGGTGAATCAAAGTACAAGGTGGCATCCGAGACAAGTAGAGGAGATCGTGAAACGGTGTAGGAGAACGTTCCCCCAGTCGTCGCTAGAGGCGTTAAGGCTTGATTTTGAGGAATAGTCTGCGACTGAGGGAGCGTTTTGTGAAGGGCATGTACCTTCCTTTGTCAAGGGGTAGAGGATTTCGGCGTTGCAATGCAGCGGTCAGTAGCGTACGGAAGTTGTAGACCGTGTTGGCAGAGTGCCGCTCGTCACCATTTTATCGTCATCGCAGTCGGGCACCTGGCGCACACCAGAGTTGCAGCTCGCATTGGTAGAGCAAGCCCCTCCCCCATACCCCGTGTCGGCGTCACGTCACCGGGAGTACACGGGGGATGCTGCTCGCGTTACCGCCGCCGTATCATCATCGTCGTGGTTTGGATGCGGCTTGTGACTCGCGTTTGCGGAGCGCTTCCTGGCAGCGGTATCGTCATGGCCGTCATCGGGGTCGCTCGCATCGTTGGGTTGCACGCGGCCCACGGCTTGCGTGGGGGAGTACCCCCAGCGACGGCGTCGTCGTCATCGTCACCCTTGCAGTGGGGTTATCCACCATCACCACACACTCCACGACGGCGAGAAGACGGCGAGCACGATGGCGCCAAAGAAAGCGCCTGGCGTGGCTCGTCGGCTTCAGCTGTTGCAGGTGTGGTGGGGCTGGCGAACGCCAGTGCTGTGCAGATCTGGACTTCAAGTGTTTTGTTGCAGCAGCAGGAAAATGGCTTATAGGGGAGAAGTCGCATATGTGTGGTATATGAATGTAGATTCAAAACAAAAAAACACCAAGTCGCGTTTTGTTGATTGGTCTGGGCATGAGAAAATTCTTTCCGTTTGTGCCATCGCATCGCGTCTCTCCCCTCCATCCCCGCATTCATCGAGCTTCATCTGCCACTGCGGCCTCGCGCCCTACCCTTTGAGCCCACATTCAAGACAGCAAAGGTGACGTCCTATTAACCCACCGCCCATCTATTATTTTCATAATGATTCGGCAGCCAGCACACTACCACCACCGCCCCCGACCTCTAAGCCCCACGAAAAAAGATAAGTGTTTTAGTCAATGTAACCTCGCAACGTACTCACACTGATCGTAGGCCCTCCCACTGCCACAAAACTGCCATGGCACCACAGCCGTCCATGGCATCTCAGCCAGAGACGGTAATGTCCATGTCCATGCTGACACGTCCTTTGTTCGTGCCACCGCCCCAGAAACCGCTACTACTGCTCATGAGTACGCAGTCTCTTGAAGCTGTCTGCCCCTTTCACCCTCCATCGACTATAGTCACTTCATTTCTACAGACCAGCGTGCGCCTGCCCCACATGTTCACAAAAAATGTCTATTTAAGCTTACATCGTACTCACATTGATTGCAGGCTCATATGGCCGCCCTGGTACCACATCCACCATCGTTGACATCACCACTGAAGCCGCCGCCCCATATAGACCCCTCAGCCACTCCACTGCCGCTGCCAGGGGGCCGATTTGAGCCCCGCATGCCCATAACAACGGTAACGATACAGCTGCGGGGTATGTGCGCTAGAGGAATGGAGATCTGTATTGCCGTACTTCAGCACTTTCCCCCCCTTTCGTCCCCGGCTGGCTTGTTCGATCTAGAAACCGACCAACGACAGTATTCGTGGAAATGGAGTCGGCTTACAATACTGTAACGTGTCCCCGAGCATTTCCATCGTTTTTTTTTTTTTTGGTTAAGCGATATATTAGATATATCTAACGCGCTGATGCGGGCCGCAAGGCTCGAAGGGAAGGGGGAAAATGCCTTTAAGCACACCCAAAGGCGAGGTAGTGTGGGACTCAAAATCAGGAATGTCCTGTCTTCCTACCCACTAAAAAACCTTTCTTCGACGTCTCCAGGTGACTGGAATTCCGCATGGTTCGTGTGTTGGTTATTTTGGTTGTGTTTACTTATGTGCGTGTATGTTTTGTTATGTTCGAGGGTGGGCGCCCTCATCTTTGTAATCGCCGAGGAGTGACGTTCTTCTTGTGCTGACCCTCTTCTTGTGTTCGAGGCGTGACCCTCTTCTTGTGCTTGAGGAGTTATCTCCTTATTTTTGGTTCGGGGCATGTCCCACTTCGTGTGTTTGAGGGTTGCGGGACCTCTCTTCATGTGTTTGAGGGGAGGGGTCTTTCCGTGGGGGTTTGTGTGTGGTATGGTGGGGTGGGGGGTTTTGTGGGGTTTTATTTGTCGGTATCGTAGCGCGGGGTTTGTGTAGTTTTCTTTGTATTCTGTTGGATGTTAGAAGACTATCCGTTGGTGGATCCAGTTGTTTGGGGGTTCGCCATGTCTTTTCATTAGCGCTTTTCTCCAGGTATCTTTTATGAGTTTGTGTAGTCTTCTCTCCTTTGGATTTTCGTTGCCATTATGTCCTCGATCAGTCTCCTGTTGATGACGCTGCGCCATGCGGCTTTGATCTCATTTGTCGTGTGTTCTTTACCTCGTATTACTCGTTCACATCTTAGTGTCCAGATTAGGTATGCCGATTCCGATATTAGAATCCTGATTAGGCGTGTGGCCCCTGATACAGGTATGGGTGTGTTTGTTTGGTTGGGGATTCTTGTGTTTCTTGAACTTCGTACTGTTGTAATTTCTATCTTACCGCATCCTAGGATGATTCCGAGGGTGATTTCAGGCCATTTGTCATTGCCGTGCGGCCATAGTTCCTTGGCTGTGTTCCATATGATTTGTCTCCTAGGGTAACCGCACAGCATTTCCATCGTCTCTCACGGGAGGGGGACCAGTCTTCATTCCCAACTTGCGCGACGGCCCGAAGAGCCGTCACTTAAATTCTTTTGATGTACATGGGAACGTGGTGGATGAAGGAAGCGGGTACGTATATAGTAACTTACTACACAGCGAATGTATATCATACATATTTTGTTGCAAACTTAAGAGGCGTTTTACAAAATTGCTTCACGGTACACTACGTTTCTGGTACGTGGGGACGTCTCCTCATTCAGTAAGCATTTCACTTTCTTGTACGGTCGTCCTCTTGAAAATGCCACGTACACTTGCCCATGAGCGAATGCGGGCCATGTGGTATCTTTTGATCGAGTACTGTAACATTCTCACTCTCACTCTCACCAGCGTCAAAACAGCGTTGAAAAATAGATCTTAGTATTGGACATGTTACGGAAAAAAAAAGGAAAAACAAACGTGAGATGCGAATAGTAATGGAGAACGTAGACGTGGAAGAATGGAATGTGACGCGATGAATATGTACAGGATCTAGTGTCAGATGGGTGAAGATGTGGAGGTATGGGACGACTTCCAATGCAAACAAACAAACAAACAAGCTAACAAGGTGAAGGAATGAGAAAGCAATGGTTGACAGAAGTCATGCGAACGTGATGGGAAAAAGTAATGAAATACAATACACGGATAAGGATAAAAACTGCAGGGAAGAAAGAGCACAGAGTTAGAATGGTTGGGAAGTGTCGTGGGAAGTGGTAGTGGTGTTCACAGCTCTCAGGCGAGATTGTACGTAGTGATTGTCCCGGGCACGGGTAACCCGTGCGGGTGCCGGGTCGGGTATTGCTAGGCCTTAATGGACGCCCCAGCAGTACGGCTTGCTGGTGGGCATCGATACACGCTACGTAGAGCGTAACACAGATGGAGGTCTGTCAAACACTGGCATGTCAAAGTCAAGGGAATGCTAAGTTAGTGATCACCCGTCCAGTGCATTGCAGGTCTTGTGTACTTGTGGTTACAGCAATACTGTACGTTGTGTAAGCAAGACGCTAATCACCTTTCCCGTCCCGTTGAATCGTCAAGTGTGGGAAGCGACCTTTCCCACACCATTGTCACGGTAACTGCCCAGTTGATGATTATATCGATGATTGCCAGTACATGCCAGTTTCATTTGCCACATGGGCCTGGGACTGAATCCCCCATGGTCCATACCTTACCGATTGCCCATGTCGTCGCCAGCCGACCTGGGACTGCAATCACTATCACTTTCTTGTTTTACAACCCATGAAGAAAATAAAAATTCTCGCGTGTGAGTACATGTACACTTATATCCTGCTGACATCATTATGCAGGCCCACACCACAGCCATCCGGATACCTCAGCCAGAGAAGACGGTATCACGCTGCTGCCGCCACCATCATCGTCGGGGGATCAGCGCACGCCGCACGCACCCTTATTGATGGTGACAACGCAGCAGCGACAAGGTGCGTACCAATGCAAGTCGCGAGCCACGACGGCAGCAGTGGCAGTGAGCGCTCCGCCAACGAAACCCCAAATTACATGTGCTGCCAACGACAACTACAAGACACCTCGGTGCACGTCGCTGACACAGCCCCGAGCTGGACGAGCTGCCAGCCGCTGCCGGCGCTTGCCAACGCAGGCTGTTTGTGCCCGCCCCAACCACGGCGGCGGTGGCGGCAGCAGCAACAGTGGGGACTGCAGATACTCCGCCAATGCAACCACAATGGCGACTACGACACTGGCAGCAGCAATGATGGCGAGGCGGCGGCAAGGCAGCGATGACAATGCGACCACGACGACGGGGTGACCACGATGCGACCACGACGACGGCAACGTGAAGGCAATGGCAAGGCAATGTCGACAGCAAGGCGGTGTCGACAATACGACAGCAATGAACAACAATGGGGCAACCACGACAACGGCGGTGACACGATGACTCGGACGGCAGGGGCTGCGATGCTGCGGCAGGAATTCTCATACTAGTACTAGCTAGTGTATAGTGTTACAGTACCTCAGATTTCCTATGAATAAACAGACTAATGTAAACCCGTGCCAACCTGTAAACTACATTGTTGTTACAGGTATGGAAATCAACCGTATACCCCTGTGAACCCCCGAGACCCCCGACCCGTACCCGGGAAAACCCGTACCCTTGTGAATGGGTACGGGTTTTCCCGGATACGGGTACGGGTAGCCCTGGTAAACCCGAGGGTTACCCGGGCCAATCACTGATTGTACAACTGACACCAGGAATTAAAGCCCCTGTCTGGCTTGCTTGTGAAAAAATCAGGCTGGGAGAGAGGTGTGGAGTTAGCTGGGGAGGACAGGCTCGGTGTCCAGCTGAGACTGGGAACCAGTTTGAGTGGAGGGGTTGCCATATGATTGAGGGGGACAAACTGATGTCCCGAAATGCGAGAAGAGGATGGCCCAGAGGGTGTAGTCGGGAAAGTGAATGAATTCGGCATGGATGAAGGAATGTTCGTGAATGAAAATGTTGGCAGATTCTGGAAGCCCATGCCTGGATAAGTCGACTGCCCGTCCGATGTAGGGCCCGGGAAGGGGCGATGGTCTGATGCCACCACAGGGATTGTGTGACCGTACGGTGTCCACAATTGGGCCAAATCCTGACCTTGGGGCTGCACAGTGGTGTCCAATTGAGAGCCAAGTAAATAGGTTCTGTCACATGTCCGCGTTGTGGAAGGCTGCAAGTGGCCTACCTCAGGCAAAGAAAGGTCAGAGTCCAGGTGGAGGGTCTTGGGAGCATTGCAAGCGGGTGCCACAGCAATGGGGACGCCGATCTGAATGTCTTGAGAATATTTTATCTCTGAGGCGTGACAGCGAGGGACATTGACAATCAGCTTCCAGAAATCGTCGTGATAAGTAGTGTTGGTAAGTATATTGCTTAGGGTGGCCACAGATGATGAAGCAATCTGGGTGTTGTGGGGAACAGCGCTCGTGGCTTGTTGGTCGCGGGTCTCATTCGAAACCACCTTGCCACTCTGTTCAGCCTCCTTGAGTGCTTGCTTGGCGATGTAACGAGCCGTGTGATAAGGCTTGTAGCCATGGGCTCTCTTGCGGTGGCGGATACGTGCTGCAGGGTCGGTGAAGCCTTGGCTACAGTCCGAGCAACGGTATCGACGTTCATTATTGGAACTAGGGAAAGTCATGAATTAGAAAGAAACGAAAGATTTAACACGACGAACTGTTTGGCATTGATGTGAGTCTTCAAGTTACCCTTCTGATCGGTCTTGTACTGGCAGCCGGTATATGAACAATGGAACCTATTGATAGACTGTGAGAGATGAAGTCGTTTAGTGTCATGCCACAAACGTACTTGACTTCTGTGCCGTCTGGATGTTGAGTTTTCCTATGGCGCTTCAAGTCGGATGCGCGGGACAACGTCGCCCCGCAATCCAGGCATTTAGCCTCAGAGGTAGAGGGAGAGTTCTGGATGGATTGCGTCGACATTGTAGCAGGGTAGCTTCTCGGCTGCAGACTTGTAGAACGACAGATGACAGGAGGAGACAGGAAGTGTGGTAATTATATCTCTGGGGACTTAAGGAGCTCGGGAAATGGGTCAGATGGGTGGAAGAGCACTTGAAGATGAGGTGGGGAAGGGAGAGGAAGTGTCCGTTGACGAGGAGGGGATTGGTGGAAAACAGTCACATTTAAAGGACTCCGGGAGGGCCAGTCCACAAAGGCTCGCCGACGATCCCGAGAGGTCTTTTTGGGTGCGTCCACAGGCACATCCCGCCCAAACACCCAGGAAAGGGAGGTTTTGGCGGGAACTCACCGACCCCCATAGCGTGCCCTCAAACAATAGCAGGAAAAATTGCCGCATAGGGCAGCAAATAGCGGACGCCTACAGCCAATCGGGCCAAGCCACAAGATCCACTTGAATGGGAAATTGTCCAGTGAAAGTCCACAGATGGCAGGTTTTTCGTCGCTACCACAATGCTGTGATCAGCAGGAGGTCATAAATGGGGCCGGAGTCGGAAAGTAGGGCCGTCTCGACCTCCCTGGACTCTAGCCATAGAGTACACAAGTGGAAGGTGAAGGCGTTGGGGACCATAAGCCATCAGTAGGGTGCGTAACTGAGGCAAAAAGCGTTGAAGGAACACAGGTGTGTAGGTTGGACAGGAGCGAAGATGAGGAAGTCGCCAAGGGATAATAGAACAGGAGTATAAAACAAAAGAGAGCAAGACCTAGAGAAGAGACCGCAAAAGGCCAAGTCCTAGGTCTTGCTCTCTTTTGTTTTATACTCCTGTTCTATTATCCCTTGGCGACTTCCTCATCTTCGCTCCTGTCCAACCTACACACGCGCTGTGGGTGGCCTGCCCGAAAAGGACATGTTGCGCGATTTCCTGGGCGGCAAGCCAACTCACACTCGGACTGTGAATCACTAGTGTATCAGGTTCACATGCCGAAAGCGTGATCCCCCCTTTGGGAGATGTCTTAGGGTTTTTAGGTCTAACACGGAAGAGAATTCTAAAGCAGGCAAATTTAGGTCTTTGAGTATCCACACATGTATTAAGTTACAAGCGGTTCGAGGGCGGCGAGGTCCTTTTCCTCGAAGAGTCTGTCACGAGAATCATCATCCACCATCAATGTAATAACCCAGCCTTTTTCTTTACTTTCCTTGGCCACACCTACCACGCCACATAACTGACCAGTGAGGATGACTACCTCACAACCGACCACGGGCACCCATGGCACAAGATACATGGGATCAATCGAGATCTGCTG
>WNGR01009451.1_pt1 | contig 12010 bp, 13 predicted proteins | sample 5407581 | NCBI WGS metagenome assembly WNGR01 (sample SAMN13153383, study PRJNA577476) | soil metagenome | isolation source: 80 cm soil or saprolite under Garry oak tree replicate 2 | place: USA:California | collected 2016-06-15
TCCCTGCTTTGCTTCGCAATTTGCTTCGTCCTCTCAGCCACCGCGGCGTTTGCCCGCGGCATGGGATCCATGGGATCGCACATGTCGATGGGGGGCGCGCTCGGTACGAGTGCTGCCGCGCGAGGAACGAATTCCCTGGGCACCGCGCTGCCATCATCCGGTACAGGCGGTCACGCGATGAAAGGTCCGCTGCTCGGCACGAACTCCGCTATCGACAAGGAGGATGCACGGGTTGAAAAGATGCTGGAAGGGTCGATCTGTCGCGGATGCTGAGCTCGCGCACGTCGCGGCAGCCTCGAAAGCGATGGCTGCACCGCGAGGGGATGCCGGCAATGTGATGCGTCGTACGGCCCGTGCAGATTGGGATGACGAGCAACGCGTATAACTTCCAGGAAGTGAACAACTGTGGAGCAAGTTCAATGCGTACTCTCTTGACCGTAAGTTTCTTGATCTCCCTGACTGCATGTGCGAGCGCGGCTCCCATGCATGGTACCCACACCCGACATCGGGTCGTGGCTCATTATGGGCAGGCAGTATCGCTAGGTGACTTCGCTGGCCCGAGGGAGGCCTATGCGGCCCTGCGACCGCCGATCTACGACAACGACACGCCCAGCTATAACGATCCATCCAAGTTCGGTGGCCAGTCCCTCGGGATGGATCCGTAGGGTCCTGCCGTTCGGCCCTTGCGCCGTACGCGATGGTGCAGACCATTTGGAGCGATTCAATGCGTTGTCTTCTGATGCTTGGTCTTTTGCTGGCCTCGTGTGCGACTGCTTCTGCGGCAACGCGTGATCCGGTCCACCCAGCGGCACGTCAGCACGCGCACAATCATCAATCGGAAAATCCGAGTGCAGCGTTGCCCGCTCGTCCTCGCTTCGCCGTTCCCGGTTGGACGGATGAAGACACCGAGCGCTGGCTGGACAACGCCAGCTCGGCCTGGTCGCAGGCCTGACGCTACTTGGTTCCCTTCATACTGGCGAGGTAGTCGACGATCGCGGGCACATCGCTCTCGTCGATGGGAGCCTTGTAGGCGTTGATCATCTTGCGGACTTCGGACTCCCAGGCGGACTTGGAGAGAGCAGGCTGGTTCAACGCCATATCTGCGGAGTGGCAGGCCAGACAGTTGTTGTTGATGGCGTCCGCGCTGGATCCACCGGGGAATAGAGCATCGCCCGCTGGAAGCTCCACAGTCGTCGATGTGATCGCCGGAGCGGGCTGGACCCGGGCGGAGGTGGGCGTCAGCAGGGCCGCGAACGAGGCGCCCAGAGCAATGATGGCGTGTCGCATGAAAATGCTCCTAGATGGCGGTGATGTGAGCCGTCTCGACGGCGTTGAGCATGAAACCGCTGTTGTTCCAGTTGGGCATTGCGGGCTGAACGTCGTCGCTCAGATTCGTGCAGCGGACCATGAGTGAATGATGGCCCTTCATCAGCTGGGGGATGTTCACCTGCCAACGGCGAAAGCTGTACTTTCCAAAGTCATCTCCCAGTGTCGCGAGTTGCCAGGTCCGGCCGTCATCCATCGAAAGCTCGACCTTGGCGACGCCGGTGTCGCCTCCGAAGGCGATCCCGCCGATCGTAGCGCCGGCGCCTGCCGGAAGTGACGCACCTTCCGCAATATTCGTGAAGAAGGACCGCGGCACCATCCGGCTGATGGGAACCATCTTGACCCCGGCCTGGCCCGGCGCGATGTTGGCGTGCGGCGTATCCGGAATGGTATACGCCGTCGCCATCCAATAATTGTTGTCCGCGCGATCAAGAACCTCGATATCGCTGAGCATCTTGACCCAATAGGTCGAATACCATCCCGGCACGATCAGGCGCAACGGAAAGCCGTTCAGTAGCGGCAGCTGCTCGCCGTTCATCGCGAAGGCGATCATGACTTCGCCGTCGCGAGCATGATCAATGTCGAGCGATTTTCGGAAATCGGGTGCTTCGGGTACCACGGGCTCGTCCAGTCCGTTGAAGCGGACATGCATCGCGCCTGATTTGACGCCCGCGTGGTCGAGCACATCCTTGAGCAGGACTCCCGTCCATCGCGCATTGCCCATCGCACCATGCGCCCACTGCGCACCGGGGACACGAGGCGAAAAGAAGCCTCGGGAATTGCCCGAGCATTGATTGACGGCGGCAAGCTCCACGCGAGGCATCTTGAGCAGATCGCCGACGGACAAGGTCAGCACTTGATTGACGTGGCCGCGCACGGCGAGCCTGAAGGCGTCCGCATCCACCGACGTCGGGATCACAGCCCAGTGCCACAGCACATAGAACTGGTCGTTCGGCGTGAATACGCCGCGATCGAACACCTCCATCGGAGTTTCCAACAGCGGCGGCCGGGTGCGCTGCAGGATCATGGGTCCCTTCTGCGGGAAGTCATGCGTTACCGGCCGCTGTCGCGGGTCGCCGGCAATCGGCAGCTCTACCGATTGATCAGCCCAGGCCGATGAGGTCGCGAGCGCCATGCCTGCGACTCCGATAGTGCGGAGCACGGCGCGGCGAGTTAGAGCTTGAGAGCGTGCATGGTTGCGATGTTGCTGCATCGAGAGCTCCTGTCGAGATGACGCGTGCGCTTTTATGCAGGTTCGCTCATCCGAGGATCATGTCCGCAAAGGGATCTGCGACCTGCTGCTGCGGTGGCGACTGATGGTTGCACGGCAGATGCCGGTTGGTGAGGCGGAACCGCTCTTGCGAGTGAATGGTACTCCTTTTGCCCGAAAAATGCATCGGGCTGCCGGCATGCGCGAGCGGCGCACCGAGTACCGAAACGGTGGCGGCCAGCAAGAAAATCGCGAGGTAAGCGCGGTGCGAAGCGATCATTGTGAATCTCCATCTTGATGTTCTGGCAAGCGGAATGTTCGATGTGCTTGCCGCTTCCCAAAAAAGTAGGCCGCAGTGCCGAAGTAATCCAACGAGATGATCAGATCGTTCTGATCGCCGGCCACGATCGAATGCGCAGGGATGCTAGCGCGCGCCGACAACGCCCCCGGCATTGCTGGCGAGACATCAGTTCAATCGTTGCAATAGAGAACTTGCCCGCGGGCGCAGGTCTTCCTACGCGGCAGCGCCCGCTGCGATGCTGGACATCAGCGCGGCTTCGGCCTTGCTCACATGCCGCTCCTTGTGACGCAAAGCGTAGAACGAACGCTTCGCCATTTCGCCTTCCAGCTGGAATAGTCGCTTTGCCGCGATCGCCGTTTCGACCACCAGATCGGAGATGGCTGCGGCGCAGCGGCCAGTCTCGACCGCCGTTCGAATTGCCTCGTTCGAGCCGAGCTCGAGCTGCACCGTGAGGTCGGAAAGGCGCACTCCGCGCTTCTTCAGAGCCCGTTCGAACATGGCACGGGTTCCGGACCCCGGCTCGCGAAGGATCCATGGTGTCGTGGCAATCCAGTCCGGAGGCAGCTTTCTCTGGTTCGCCAGAGGGTGTTGCGGGCCCACGACGGCGACCAGCGCATCGCCGTCGACGCGTCGGGCCGACAATGCGGCGTCGTCGATATCGCCTTCGATGAAGCCGAGATCCGCCATGCCCTCGCGAACGTCGGTCGCGACGTGTTCGGTGTTGGCGATCTTCACGTCAAGTTCGATGCCGGGATAGCGAGCCTGGAAAGCCAGCAGCCTCGCGGGCAGCCAATAGCTGCCGACCGTCTGGCTGGCGGCGATCACAAGCCTTCCGGCCTTGAGCCCGGCGAAATCCTGCAGAACCTGCTCGGCCGCATGGGCACGCGCGAGCACGGCACGGGCTTCTCCGAGAAACGAGCGGCCCATATGCGTGAGAACAATGCCGCGACCCACCCGATCGAACAGCTTGACGCCATAACGGCCTTCGAGCGCGGCGATCGCCGCGCTCGTGGCCGATTGCGTCAGGTTCAGTTCGCGGGCGGCCTGCGTCACGTGCTGCTTGTCGGCGACCGCGGCGAAGATTCGGAGCTGTTCGAGCGTCATGGTCACCCCATGAATTTGATGAGAGCCAGGCTGAAGGTTGCAATGAACAGGAAGGCAAGTGCGCCCAATATAGCCGGACGCAGACCTTGCGCGTAGAGTTTCGAGACGTCGGTATCGAGGCCCATGGCGGCGAGTGCGATCGTGAGCAGGAAGGTGGACAGGGTGATCGTCGCGTCTCTCACCACAGCCGGAATAGTCACGACACTGTTGAGGGCGGTCACCGCAACAAAGCCGATTGCGAACCAGGGCAGGGGTGGCGTTGCCGGCCGGCCGGGGGCGCCTCGGGCCGCAAGCTGGGGCCCGACGCTCAGGGCCAGCACCACGGGCGCAAGCAACATGACTCGGGCAAGCTTGGCGACCGTTGCGATTTCGCCGGCGCGCTGGCTGTTCTGAAAAGAAGCGGCGGCCACCTGCGCAATCTCATGGATGGATGCCCCACTCCAGAGGCCGTAAGCCCCGCCATCGAGATGCAGAAGATGCGGCAACACAGGATAGACGAACATCGCGATCGATCCGAAGATCGTGACGCAGGCAATCGCATAGGCGACGTCCTCGTCGGACGCCCCGGTGACGCTGTTGGTCGCGACAACTGCCGAAGCACCGCAGATCGAGGTGCCCGCGGCGATCAGTTCGGTGAGCTTTCGGTCGACGCCCAACGCTCGGCCAGTTGCAAGGGTAAAGCCGAAGGTGGCAACGAGCGTGCCGATGACGATAAAAAGTCCCTTTGCACCCACGGCTGCGAGCTGGGTCAGCGTGATCTGAAAGCCGAGGAGAACGATCGCGGCCCGAAGCAGACGGCGCATGCTGAAAGCGATCCCTGGGGCGGCCAAAGACGGCGTGCCGACCAGATTGCGCATGGAGATCCCGATCGTGATGGCGAGGATCATGGGGCTGAACGTGGCAATCCCTGGAACGCTGTGAAGCAATTTGGCGACGAGCGCGACAGCTCCGGCCAGCGCGACCCCTGGGATGCTCGCGCGGGCGGATTCCACACGCGCTACGACGGTCTCGCGTAGGATGAGTTTGATTGAAGAATGGCGGAAGTCGATGGCAGAGGTCATTGGCGTCACTCCGGTGCTGCGCCAAATGTGATCTGCGATGATGAATTTATCCAACAGATTGATTTGTACATTATGATCGATAATATCGATCGTTCGTCAGCGAGAGCGCTTCTTGGCCAAGGCGCTAGCTCTTCTGTGATCGGGCCGCGCCGAGTCTGAACATGCGCCGATCATGCTTGATCGGGCTGCGTGGTGGTCCCATGAAAACATGAGACCCGCTTGAGTCAGGAGCGGGTGCAGCCAGAGCCCCCTCAGAAGTGACTCGAGCGATGCCAGACGCCTCGTTGCTGTCATTCGATAGTCGGTGCTTCCCCGATCGCAATAGATCGCGCGCACTCAACAAGAATTTAGAGGGTCAAGTCGTGCAGAGCGCGTGTCATCTCCTATCTATGATGAGAAAGGAGACACCATGATGACCGCAAGATTTTTGATTGCCACGTTCGTGACCGCAGGGCTGGCGAGCGTGCCTTTCGCCGCGGAAGCGAAGGACTACAAGGACATTCGGCACTACGTCTCGACCATGCAATCCGACTTGACACCGGGACTGTCGACAACGCAACCCAGGACCTACGGGGCATCCGGAACATCCGTCGGAACTGTCACGGCTCCGTCAGTGGGCTCGTATTCCTGGCCTTCGGTTGGCGTGACAAACGCCGTGCCGACCTGGAGAAACACCAATCCTCCTGTTCGGTAAAGGGGATTGCCAAGCCGCGAGGTCGTTGCCAAACGCCTCCGTCGAGGTGCTCGGATAGGCGCTGGGCCAGCGAACGAGAATTCCGGCGTGCCACGCCGATCAATGAACTCGTATTTATTCGAAATCCACGCTCGAGCCACTACTTCCTCATTGCTGCCGACGTTTCGCACGGTTCGCAAACCGCGTTGCCGGTCGACGAGCTTTGTCGAGTGCTCGCCTGCGAATGGAGCTGTCCACGGTGGCATCGCATCGACCATCGGCGCGAGTAACCAGGAGCCTGTTCATGACCTCTTTCCATCAATTTTGCGCTTTCGCGGCATCGCGCGGCGAAGGGCTTCATCCCAAGTTGCGCGCATTGCTTGAGGGAGCGGCGACATCTCCGTTTTCGGAGGTCTCGCTGCGCCATGATGGTCTGGTTCAAGCTGGGCCGGATCCGGAATCGGAAGTCGTGTCGTCGCGCGTCAACGTGGTTCTGCTCCCGCGATAGCCGCCAATCAGCAAGCGCTCCGGCTATTTGGCGTTAAAGCCGTCGCAGGATGGATAGTGCGAATCAGCACGCCTCTCAAGTCGAGCTCGGTCGCGGCCAGCGGATCTGAGCGCTTTGCTGCCCAGGAAAGATGTCTGCCGTCACGATCCCTAAATAGAGTTTTAGTGGTGAAAGGTTGGCCGCCTCCTACGTCTTGATCGTTCGTACAATGTAAGGAGACGATCATGATCACTACGACATCGGCATCTGCATTCGCGTCCGACCACGATGAGTGGGTCAGCTGTTCTCACTGGGGCATGTTTCCGGTGCGTCGAAAAGCGTGCTGACTTGGAGATAGGATCTGTTCGAACCCGGCTCTGGCGAACAGACTAGCAGCATGTCCCGCCCCAAATTCCTGCCTGAGAATTTCACTCTGGCGCTGATCGCGACCGTTGTCGCGGCGAGTGTCCTGCCTTGCCGCGGCGCGGCGGCGCTGGTGGTGGATCATCTCACCGACTTCGCCATTGCCTTGCTGTTCTTCCTGCATGGGGCGAAGCTGTCGCGCGAAGCCGTGATCGCGGCAGCAACTCACTGGCGGCTGCATGCCCTGGTGCTGCTGACGACATTCGTGCTGTTTCCGCTGTTCGGCCTGGCCTTCAGGCCGATCCTGTCTCCGCTTGTGACGCCGGCGCTCTACGCCGGCATCCTGTTCCTCTGCACGCTGCCGTCTACCGTCCAATCCTCGATCGCCTTCACCGCCATCGCCAAGGGCAACGTTCCGGCGGCGATTTGCAGCGCGTCGGCTTCAAGTATCATCGGCATCTTCGTCACGCCGCTAGTGGCAGGCCTCGTGCTTTCAAATCACGGGGGCGCGGCCTCAGGCTGGGATGCGATCGGGCAGATCACGTTGCAGTTGTTCGTGCCGTTTGTCTGCGGACAGCTACTCCAGCCGCTCATTGGCGGATGGATTGGGCGTCACGACGGCATCGTTGGCGCGGTCGACCAAGGCTCGATCCTGCTCATTGTCTATTCCGCCTTCAGCGAGGCGGTCAGTGAAGGCCTATGGCATGAGGTTCCGCCGTCTGCGCTCGCGGGGCTGCTCGTCGCGGACGGCATCTTGCTCGCCGCCGCCCTGATCACCACCGGGCTTGTCAGCAAATGGCTGGGCTTCAAGCGTACCGATCAAGTAACCATCATCTTCTGTGGCTCTAAAAAGAGCCTGTCCCAGGGAGTTACCATGGCCAAGGTGATCTTTGCTTCCCACGCGGTGGGCGCGGTGATCCTCCCGCTAATGGTCTTCCATCAGATTCAACTGATGGTCTGCGCGGCGCTGGCCCAGCGATGGGGTCGTCGTGCAGAACCTCTACGCCCGCCTCGGGCGGCGCTCGGTCCGTTGTGATGCGCTGACGAAGGCTGCCCTGGCGGCTTTCACCTGCCCCATGAAAAGGGATAGGGCGGATCGGCGTCTTAGGCTCCGGGACGGATTCGGGCAAATTGAAAAGGAGGCCGCCAGCCTGTGCTTGTCTCTCTAGGTGGTCACAATCGAAGACTCGGGCAAGGATTATCGCCCATGAGGCCAATGAGTGCAGCGCGATGGAGATAGTATAGCGCTCGCCTATGGCCTGTACGCTACTCCCTGCTATGCGGATTATCTCCTTGGCGCCGGCGTTGACGCGGCCGTCAGCGTCTTCTCGTCATATACTTTGATGCGGGGCCTGCGCGCGTTCGACGCGGCGGTCTTCTCTGTCCGCCTGGCGCCCGTGGTCTGGTCGCTCGGCGCCGTGACGCTCGGGATTGAGGGGGCCGCCAAGGGACAGCTTCGGCGCTGGGTCCGCTACCGGTTCGGCGACGAGAGCACCCGCGCAACGATTTCCTTCCTCGACTGGCAGGACATGGAATATGATGCCGGCAGCAACATCCTGGCGCATACGCTCTTCAGCAGCTTTGACTTCCGTACCGCCATCAGCGCGCGTGCCGCGTACCCGGCCGGGCGTATTGATGTTTTTTATCTCAAGTTTCCGGCTCAGTTCCGCCACATGAATCGATGGAGCTGGTGGCGCGGCTTTATCATCCCGTACAAGGGAAGAGCATCGGGAGGGGGCAGCCCCGCCGCGGTGGCCGCGCATCGCGCCGCCACCCATCACTGGAACCCCTTCGGCTTCGGACCACACATCGTGCTGGCAGCGTCGGACTTTCCCGAAGCCATCAATTATCTGGAACGCCTGTTGATCCAGTATCTCGGACCGGCCGCTCATATCACGGGCCCTGCGGGCTTTCAGAGAGTCGAAGGTATCCACACCGCGGCGGCAACGGCGATGCTGCCGGTTTTCATGGACGAATTCGTCTGGTGGCACGTCCGTTACGCGGCCCAACACCTGCAGACCCCGGCCGAGGTGCTGATCGACGGGACAGCGCCCTACATCAACGGCGTCGTCTCGTGGGGGAGGCAGGCTATCGCGGCTCGAGGGTGATAGGCCGCCGAGATCGGGGGGGCCACCCAAAGCGGCGCCTGGACCCACGTCTACGATCTGGTTCCTCGCGCCTTGAAGCGTTTCCCCAACTGCACTCATATTGCAGCGCAGATGATTTCCCTCTCGAAGTGTTGGACCAACGCTAACTTCATCGCCAAAACTGATTCTTGATTTCGGTCGAAGCGGTTGCACCCGTTCTCGCCGACTGCGCGGTTGTCTTCGACTGCCGAATCGCGGACGTCACCACGGTCGGCACGCACGACGTATTATTTTGCCGCGTTGTGGCGCTGCGGGGATCGGGTCCGACAGAGAACCTGGTTTATTTTGGCTGCGCCTACCATTCCATGGACGTGCCGCAGCTGAGGTCGCCACCGGATTTCTCGCGTGGTCTGGGTCGGCGACATAGGCATAGAAGCTCGGCGGCATCGATGTCGTCGCCAATGTCAGCGCGCGGCTACACCGGCGGCGGCCGACAAGTTGGTGAAGTACCTCCGTACATTCTTCAAGTGGGCAATTGCCAAAGAGCACGCAAAGTTCAATCCCGCGACCGGTGTTGAAAAGATCAACGGCGATAGCAAGGGCTGGCACACCTGGACTCCGGACGAGGTGGAGATCTATCGCAAGCGGCACGCGATCGGCACCAAGGCGCGGCTGGCGCTCGAGTTGATGATCAATATTGGGGCGCGGCGCTCCGATGTGCCACGCATCGGTCGCCAGCATGAAGCCCTTTATCAAACGGCGCGCGGCTTAGAGCCGGGCCTTAAGTTTGTCGCGTGGAAGAATCGCAACAAGAAAAATCGCAAGACCATTGAGTGCCCGATCACGCAGGATCTGCGCTAGGCGCTCGCCGCCACGTCGCTTGGCGATATGACCTACCTCACGACGGAGCAAGGGAGTGCCTTCACGATCGCGGGGTTCGGCAACAAGATGCGCGAATGGTGCGATCAGGCAGAACTTCCGCAGTGCTCCGCACATGGCTTGAGGAAGGCGGCCGCCGTCATCATGGCCGAGAACGGCGCTACAGCTCCAGAGATGTGCGCACTGTTTGGTTGGTCGAAGCTGGAGACCGCCGAGATCTACATACGCGAAGCGCAGAAGCGACACATGGTTTGGAATGCCTTCGCGCGGCTCAACGACTATCGGAACGCCAAAAGTGTCTCATCGGGCGGGCCGCGCCAGGTTGCTGAGACGGAAGCGGGGAAAAAGCCGTGAGAAATCAGTTGCGGAAAGCCCGGATGGTGGGCCCGGCAGGACTCGAACCTGCAACCATTCGCGGGCGGAAAGATCGGACGACAAAGACTGCGTGTCAGCCTAACCCGTCTTCGCGGATTCGCGGTCGCAAACGCGGATTTTGAGATTTTTTTATCGACTAAGTGATTGATCTGCAAAGGACTGGGTCTTCAGTTTGGGCTGAAAACAGCTGTAGTGAAGACCTACCCGATTCCCAAGCGTGGCATGGTGCGGATAGATTCGCCGCATCATGTTTCTGCGACGCACCGAGCGAAAGAAGAACGGCAAGGCGCACCACTACTGGAACGTGGTGGAGAACAAGCGCCTCGATGACGGCCGTGTGGTGCAGCGGCATGTGTTGCAAGCGCCTCGATGACGGCCGTGTGGTGCAGCGGCATGTGTTGTATCTCGGCGAGATCAACTCCTCGCAGGCAGCGGCGTGGCGCAAGGCGATCGAAGTGTTCGACGAGGACGCCGGCCGTGCTCGGACACTGGCGCTGTTCCCGGAGGATCGCTGCGAGGCGGTGGCGGGCGATGCCTCGGTCGTTCAGCTTCGCTTGTCGGAGATGCGGCTTCACCGCCCGCGGCAATGGGGCGCCTGCTGGCTGGCCGGGCAGTTGTGGCAGGAGCTTCAGCTCGATCGGTTCTGGGCCGATCGCCTGCCACCCAGCCGGAAGAAGACGCGGTGGGATCAGGTTTTTGCAGGTTCTCGCGACCTACCGGCTGATCACTCCGGGCAGCGAATGGCGGCTGCACCGCCAATGGTTCGGCAACAGCGCGATGGCCGATCTGTTGGGTGCGGACTTCGGCCTTGCGGAAGAACACAAGCTCTATGCCTGTCACGATCTGCTGCTTGAGCACAAGGAAGCCCTGTTCTCGCATCTGGTCGGGCGCTGGCGCGATCTGTTCAACGCCGACTTCGACGTGCTGCTTTACGATCTGACCAGCACCTACTTCGAGGTCAACGCATCGGACTTGCCGGAAGGCAGCAAGCGCCGCCACGGCTACAGCCGCGACAAGCGGCCGGATTGCCCGCAAGTGGTGATCGCGCTGGTGGTCACGCCCGACGGCTTGCCGCTGGCTTACGAGGTGCTGCCCGGCAACACCGCCGACAGCAAGACACTGCGGACGTTCCTGGGCAAGATCGAGCTGCAATACGGCAAGGCGCGGCGGGTCTGGGTGATGGATCGCGGCGTGCCGACCGAGGCGGTGCTGGCCGAGATGCGCAACAGCGATCCGCCGGTGCAGTATCTGGTGGGAACGCCGAAGGGACGCCTGAACCGGCTGGAGAAGCACCTGCTGGAAAAGCCATGGCAGGACGCGCGGGAAGGCGTGAAGGTGAAGCTCTTGGCCGAGGACGGCGAGCTCTATGTCTTCGCGCAAAGTTCTGATCGGGTCAGCAAAGAACGCGCGATGCGACGACGACAGTTGAAATGGCTGTGGAAGCGGCTTCGGCAAATCGCCGCCATGGACATCACGCGCGAAGAACTGCTGATGAAACTCGGCGGCGCGCGCACCAAGGCGCCGGCCGCATGGCGTCTGGTCGATATCGAGATTGACAAGGAACGCCCGAGCTTCAGCTTCGCGCTCAACCGCAAGAAACTGCTGATAACGCGGCGGCGTGAAGGTCGCTATTTGTTGCGCACCAATCTCAGCGACAACAATCCCGCCCTGCTATGGCAATACTACACGCAGCTCGTCGCCGTCGAAGAGGCCTTCCGCAATCTCAAAGGCGACCTGTCAATCCGCCCGGTCTTCCATCAGGACGAGACGCGGATCGAGGCCCACATCTTCATCGCCTTCCTGGCTTACTGCATGCAAATCACGCTCGTGCGTCGACTTCACGCCTTGGCGCCCGGGCTGACCGCGCGCAGCGCGCTCGACAAGTTCGCCGCCGTCCAGATGATCGATGTGCATCTGCCGACCACCGACGGCCGCGAGATCAGGCTCACGCGCTATACCCATCCCGAACCCGAACTCCAGCTCTTGATCGACCGGCTGAAGCTCCGCCTGCCACCGCAGCCGCCGCCAAGGATCGCCACAGCAGCCGTCAACCAAGCCAGCCGCCGTAGTGAAGACCTTTTGACATAAGCCTTTGATTTACAACGAGCGGGTATCTTCAAAACCCGCCAATCCGCGAAGACGGG
>WNGR01006987.1_pt1 | contig 12006 bp, 11 predicted proteins | sample 5407581 | NCBI WGS metagenome assembly WNGR01 (sample SAMN13153383, study PRJNA577476) | soil metagenome | isolation source: 80 cm soil or saprolite under Garry oak tree replicate 2 | place: USA:California | collected 2016-06-15
GTGATCAGAGCATCACCACCCCGCATCGTCACGCCGCCACACCGCACCCAACACAAACACCCAGCCCAACCCTATGATCAACTTAAGCTACGCGGCATTGCGGTATGCCTCGGGGTGGAAAGGGCACAGACAGACCTAGTGCGGCATCTCGTTGACTCGGCGGCGGGAACCGGAGTTCCACAGCTAGCGCTATTGGCGGCGTCCATGGAACATGTGGCGCATGGCGCACTTGCGGCACGCGGATTCGGCAAATTCGACGACGTCGCCGTGGGTGTGGAGGTTTTTGCGAGGGACGAGCTTCTCGAATCCTTGGAGTCCGCACCCATCGAAGCCGGTGAATGATGTTCGATGCGCTGCGTAATTGTGATCTTTGCGATGTGCGCCGAAGGGCCCCCGCGTTCGTGCGGGTTGCTGTCACGGTTGCTGTCACCTATGCGTACACATGTCAATGTATCGATGTGACATCAACCAAGCGACACCCCAGGACGGGCATGTTGTCGATCAATGTTGGAGCGGTCGGTCGTCTACGCGCGCTCGGCCTTGTCGCCCGGTGGCGTGCCGCGTAGCGGTGCGGCGTCGATCGCCGGGAGCCCTCGTCGGCGGTGTCCGTCCTGGGCGATCGTCGCGGCCTCGACCGGCGGCAGGCCAACTCTTGTCGACTGATCTTGTCAGCCGGCGTTGTTGGGCGTGCGCGCGGAGCCGGAACGGCTGTAGCGCGTGCGCGCGGCCCGGCGTAACCGGGCCGTCTTGATTCCTGTATATATAGACATTTTGAGCCAGCCCGTGATCTCGGCAAAGCGTGATCTTGGCGACCTGCCGGCCGGATCGGACGCGCAGATCAGCTGGGCAGTGACGGGTCAGTGGCGGCTGCGCGGCGTCTCGGTGGTGGGCCGGGGCGCGTGTGCGGCGATCTGGTCGATGAGGTCGCGGTTGTTCTGGGCGAGCGCGAGCAGGTCGCGCATGGCCGCGTTCCTGTCCTTCGCGGTCTCGGCCGTGTCGTGGCGGTCGAGGACGCGTTGCTGTTCGGCGAGGTAGGCGACGAGGCGTCGGATGTGGCCGGGGTCGGCCAGGGTCTTGCGGAGGGGGGCGTCGTCGCGTAGGTCGGCGATGTCGGGGTGCACGAAGGTGCCTTTGCCGGCGATGCTGTAGGTCACGCGCAGCTGCTGGAGTTCGCGGAGGGCGCGTTGGACGGTCATGACGCCCACGCCGTAGATGTCGGCCATCTTGCGGGCCGAGGGCAGCGGGGCCTTGGGGTAGAGGATGCCCTGTTCGATCTGGTCGAGGATGTCGTCGACGATGCGCCGGAACAGGACCCGGGGGTCGTCGGGGTCCCAGTCGGGCTGCGGTACGGGTTCAGGCGACATGGCCCGATCGTAGCTGTCACGTGACGCCCATGTCTCACGATGCCTACGTCACGTTTCGGTAAACAGGGTTGACCCGGAGTCAGGGCCTCCTTCGTCGTAGACGTGAGCACCTTTCCGCCGGACACCTGTACGTGCGACGCACCCTGGCCCGCACCAACGGTGGGCCGACGTTCCAACCGGTCAAGACCCACCGCTCCGCCCGACGCATCGCGATACCCCGCGAATGCGTCACCTCGCTGCGCCGCTACCGCAAGCGCCAGGACATCGACTGCCGTGACGCCGGTGACTCCTGGAAAGACACCGGTCTGGTGTTCGCCAACACCACCGGCGGGCCGCTGGACCCTACCTCCGCGACGTGTCCGGTGACCCGGTAGCCCAGCCGAGGAACCGGTGGTGCAGCGATCCGCAGTCGGTATTAGGTAGGTCGGTGCACGCCTCGATGAAGTACCCGGACAGGTACAGCATCAGCGACACCCGCGCACCCTCGTACTCGGCCAGCAACTGACGCCTGCGCGTCGGGCACGGCCAGTCCCGGCCACAGCTCCGGCACGTCCAGCCGGGCCGGGCCGGCAGGTGCATCGACATGACCGGCTGGTCCCTCCACATGCGGGTGCTCTACGGTGGGGAAGGCCGGGACCACCACGGGTCGTGAAGAGGGCGAGTCTTCGCCACCCGCACCCGGCCTTCCCCGGGGTGGCGCCAGCCGGGTCCGGACTCGATGCGCGTTCCCGCTGGGCCTGCAACCCAGGATCAGCGGAAAGAGATGACCATGGAAGCAGGGCAGGGTCTTCCACCGTCTACAGACGACACCGGCGACCTGCCGGCGCAGCTGCGCGCCGCCCGGCAGGCCGCCGGGCACAGCCTGGCCGGCATGGCCGCGCTGACCCACTTCAGCAAGCCCTACCTCAGCCTGGTCGAGACCGGGCGCCGCACAGTCACCCCCGAGATCATCGACCGGTACCAACGGGTCCTGGGCGTCCCGATCGGTACTCCGCAGGACCCGGTACGGCTGACCCACGAATGGCTGATCGGCGACCCACCGGCCACCCGGCATCTGGCCGCTGGCCGCCGGATCGGTAGTGCTCTGGTCGGCAAGCTGGAAACCCGTGTCGTCGAGCTTCGGCATCTTGACGACACCGTCAGCAGCGCCCACCTGCTCCCCGTCGTCGCGGCCGAGCTCGACAACGCACAGCACCTTGTCCGGGACGCGTCCTACCCCGACCCGCTCGGGACGCGCCTGCTCACCGTGGTCGGAGAACTGGCCCAGCTGGCCGGCTGGGTCGCCTCCGACGCCGGCCACTACCAGCAAGCCCAACGCCTCTACCTATCCGGCGTCACCGCCGCCCAAGCCGCCGGCGACCGAGCCCTGGGTGCGCAGCTGCTGTCCAGCCTCGCCTACCAGATCGCCAACGTCGGCAAGCGCGACGACGCCGTGCTCATCGCCAGGTCCGCCGTCACCGGCGCACCCAACGCGACCCCACTGGTGCGGGCACTACTGACCGAACGCCTCGCCTGGGCCGCCGCTCGCGCCCACGACGCCGACACCACTCGCCGCGCCCTCGACGCCGTCGACGACGCCTACACCCAACACACCGCCGGCATCGCCGAGCCCGAATGGGTGTACTGGCTGGACCGGGCCGAGATCGACGTGATGGCCGGCCGCTGCCTCATCGAACTCGGGCACCCCGCCGACGCCGAACCCCTGCTCACCCGAGCCCTCGCGGGCTACGACAACAGCCACGTCCGCGAGGTCGCCCTCTACCAGACCTGGCTCGCCGAAGGCTACGCCAAAGCCGGCAACCTCGACGCCGCCCGCACCACCCTGAACCATGCCCGCGCCGGCGCACACGCCGACTCCGTGCGTCTGCGCCGCCGCATCGACGCCGTCACCAACCTGATCAACCGCCGCGCCGGCAAGCGCGACGCACACTGACCGCCCAAACGAGCTGATCGGCGTCAAACCATCCATCGATATACGTCGTTTCGATTGACGATGCTCCGCAAGACGTGCGCCACGGTTGCGGTCACGGTCGCTGTCACCATCGCCACCTCTCGATGCGACGCCAATAGACGCATCGCCCACACGGCACGTCAACGACATGATCAGCACCATGCACCGAGCCCGCCCACCGCAGTGACGCCACACCTACTATGTGATCGCCGGCACCACACCGGTACTCGTACACAACTGCGGCGACGCCCTGAAGCACAGCGAGAGTCACCTTGCGGATTCGTTCGATGATAATACGTACTTCCACTACATCGACGAAGCCGGACACGATGCGATCATGAATGGCAGGGTGGTAAATGCCAACTCGAAGGGGTCAGTTACTTCACGCAGGATATGGTGTCGTCGGGCGATGCCAACAACGTGTTGTTCGCGGGAAACCCGGCCTACGCTGGACGCGGGTCGCACGTGATCGCATTTAGGATGACTGAAGGAGTTCTTCAACCTGGAGTCCAGCCAAACGAGATGGGTTCACACCGGTTCCTTCAGATTCTCGCCGGACGACGTGATCTACCACGGACCCAACCCATTTGGTTAGTGAGATCGATGCTTATTATCGAGAACTATGACGACCTGCTGACCTGCTAGCCCTGAACAGGGCGTTGATGGAGGTGCGCTACCTTGCGCGCGACGTCGACTCGGCGACGCGGCGACGCGAGGTAGCGCCTTCCTGAGTTCCATGCATTCACGCGTCATTGATGAACTGTTCGGCTACCATGAATCGCGCGGCGAGTCCCGCAAAGCTGAAACATGGCACGAGTGGCGACGACTTACGGCTCGCAATATCGAGAAGGCGTCAATTGCCACCTATCTCGCGAGCGTGTGGCCCCACTTAAAGACGGTCGAACAGAAGCGTGAGGTCGTCATTAACCAGGCCCGACCGTTCACCTTTTCCGATGACGAAATTAGCGCTCTGATTGAGCAGATCGACTCGGGCCTGAGAAAGGTGCGGAGGACGCTTAGCGCTTAGCGATGCGTCAAGCCCACCGAGAAACCCGGCGTACGGGTCGGCGCTCGAACTATCTGGGGGAGCGCCCAGTTTGGCCGTGATTGTGCGCCGGTGTGTGCTAGCGGTTGCTATCACGGTTGCGGTCAAGTAGGTCATATACATGCCGATACATCGATGTGACATCTATGCCCGGTCCCCGGTGAGGCATGGTCGTTCGCAGTCGGGGCGCTCGGCCGTCCCGGAACTCCGCCCGTCGCACGGCGGCGTGTCGCCCAGCGGTGTGGCGGCGATCGCGGGGAGCTGCCCTGTGGCGGTGTCCCGTCCTCAACGATCGTCGCGGCCTCGACCGGCGGTGAGACCGGCGGGGTCGTACATGGCGTAAGTCTGCGCTCTGCCGCGTTCGCGATCAAAACGCCGCGCGGAGGAGTGGCGACACCTCAGCCGGCCCCTACAAACGAGGGATCGTCGCCCGAGGCCGGCTCGCTCCAGAGCTGAGAGGCTACGCAGCTGCTCGTCAAGCCAGAGCCGGGCGCTCACTTGGCCGAAGTCGCGCTGACGAACGCCAGGCGAGGTACAGTCCGTCGACTCCTCGGGCCGTCACCCAAGTACAGCAACGCCAGCACCCGGATGGGGCCACGCGGAGGCTGGCCACCCTCCTGACCTCGTATCCCGACACCTAACTGACTCGGACTGCCGACAGTGCGTAGGTTAGTCAGGGCTCAGGTTCCTCACCGGGACACCCGCGCACAGCTTGGCCGGGGTGGTGGCGGCTCGTCTGGGGCCTATCGGGTCAACGTTAGCTGATCTTGGCTACTAAATGAGCTCTTGGCCCAGTGGTGCAGGAGTCCAAGATCTCGACTGGCGTGCCAGAATCGGCGCCGTGAACGCAACGAGGTCGGGAAGCTCGATCGGCATCCGGGTCCTCTTCTCGCACATGTGACCACCGGCGCGGGAGCGATCCGGAACCGGCCCGCGTCGCTACCGTGATCGGATGGCCAACAGGAGAGCCTTCGGCCGGTTCGAGGCCACGCTGGGCGTGGTCGGGGTGCTGGCGCTCGGCCTGACGTACAGCATCGCCACGGGCTGGAACCCGCTCCCGGCGGTACAGAGCTGGTTGGATCGCAGCCAGACCCTCGCCGAGCCGTCCCCCGCGTGGACGGTACGCACCGGGGACCAGCCCTCCTGGGCGGTGGTCGCCGGCAGCGTCGCGGTGGTCGGCGCCGGCGGCACGGTCGGCGGGTACGCACTCAGCGGCGGTAGCGAACTGTGGACCCGGGCGGCCACGTGGAGCGCGGTCGCCGGGTCCGGCGCCGGCGCCGTGGTTGTCATCGGTCAACCCACGCAGGGGTACCAGGCCCTCGACCCGGCCACGGCAGCGGTCCGCTGGTCGGATCCGAAGGCGATCGGGGCGTGGACGTTCACTGATCTGATCATCGGCATCTCCTGCCCGCAGGGCGTCGTGTGCGTGCTGACCGCGCGCATGCCGCAGAACGGGACGGTGCGCTGGGAGGTGGCCCTGCCCGGCGATGCGCGCCCGCTCGGCGGGGCGAACCGGCCACTGGTCGGGGTACGGCCGCTGGGCGCGGTCGACCGGGCGCCGGAACCGGTACCGGCGTTGCTCGGCTTCCCGGTCGGCGACGAGGTGCAGGTCGTGGACACGGTTGCCGGTACCCGGCCGCACACCTACCGCGCCACGCCGTCCGCGTGGGTTTCGGTTGCCGGTACCCGGGTGGTGGTGTCGCGCGGCGACGCCCGGCGCGGGAAGTGCACGCTGAGCGCCGAGGGGCGCGACCCGGCGGGGGACCGGCTGGTCTGGCAGCGCGACGGGTACGACCTGCACACCGCCAGCGCGGCCGGATGCGACGAGCGGGCCAACCCGGTCGGCGGCGGCGGGCTGCTGGCCGCGCGCAGCCCGGACGGGCGCGACGTGCTTCTCGACCCGACCACCGGCGACGAGGTGTACCGGGCCGGCGCGGGCGAGAAGCTGCTCGACTCGGACGGCCGCCAGGTTCTCGTGCGCACCGCCGACCGCACGGCGGTGCGCGCGGTCGACGTCGGCAGCGGCACGACGCGGTGGACCCGGCCGGCCGCGCGGGATGCCGGCGTCGCGCTCGGTCCTGGTGTCGTGGTGTTCACCGACCTGGCCGCGAACCGGCTCACCGCCGTCTCGGCCGCCGGTACCGTGCTGGCCGACGTGTCCAGCGCTGCGACCGTGCTGGGATACGCCGAGGACGGCGTGCTGGTCAACGTCGGGCGGCAGGTCGGGCTGGTGCGGTACGCCGCCCGGTAGCATCCCGCCATGGCTTCCCCGCTGTTCCGCCACTCCCCACTGCTGCCGCTCGGCCCCGATCCCACGGAGTACCGGCTGCTGACCACCGACGGCGTCGAGGTCCTCGACGGGCCGGGTGGGCAGCGCTTCCTGACCGTCGAGCCGGCCGTGCTGACCCGGCTGACCGCCGAGGCGATGCACGACATCGCGCATTACCTGCGCCCGGCGCACCTGACCCAGCTACGGTCCATTGTGGACGATCCGGCGGCGTCGGCGAGCGACCGGTTCGTCGCGCTGGATCTGTTGCGCAACGCCAACATCGCGGCCGGCGGGGTGCTGCCGATGTGCCAGGACACCGGTACCGCGATCGTGATGGGCAAGCGGGGACGGCACGTGCTGACCGACGGTACCGACGAGGAAGCCATCGCGCGTGGCGTGTTCGACGCGTACACGACGCTGAACCTGCGGTACTCGCAGCTCGCGCCGATCACCATGTGGGACGAGCGCAACACCGGTACCAACCTGCCGGCGCAGATCGAGATCTACGCGGGCGACGCGCACCCGGACAGCTACGAGTTCCTGTTCCTGGCCAAGGGCGGCGGCTCGGCCAACAAGTCGTACCTGTACCAGGAGACCAAGGCGCTGCTGAATCCGACCCGGATGATGCAGTTCCTGGAGGAGAAGCTGCGCCTGATCGGTACGGCCGCGTGCCCGCCGTACCACCTGGCGGTCGTCATCGGCGGTACCAGTGCGGAGTTCGCGCTGAAGACGGCCAAGTACGCCAGCGCCAAGTACCTCGACACGCTGCCGACCTCCGGATCCCTTACGGCGCACGGGTTCCGGGACCTGGCATTGGAGGCCGAGGTCCTGGAGCTGACCCGGCAGTTCGGCATCGGCGCGCAGTTCGGCGGCCGGTACTTCTGCCACGACGTGCGGGTGGTGCGGCTGCCCCGGCACCGCGCCTCCTGCCCGGTGGCGATCGCGGTGTCCTGCTCGGCCGACCGGCAGGCGCTCGCGAAGATCACCGCGGACGGGGTGTTCCTGGAGCGGCTGGAGACCGACCCCGCGCGGTTCCTGCCCGATGTGGAGCTGGATTCGGAGGACGTGGTTCAGCTTGACCTGAACCGCCCGATGGCGGAGATCCGCGCGGAGCTTTCCCGGTACCCGGTGAAGACCCGGCTCTCGCTGACCGGGCCGCTGGTCGTCGCGCGGGACATCGCGCACGCGAAGATCGCCGAGCGGCTGGACGCGGGCGAACCCATGCCGGCGTACCTGCGCGACCACGCGGTGTACTACGCCGGACCGGCGAAGACGCCGGAAGGGTACGCGTCGGGTTCGTTCGGGCCGACGACGGCGGGCCGGATGGACGCGTACGTGGAGAGGTTCCAGGCGGCCGGCGGCTCGCTGGTCATGCTGGCCAAGGGGAACCGGTCGGCGCAGGTGACCAAGGCATGCGCCGCGTACGGCGGCTTCTACCTCGGCTCGATCGGCGGCCCGGCCGCCCGGCTGGCCCAGGACTGCATCCGCAAGGTCGAGGTACTCGAGTACCCGGAGCTGGGCATGGAGGCGGTCTGGCGGATCGAAGTTGTCGACTTTCCGGCATTCGTGGTTGTGGACAATAAGGGCAACGACTTCTTCGCAGAGACCGGCAAACCGGTACTAACCATCGGACGACGGGCGTGATCTGACCGTTTGTGGGGTGTCGCCTGCGTCGTACCGGTTCGACAATTGGGCGCGTGTCGCAGCCGCCATACGGATCTCAGTACGGAACGCCGGTAGACCCTTACCAGAACCCGTCCGGCCAGCCCGGGTACGAGCAGGGTGGGTGGGGTGCACCGTCCTACGGCGAGCCGGTGTCGGGCTACCCCGACCAGGTGTCCGGCCACCCCGGCTACGGCAACCAGGGCGGCTACGGGAACCAGGGCTACGGCTACGACAACCAGCAGCAGGGGTACGGCCAACCGCAGCAGTACTACCAGCCTCCGCAGCAGCCGCAGCCCGGCTACGGCGGCCCCGGGTACCCGGGCTCGCCTGGCTACCCGGCCGCCCCGCCGCCGAGCCGCGGCGGCAACCGGGGACTGGTCGTCGTGCTGGTGGTGTTCCTGGTGGTGTTCCTGGTCGGCGGCGGGATCGGGGTCGCGCTCTGGCTCACCCAGAGCGACAAGCACCCGAGCGCCGGCGGCACCGGATCGACCCCGTCAGCCGGTACCAGCGGCTCCGCGGGTTCGACGCCCACCCCGACGGCCGCCGCGACGCACACCGGCGACCTGCGGACGTTCCTGATCGACCCGCCGAGCGGATCGCGCAACTGGCCCAAGCCGCTGGGTACCGACCGGAACCTGTCGCTGGACCAGGCGTCGGAGCTGAGCAGCGATCCCAAGGCGCGCAAGGACATGCTCACCCAGTACAGCTTCACCAAGGGCGCGGTGCAGTGCTGGATCCCGTCCGGCGGCGCGAACGTCGTCGACGTCCGGCTGTACCAGTTCGACACCGCCGACCACGCGGACAGCTTCTTCCGCGACAACCTCGACGCGACCGGCCAGGGCTACACCGCCGCGAACACCAACACGGTCAGCGGGGTACCGGACGCCAAGTCGTTCTCCGATCCCAAGAAGGACGCGCAGGGGTTCGTGAGCGTCATCAGCATCGGGCGCAAGGGCGACGTGGTGTTCGTGGTATCCATCGGCGAGAAGGGCGACAAGATCGACCTATCCGTCCCGGAAAAGCTGATGCAGCAGCAGTTCGCGAAGCTGTAAACCTTCACCGTTACGCGCCGCACGTCCAGGTGGTCCGGCTGTACTGGGCGCTCGGCATCGGCCGCACGGCCGGGGCGCTGCTGGCACGATGGGGGCATGACCGAGTATCGGATCGAGCGGGACACGATGGGTGAGGTGCGGGTACCGGCCGACGCCCTGTACCGCGCACAGACCCAGCGCGCGGTGGAGAACTTTCCGATCTCCGGCCGGGGCCTGGAACCGGCACACGTCGCCGCCCTGGCCCGGATCAAGGCGGCCGCCGCACACGTCAACGCTTCGCTCGGCGTGATACCCGACGATGTGGCCGACGCCATCGAGGCCGCCGCCGCCGAGGTCGAGGCCGGCAAGCACGACGGCCAGTTCCCGATCGACGTGTTCCAGACCGGCTCCGGTACCTCCTCGAACATGAACATGAACGAGGTACTCGCGACGCTCGCGGCGCAGCGGCTGGGCCGGCCGGTACACCCGAACGACGTCGTGAACGCCTCCCAGTCGTCCAACGACGTCTTCCCGTCCTCGATCCACCTGGCCGCGACCGAGGCGGTGACCGGGGAGCTGCTGCCGGCGCTGGAGCACCTGGCGTCCACATTGGACGGTCAGGCGCAGCGCTGGGCGGAGGTGGTGAAGTCGGGGCGTACCCACCTCATGGACGCCACACCGGTCACCCTCGGGCAGGAGTTCTCCGGCTACGCGGCCCAGGTCCGGTACGGCATCGAGCGGCTGCGCGACACCCTGCCGCGCCTGGCCGAGCTGCCGCTGGGCGGCACCGCGGTCGGTACCGGCATCAACACCCCGCCGGGGTTCGCCGCCGCCGTCATCGCCCGCCTCGTCGAGGTGACCGGCCTGCCGCTGACCGAGGCGCGCAACCACTTCGAGGCGCAGGGCGCCCGGGACGCGCTCGTCGAGGCGTCCGGCCAGTTGCGCGTCGTCGCCGTCGGGCTGTACAAGATCGCAAACGACATCCGCTGGATGGGCTCCGGGCCGCGGGCCGGCCTCGCCGAACTGCACCTGCCCGACCTCCAGCCCGGCTCGTCGATCATGCCGGGCAAGGTCAACCCGGTGGTCTGCGAGGCGGTACGGCAGGTCGGCGCGCAGGTCATCGGCAACGACGCGGCGGTCGCGTTCGCCGGGTCGCAGGGCGACTTCGAGCTCAACGTCATGCTTCCGGTGATGGCCCGCAACCTGCTGGAGTCGATCCGGCTGCTGGCCGCGGTGGCGCGGCTGTTCGCCGACCGCTGCGTCGCGGGTATCGAGCCGGACGAGGCGCGGATGCGGGAGTACGCCGAGGGTTCGCCCTCGATCGTCACGCCGCTCAACCGGTACCTCGGGTACGACGAGGCGGCCGCGGTGGCCAAGCAGGCGCTCGCCCAACGCCGCACGATCCGGGAGGTCGTCGTCGAGCGCGGACACCTCGATTCGGGCAAGCTCACCGCGGAGCAACTGGACGCGGCACTCGATGTGTTGAAGATGACGCGACAAGATTGAAAGCGCGCGTTTCGGGGTACTGAACGGCGTGCTGGTCGTGACCATGAATAATCTCCCCGGGTACCACATCCGGGCAATCCTCGGCGAGGTCGTCGGCGTGACGGCCCGCCCCCAGAACAAGTTCACCGAGGGCGTCCGGTCGCTGGACGGCAACCTCTCCGACTCCGGCGAGCAGGCCCTCGTCGCCGGACGGCGGGAGGCGGTGGAGCGGATGGCATTCCACGCGCGTACCCAGGGCGCCAACGCCATCCTGGCGATGCACTTCGATCACCGCGTGATCAACTCCGCCTGGATCGAGATCTGCGCCTACGGCACCGCCGTCGTGGCCGTCCCGATCCGCCGGGCACCCCGGCAGCGCCGGGAGTTGCCCGCCGCCCCGAACCAGACGCTGTACGAGACGAACGTGACGACCGAGGCGCTGGCCTAGTCGTAGCATGCCCCGTCCGCTCAGCGCAGTGCGGTCGCGACCGCGGCGGCCGCAGCCTCGACCGACGGCCCGACGGTCGCCCCGTCCAGCGGGACGAGCGCGACGACGCCGACGCTCGCCTCCAGCCCCTCCACACCCAGCACCGGCGCGGCCACCCCGTACGCGCCGGCCTCCAGCTCACCACTGCTGACGACCCAGCTGTCCGTACCGGCCCGGCCGGCCAGGATCGCGCGCCCGGCCGCACCTCGGTCGAGTGGATGCCGGGAGCCGGTCCGGTACGCGACGTGGAACCGGGTCCAGCTCGGCTCGACCACGGCCAGCGCGACCGCCTCACCGCCCTCCGCGATGGTCAGGTGTGCCGTCGCGCCGATCTGCTCGGCGAGCCGCCGAAGCGCCGGTAGCGCCGCGTCGGCCACCAGCGGCTGGGCCCGCCGGGCCAGGTGCAGGACGCCGGCGCCCAGGCGTAGCCGGCCGGCGGCGTCGCGCCGGACCATGCCGTGGGCGGACAGGGTGGCGGCCAGCCGGTACACGACGGCCCGACCGACGCCGAGCCGGCCCGCGGCCTCGGTGATCGTCAACCCGCCCGGCGTGTCCGCCACGTACTGGAGCAGCCGCAGCCCCCGGTCCAACGTCTGCGCGGTCTCCTCCACGCCAAGGCAGCCTACGCCGCGAGGCGGGGCATATGATCACCGCGACCTCTGGCCCACCGGGCTGCGGCCACGCACACGGCAGTTGTCCACTGGCCATG
>WNGR01006989.1_pt1 | contig 12005 bp, 6 predicted proteins | sample 5407581 | NCBI WGS metagenome assembly WNGR01 (sample SAMN13153383, study PRJNA577476) | soil metagenome | isolation source: 80 cm soil or saprolite under Garry oak tree replicate 2 | place: USA:California | collected 2016-06-15
TCTTCTTTTCCTTCTCCCCCGCCGGTGCCGTCCAGGGCGTCTGCGCCGCCGCGAGTCCGGCCATCGAGATGAGTGCCGCCAATCCAAGCGCCGTGCCCACGAGTCGGGCCGCTCGTCTCACCCCCGTCACCATTGCCTCCTCCTTCCGTCACCTTCGTCCGTAGCTGTTCTGTCCCGGCGCCCCTGCTGGGCGACTCGAACCGTCGTGGGCACGTCGCGTATCAATTAACATCCGCAAGATTCGACGGTCAAGCCGAATCCTCGATTCGGTCCTGGGTCAAGTTGCGAGGCAGATCTACTCAGCCCTCGCCTCGGGGCTCCGCCCTCAGCTCGAACCACCACGCCCGGAGGGGGCCTGCAACGCGAGGCGTACCTGTATGTACGTTGAGCGTTTGCAGACGACCGAGAACGTGGCTCTTCGAGCCGAACGGCCCTCCCGTGAGGCGAGAGCTGAGTTGATCTGGCGAAGCAAATTGGCCAGTACCCGCCGTTCGCGGCTCGCGGAGCCCTGTGCTATGGTCTCCCCCCATGCCGGAATCGACGACACACGCGGTTGCCGTCGTGGGCGCGGGCCCGGCGGGACTCTTCGCGACCCGCGCGCTCGCCGCGGCGGGATGCCGAGTTCTCCTCCTCAATCGTGACATCAAGCCGGGCGGGCTCGCCGAGTACGGGATCTTCCTCAACAAGTACAAGATGAAGGGCGGCCTCCGGAGGCAGTTCAGCAAGATCCTCACCGACCCGCGCGTCACCTATCTCGGCCACGTGGCGGTGGGCGAGAGCGGGCCCCTGAGCGTTCCCGCCCTCCGCGCGGCGGGCTTCGACGCCGTGGTCTTCGCCATCGGAGCCCAGGGCACCAAGTACCTCGGCATCGAAGGGGAGCGGCTCCCGGGCGTGTACCATGCCAAGGACCTCGTCTATCATTACAACCGCCTTCCGCCATTCTCGGAGCGTCACTTCCCCATGGGTCGTCGGGTGGCCATCGTGGGCGTGGGCAATGTCATGGTGGACATCGCCAACTACTGCGCTCATTTCTGCGAGTGCGAGGAGATCATCGCGGTGGCGCGGCGGGGCCCGCACGAGAAGGCGTACGATGACCGCGAGTTCGAGGACGTGGAGGACGCCTTCGACCGCGACGCGTACCGGCGGGAGGGCGAGCGCATTCGCCCGCGCCTGGAGGCGGCCGGGCAGAGCGCGGACGAGCTCCTGAAAGCCCTCGCCGCTCGGCCGGAAGCGGAGGACCGCTGTCGGGCTCGCCTGACCTTTCGCTTCCTCGCCTCCCCGCAGCGCGTGATCGCCGAAGGCGGGCGCGTCGTCGGCCTCGAGATCGAGGAGACGCGGCTCGAGCGCAAGGGCGAGCGGATCAGCGCGGTCGGGACGGGCGAGATCTCGCGCATCCCGTGCGACACGGTGGTCTTCGCCGTGGGCGACCGCGTGGACGAGAGGGTGGGACTGCCGTACCGGGAAGGGCTGTACGTGACGGCGCCCGGGGCGGAGCAGGACCCGGGCGCGGCCTATCAGGTCTGGGATCCCGCCGAGGGTCAGCCCCTCGCCGACGTCTTCGTGGTCGGCTGGGCGCGGCGGGCCAGCGACGGCGTGGTCGGGCGGGCGCGCCTCGACGCCGAGACGGGGATCAAGCACATCTTGAAGATCCTCGGGTCACGGCCCACGCGCGCGCCCGCGGAGGCCGAGCGGCCCGTGACGAAGATCATGCACGAGCTCGGCAAGGCGGGCGCCCGGTTCGTGACGTATGAGGAGGTCCTGCGCATCGAAGCCGCAGAGCGCGAGCGCGCCCGCCGCGACGGGGTGGAGGAATTCAAGTTCGCCAGCGACGAGGAGATGCTCGCCCTTCTCTCGAGCTAGCCGTCTCTTTCCGCGTGGGCGCTCGAGATGGTGAGGAGCGCCAGTATCACCGCGCCCAGTCCATAGCCGGCAGCGAGCAGGAAGGGATAGGCGCTTCCGGCCGACCAGGGCCAGAAGAGCGCGCCGCTCGGCAGCGGCGAGTGCATCAGGCCGACGAGCGTGGCCAGGCCCGCTGCGAGAAACACGGCGGCGGCCCGACCCAGCCGCCCATCGATGATGCTCACGAGGGCCCAACCCCACAGGAGCGCCGTCACGATGAAGCCATTCCCGAGAGCGAGAAGGTGCTGGTAGGCGAGGCGGCCGTCACCGGTCAGATCCGCCGCGCCTTTTCCGACTGAGGCCAGCAGACCATTGACCTCGATCAATACCAAGGTGGCTACCGCGGGGATGAAGGACACGGCAACGGCTGCCGCATGGCGAGCGGGCGAGGCCACGAAGGCCTGGGCCGTGATCTCGAGGCCGACGAAGATGAGAATGGGCGCCACGGCAGCCTCGGGCAGGAGGCTGACGAGAATCCCCACGAGCCCAAGCGAAGCCCCCACCCCGATGACGAGGGCAGTCGCCAGCGTATAGCCCGCCCGCGCGCCCATGGCCTTGTAGGCCGGATGTCCGATATATGGTGTGTTCTGTATCACCCCTCCACAGAGGCCCGCGGCGATCGTCGCCACGGCCTCCGTCAACAAGATGTCTCTCGCCCGGTACTCGTCTCCCGCCACGATGGCGGACTCGGTATTGTCGATGCCGCCGATCACGGTTGCGAGGGCAAATGGCATGGCGAGCGGCAAATACGGCCAGACGGCGCCAAAGGTCTCGGCCCATGCCAGGGTCGGCCAGGGAATGGCCAGGGCGAGGCCGGGTAGCTCGGTCGCAGGCGCCGGACCCCAGCCCCCCGCCGCGCGAAGCCAGAAGATTCCCGCCCCCGCCAGGACGGCGGCAAGGGCGCCCGGCATGCCGCCGGGAAGCCGCACTCGGCCGATCAGCGCGACGAGCACCAGGGTCAGCGAGACGAGGCCTACCAGTGGATCGGCGAATACCCTCAGGGCCGGGAGGAAAGCGATGAGCAGGATGGCCACGCCGGCGATGGAGCCCAGGAGCGCCGCCCGCGGCACGAGACGTCGCACCCAGTCACCGAAGAAGGCCAGCAGGAGCTTGAACCCGCCCATGGCGACGGTGACACCCATGCCGATCTTCCACGCGAGGATCGGATCTCCCGTGGCCAGCATGGCGGGTCCGAGCACTCCGAAGACGATCCCGAAGAGCGACGGTGTGTCGATGCCGAAGGGCATGGCCGTGACCTCGTCCCGACCCGACGCGCGGGCCAGACGCACGGCAAGCCACGTGTAAGTCAGGTCGCCGACGAGGACGCCCGCCGCTGTCCCGGGCACGATGCGTCCGAGCACGAGATCCGGCGGGAACTTGAAGGCGCCGATGAGCAGACTCGAGAGGATGACGAGGAGGGTCGTGTTGTCGAGCGCGAGGACGAAGAACGCGTTCCAGTCCCCGGGCGCGACCCAGCGCGGGCCGCGGCGCGCGACCCTCACGCTAGGCGGATCTTCGCTGACCCGGCGCCCGGGCGGCCACGGTGTCGCGAACGAGCCCGCGCACCCGCTCGGCGAGGGCCTGGCACCAGGCCAGGCTGCCGCGACGCTCTCTCACTTCCGGGTAGGCCAGCTCGATCTCGGAAGAGAGCCCATCGCCGATCCTGACGCGAAGCCCATAGGTCTTGCCCTCGCGCGGGCCCACACGATCGAGCAGCAGCACTTCCGCATGCAGGTTCTCGCGCTTGGCGTGGGACTCCGCGAGGTTCCAGAGCCAGCGCGCCACCTCATCGTAGTCACCGCCGCTGAACAGGGGCTTCCCCTAACACTCGTTGAAGCCGCAGGACAGACACTTCTTGCACCCTTCCTCGTAGACGAGGGTCGCCTGTCCGCACTCCTTGCAGAGATCGCCGACCCTGCGGCGTCCCCCTTCGGGCGCCTTCCCGGCCTCCGGGGCGGGGCCACGGCCGATGCCGATGTGCTCCCCCAGCGTGCGGGCGAGTGCGTCCGGCAGCGAGAGCACCTTGGCCGCGCCGAAGCCCGTGGGCTGGCCGCCGCCGATCCATGCGAGCTGACTGATGACCTCCTCGAGCCGCCGTCGGGGAGACAGCGGCGAGGGCAGGCGGAGCACGAGCGAGATGAGGCGCCCGAGGGCCTCGGCCACCGCCATCGTGTCCGAGCCCGCCTTGCCGACCTGGACGAAGACCTCGAAGGGGTCGCCGCCCGGCGTCTCGTTGACGGTGACGAAGGCCGTGCCGATGGGCGTCTCCATGCGGTAGGTGGCGCCCGCGAGGCTGTGCGGACGGGGCCTGACCACGCGATCATCGAGCGCGTCCGTCGCCTCCGGCGCCCCCGCCGCGTCGCCGCCCACGCCCACGTTGAGCACCTGACCTCCCTTGCAGCCGTCGCGAAACACGGTGATGCCGAGACAGCCCTCGCGCCAGGCCAGAAGATACGCGTCCGCCACGTCCTGTCCCGTCGCGTCGGCGGGCAGGTTGATGGTCTTGGACACGCCGTTGTCAGTATGTCTCTGGAAGGCGGCCTGGTGGCGCACATGCCAGCTCCAGTGAATCTCGTGCGCGGTCTTGAAGACGGCGCGCGCCGCCTCCGGGACTCCGGGGATGCCCGCGAGGGTGCCGCGGCGGGCCACCTCACCCATGAGGGCGTCGGAGTAGAACCCTCGCTGCCGCCCGAAGCGCTCGAAGCTCTGGCTGACGAAAGGCAGGACGCGCTCGCCGTCCACGCCCTTGACCCTGTGCTCGAAGGCCAGCGCGAAGACCGGCTCGATGCCCGAGGAGCAGCCGGCGATCATGGAGATGGTGCCCGTGGGCGCGATGGTGGTCACGGTGGAGTTCCGGAGCGCGCGCCCGCGCTCGTAGATGGACCGCTCGTAGTTCGGGAAGGGCCCGCGCTCCTCGGCAAGCCGGGCCGACTGGTCGTGGCCGATGTCCTGGATGAAGGCCATGAGCCGCCCGGCCAGCGCGAGCGCCTCCTCGCTGTCGTACGGAATGTCGAGGGCAAAGAGGAGGTCGGCCCAGCCCATGACGCCCAGCCCGATGCGGCGGTTCGCCTTGACCATGGCATCGATCGCGGCCAGCGGATACGGATTGACCTCGATCACGTCGTCGAGGAAGCGCACAGCGAGGCGGACCACACGCTCGAGCTCGTCCCAGTCCAGGCTCCACCGTCCGTCCTGCTCTCGAGCGAAGCGGGCGACATTGAGCGAGCCCAGATTGCACGCCTCGTTGGGCAACAGAGGCTGCTCACCGCACTGGTGAACCACGAGGCCATTGGCGATCATCGAGTGGCTTTGCGGCTCGGTCAGATCGTAGACGCGGCGGACGCCCGCCGGCTCGACGCTGACCACGGGATCCGAGAAACGCTGCGCGTAGAAGCCGCCATAGCGGATGCGGCCGAGGCGCTCCTGTTTGGCTCCGAGGAAGCCGACGGTCCGTCGAAAGACCTCGCGAGACTTGCCGAAGATCCCGAGCTCGAAGAGCACACCATCCGATCTGTAGGCTCGCAGGGCGCCTCGGACAGCTCGATAGGCGAAGATGCCGTCGCGGGGTGCCCGAGACCGGTCGAAGATGCGACTCTTGATGCCGAGGTTCAACAGGAGAATCTGGACACCCCGGAGCAATTCGGGGCTCTTGGATGTCAGCGCGATCCACGCGCTGTTGGCTTTCGGATTGTCCCGGACCGTTCCGTCCGCCGTGAAGAGCGCCTGGAGAAATCCGATCACGGCCTCCTGGGGCGCCCCGAAGATAGACGCCGGCACGACCTTGTCCGCGGCGCGGGCGGGACGGACTCCCAGGCGAACGAAGAAATCGACGAGGAACTTGCCGTGGTAGGACACGTGCCAGACGCCCCGGGCCCGTTCGACGGCGCGCGTCGGATGTCCGTACCATTCGTCGACCGCGCCATGGATCCGCTCACGCATCGTCGCATCCCCGGGCCCGAAGCTGAATCCCACCCGGCAGTTGCGATCGCCCGCTCTGAGCCAGCCGTCACCGATCAGCCAGCCCAGGACGAAACCCAGCTCCTGTGTCCAGATGGATGGCAATGCGTGGCGGTACGACCGTCCATTCGCGCCCTTGAACTCGGCGGAAACGTCGAAGGGAAGCCGCCGATCGGAGGCAAAGGCGCTCGGGTCGCTCTGGATCCAGACCCGATGCCCGCCCGACTTCAGCTCGCCCGCCGCCATCCACCCGCGATCGGTCATAACGCGATGGTCCGGCGTGCACACGAGCTCGAAGCCGGCCCGGGTCCGGAGCCGCACGGTCTCCCGCTCTCCGGAGCAGATCGCCTGGCTTATGGGCAGACATCCGTCGTCGTACGAGACAAGGGGCACGTTGTGCGTGCCTTCCCAGACCATGAACCGCGCGGGAAGGAGCCGGCCGTCGATCTTGACGGCCACCCCGCCCGCAGCATGGCGCTCGACGAGCTCGTCCATGCGCATCAGGCCCCGGTCCGTGGCCACGAGCGCCTCGCCGGTGAGGCATGGGTTCGTCGCTTCGACGAGCCCCACCGCGGGCGTGGGATTGGCGGGGCTCGCGTTGATGCGGTCGATGAAGACGAGGCCGGGATCGCCCGTACGCCACGCCGCGCGCACGATGCGATCGAAGACCTCCTGCGCTGACAGCCGTGCCACCGCCATGCCCGTCCGCGGGTTGATGAGGTCGTAGTCCCCGCCCGACTCGAGGGCGGCCATGAAAGAATCGGTGACGGCGACCGAGATGTTGAAGTTGGTCATGGCGCCGTCGAGCTTGCACTCGACGAACTCCAGGATGTCCGGATGGTCGACGCGCAGCACGCCCATGTTGGCGCCGCGGCGGGTGCCCCCCTGCTTCACCGCTTCCGTCGCGCTGTTGAAGACTTTGAGAAAGGACACGGGGCCCGAGGCCCGGCCGCCCGTCGAGCGGACGAAGTCGTTCTTCGGCCGGAGACGCGAGAACGCGAAGCCCGTGCCCCCGCCCGACTGGTGGATGATGGCCGCGGCCTTGACGGAGTCGAAGATCTCCTCCATCGAGTCGCCCACGGGGAGGACGTAGCAGGCGGAGTACTGGAGCTGGTTGTCCTTGCCCGCGTTCATCAGCGTGGGCGAGTTGGGCAGGAACTGCCCCTCGACCATCATGTCGTAGAAGGCGGTGGCGATCTCCTGGGAGGCGGCCGGGCTCCGACCGAAGCGCGCCTCGGCGTCGGCGATGGTGCGCGCCACACGCCAGCACATCTCCTCCGGGGTCTCGATAACCTTCCCCTCCCGGCGGGAGAGGTAGCGCTCGGCCAGCACGCGCAGCGCGGGCTCTGACCAGCGCCCCATCTTGGACGGTCTCGTCTGAGCGTTCATGAACCTCATCTTAACATAGGAGAATCGCGGGCTTGACTCTTTGGCCGCCATCCATAGAATGGGTGCCAGCCAAGAGCCCGATGACCTTGTCCTCTCCGGCTTCAGAGAAGCGATGACTCTCCTCAGACGCTACCGCGTCGCCGCCGCTGTCATCGTTCTTCTCGTGGCCACGGGGGGCGCGCTCCTCTTTTGGACCAAGACCCAGCAGGCCCGCGGCGCCACGCGAGGTCGCCCAGACCCCTTGGTGGGTGTCGTCTCCCCGCAGCGGCGCGACATCGAGGTCAAGCTCTCCTTCACGGCCGACATCCTGCCTATCCAGCAGGCAGCGATCTTCTCCAAGGTCTCCGGCTATATCAGGAAGCTCCACGTCGAGCGCGGAGACTTCGTCAAGGAAGGCCAGCTCCTCGTGGAGATCGACGACCTCGAGCTGCGAGCCTCGGCCGAGCAGGCTCGGGCCGCCCTCGTCTCGGCCGATGCGGGCCTGGAGGTCGCGCGCTCCACGCTCGAAGGGCAGCAGGCCAACTACGAGAATCAGCGCGCCAACCTGGCCAAGGCCCGAGCGGTCGCTGCCAATGACGCCCGCCAGGCGGAGCGGATGAAGACCCTCTTCCAGAAGGGCATGGTGGCGGCGGCCGACTGGGACAATGCCCGGACCACCGCCGACTCTTCGGCCGCGTCGACGGACGCCGCGGAGGCGCAGGTGCGGCTCGCGACCGTGCAGATCTCCACGCAGGAGAGCCAGGTCCGGCTCGCCCAGGCCCAGGTGGAGACCTACCGCGCGGCGCTCACGCTCGCCCGGACGAACCTCGCGAACACGCGACTCCTCGCGCCCTTCGCCGGATTCGTCGCCCAGCGCAACCTCGACCAGGGCGCGGCGGTGAGCGCGCAGTCGTCGGGCACCACCAACACCTCGGTCGGCATCATCGTTCTCCAGGACATCAAGAGCGTGAAGATCCAGCTCGAGGTGCCCGAGCGGGACATCGGACGAGTCAAGGTGGGCGGCCCCGTGCGCGTGACGGCCGATCCCTACAAGGGGGAGCTCTTCGCAGGGTCCATCGCGCGCATGGTCCACGCTCTCGACCCCCGCTCGCGCACCATGGGTGTCGAGGTGGAGATCCCGAACCCGGATGCCCGGCTCAAACCCGGGATGTTCGCGCGCGTCGAAGCAGTCGTCGAGACTCGCACGGGCGTGCTCTCGGTGCCCATGGAGACCCTTCGGGTGGGTGAAGGGCCGCCCCTCGTGATGGTCGTCCGCAACGGCGTCGTGGAGACCGTTCCCGTCCAGCTGGGCGCCGCGGACGCGAAGGGAATCGAGATCGTCAAGGGACTGGGCGAGCGCGAGCAGGTCATCCTGCAGGGCAAGGACCTCGTTCGCCAGGGACAGAAGGTCCGGACCACGCCGGCGGGCGGTCAGTAGCGCATGTGGCTGACCCTCGCGGCCATGCGGAATGGCATCGCCATTCTCATGGCCTCCCTCTGCATCATCCTGCTGGGCGCCACCTCGCTGGGTCGCATGCCCATCGACCTGTTCCCGAACATCAACTACCCGTCGCTCCGCATCGGCACCATCTACAAAGGCGCCAGCGCCCAGGACGTCGAGCGCACGGTCACCTACCCCATCGAGAAGGCGGTCTCGGCCGTCGCCAACGTCCGCTACGTCGAGTCGCGCTCGCGTCAAGGCTTCTCCGTGGTCACGGTTCAGTTCTCCTGGGGCGCCGACGTCGACGCGGGCCTGACCGAGGTGATGCAGCGGATCCAGGCCATCCTGAGCACGCTCCCCATCGGCGTCCAGCAGCCCTTCATCCTCAAGTTCGACCTGTCGAACATCCCCGTCTGCATCCTGACGGCGTCGGGCGGGGGGCTCGACGAGCGAGCGCTCTACGACCTCGCCTACAACACCATCGAGCCCCAGATCGAGCGGCTGCCCGGAGTCGCCTCGGCCAACGTGGATGGCGGCAAAATCCGGCAGATCACGATCAATCTCGACCGGGACCTCCTCTACTCCAAGGGGCTATCGGTCAACGAGGTGACCCGGGCGGTCAACGACGCCAATTTCCTGCTCCCCTCGGGCGACGTCAAGATGGGCTCCTTCGATTACAACGTCTTCACCAACAACCAGTTTTCCGTGGTCGAACCCATGGAGGACATTGTGGTCCGCCGCAGCGGGACCACGCCCATACGCCTGCGCGACGTGGGACGGGTCGAGGACTCGGCGGAGACGCAGGTGTCGATCGTGCGCGTGAACGGCGAGCGGGCCGTCTACCTGCGCGTGAACAAGCAGCCCGGCGCCAACACCGTCGAAGTCGTGGATGCGGTCAAGGCCACCATGCCCAAGCTCCTCGGGCTCCCGCCGGGCGTCGATGTCCGCCTGAGCCTGGACCAGTCCACGTACATCCGGCAGTCGATCGAGAATCTCTGGCACGAGGCGGCCATCGGCTCCGTCCTGGCCTTCCTCGTCATCCTGCTCTTTCTAAGCTCCCTCGTCTCGACCTTCATCATCGGCATTGCCATCCCGCTGTCGCTGCTCCTGACCATGGTCGCCATGTACTTCCTCGGCCAGACGCTCAACATCTTCACGCTGGGCGGCCTCGCCCTCGCCGTGGGCCGTCTCGTTGACGACTCCATCGTCGAGCTCGAGAACATCAACCGGCATCTCGCCATGCCCGGCAAGCCACGGCGCAAGGCGGTGCTGGACGCTGCGCGCGAAGTGGCCATGCCCATCTTCGTCTCCACCATCACCACCATCGTGGTGTTCCTGCCCACCGTCTTCCTGGAAGGTCAGGCACGGCTCCTCTTCATTCCGCTGACCTTCACCATCTCCTTCTCGCTCTTCGCCTCATTCCTCGTCTCGCGGACGGTAACCCCGCTCCTCTGCTATCACTGGCTCAGGGGGGAGCACGAAACAGATCACGCCCAGGCGGTGGGGCCGTCCGGCGGGCTTCGGGCCAAGCTGAGCGCCGTCTTCGCCTGGAGCAGCAGGATGCTGCAGGGGTTGGACACGGTGTACCAGCGCCAGCTCAACTGGGCGCTCGACCACCGCAAGGCTCTCCTCGGGGGCATTCTCGTCCTGCTCGCCTCCGCGCTGATCGTCCTGCCCTGGGTCGGGACCGAGTTCTTCCCGGAATCAGACGAGAGCCAGTTCATCGTCCGACTTCGGGCGCCCGTCGGCACTCGGGTGGAGGAGACCGAGCGCATCGTCAAGCGAATGGAAGACATCATGCGGTCCACGGCGAAGCCGGGTGAGATCCGGACGATCGTCACCAGCATCGGAGTACCGAGCGGGCGCTCCGGGCTCTTTTCGTCGAACACCGGCCCCCATACGGCGCAGCTCCAGGTCTATCTCACCGACCCTGATCAAAGATCCCGAAGAGACAGGGAAATATTCGCCGAGATAAGGCCCAAGCTTGCCGGGCAATTCCCCGGCACGACGTATGGCGTCGACTTCGGGGGCATCGTGACCCGCGTCCTGAACTCGGGCTCCGACGCCCCCATCCAGATCGAGCAGCTCGGATACGACTTGAAGGACGCGCGGGATCTTGCCCGGATGGTTGCCCGGACCCTTCAAGACACTCCGGGCGTGGCGGATCCGCTCATAAGCCGCGAGGAGAACTATCCGCAGTTCGACATCGTGGTGGACAGGGAGAAGGCGGCCATGGCCGGCCTCAGCCAGCGCGACATCGCTCAGACCGCGCTGATCTCTCTCAACAGCAATGTCAGCCTGACCCCGTCAATTTTCACTGATCCCCGGACGGGGAACCAATACAATGTGGTCGTGCAGCTCGATGAGCCGTTTCGGTCCACTTCTGACGATCTGTCTCGGCTCTTCGTCATGGGTGACGGGAATCGGCCGGTCCTGCTGGGCTCGGTGGCCGAGGTCAAGCAGGGCGTCGGACCCGTGATGATCGAGCGGAAGTACCAGCAGCGCATCGTCAAGATCATTGCCCAGCCTTCCGGACGGGACCTCGGCTCCATCGCGCGGGACATCGAAACCGGGCTCCAGGCGCTTCCCCTGCCTCCCGGCTTCAACTTCCAGCTCACAGGCCAGATCCAGCAGCAGCGCGAGGCGTTCAGCAGCCTCAAGTTCACCTCGCTCTTGGCCATCATCCTCGTCTACATGGTCATGGCCTCCCAGTTCCGCTCCCTGCTCGACCCCTTCATCATCATGTTCTCCGTGCCCCTCGGGATGATCGGGGTCATCTGGGCGCTCTTCCTGACGCGCACCACCCTCAACGTCACCTCCTTCATGGGCATCATCATGATGGTCGGCATCGTGGTCTCCAACGGCGTCCTGCTCGTCGAGTACATGAACGAGCTCCGACGCCATGGGCTCGGGCTGCGCGAGGCCGTGATACAGGGTGGCCGCACGCGGCTCCGCCCCATTCTGATGACGAGCCTGACCACCCTGGTCGGACTCATCCCCATGGCCCTGGGCATCGGTACGGGGAGCGAGGCGAACGCGCCCCTGGCGCGCGCCGTCATCGGCGGGCTCGCCGTGTCCACCCTGCTCACGCTCCTGTTGATCCCGACGCTCTACGTGATGCTGGAAGAGCGCTTCCCGCGTCGCATGGAAGAAACCCAGGAGGAGCTACCCCTGCACGGGACAACGGCATGACGGGGCAGGCCCCGAGAAGGCTCCTCGCGCTGGCCCTCGCGATCTCGCTGGGTGTGGCGGAAGCGGCGGCACAGACTCAGCCTCCCGGAGGATCTCAGGTGATACCGCCGGGAGGCTCTCAGCTGCCCCCGGGGGCGACCCAGACGCC
>WNGR01015594.1_pt1 | contig 12005 bp, 10 predicted proteins | sample 5407581 | NCBI WGS metagenome assembly WNGR01 (sample SAMN13153383, study PRJNA577476) | soil metagenome | isolation source: 80 cm soil or saprolite under Garry oak tree replicate 2 | place: USA:California | collected 2016-06-15
TCACCCAAGCGCAACTGCTCCAGGTTGAGATACTGACGGCACAACGAGAGCTCGTCTCCGAGAGCGATCAGCTGCCGGTTGTCGACCATGACGGTGCGGAACAGCTCCGCCAGATCCTCCAAAGCGCCCTCGGCTCGCTTCGGATCCTTGCGAATTAGTGAAAGCACGGCGTTCAGAGTGTTGAAGAGAAAATGCGGCCGGATGCGAGCCTGAAGGGCCTGCAGCCGCGCCTCCGAAATCGCCGGCGAAAATGCCCGGTTGCGAAGGTGAAAATACCAAGCGATCGCTCCTGTCCCCAGCGCCGCGTGGCCGAGACTCCACGCGAGTTCGCGCCACTCACCGCTTCCGCCGAGCAGGGTTTGGAACGGGAAGAGCGCCGCGGTCACCGCGAGCACGATCGCAAGGACTGCCATCAGACCGTGAACGTACGCGACCCGCCCGAGTAGCGTGGACCCCGCGTAAAGCAAGATCACCACGACGAGCAATATCGGCTCGAGCGACCCTGCGATCTCGGTGACTTTTGCGGCGAACTCGCCGATTTCCCGCGAGCGCGCCAGGGCGAAAATCAGGGCGAGCGCGTTGACCGAAAGCAGGATGCGCGATATCACGCCCAGATTGCGGAAGTCCGGCAGGGCGTCGGGCAGGTCGTTTTGCCGTATACTTTGCACTTTAGTGCGGACGCAAAAGTCGACGCTTGCGGCGATGAACCGCGCGCTTCACGACTTCGGGCATTTTACAGTCAACCATGGCAGCGAAACCCGAACCCGGCAAGAAACTCTGGTCCGGGCGGTTCGCCGAACCGGTCTCCGAGCTCGTCAAGCGCTACACCGCGTCGGTCCGTTTCGACCGGCGCCTCGCGCCCCACGACATCCGGGCGTCCCTTGCACACGCGCGCATGCTCCGCGCCGTTAGGATCTTGACGGCGTCGGATCTCAAATCGATCGAGCGCGGCCTCTCCAGGATCTCCCGCGAAATCGAAACGGGACGGTTTCGCTGGTCGCTCGCGGCCGAGGACGTGCACGTCAACCTCGAGCGGCGGCTGATCGCTCTCGTCGGCGAGGCAGGAAAGCGCCTGCACACCGCCCGCTCGCGCAACGATCAGGTCGCCACCGACCTGCGTCTGTGGCTGCGCGAGGCGATCGACGAGATCAGGGGACTCCTGCGAAAAGTGCAGCAGGGGCTCCTCGACCAGGCGGAAAAACACACCGCTACGGTGATGCCGGGTTTCACCCACCTGCAGGTCGCTCAACCGGTGACTTTCGGGCATCACCTGCTCGCGTATTTCGAGATGCTCGAGCGCGACCGCTCGCGCCTTGCCGACTGCCGGCAGCGCGTGAACTGCCTCCCGCTCGGGGCGGCGGCGCTCGCCGGCACTTCCTTTCCGATCGACCGCGCGAAGGTCGCGCGCGAGCTTGGGTTCGAAACGGTGAGCGAAAACTCCCTGGACGCGGTCTCCGATCGCGACTTCGCGATCGAATTCTGCGCTTGTGCGGCGCTTGCGATGGTCCATCTCTCGCGCTTTTCCGAGGAACTGATTCTCTGGAGCAATCCGCGTTTCGGCTTCGTCGCCCTGCCGGATCGTTTTTGCACCGGATCGTCCATCATGCCCCAGAAGAAAAATCCCGACGTTCCGGAGCTCGCGCGCGGAAAGACCGGGAGGGTCGCCGGCGATCTCGTCGCGCTGCTCACTTTGATGAAGGGACAAGCTCTTGCTTACAACAAGGACAATCAGGAGGACAAGGAGCCGCTGTTTGACGCGGTGGATACCCTGCGCGATACGCTTGCCGTTTTCGCCGAATTGCTCCCCGGCATCCAAATCAATACAGCTGCGATGCGAACCGCGGCGCAAGAAGGCTTCCCCACGGCGACCGACTTTGCCGACTACCTGGCAAGAAAGGGGCTCGCGTTTCGCGACGCTCACGAAGCGGTCGCGCGGGCGGTGCGCTTCGCCGAAAAATCGGGGCTGGGTCTGGAGCAGCTGCCGCTCGCGGAGATGCGGCGCTTCTCCCCCAAAGTAGAAAAAGACGTCTACCGCGTCCTCACGCTCGAGGGCTCGGTCGCGAGCCGCTCGCATGTCGGCGGCACCGCGCCGGCGCAAGTGCGTGCCGCGATCAGGCGCGCGCGCAAATTGCTGAAGGCCGACCCGGCGCCGTGATCCCGCAGTGATGGGAGGCCCATCGGGAGAGCTTCTCGCCGCACTGCAGACATCCGTTTCAGATGTCGCGGGCTCGTTCCGAATCGAGCGCACGACGCCTGTCGCGGGAGGTTGCATCCACCGATGCTTGCTGCTCGAGGGCGGTGGTCGCAGATACTTCGCCAAAACGAACGCCCGCTCGGAGCTCGACAATTTCGCCGCCGAGGCTGACGGCCTCGCTGCGCTTTCCGCCGCCGGCGCCCGAGTTCCCGTCCCGCTGTGCCAGGGACAAGCGGGCGAGCAAGCATTCCTGGTGCTCGAGCACCTTGAGCTGCGCGGAAACGGCGATTACGCTGCGCTGGGGCGCTCGCTCGCCAAGGTGCATTCAATCCGCGGCGAATCCTTCGGGTGGCGGCGGGACAACTACATCGGGAGAACGCGGCAGCTCAATCGGTGCTCGCCGTCGTGGAGTGGTTTCTGGTGCGAAGCGCGGCTCGGACCTCAGCTCGACCTGGCGAGGAAAAACGGCTTCAGGGGAAGTCTCTTGAAAAAAGGAGAGCAGCTTGCTGAAGCGGTACCCGGCCTGCTTTCCGAGCATGCGCCTGCTGCATCGCTCCTGCACGGGGATCTATGGAGCGGAAACGCGGGCTTTCTCGCCGACGGCACGCCGGTGCTTTTCGATCCGGCAGTTTATTGGGGAGACCGCGAAGCAGACCTTGCCATGACCGAACTGTTCGGCGGATTTCCGCAAGATTTCTATTCCGCCTACGCGGAAGCGGCGCCCCTCGATCGGGGTTATGCGGTCAGAAAGACGCTGTACAACCTGTACCACGTGCTCAACCACGCGAATCTTTTCGGCGGGGGCTACGCGGCGCAGGCCGAGCGCATGATCGAGCGCCTCCTTGCGGAACTGCGGTAATGCGATAGGTCTTCCGACTAAGAGGTGGTCTTCTCTCCGGTGAGAAGCTTCTGCAGCTCCCCGGACTGATACATCTCGCGCATGATGTCGGAGCCGCCCACGAACTCTCCGTTGACGTAGAGCTGGGGGATGGTGGGCCAGTTGGCGTATTCCTTGATGCCCTGGCGGATTTCCGGCTCTTCAAGCACATTGACTGTAAAGACTTGCTCGACCCCGCACGCTTTCAGGATCTGCACGGCGTTGGCGGAGAACCCGCACTGCGGAAATTGCGGAGTCCCTTTCATATAGAGAACGACCGGATTTCCGGTGACTTGTTGTTTGATGCGCTCTTGCGCGTCCATGTTGAGCCCTCAAATACCTGATAAAAATCGTCGGGAATTGTACCGCTCGCCCTAAACGCGGTCAACCGCACCAAGCGCCCGCGCACACACGCGGCCATCCCGCGAGGTCATGAAAATCGGCGACCTCGGCGTAACCCTGCGCCCTGAGGAGCTCGACACAGCGATCTCCCTGATCGTAGCCATGCTCCATGAGCAAAGAGCCGCCTCGCCGGAGCCGGTTTTGCGCACGCGCAGCGATCTCCCGGATGCAGTCGAGCCCGTCCTCGCCTCCGACCAGCGCGAGGCGCGGCTCGAAGCACAGGTCCCCGCGCTCGAGGTGGGCGTCTTCCGCCGCGACGTACGGCGGGTTGGACACGACCAGATCAAATTGCCCCGGCCTTAGCGCGTCAAACCAGTCGCTGAGAACGAAGTCGATCTCGGCCCCGTGGTCGCACGCGTTCCGCCGCGCGAGGGCGAGGGCCGCTTCGGAAACATCCGTGGCGACGATCGCCAGCCCTTGCCGCTCGCTCGCGAGAGCGACGGCAATCGCTCCGCTGCCCGTTCCGAGCTCCAGCACGCGCGCCGGCGCACCGGGGGGAAGGCGCTCGAGCGCAAGCTCGACCAAGAGTTCGGTTTCCGGGCGGGGGATCAGTACGTCCCGGGTCACCCGCAGTGCCAGACCGTAGAACTCCCGCCAGCCCGTAATGTGGGAAACGGGTTCGCCCGCGCGCCGCCGCGCGAATAGTGCTTGCGCAGAGCACGCATTGGACGAATCGATCGCTTCTTCGGCGTGGGCGACGAGCCAGACGCGCTCGCAATCCAGGATGGAGCAAAGCAACAGCTCGGCTTCCAATCGCGGCAGTCCGCATTCGCGCAGCAAATTGCCTATCGTTGCGCCGGTTTCGACCGCGTTCACTGCGGGACCTTGCTTCAGCGCTCTTCGGCGAACGCGGCGAGCTGCTCGGTCTGGTGCTCTGCGAGCAGCGCCTGAGTCAGCTGGGAAAGATCGCCATCCATGATGTCGTTGATCTTGTAGAGGGTGAGACCGATGCGGTGGTCGGTGACCCTTCCCTGCGGAAAATTATATGTGCGGATGCGCTCGGAACGGTCTCCCGAGCCGATCAAGGATTTGCGCGTCGCGGCCTCCTTCGCCTGCTGCTCGCGCCGCTGCTTGTCCTTGATGCGCGCCGCGAGCACCGCGAGCGCCTTTTCCTTGTTCTTGTGTTGCGAGCGCCCGTCCTGGCATTCCACGACGATGCCGCTCGGCAGATGCGTGACTCGCACGGCGGAGTCGGTCTTGTTGACGTGTTGGCCGCCCGCGCCCGAGGCGCGGTAGGTGTCGATTCGGAGGTCCGAGGGATTCAGTACGACGTCGCCGATCGCGCTCGCCTCGGGCAGGACGGCGACCGTGCAGGCGGAGGTGTGGATGCGGCCCTGGGTCTCGGTGGCGGGGACTCTCTGGACGCGGTGGCCGCCGGATTCGAATTTGAGCCTGGAGTACGCGCCCTGCCCGATGATGCGGGCGATGATCTCCTTGTAGCCGCCGACGTCCCCCGGGGATTCGGATATCACTTCGACCTGCCAGCCTTGGCGTTCCGCGTAGCGCGAATACATGCGAAAGAGGTCACCTGCGAAGAGCGCCGACTCGTCTCCTCCGGTTCCAGCGCGTATTTCGAGAAAGATATTGCGCTCGTCGTTCGGGTCCTTGGGCAGGAGCAGTTGCTGCAGTTCCGATTCGAGCGCGGCAAGCCGCTCGCGACCGGCCTTGATTTCGCCTTCGGCGTAGCTTTTCATCTCCGGATCGGCGAGCAGCTCTTGTGCTTCGATGACGTCCTGTTCGGTATCGCGGTATTGGTTGAACAGCTCGACGACGGGGTCGAGCTCCGCATGCTCGCGCGAAAGCTTGCGAAATTGCTCCAAGTCGCGTGTTGCGTTCTCGGAGGAGAGCAGCGCGTTGACTTCGGACAGCCGCCGACGCTTCTGATCGAGCTTGGCCGCGATACTGGTCTTCATCGATTCCGCGGGCGGACGCCCGAGCTAGTCGCGCGTGCGAAGCTGATACAACCGTGCTACGAGCGCCTTCAGCGACTCGTCCGCATCGCCGCCCTGGTTGAGCGCTTCGGTGGGTGCATGCATCAGTTTGTTGGTGAGGCCGCGGGAAAGCGCCTCAAGCACGGTCTTGGGGTCGTCGCCGCGGGCGAGCATGCGCACCGCGCGCTCGACCTCGAGGCGCCGCGCTTCCTCTGCGGATTCGCGCAGCCGGCGGATGAGCGGCACCATTTCGCGCGTCTTCATCCAATGCAGGAAAGAGCCCACCTGGGATTCGATGATCACCTCGGCCTGCGCGACCGCCGATTGGCGCGCATCGATGCCCTCGCGCACCGTCGCCGCGAGATCATCGATGGTATAGAGAAACACGTCGTCCATCTCCGCCACCTCGGCTTCGATGTCCCGGGGCACGGCGAGGTCGACCATGAATACCGGACGGTGGCGTCGAGCACGGATCGTACGCTCCATCGTGCCCTTGCCGATGATCGGCAGCGAACTCGCGGTGCAGGAAATGATGATGTCGTATTCCGGCAAGCGCTCGGGCAGATCGCGAAGCTCGATCGACTCCGCGTTGAAGCGGCGCGCGAGCGATTCGGCCCGCTCGAGGGTGCGGCTCGCCACTGCCATGCCGCGCGGCTGCTGCGCCGCGAAGTGGGTTGCGGCGAGCTCGATCATCTCGCCTGCACCGATCAGCAGCACTTTCTGCTCGGCGAGACTCGGAAATATCCGGCCGGCGAGCTTTACCGCGGCGGCCGCCATCGAGACGACGTTCGCGCCGATGCCGGTATTGCTGCGTACTTCCTTCGCCACCGCGAAAGAGCGCTGGAAAAGCTTGTTGAGAAGCGTCCCGAGCGTACCGGCGGACTCGGCGACGCGAGCCGCCTCTTTCATCTGCCCGAGGATCTGCGGCTCGCCGACCACCATGGAGTCGAGGCCCGATGCGACGCGGAACGCGTGCCGAACCGCTTCGCCCTGCGGCAGGGTATAGAGGTAGGGCTTCAGTTCCTGGGGCTGGACGCGGTGATAGCCGGCAAGCCACTCGAGTGCGGCCTGCGGCTCGCCCAGCGCGCAGTAAATCTCGGTGCGATTGCAGGTCGAAAGGATTGCAGCCTCCCTGACCGGCTCGCGCAGAGTCAGCTCCGCGAGCGCCGATCGAAGGCGCTCGGCGTGAAACGCCACTCGCTCGCGTATCGCAAGGGGAGCGGTCTGGTGATTCAATCCGAGCGTGAATAGCTGCATGGCGCGAGCGGTCTACGTGACCTGCTATTATAAGCTAGCAAGTTCGGAGGCCCGCAGGAGGGACTGCGGCCAAGGTGTTCGGCCCAAACAATTTGCGTTGGGAGCAGCGAATATGACCGAGCTTCCTCCTCAGTTGCGACAGGTCCGGGACTTTTTCTTCAAACAGGCCCTGGCCCTTTCACCGGAGCGCACCCACCTTCACCAGCCGGAACTCATCAAGAACCAGACGATCTTCCGGCTTGAGGATCTTCGCAAGCACCTCAACAATCCCTTCCTGGATCTGGACTTCGTGCAGATCATCGATCGCGGTCAACTGGTCGACTTGCGCGCGGCTCGCTGCTTCAAGGTGGTGCAGCGCCGTCAGATTGAATTCGTCAACCGAATTGTCCTTCAGAAGCATCTGGAAAACGGAGCGGCCTGTCTGCTCGAGGGCGTCGACATCCTGGAGCCGCAGGTCAACCTGCTCGCGGCCAGCTTGGACCGGGCGCATTCGTGCACGTTCAGCAATGCAGTGGTGTTCTTTTCTCAGCGCGGCAGCGAAGCGTACCGGGGTCATCTCGATACGGATGACGTGCTCGCGATTCATCTTGCGGGCGCGAAAAAGTGGCGCCTCCACAGACGCCAATCGCCACGACGGACCCACTTGGTCGAGCTGGGAGAATCGGAAATGGGGCCGCTCGATGCCGAGCTGGTCATGCATGCCGGAGACGTGCTGTTCCTGCGCAGCGGCACGCCGCACCAGGTCGAAACGGTCGGCGACTATTCCCTGCACCTTTCCTTCGACCTCTGCGACCGTGCCGCGGGCATCGAAACACTGTTTGATCTACTGCTCAAGCGTTACGACCGCGATTCCTTGCGGCCGTACGGCGCCGTAAGCGAGGTGCTTGAAAAGGTAGCCTCGCTCGGTCGAACCGAAGAATTCAGGCGCGAAATCGAAGCCCTTCAGCAGCAGCACAAGGCCGGCTACGAAGAATTCCGGCGATCGGTCGCCGCGAGCCGCGTGAGTTTTTTTGACCCCCTCATTACCGCGGAAGAAACCAAAACCCAGCAGCGCTGAGACGATTGGACGTCGTCGGACGGATGGTGGCCAAGGCCGGAATCGAACCAGCGACACACGGATTTTCAGTAGTCCGCTGCTCTACCAACTGAGCTACTTGGCCGGGCCGGTGCGTCCGGAAACCGGAGCGCGCGGAAAAGGAGCGCGGATTATAAGGGGAAAATCTTAACGCCGCCAAGAAGCGGGCACTTAGCGCTCTCTGCACCGAGAAATGGCCGGCCCTTGGGGCCTCAAAAAAAAGCCCGCCTCGAGGGCGGGCTCACTGTACCTTTGGATCGCCGGGAGCTACGCCCTAGCTTTTTCCGGTTCCCAGATGCTCATCTTGCGCGTTTCCGGCATGAGGAAGAGGCAAAGCACGAAGCACACCGCCGGTACCGCAATCGGATAGATCAGCGCGTTGCCGAGGCTGCCCGTGGCCTGAAAGGCGGCGGAAGTGATGAACGGCACCAGCCCGCCACCCCAGCCGTTGCCGATGTGATACGGGACGGACACCGACGTGTAGCGGATCCTGCCGGGAAAGTATTCAGCCAAGAACGCCCCGATCGGCCCGTACACCATGCCCACGTAGGACACGAGAATGAAAATGATGAAGATCGCGACGGGATAGTTGATGGCGCCGGGCTTGGTGACCGTTCCCAGCCACGAATACAGCGGGTAGTACGTGACCGCCGCGAGCAGGAAGCCCCCTAGGATCACCGGCTTTCGGCCGATCAGGTCGGACAGCCAGCCGAAGAAGATCAAGGTCGGTGAGGCAAGCAGCAGCGCGGCTCCCACGATGTAGGCAGTGGTCAGGGGGTCGACTTTGGTAACCTGCTGCAGGTAGTACAACGCCCAGAACTGTCCGCTGTACCAGACCACGCCCTCCCCGATCACCACGATGCTGGCGATCGCCACGAACTTGATGTTCGCGCTGAGGAAGGCTTCCTTCCACGGATTCCTGGTCATCTGGCCCTTGGCCTTGATCTCCTGGAAGATCGGCGTCTCCTGGAGCTGGCCGAAATAGGTGCGGCACCCGATGATCACTGCCAGCGACACCACGATCCCGAGAGTCGGAGAGGTCTGCAGCCAGCCGGTGTAGTAGCCGCGGCGCTCGTCCGAGACATGTTCGGCGACGTAAGTGATCGCGCCTCCATACTCGCCGCCCAGGCACAAACCCTGGATCATCCGCAGGAAGAAGAGAAGGAAGGCAGCGGTCAGCCCGATCGACTCGTAGGTTGGTATCAATCCGATGCATCCCGTGCCGACGCCCATACCAGTCAGGGTGATGAGGAAGGTGTACTTGCGGCCGACTCGATCGCCCAGCCATCCGAAGAGGAATGCGCCCAGCGGACGGATCAAGAATCCGGCCGTGAACAGCGCGATCGTGCTCAGCAGGGCCGCGACCGGGTGGGACTTTTCAAAGAACTTGACCGACAAGACCGCAGCCAGGCTGCCGAAGATATAGAAGTCGTACCACTCGATAACGTTTCCGACCGATGCGGCAACGATTACGGTCCGGAAGTTCTTCGGGACTTGAGTTGCCATGCGATACCCCCTCCTGTCTTTAGTTTTATGCCGAGATACCTCTCACGCCGATCGGGTAGTCGAGTGCATTTTCAGACGGTTCCCGGGACAACCCGCGCGATGCTAGCAGGCAATGCATGAGGTCGTCCAGCCCCTCGTAGCCCGAGCGGCTCAGAAGACGGCGAAGAGTCCTCCGGTAGCCGGAAACAAAAAGCCCCGCCGGGGCGGGGCTTTGACCTTCTGAAAGGGGTAACTCGCTGCGCGAGTTACATGTCCATGCCTTCCATCCCACCCATTCCACCCATTCCGTGGGCATGGCCGCCGGCATTCTTCTTCTCTTCGACCAGCTCGGCAACCATCGCCTCGGTGGTGAGGAGCAGCCCGGCAACCGAAGCCGCGTTTTGCAGCGCGGTGCGGCTCACCTTGGTCGGATCGAGCACGCCCATCTCGACCATATCGCCGAACTGCTCGGTCTTCCTGATCCGGGTTTTCGCCCTTGAGCTTGTCGAGCGCTACCCTTGCGCGGATATAGGCGACACCACCGCCGGCGACAATGCCTTCCTCGACCGCGGCACGCGTCGCGTGCAATGCATCCTCGACGCGGGCCTTCTTTTCTTTCATCTCGACCTCGGTCGCCGCACCGACCTTGATCACCGCCACGCCACCTGCGAGCTTCGCTACACGTTCCTGCAGCTTCTCTTTGTCATAGTCGCTGGTCGCTTCGTCGATCTGGGTACGGATGTTCTTGACCCGCGCCTCGATCGCTTTGGGATCGCCGGCTCCGTCGATGACGGTGGTTTCTTCCTTTGCAACCTCGATGCGTTTCGCGCGCCCGAGATCCTTGAGGTTCGCTTTTTCGAGGGTCAGCCCGACTTCCTCGGCAATGACCTGGCCGCCGGCAAGGATGGCGATGTCTTCGAGCATTGCCTTGCGGCGATCGCCGAACCCCGGCGCTTTCACCGCGCAGGTCTTCAGGATGCCGCGCAGGTTGTTGACCACCAGCGTCGCGAGTGCCTCGCCTTCGACTTCCTCGGCGACGATGAGAAGCGGTTTGCCGGACTTGGCCACCTGCTCCAGAATCGGCAACAGTTCGCGAATGTTAGAGATTTTCTTGTCGTGCAGAAGAATATAGGGCTCCTCCAGCACCGAAATCTGTTTCTCCGCGTTGTTGATGAAATACGGCGAGAGATACCCGCGGTCGAACTGCATGCCTTCGACCACCTCGAGTTCGTTCTGCAGACCCTTGCCGTCCTCGACGGTGATCACGCCTTCCTTGCCGACTTTGTCCATCGCATCGGAGATGATCTTGCCGATCGCCTCATCTGCGTTGGCGGAAATAGCGCCGACCTGGGCAATTTCCTTGCTCGTGGTGCAGGGCTTGGACAGTTTCTTCAGTTCCTCGACGACGGCGACGACCGCCTTGTCGATCCCGCGTTTCAGGTCCATCGGGTTCATTCCGGAGGCCACGAACTTCATGCCCTCTCTTACGATCGATTGGGCGAGCACGGTCGCAGTGGTAGTGCCGTCCCCGGCGACATCCGAAGTCTTCGAGGCGACTTCCTTCACCATCTGCGCGCCCATGTTCTCGAACTTGTCCTTCAGCTCGATTTCCTTGGCAACCGACACACCGTCCTTGGTCACGGTGGGCGCACCGAAGGATCGCTCCAGCACCACGTTGCGGCCCTTGGGGCCGAGGGTCACCTTGACCGCGTCGGCGAGGATATTGACCCCGGCGAGCAGCTTGTGCCGCGCTGACTCATGAAAACGTACGTCTTTAGCAGGCATTGTTCACTCCTGAATTGGAATCGTTGAATTTACTTCGCGACGACGCCCATGATGTCGTCTTCGCGCATCACCAGATACTCGGTGCCTTCGACTTTTACCGCCTGGCCGGAGTATTTTCCGAAGAGGATGCGGTCGCCGACCTTAACGTCGAGCGGACGCACCTTGCCGTCCTCGAGGATCTTGCCTTTGCCGATCGCGACGACCTCGCCTTGATCGGGTTTCTCGCCGGCGGTGTCGGGAATCACAATACCGCCTGCAGACTTGTTTTCCGCATCGAGGCGCTTCACTACAACGCGGTCGTGCAGGGGTCGAATCTTGGTCATCATTGGATAATCCTCCTTCATATTGAACGAGTTAGCGGCCACTAACTGACGATGTGGCCATGAATAAATAGGGGAAACTACGCGTTAGCACTCATCTCCAGCGAGTGCTAATCATACGGGTGAGGTTGGCAAATTTCAAGCCCCGCCTGCGTGCGCCCCGTCCATAAAATCTTTCTGCGGTCGGCACGCGCCGGGAGGCTGGCGCACACCCAGGTGCCCCTCCGACATGGCCCGACGCGCAGGTGGCGCTATTGAATATTTTCCAGCGCTTTGCTGCTCGCGTATGCTGCAGCGATAAGTATCTAAATTCCGAGAATAAACCTACAATGTGCAGAAGTTGGATTACATAGGCTGGCCAAAGTCTTGGCTTGACACAAGTTTCCGCCTTGGATTACAGTGCCGCGGTATCGCTAAGACTCGATTTTCAAACTGGTTTTGGGCGTTAAGAGGGAGAAAGGGGCCTGCTCGATGAAACACCCTGCTCTGCGTTGCGCGGTCGCAGCATTGCTGTTGTCGGGCGCTTGCTCCACTTATGCCGAGGACTCCTACTGGTACACGGGTCTGGGAGTCGGCTACTCCCGGGTTCAATTCTTTCCGGCGGATTTCAGCTCTGGAGTGTTCATCGAGAGCAAGAAGAATTTCGACGCCGGTTTCAAGGGATTTGTCGGTTACCAGA
>WNGR01018575.1_pt1 | contig 12005 bp, 9 predicted proteins | sample 5407581 | NCBI WGS metagenome assembly WNGR01 (sample SAMN13153383, study PRJNA577476) | soil metagenome | isolation source: 80 cm soil or saprolite under Garry oak tree replicate 2 | place: USA:California | collected 2016-06-15
AGCTGGGTGGGGACGAGAAGAGTCTTGCCAAGGCGAACGAGGCTCTGGACAGGCTGGCTCGCGAGGAGGGCAAGCGGCAGAAGCTGGATGCCGCCGCTCTGGATGCGTGCATCGCCAAGCAGGACGATACGGCAGTGAAGGCATCGGTGAAAGAGGCTGAGGCCCTTGGAGTGGATTCGACGCCGGCGCTTTTTATTAACGGAGAAAGACTCGAAGGGGCCGTGCCGCTTGAGTATGTCTACCGTATGATCGACAATGCGCTGACGGCCTCCGGCCAGACGCCACCGCCGCCGCCAGCTCCGCCGGTTAAGGCACCTCAAACACCGCCGGCGGCCAAGCCTGGCAGCTAGCAAAATGCAGGAGAGTTCAGACGTGACGACATTGTTGACCGATACTAATTTTTTTATTCCTGCACGTTCTTTCCGTCAGGCTTCTGTTCCGGCCGTGCTGCTTCTGGTGGCGGGCTTGCTTCCGGTTGCGGGCTGCAATCACGGCCACAATGCAGATGTTGTCGCCACGGTGAATGGCAAGGCGATCATGCGGGCGGAGATGGACAAGGCCTATGCGGCGCAGCTTGGGGATGCGCAGCAGCAACAGCAGCAGCCATCGCACGAGCAGGCCGATTCGCTGCGGCTGAATGTGTTGAAGAGTTTGATCGACGAAGAGATCGTTGAGCAGCGCGCTGCCAAGATGAACTTGACGGCGACCAACGAAGAGGTCGATGCGAAGCTGGCCGAGATGAAGGCTCCGTATACCGAGGAGCAGTTCGACCAGAAGCTGAAGGCGGGAAATCATACGCTCGATGACGTGAAGCATGAGCTGCGCCGGTCGCTGACGATCGATAAGCTGCTGAATAAAGAGATCAACTCGAAGATCACCGTGACGGACGCGGATATCACGAACTACTACAACCAGCACAAGGCCGAGTTCAACCTGATCGAGACGCAGTACCATCTGGCGCAGATCCAGGTGACGGGTGCGCCATCGGCACAGCCGGGCAACCTGCAGAACAGCAAGGCGACCAACGACCTCGAGGCCAAGAAGAAGATTCAGGCGCTGAAGAACAGGCTCGACAGCGGGGAGGACTTCGGCTCGCTGGCGATGAACTTCTCGGAGCGTCCGGAGACGGCAGCGAGCGGCGGGGATATCGGATTTGTGCCTGAGTCGCAGATGCATTCCGATCCGGCGGTCTATGCGGCGGTCACGAAGCTGAAGGCGGGGAGTATTACGGAGATACTGCCTCTGCTGGATGCGCAGAGCCACAAGGTTGCGGGGTACGCGATCTATAAGCTGATCTCTCGCGAGCCTGCGGGGCAGCGGGACTTGAACGATCCTCGGGTGCAGCAGGCGATTCGGCAGCAGTTGCATGATGGGCGGTCGCAGTTGCTGAAGAATGCTTATTTTGAGATGTTGCGGGATCAGGCTAAGGTTGAGAACTTTTTCGCGGAACAGATCTTCAAGAGTGATGCGAAGTAGGGGTTGCAGTCGGGTTCGCTCCAGCGGACTTTTTAATGGTGTCCGTTCGAATTGAAATGTGTTCAGGGCGGGAGATTTGGGGATTTTCGCTGCCGCGAAAATGAACCCATCTTAGCGACGATGAAACCGTCGCGAAGATGGGGCACCCGGCTATTGAGATGGACACCGATGTGTCGTCGAGTTAGGTTTAGTGGCCGGCGGAGGGGCTGGCGTTCTTGGGTGGGCGGGGGATGAAGAAGAGGAGCGGGAGCATGCAGGCGCAGAAGATGGCCAGATACTGAATGATGTCCAGATAGGCGAGCATACCGGCCTGGCGATGGAGTTGGTTGTAGATGTAGGCCTGGGCGGAGTGGGAGCCCGTGCCGGTGAGGGGGTTGCCTCCGGTGTGACCTCCGAAGAAACCTTTTAGTTTGGCGACCTGATCGACGAAGGCGTTGTTGCCGGAGGTCAGGTTGCGAATCATGTTGTTTTCGTGCGCGGCGGTGCGACGGGTGAGCATGGTGGCGACGAAGGCTGTTCCGCAGGAGCCGCCGATGTTGCGGGCGAGGTTGGTGAGGCCGGAGACATCGTTGCTCTCGGTCTGCTTTACGCCGATGTAGGCGATGGTGTTGATGGGGATGAAGAGGAAGGCGAGGCCGGAGGCCTGGAAGATGCGCAGGAAGACGAGGCGTCCGTAGCTGACGCCGAGATCCATCGTGTGCATGGTGATGAGCGAGAGGGTGAGCATGGCGAAGCCGTAGCCCATGAGCTTGCGAGGGTCGACCTTGCTCGAGAGGATGCCGACGACGGGCATCATGGCCATCATCATGAGGCCGGCGGGGGAGAGGACGAGGCCGGCGAGTTCGGCGGTGTAACCGAGCAGCGTCTGGACGAACTGCGGGATGAGGACGGTGGTGCCGTAGAGCGAGAAGCCAAGAACGAACATCAGGACGAAGCTGATGGAGAAGTTGGGGCGCTTGAAGAGGGTGAGATTGACGATGGGGCGGTGGCCTTCGCGGAGCTGCCTGAGCTCCCACCAGATCATGGTGAAGAAGGCGATGACCATGGTGACGACGAAGAAGGTGATGAGTTTGGAGGCGAACCAGTCGTCCTCCTGGCCCTTGTCGAGGATGAACTCGAGCGAGCCGAAGGTGAGTCCGAGGAGGCCGAAGCCGAGGAGATCGAGCTTGATGCCGCCCTTCTGGGACTGCTTGACCTGCTTTTCGACCCAGGGTGGGTCTTCGACGATGCGCGAGGTGAGGAAGAGAGAGATGAGGCAGATGGGGACGTTGAGGAAGAAGATCCAGCGCCAGTCGAAGTTGTCGGTGATGTAGCCGCCGAGGGTTGGGCCAATGGCAGGGGCGCAGACGACGGCGAGGCCGTACATGGCGAAGGCCTGGCCGCGCTTCTCGGGCGGGAAGGTGTCGGCGAGGATGGCCTGCTCGGAGGGTGCGAGCCCTCCGCCTCCGATGCCCTGCAGGATGCGGCAGAAGACGAGGATGGGGAGCGAGGGAGCCAGGCCGCAGAGCGCGGAGCTGATGCCGAAGAGCAGGACGCAGATCATGTAGAACTTCTTGCGTCCGATGAAGGTCGTCATGTACGCGCCGGCAGGCAGGATGATGGCGTTGGCTACGAGATAGGCAGTGAGGACCCAGGTGGCCTCGTCCTGCGTGGCGCCGAGGCCGCCGGCGATGTGGGGCAGGGCGACGTTGGCGATGGAGGAGTCGAGCACCTCCATGAAGGTGGCAAGCGTGACCGTCATGGCGACGATCCACGGATTGACGCGAGGCCGCCAAGGTTTGTCTACGGCATGATGGGCGCCGGAGAGTTCCGCGCCGGGGAGTTCGATCGCTGTCGCTGCCATTCGTAGATACTCAGATTCTACGGGGATAGTGCGGGATTCAGTTTGTGAGTAGAAACGTGATAGGAGTGTGGGCGATATTCGAACCAATTCTGATGCTGAATTTGGGGAGAACTGATTTAGAGGTCAATCGCCTCCCCAGAGATTCGATCAGCGGCTGTCAGCGACTGTAGTTCTGGGTGTAGGTGTCGCGGGGAAGGCCGGCGGCGCGGGCCTTTTTCTTGAAGGCGGCTGCGTCTTCACGGCTCATGGGGCCGCCTACGGTGACAAGGTAGGGGGCGTGGCCGTTGGGGGTAAAGATCTCGGGGTTCAGGGAGGCGTCCCGCCGGGCGATGAGATCGACCTTCTGTTGGGCTTGCTCCTGGTGGTTGTAGGTGTAGGCGACGACTCTCCATTGGGTGCGGCCGTCTGGCGCGGGTTTTGCCTCAACGGCGGGAGCGGCTGTGGGCGCGGCCTTTGGGGGAGGGGTATTATTCGCGGATGTTGGTGGGGTATCCTCGCGGCCTACCGTGGCGAGGGTGGAGTTCTTTGCCGGCGTTGCGGGAGTGGTGTGAAGGAAGTGCCAGCCGAGAAAGAGCAGGAGCAGGATGCCGACGGCGCTTGCGATCCCGAGGATGGGTCGGCGGGAGGGCGCGGGCTCGACGGGGCGGATGATGCGGTGTTTTACAGACGGCGCGGGGAAGGAGGTGGCAGGGGCTACGGGCGCTGGCGCGGTGACAGATGTGGTTGGGGAGCCGGTTGCGGTTCTGGGGGAAATTGTTGCCGCGTTGGCGGTGGTGGCTGCGGGCTTTCGTGGAGATGGGACTGGCAGTGTGAGCGCTGCGCCGATCTGGGGGAGACCCCAGGCTCCGCTGATGCCGTTGCGGATGACCTCGTTGAAGGGTGCGGGGAGCGATGTTCCGCTCGAGAGCGTGCGCTGCAGGGTGAGCGACTGGAGCAGGACGGTGGCGAGGTCGTGTACGTCGCGGGCCTTGAGGTCGATGCCTTCCTGGCCGTCGGGAGCTTCGCGGACGCAGTCGCTCCGCAGCTTGATGATCTCGCCGGCGGCAAGGACGTTGGCTGGTTCGATGTGCTCGTGAATGAGGTTGCGAGTGTGGAGGGCCTCGAGTGCGGCGATGAGGCTGGTGGCTATCTGGCGGGTCTCTTCGATCGTAAGGGGACGATCCTTGAGGACGTCGGCGAGGCTAGCCTCGGTGGGCTCCATGACGGCGTAGACGAGTGCGGTTCCGTCGAGGACAGTCTGGCCGTACTTTCTCATCGCGACAAGGTTTGTCTGTTTGATTTCAGCAACCTGACGCCAGCGGGCGAGTATCTCCTCCTCGTCGAAGTGGGCTTCGATCAGACGAATGACGGCGGGGGTTCCCGTGCCGTTGGAGGTGGAGAAGAAGGCGCTGCGGCCTTCGGGGGAGAGAAGCTTTTCCAGGGGATAGGCTTCTGCGATGGTTCTTCCTTCGTAGTCGTTCCAAAGTTGCATATATATCCAGTCCAGTCCTGGTGGATTTGTTCAAGGGAGAATGCCGTTGACGGCGAGTGAAGCAATCGACGCTTTCTATCACCGGGGAGGTACACGATGAGCGTCTTGATACGACTCCCCATTATCCTCCAATGGGCTTCGGTTCTCAATTGGCGAGGATGAGTCGGCCCCGGGTTGCGTGGGCTGGAAAGAGTTGAGTGCAGGTGCGGATCTGCTGTGGCGCTTCTGAGTGGGTGGCCGGAGTGGGATTTCTCCGCTGGTTGCGCGGCGTTTTCGCTGATGGCGGGGGAGTGAGGTGTTGCGATGCATCCGGATCTTGAGAAGTTGATTGTGCTGCAGGGGCTTGATGTGGAGGCGAAGCGTCTGCGGGATGAGATGGCGGCGTTGCCGAAGCATGTGGCGGCGCTGGAGACGAAGGCCAAGGCTACGCTGGGGCAGCGGGCTGTCGTGGTGGATCTGATTGCGAAGGAAGAGGTTCTGCGGCGGCGGCAGGAGCTGGATGTGAAGGATCTCCAGGCGAAGATTGCGAAGGTGCGCAAGCAACTGGATCAGGCGACGACGACGGTGCAGGTGACGGCGTTCGAGCATGAGATCGGGTTTGCTCAGGCGGAGGTGAGCCGGCTGGAGGATGCGGAGCTCGAGAGCATGGAGCGGAGCGAGGGTCTGGAGGCGCAGAAGGCGCTGGCGGATGAGGCGATGGCCTCGGACGAGACGATTCTTGAGCGAGAGCGGACGAGGGCGGCGGAGACGATTGCGACGGATAAGGCTGCGCTGGCCGGGGTCGAGCAGAAGCGCGCGGCGTTGAGGCCGGAGATCGGCGAGAATGCGCTCTCGATGTATGACCGGATTGCGAAGTCCAAGGGGACGGCGGTGGCCGAGGCGCTTAATCAGAAGTGCATGGCCTGCCAGATGATGTTGCGGCCGCAGAAGTGGAACGATCTGCGCGACCGTGGGAATGACGAGACGATGATGACGTGCGAGAGTTGTGGGCGGCTGCTGTACTACGATCCTGCGCGGGATGCTCCGCAGCGGAAGACGGTGCCGGTGGAGAGTATCGCGGCGTCGATTATAAGATCGCTTTAGAGCTCCAGGGACGGGTGTTGATCGCGTGAAGAGAATTGCTGTTGATATGGATGAGGTGATGGCGGATGCGTTAGGCGAGCATCTGCTGCGGTACAACGCACATTTTGGAGAACAGATTACGGTGGAGGACCTGCATGGCAAGTGGCTGTGGGATGTTGTGTCCATAGACCGTCATGAGGTGCTGGAGAGCTATCTGCGGTCGGAAGATTTCTTTGAGGGGCTGGCGGTGATGCCTGAGTCGCAGAGGGTGCTGCGGCGGCTGCAGATGAACTACGAGGTGTTCATCGCCACGGCGGCGATGGAGGTCCCGACCTCGTTCAATCAGAAATATCGGTGGCTGGCGAAGAACTTTCCGTTTATTCCGAGTTCGCATATTGTCTACTGCGGGGATAAGGGGATCTTGCGGGCGGATTATCTGATCGATGACAATCCGCGGCAGTTGCGGCGGTTCGAGGGCGAGGGGATTCTGTATAGCTCGCCGCATAATGCGGGGGTGACGGGATTCAGGCGGGTAAAGGATTGGCTTGAGGTGGAGGAGCTGTTTCTGGGGTGAGGAAGTAGCGCCTTCGTCATTTCAGCTCATTTGATTGAGACTGCGTGTCGAAAAGCATTATCGTGTACAGGCCCGTATGGTTGACAATGAAGGAAATAGCCACGTGCATCCGAAGGAGCAATCAGTGGGACAACGATATGCCAACATTCTTGAAACAGTCGGCAACACTCCTGTGGTCAGGATCAATACGCTGGCACCGCCTGACGTAAACCTCTTTGTCAAAATCGAGGCATTCAACCCACTCGGTTCCGTTAAGGATCGTCTGGCCCTCGGCGTGATTGAGGATGCGGAGAGGACCGGACGCCTCAAGCCGGGCCAGACCGTGATCGAGGCGACGAGCGGTAATACAGGGATCGGGCTGGCTATGGTGTGCGCCCAAAAGGGGTATCCGCTTGTCGTCACGATGGCCGAGACCTTCAGCGTCGAGCGGCGCAAGCTGATGCGGTTCCTGGGGGCGAAAGTTGTGCTTACCCCCGCGACAGGCAGAGGTTTGGGCATGGTGGCCAAAGCCGTCGAACTGGCTGAGACGCACGGTTGGTTTCTTACGCGTCAATTCGAGAATGAAGCCAACGCCGACATGCACTCGCGAACAACGGCCAAAGAGATACTGGAAGACTTCAAGGGCGAGAGGCTGGATTACTGGGTTACGGGATTTGGCACTGGGGGCACTCTGAAGGGCGTAGCAAGGGTGCTCGCAAAAGAGCGGCCTGACACGAAGATCGTTGTCTGCGAGCCGGACGATGCGCCCATGCTCTCAAGCGGCATCGAGCAGCAACGGAACCCGGATGGATCGGCGGTGGCGAGCCATCCCGTCTGGCGCCCCCACCCGTTACAGGGCTGGAGCCCGGATTTCATCGGGAAGCTGACGGCAGACGCCGTGGAGATGAAGGTCATCGACCAGGTCCTGCGTATCGAAAATGCAGAGGCGATGCGCTGTAGTCGAGAGCTCGCCCGCAAAGAAGGGATCTTCGTCGGCACCACCTCCGGTGCGACCTTCGCGGCAGCGTTGCGAGTCAGCGCGGAAGCTCCAAAGGGATCGACGATTCTGTGTATGTTGCCTGACACGGGGGAACGCTATCTGAGCACTCCGCTCTTCGCCGACGTTCCTATCGACATGACGGAGGCAGAGGTGGAGATTTCACACTCGACTCCCAGTGGATGGTTGCAACCAGCGCAATAGGGAAGATCGCGGCTTCTTTGGTTCTGCTCCTTCAGACGTAGAGGGCGGATTCGAAGCGTTGGAGGGCGGCGTCGGACCAGGAGTGGGTGGATTTGCGCCAGGTGTCGCCCCGCTCTTCGAGGAAGTTGGGGAAGTCCATGCGGCAGTAGCCGACACGGGCCTGGAAGTCGTAGAGGGCTTGGGCGGTGCCGTCGAGGTAGAGGACGGCCTGCTGGCCGTCGCGGGACCACTCAACCGAGGCGATGCGCTGGGGCTCGGGGCGGTTGAGTTCGGCATCGCTTTTGGCGAGCGCGGCGACGTTGTAGATGAGCATGGCGTCTAGGATGCTGTGCTCGTGCTTCTCCTGGGAGCGGTCGCAGGCGTAGAAGTAGCCGGCGATGCCCTCGTCTTCGAAGACGACGGTCCAGGGGACGATGGGGGAGTCGACTGAGAGGAAGGCGCGGCCAGGGGTGAAGGAGAGCGACTGCATATCTCTCACGATACGATAAGTGCAGGGAGTAGGGTTAGGGAGTAGAAGACAAAAGCAGGAGGCAGGTTGCATTGGATAGGTTTATAGGTGAGGGTTGGCTGGTGGTGCTAGAGGCATGAAGTTTCTAAAGATTGAGATCGGCCGGCCGCAACGACTTGCTGCGCTGCTCCTGCTGTTTTTTTTGGCGGAGTGCCTGTGGGTGGTGAACAAGCAGCAGATCTCGCCGCAGGACTACCGGTTTGCGCGGTGTGGGCGGGAGATGTGGGAGAGGCCGTCTCCGCTGGCGGGGTACTTTACGACGTGCGGGAATCTGAATGGGGATGGGACGTTTGCCTACCGGGTGGCGGGATTTCCGCTGACGGTGCAGCGGCTGGTGCTGCTGGCGGGAGATACGCTGCGGAGCCCGGAGAACCGGGTTTATGCGAGCGGATCGCTGAACGGGTCGACGTGGGAGGCGCGGCATGAGCTGTTAAGCGTGAAGTACCTGCTGCACCTGCCGTTCATCTTCTTTGCGATGTGGCTGGGCGCGGGGTTGTGGTGGGTGTCGCGGCGGCTGTTTGGGAACGAGGGCGGGTTCTTTGCGCTGGGGCTTTATTGCTGCTGTCCGGACATTGTGCGCTATGCGGTGACGCCGAACAACGAAGTGCTGGCGATGTGGGGGCTCTACGGGCTGGTGTATACGGCGATGGGCGTGGCCCATGCGATGCAGGGGCCACGGCGGAAGTGGCGTCCGCGGATTGTGCTGCTGACGGCTGCGCTGGGGCTGACGGCTGCGGCGCATCTGCTGGCGGCGCTGATCGGGCTTGCGGCTGCGCTGGTGCTGATGCTGTATCTGGCGGAGTGGCGGCGCAGTTACGTGATGCAGATCCTGATCTACTCGGCGCTAGGGGCAACGGTGATCCTGTTTGCGTTCTATGCGTTCCGGCTGCCGGCGTTCAGCTATGTGTTTACCGGGGGCGGGGCGCGATTCTGGTTCTCGCTGAACGGGGCCAGGAACTTCTTTACGAGTGTGGCGAACGGGCCGACGGTGGTGGCTGCCGGGGTGGCGATGGTGCTTTACCTGGGGGTTCGGCGGTGCCGGTACTTTGGCAATACGGCTCCGCTGGTGATGGCTTTGCTGCTGCTGCCGGTGGTGACGACCCAGACGGTGACGCAGCCGTGGCTATGGGCGCTGCCATTTCTCTTTACGTTTCTTGGTGGAGTATTCGCGGATGCGTTGGAGACAAAGTACCGGAAGTTGTTTGTTGCGTTGACGGGAGCTGTGCTGGTGACGCAGGCGCTCGTGTGCGTGACGGCTCTGCCTGGGATTGCGCGGTAGCAGTACCTTTGTTGCAATGGGATTTGTTGGTGTTTTTTATCCAACAGTACAAATGTCCTGCATACTAGTTGGGCCCCTGAAGTAGTCCAGCCTGAAGGATGGTTTCCAGCTAATGATGAAAGTTTCGCTCCGCACTGTCGCCGCTCTGTGCGCCTTGACCCTGCTGGTGACCGCGGATGGATGCCGCAGGCACCGTAAGAGCAAATCCGCCCCGAATACGACGAAGTATGCGGATACGCTGCAGAAGATCGTGGCGAAGACGCAGTTGCCGAAGGAGATGCTGGATGCCAAGGAACTGACGAGCCTGCGGTGGCCGAACTTCTCGGACTATCAGCCGATCGTTGCGAAGTTCTATGACGACCGCAACTACGAGATAGCGTGGACGCGCGATGGAGCTCCGACGGCTTCGACGAACGGGTTTATCAAGGCGTTTCAGGATGCTGGAGCGGAGGGGCTGATTCCCGAGGACTACGATGCATCGCGGTGGGCGGATCGGGTGCAGAAGCTGGGTGACAAGTCGGCGGATACGATTTCGGCGTTCGATGTGGCGATGACGGTGAATGTGATGCGGTTCATCTCCGACCTGCGGATTGGACGGGTGAATCCGTCGCACTTCAACTTCGACATTAATGTGCAGGACAAGAAGTACGACCTGGCGGAGTTTGTCTCGGACAATGCGGTGGATGCTACGGATTTGCCGGGGTTGATTGCGAAGGTTGAGCCGGACTCGGAGCAGTATCGGAAGACCGAGGAGGCGCTGGCGCACTATCTGGAGTTGGCGAAGCAGCAGGAGCAGATGGGTGCGGAGCCTTTGCCGATGGTGGAGAAGGCGGTTTCGGTCGGTGGGAGTTATCCGGCGGCGGCGCAGTTGTTGATGAGGCTGCAGTTGGAAGGGGATGTGGACGGCGGGGCTGGCGAATCTGCGAAGACGACGGTGTTTGATGCTGAGCTGTCGGATGGGGTGAAGAGCTATCAGCACCGGCATGGGATTGCGGAGGATGGGAAGCTGACGCCGCAGACGATCAAGAGCCTGAATGTGCCGCTGACGGAGCGGGTGACCCAGTTGCAGAATTCTCTGGAGCGGTGGCGTTGGCTGCCGGATCCATATGTCAATCCGCGGCTGCTGGTGAACCTGCCGGAGTTCGTGCTGCGCGGGTATACGCCGGAGCACAAGCTCGACTTCACGATGAAGGTCGTGGTGGGCAAGGTGGTGGGCGAGCATCAGACGCCGGTGTTTACGCACATGATGAAGTACCTGGTGTTCCGGCCTTACTGGAATGTGCCTGTGGGCATCGCGAAGAAGGAGTTGGTTCCGCATATCGCGGTGAGCCAGGGATACCTTGCGAGCAAGAACTTCGAGGTGACGAACAGTAAGGGTGACGTACTGACGAGCTATTCGGCGAAGCAGGTGTCGCAGGGCGGGGTGATGGTGCGGGAGCGGCCGGGCCCGAAGAACTCGCTGGGGCTGGTGAAGTTCATGTTCCCGAATCAGTACGACATCTACCTGCACTCGACGCCGGCGGTGTCGTTGTTCGACAGGACGCGGCGGGACTTCAGCCATGGGTGCATCCGGGTTCAGAAGCCTGAGGACCTGGCGGCGTGGGTGCTGCAGGGGCAGGGGGATTGGGATCTCGAGAAGGTTCAGGAGGCGATGAACAGCGGGCCGGATAACCATGCGGTCAGCCTGAAGACGCCGCTGCCGATTGTGATCTTCTACGCGACCGCGTTGGTGGAGGAGGATGGGCACGTCCACTTCTTCGACGACATCTATGGCTACGACGCGGAGATGCAGAGGGTGCTGGCGAAGGGACCGCCGTATCCGATCAAGCCCTATCCGGTGGCGTCGAAGACGAAGTCTGGAGATACGCTGTAGGGCTGAGTGTGTACGCTTCGCATGGGCGACTCCTTTCATGGGCATAGGGGGGTACCCCCCCCCGGGGTATCTCCGGATAAGTTGCTTTGATTCAATGACATGCAATTTGTACTGTCTGCAAAATCGTCATTTCAAATGGGTTACAGGCAAAATCGTCTTTCTAAAGGAGTTACGGGAAAATCTGTGTCTAAAAAGGGAAAGCCCCGGCCGTTGGACCGGGGCTTTCTTTAACTCTATTTCTATTATAGCTGGTTGGCGTAACTCATGCGCATGCGTATCTGATTGATATGTAATGAGATGCGAGGATTTGTACTTGACAAGCAAGTTTGGCTGGAAAATCGTGATTTTTCGGATTATCGAAGGTCCCATGTCCCAGATGCGGGACATGGGGCACCCGATTTTGTGCATGGATTCAGGAACGGTTGGGCTAGAGCAAATTCGAGTCAAGTGGTCCTCCTCCACACGGCTTGGAAGCGGGCGAACAATGCAAAGAACAAGGTATGGATAGTGCGGAGCTCACCACAGGTCGGTTGCAAACTCTTTCATCTTGCGATGGGGGAAGGGAAAGGTTACGATTCGCCACCGGCCCCTATCCTAATTTCTGGAGTTCAGCATGAAATCCTTGCATCGCCGGTCCTTCCTGCAACTGGTAGCCGCCGCACTTCCTGCTCGCCTCTTCGCCCAGTCCACGCGTTTGCCCTCGGCGACGCCCGCCAGCGCATCGGCTCCCGTTACGGGG
>WNGR01006991.1_pt1 | contig 12002 bp, 13 predicted proteins | sample 5407581 | NCBI WGS metagenome assembly WNGR01 (sample SAMN13153383, study PRJNA577476) | soil metagenome | isolation source: 80 cm soil or saprolite under Garry oak tree replicate 2 | place: USA:California | collected 2016-06-15
TTCGTTGTGCTGATGCACGGCGACGAGCGGCTTCGAAATGCCGTAGCGCGACAGCAGTTGTCCTGTGTTGCGTGTGTCTTCGGCGGCGATGCGATCCACGAGGCCGAGCACATGTAGCGCGCGCAACGTGATGTCGGCAATGTTGCCGATCGGCGTGGCCACGACGTAAAGCGCGGAAGCGGGGTATTGCTGTCCCTGCGCGAGTTCGGAAAGAGGAGTCATGACACGGAAGACGCAGACAGACGAAACGAGGCCGACATTGTGCCACGCAGCCGAGCGCGCACGAGATCACGCACGCGGTGCCGCGCCGCGCTCGCACAACTTTTCCGATGGCGCACGGTCCAAAAACGTCGGAGCAGCGTTCGAAGCGCACGCGTTGACGTTTCTTCAGCGGCGGCGTTTGCGGCTTGTCGCGCGTAACGTCGTGTGTCGCGGCGGCGAGATCGATCTCGTGATGCGCGAGCCGGACGGCGTGCTCGTGTTCGTCGAAGTGCGCGCGCGAGCGCACGGCGGATATGGCGGCGCGGCGGCGAGTGTCGTGTGGCAGAAGCAGCAGCGTATCGTGCGCGCCGCGCAGCACTTTTTGTTGGCGCATCATGGCGCGATGCCCGCGTGCCGCTTCGACGTGATCGCGTTCGAGCGCGGCCGTCTGGTGTGGCTGCGCGACGCTTTTCGTGCGGACGACTGTTGATCAGGCGGTTTCGCCGCATGAGTACGATAAACTTGCGGACGCGAAAAGGGCGGTGCGTGGTGTGTGAATACGCGCCGAACGCTTTGCACGCAGGCGCTGCAGACCGGAACCGCGAAGCGGCCTCGCATGACGCGCCGATCGGAGCGCTGCGGACCATCGCGCGGGGAAGGGCAACACGTCCAATTGAACCTGCGCTGCCAGGCGGGCAGCGCAAGCAGTACACGATAGAGAGTCGATGTCAGTCGAACGCATTCAACAACACTTCCGCGATAGCGCGGCAGTCACACTCGCAGCACTGGACGCTTTGTCGATGCCGATCGCGGCGGCCGTCGACACGATGTTTGCCGCGCTTGCAAACGGTAACAAGATTCTGGCGTGCGGCAACGGCGGGTCCGCTGCCGACGCGCAATACTTCGCTGCCGAACTGATCGGCGGCTTCGAGCGCGAACGTCCCGCGTTGGCGGCCATTGCGCTGACGACGGATTCGTCGATCATCACGGGCATCGCCAACGATGCATCGCTCGACCAGATTTTCGCGACGCAGATTCGTGCGCTCGGCCAGCCTGGCGACGTGCTGCTCGCTATCTCGACGTCGGGCAATCCGGCCAATATCCTCGCTGCCGTCGAAGACGCGCACGACCGCGAGATGATCGTGATCGCGCTGTCGGGCAAGGGCGGCGGCAAGATGAACGAAGTGCTGCACGATACCGATATCCATATTTGCGCGCCGTCCGAACGCACGGCGCGCGTGCAGGAAGTGCATCTGTTGACGATCCATAGTCTGTGCGACGGCATCGATGCGATGTTGCTCGGCGAAGAATGATTCCGAAGGAGAGCGAGTTGATGAGCGCATATCGCGTGAAGAGTACGTTTGTGAGGACCACGCTGGTGGTGGGTCTCGTCGCTGGGCTGGCTGCGACGTTGCAAGGCTGCGTGCTCGCTGTGGGCGCGGCGGCGGGCGGCAGCGCGCTGGTCGCGACCGATCGGCGCACGCTCGGCGCGCAGACGGAAGACCGCGAGATTCAGGTGAAGGCGATGTCGTTGATTAGCCAGAATTTGCCGGACTCGGCTCACGTTAATGTGACGGTGTTTAATCGGCGGGTGTTGCTGACTGGCGAAGTGGCGGGCGAGGTTTCGAAGGCTCGGGCTGAATCAGTTTTGCGTAGCCTCAATAACGTGAATGCGATCATTAATGAGTTGACGGTTGCGCCGGCGAGTTCTTTCTCTTCGCGTAGTAACGATACCTATCTGGAAGGGCGCGTGAAGACGGCGCTGATCGCTGAGAAGGATATTTCGTCGAATAACTATAAGGTGGTTTGTGAGCGTGGTTCTATCTATCTGATGGGGCTCGTTACCGTTGATGAGGGGAATCGCGGGGCGGATGTGGCTAGCCGGGTGCCGGGGGTTACGCAGGTTGTGAAGGTGTTTCAGTATATTCAGCCGCAAGAGGCCGTTGCGGCGTCGGCGGCGGCTGCGTCCGCGGCTTCGGGGGCGCCGGCTGCTGCGCAGCCTGATGCTGAGGTGACGTCGGGAGCTGTGCCGGATTCGTCAGTTACTTCGAAGCCGTTGGAGCAGCAGGCTCCGGCGCCCGTGAGTAATTCGACGCAGGTGCATCCGGGGACTCCGAAGGCGGGGCAATGAGGTTGGTTTGGTTTGGTGTTGGCCTCCGGGCGTTGATGGGTGTTTTGGTTGCGGCTGGTTTTTTTAACGCCGCCCATGCAGCCGATGCGCCGTCGCGTGGGCTCGCGATCGCTCGGGCTAATGCTTGTATGGGCTGTCATGCGGTTGATCGGAAGCTCGTTGGGCCTTCGTTTCAGCAGATTGCTGAGAAGTACAAGGGGAATGCTGGGGCTGGGGCTTTGCTTTCGAAGAAGGTTAAGGATGGTGGCTCCGGCGTCTGGGGCGCGATTCCCATGCCCGCTCATCCCGCGATGAACGATGCTGATATTCGTACCGTCGTTGATTGGGTGCTGGCTGGGGCGCCTTCGAAGTGATGCGGTTTTGTGCTCTGGCACAGTAATTTTTCGTCGTGCTAGAATCGGCAAATCGTGGGGCGGTAGCTCAGCTGGGAGAGCGTCGCGTTCGCAATGCGAAGGTCGGGAGTTCGATCCTCCTCCGCTCCACCAAGAATACATCCGACGAAATCCGGACTAGTCCGCAGACCCCGCAGCCAGCAAGGCTCGCGGGGTTTTTTATCGCCTATAATGACCGGTATACTCCGTTCGAATCCGGTCGCAGGTGGGGGTACTCCTCGGGGTATCTACTCCGACGCCGGGAGGTGATACCCCCAATGGCTCTTACCGACACGACGATCCGCAACACGAAACCCAGCGACAAGCCCAGCAAGCTGTTTGACGGTGGCGGGCTGTTTCTGCTCATCGCTCCGACCGGCGGCAGGCTCTGGCGCCTCAAATACCGGTTCGGCGGCAAGGAAAAGCTACTGGCGCTGGGCGCTTACCCGGACGTGAGCCTTAAGAAAGCCCGGGAGCGCCGGGATGAAGCCCGCAAGCTGCTGGCAGATGGTGTCGATCCAGGCGCAAACCGGAAGGCGCAGAAAGCCGCGAAACTCGCGAGTGCGGCGGATTCGTTCGAGGTGATCGGGCGTGAGTGGTTTGCCAGGTTTGTGCCGACTTGGGCCGAGACCCACTCCAGCAAGATCATCCAGCGGCTGGAAAAGGATGTCTTCCCGTGGCTCGGGAGCCGTCCCATTGCGGAGATCACGGCCCCCGAACTGCTGACGGTCCTGCGCCGGATCGAGGACCGTGGTGCGCTCGACACCGCCCTGCGGGCCAAGCAGAACTGCGGCCAGATCTTTCGTTACGCCGTGGCGTCGGGTCGTGCCGAACGGGATCCCTCGGGCGACCTGCGCGGCGCGCTCGCGCCCGTGAGGCATGAAAATTTCCCCGCCCTCACGGATCCGGTGCAGGTCGCCGAGTTGCTGCGCGCAATCGAGGCGTTCAGGGGCACGTTTATCGTCAAGTGCGCCCTGCAACTGGCCCCCATCCTCTTCGTGCGGCCCGGTGAACTGCGCACCGCGGAGTGGACCGGCTTTGATCTTGACAAGGCCGAATGGCGCTATCTGGTCACCAAGACCCGAACGGAGCACCTGGTTCCCCTGGCGAGTCAGGCGGTGGCGATCCTGCGCGAGTTGCACGCCCTGACCGGACAACGGCAGTATGTATTTCCTGGTCGCGATCCGCGCAAGCCGATGAGCGGTGCAGCGGTCAACGCCGCCTTGCGGCGCCTAGGGTACGACACCCGGACCGAGATTACGGGGCACGGCTTCCGTGCCATGGCGCGCACGATCCTGCACGAGGAGCTTCACGTCAAGCCGGAAGTGATCGAGCACCAGCTTGCGCACAAGGTGCCCGATGCGCTGGGCACGGCCTATAACCGCACCCGATTCCTGGCCGAGCGCCGGGCCATGATGCAGCAATGGGCCGACTATCTTGACCGGCTGAGGACTGGCGCGCAGATCATCCCCATCGGGGTTCACACGAACTAGAATCGCACAACGATTCCGCGCAATGTCTCTAGGCTGTTGCCGTTATTTAATTAGCTGTACGATCCGATATCGTCCATTCTGAGCTACTTCGGATTGGTCGTGCCGTGTCTCTTGATCGTGTTGGGGCGAAGGACGGCTGGTGCGCTAGATAATTAGTAATCCATATTTAATACTGGAGGTTGGCGGTGCAACATTATCGTGAATTTACGAAAGCATGGAACGTAATCGTGCGAGCTGATTTCTTGCAATCGCAACTGCAGGAGAACATACCGAATGAGGCGCGCGGTCAACGGGATCGAAAACGCATAGAGGTTGAATTCGTCCGACTGAAAAATTTCCTGTCTCCCCCTGCGACACGGAGTGTCGCAATTTGGCACAGGGAAGTCGCTAGGACCGCTTGGGCCGCTTTTCGAGCCAATGAAGAAATTACTTTCAAGGAGCTACTCGATGGCGCGATGAAGGTCCGTAGTGTCCCAAATGAGGAGACGGTCCGCCGGTTCCTGAACCGCCTCGGATTTCATGGTCGACCTGGGCGTCCGAATAAACACTAATCTTTTCAATCGGATAGCAGAGATTTGGATGTTTAGTTTTTTGAGGCTCCTGTCCGGAGAATATCGGCATGCTCCGCGATATTCCTAACCGGTGCGAACAGGGCTGATTGCGGAGCGGGTCCTGTTCGCCGAGGTAAAAAAATGGCCTACCCGTCACGCAAGGTTCCTCCCGGTACGAGGTGCCTTACCCCGAGGCAGACGCAGAACAAGTTCGTTCGGCAGAAAAGTTGGCTATGGGACAGGCTGAAGAACGATCCGACGTTTCCCCGGCCCATCTACCTGGGGCCCCGCGCGCCGGTTTTCCTGGAGCATGAACTGGACGATTGGCTTGCAAATTGTCCTGATTAAGATGTCTAGGATACCTAATGATATTGCTAATTATGGAAATTGGACGACGAAATCATGAAGAAGATTGAAGACGCGCTGAGCGTGATGAGGCCGTGGTTTGAGAACCCGGAGACCCAGGGGATGGCGGTGATGTGCTTGCGGGCCGCCGCGCGAGCCGGCCAGTTCCGCTCGTCGCAGAATCCGCAAGCGCGCGCCACGGGGGACGTGATGCTCAGGGAAGCGAGTGAGGCGACGTTGATTCCACGTTCGGTGCTTGAAGCCTACGCGGATGGCATTGCCACGCTGAACACGCGCGAGGGGTTCGAATGGCTGATCAGCAAGATTGGGGGCAAGCATGACGAACAACGGTAGCCTGGAGACGGCGCTGACGGCGCTGTCGTTAGGGCTGTGCGCCATTCCGGCTGCAGGCCACACCCAGCCTGATAACCCCAAGCGCCCGTTCGGAAACTGGCGTGAATACCAGCGACGACGCCCTTCATCCGATGAACTCCGGGAACTCTATACGCATCGTCATTTCACGACGGTTGGTCTGGTGTGCGGCGAAGTCAGTGGATCGCTTGAGTGTTTGGACTTTGACGACCGCGACGGCTACCGGCAGTTTCAACAGAGCGCGAGCGGATCCGAACTTGGCGAACTGATCGGCCGAATCGAAGCGGGATATTGCGAGGATTCTCCGAAAGGCGTGCATCTGCTTTATTTCTGTGACCACGTCGGCCGCAACCAGAAGCTCAACGATGAGTTGAAGATCGAAACTAGAGGGCAGGGCGGCTTTGTGGTGGTCGCACCGAGTTGCTTTGCTGACAACCAGGGGCAAAAGCAATACCAGGCGAGGTCGGGCGCGCTGGCGTCCATAGTGCGTATCTTGCCTGCTGAGCGCGAACGCCTCCATTCGTATATCCGAGCGCTCGGTGGTCGGAAGCACTCGACCAGAACAAGCGTACCGGGGACAGCGCCCGTCAAGATCGCACAGGGAGGGAGGAACAGCGAGTTGATCTCTCTGGGAGGCTCGATGCGCAGTCGCGGCATGTCCTGCGAGGCTTTGGCAGCCGCCTTGCACGCGGAGAACAAGGCGCGGTGTCATCCGCCCCTGCACGATCACGAAGTGGAGGCGATCCTGCGCAGTGTCAGCAGGTATCCGCAGGGTCGTCAGGTCGGAACTCCAGCGCCGGTCGCTTGGAAGAATCCCCGCCCTCTGCCCTCCGGGCTGCCCTCTGTCCCGCCCTTTGATGCGGCGATCCTGCTCCCGCCCGGGTTGGCGGAATGGGTTATCGATACGGCCCATCGCCTGCAGTGCCCGCCAGACTACGCGGCAGTTGGCCTCATGGTCGCACTGTCGTCGGTGATCGGCGGCCGGCTTTGCATCCGTCCCAAGCAACTCGACACCTGGATGGTCACGCCGAACCTCTGGGGCATGGTCATCGGACGCCCGAGCACGCTGAAGTCGCCGGCGCTTGCAGCGGCGCTGGCCCCGCTGAAGGAACTCGACGCCTCGGCGCAGGCTGCATACGAGGCACGCATGCAGTCGTATCAGGCGGCGCAAATGGCGCACGACCTTGCGCTAGGACACGCCAAGCAACAGGCGACGAAGGGGAACGTCGCCCAACAGCAGAGCGGCCAGATTGCATCCAGCATCGCATCGGTCTTGCAGCAACAGCCTGCCAAGCCGAAGCGCATGCGCTACATCGTCAATGACGCGACGGTGGAGAAGCTGGGCGAAATCCTGTCTGAAAATCCCAATGGGGTGCTCTTGTTTCGCGACGAACTCAAGGGCTTTCTTGCCGAGCTTGACGGCGAGGATAAGGCCGTCAAGCGAGCGTTCATCCTGCAGGCGTGGGAGGGCAACGGCGGCTACGACTTCGATCGCATCGGGCGCGGTCACATCCGTATTGAACGCACGATCCTGTCGGTGCTAGGGAGCACGCAGCCGGGCGTGATTGAGGCCTATCTCGCCAATGCGTTGCGCGGCGGGGTGGGCGACGATGGGCTGATGCAACGGTTCCAGCTCGCAGTTTATCCCGATGATCGCGACACCTCCACGCTGGTTGATGCACAGCCGGATCTTCAGGCGGCAGGCGTGGTGGCGGCACTGTTCAAGACGCTTGCGCAGCTTGACCCGGCGAGCGTCGGCGCCCAGCAGGTAAACATTGGTGGGGGCGAGGGCCGCTGGTATTTGCATTTCGCCCCCGACGCTCAGGATATTTACAACGGCTGGTATCCGAAGCTCATGCGGCATACGAACCTTGCTTCGCATGCCGCTGTCGGGTCACATTTTGGCAAGTATCGCAGCCTCGTTCCCTCACTCGCGCTGATTCTTCACCTGGCGGCCGGCGGTGTAGGACCGGTGAGCAAGGCAGCGCTGCAACTTGCGATCGGATGGGCCGCCTACCTCAGGTTGCACGCCACGCGGATCTACAACTATTCGACCCGGGGCGATGCATTGGCCGCTTTGGCGTTGGGCGAGGCAATCCGGGCTGGCAAGCTGCGGGATGCCTTCTCGTTGCGCGATTTGCAGCGAAAAAACTGGTCTGGCCTGCCGACTCGGGAACGCTGTCAGCAGGCTATAGAGATTCTCGCTGAGCGAAACTGGTTATTCATCGAACGCGTCGACAGTAACGGCAAAGCCACGGAGCGCTGCCGCATCAACCCGGCATTGATCAAGGAGAAAGACTAGGAATTAATCTGTCAGTGTTGTCAGTGTGGTCATGGATTGCCCTAAAAAAATCAATTAGCAATGCTTATTAATCTGTAAAGTTAAGGGGCCTCTAGAGAGCGCTGGCAACTCTGACAAGCCCATCGCCCAAGGCCGTTGGGGGGCAAAGTCCCGAACGTTGAAACGGGAAATCATCTAACCATCATCGAGATAGCACATGAGCGCGTACATCAAGCAATTGAATCGTAAGCTGCAGACCGTATCACCCATTCAGTCATCGCTCCGCCAGCAGTTTGAGGACTGGTACGGCTCGCTGCCGGAGATTGTTCGTGACCGCCCGTTTTCGATGGTCGAGTTCGAGGTGGCTCTGAGCACACAAGGGAAGTACATTAGCGCCGTGTTGCTTGAACTAGGGTGGAAGCGCAAGCGCCGTTGGAACAGTCATGGTCAGTATCATCGCTATTGGGCGCCGCCAGCCTTGAAATTCAAGGAGCCTGCGCGTTGACGGATAACCCGCATTCATTCGGTAGAGGACTCACCGGCGGGCTACCGGCTTCGAGGCGGGTAACGTAACAATGTCTCAGCGTTCGCCGACACCTTCGCTCGGGGGATTGTGCCGCTACGTTCATAACACCACAGGCCAATGGCGCGACCAGTTTCGGCACCGCATCACTCATCCGTCGATTCGGAATCCAGCGGGCGTCGTGCCGGCGCCAGCGAGTCAGAAGCCCAATGCCCGACAAACACCGCATCGGGTACCGTGCCGAAGGCTGGCCCATGAGGTAGACCATTGATGTCCCGCCGAGCAAAGCAACTGAAGTGGTTCGTTCTGGCCTACGAATGTCTCGGATACGAGCCTTCCCCCCGTGGCCTCAACATGGCGCCGGATCTTCTTTAGGGTTTCTGCGCGATAGGTCGCCGCTTGTGTGGACTTGCGGCACTCGGCGCACCAGATGCCTCGCCGGACAATTCTGGGGCTCATCTCCCACTCATGGCCCACTTGACATTGCCAGTTCAGCCGAACGTCCTGTCCAAGATACCGCCTGCTAAGGCAGACGCCGCCACGCTTGCGCGCCATCTCCTGACATCGGGACAAGCTGTCATTCGCCACAATCGCAAGCTGGTTCAGGTTTACAGCTGGCTGCCCGCTCCATTTTCCGCGCGCAATGTTCAACCGTTTCAGTTCAGCGCGGATGTGAGTTTCGATTTTATCGTTGGAGACGGTATATGGAATCTCAATCAGTGTGACACCATGTTGACGGCATCGAACGCGTTTGATCGCGTCGCGGTCCTGCAATGCCACGAGTCGTTGCTGGTTCATCTTGAACTGCTTGACCTCCGCGAAATGCTGCGCGCCCTGATATTCGAACGCCAGTTTGAGCCGCGCACAGTAGCCATCCAGTTCAAGCGGCACGTATTCCCGTCCCAGCAGCCATTCCGGGCGTGTCCGGGGGAAGGGAGCGCGGAACATACTTTCAAAGACCGCTCTGCAGATCCGCTCACTCAGGCCCAATGCGCACTCAGGACACCAGCACCCGGCAATGATGTTAGCCGGCGTGCTTGGCCATTGATGTCCGAGCGCACACTCCCATTCCAACGCGTGGTAAACATTGCGGTAAGCAGTGGAAATGCACCTTCCACCTTTTCGGGTCGCCAGTTCCCGCATGTCATCGATGGTCAGGTTCGTATTGCTGCGGCTCTTCCTTTCGTTCGCACACGTACGGCACCAATGTCCCTGTCGCACGTTTTCCGGTTTCTGCCACCATTGATGGCCCTCCTTGCATTCCCACTGGAGAGGTGTTCTGCCGTTCGTGTATTCGTTGGACAGACAGCGGCCGCCACGTGCACGCGCCATTTCCCGGCACACCTCAATGCCGAGGCGCTTCGCCTTGCTATTACGCCCAACCGCACATCGCGGGCACCAATGTCCCGCCACGACAGACTCGCCGCATGCCGACCATTTGTGCCCGATGTGGCAGCGCCAACGCAAGGGATCTCGACCGCGCACGTACTTCTTTGAAAGACACTCACCCCCATGCTTCGCGGCAAGCGCTTGCATCTCTTCGAGAGTGTGGCTGGGCTTACCGGCTTTCCATGAACGCATGACAGTGCCCCTGCATTCCCGCTAGGTTCAGCAAAGTCTTGGGCACGGCGCTCCATGATGGTCGCAGCGGCAAGTCAATCTGCAAACCAGCCATTCGTTAATGAAAACTGGCGCGCCAGAAGGCGGTAATCAGGGTTGCTTCACCCGCTTTGGGGCGTCGCTAGAAGCTCGTAAGCAAGATCACGCGACGTGTCGGATGCGAAGACGGACAGCCCGGACCCGGGCTGATCGACTGCGGCTCTGATTGAACCCTTTCAATCCCATTTTGGGATTATCCTAAAACAGGTTTACTTAATCAAGGCTCCCGGTTCCCTGGTCAGCCTTGGTGAAATCCACACATACTCCGCAGTACCGTGCGGTGCTTGATCGCCTCATCGCGGCAAGGAAGGCGAGCGGTCTTAGCCAAGCGGAATTGGCCTCGCGCCTCGGACGCCCGCAGTCGTACATTGCAAAAATCGAGATTGGTGAGCGTCGAATCGACGTTGTTGAATTTCTAGAACTTGCGCGAATTTTGGGCGTAAGCCCGGCGAGTGTTCTCGAAAACCTCAGTTAGCGCAGGGACGCCAAAAGTTCAACCTGCCGACCGGCGTACTGCAACGTAACATCACTTGGCTGTTGCCAAGCCGGGCCTGGTAAATTGCGCAAGCATCTTGGCTGCGGACAAGCGCATGCGTATTGCCGTATGTATTGCCGCCTGTCTCGGCGTATATGCGGCCAGCCGTCTAGTTGCTGATCCGAAGCTCGAATACGGATCGACGCTCGTGTGCGAGGCGCCGGCGGTGTATTGCCTGACGGCCTCGGTGCCGGGGCTCCAAGCCGTTGAGTTGCGTTAATGGCGAGATGTTCGCTTGAGACCACGCCGAAATTGGCGGCCACTTCGGCTTTCTTCCTACAGCTTGCCGGGATATTCACCATCAAGGAAATCAAGGGCAGCGCAGTCGACATCCGCGCGATCGGGGGCCGCGTGAACAAGCTCTGCTTGGAATTGCTGCGCGAGAATGCGGAGTAGTCCGAGGAAAAGCGCCGCACGACGTTAGTAACTTCGCCGACTATGCAAAGGACGAAGATCTCGAACTGAATCCCTCTTATCAGCGGGACAGTGTTTGGTCGATTAGCGATTCTCAGTTGCTTATTGACTCTATCCTTCGAGGAATTCCAATCCCGTCGATTATTCTGACGCAATTGGAAGGAGACGATAAGCTCCAGATCGTTGATGGCAAGCAGCGTCTGACGGCGATTTTGCGCTTCATCGGTCAACACCCGACTGCACGCCAGTATGTTCGCAGCCTTGACGCAGAAACGGAATTCGATCGGGACAACAAAAAATTCCTTCGCAAGCGTCATTTCAAGAGCCGGGATATCGCAGAGCACTACCTCCCGTTCCGACTAATGCGTTACTCCGCAAATGATCCTCTCCATGCGATCTCTGGAAAATACTACTCTGAGATCAAAGACGTAGAAATCCCTGTTGGTCAGGGAAAGGCCAAAGTGCGGGAAATCTTCGAAAAAGCACACTCGCGCTATCTGATCCCCGTTATTGTCTACGAAAACACACGATTGCAAGACATTCATCATGTGTTTTCGATCTATAACAAGCAGGGAAAGAAGCTGAATGCCGAAGAATTGCGAAACGCCACGTTCCATCATCTCGGCCTGACGAAGCTTCTGCTCGTTCTTAGCGGCGATCGCCCTTTCTCTGACGGACTAGCCGCTTATTTACCGGCGGATCTGAGGGCAAATATCAGGGAGGTCGGCGAAACCCTCAAGGATCGAGGATTTGGAACGATGAGGTTCAAGCGCACGAAGGTACTGTCCTGGGTTTGCGCGATGATGCTTCATTCACCCAACAATCGGGATGGAAATTACGCTACTCCGTCAACGGCAACTCAAATTGATGCATTGCTTCAAGCGATAAGCGATAAGCAAGGAGCACACCCGCTGTTCCAGAATAACGTCTTGGTTTCGCTGGCGCGTGACATTGAAGTTGCTGTGCAGATCCACGCGGAGGCCGAGGATGCGTGGTCGCCCCGATTCCGTAGTAAGAAGGGACATGCATCAGGATGGGAGGAGTTGCCTCTCGTTGCAAGCCTACTTGCGACACTGATTCTTGCCGCGATAGGCGAGACACAACGTCTAGTGGACGCCATCCCGTC